>Ga0070695_100001245_pt1 | contig 13994 bp, 11 predicted proteins | sample KBSK1252metaG_FD_65471 | JGI IMG/M metagenome (GOLD analysis project Ga0070695, IMG submission 65471) | Corn, switchgrass and miscanthus rhizosphere microbial communities from Kellogg Biological Station, Michigan, USA - KBS K1-25-2 metaG | ecosystem: Host-associated > Plants > Roots >...
CACCCGACGCTGTCCCCGGGCGATCTTCGTCGCCGGCGACAGCGGCCCCCAGACGAACCATCCGATCGACGTCACGATCACCGGCAACCACCTCGAGTCGGCGGTCACCAAGCCGGGCGGGACCGACGACGTCGTGGCGATCCTGATCTCGACGCTCGACGGCGGTTCCATCCACGACAACGTGGTCTCCGCGTCCTTTGGGCGCACCCCTGTCAAGGACTACCTCGGCCAGTCGGTGGGAGTCGAGGTCACCAACAACCAGGTGGTCGTTCCCTGACGTCGTGGGCTAGGGCTGGCCGGGTCGGCCCGATGCCGCGTCGATCGCCGCGAGGAGGGTCCCGGCGAGGCGCCTGATGTCGTGGTCACGCTCGACGAGCGCTCTGCCGGCCGCTCCCATGCGGGCGCGCTCGTCAGGGCTGCGGCCCGCCAGGTCGAGGAACGCGTCGGCCAGCCGGGCGGGATCGTCGGGCGGGAGTGAGATCCCGGCTCCGGTGAGAGCCACTGGGTCGTAGGCGCTCTCGCAGGCGAACACGACGGGGCGGCGAGCGGCGAGGTATTCGAACAGCTTGTTGAAGCTGATCCCGTAGCGATAGACGGGGTTCCGCGTCGCATGAACGATCCCGCCATCGACCGCGGCCAGGACGAGCGGGACATCGCGCTTCGGGACGGCTCCCGCCAGGACGACGGCAGTCACGTCGCGCGCGAGGAGCTCGACGCGAGCCCGCTCCGGACCGTCGCCGATGATCACGACGCCGATCCGACCCGGCAACCGAGCCTCCGCGAGCGCCGCGGCCTCGACGATCGTCGCGACGTCGTTGACGCGGCCGAGGGCGCCGACGTAGGCGAGCACGAGCCGACCATCGTCCCGCAGCCGGTCGATGGCGGCGAGCGTCGCGCGGGCACCGTCCGGGTCACGTCCGGTCGGGTCCTCCCGAGCCGCCCCTCGGCGATCGAGTGCCTCGAGGTCCACGCCGTTGGGCACGTAGCGGACGTGGTCGACCGGAAGACCGCGCTCGAGGAGGTAGTCCACCATCCCGGGCAGGAGGGTGATCACGACCGCGGCGCGGCGGACCAGGAACGCTTCGATGGAACGCAACAACCGCTCGCCCGCGGATCCCTCTCGGAGCGCTCCGAGGTCGACGAGGGTCTGCGGCCAGAGGTCGCGCACCTCGAAGAGGAACGCCGCCCGCCGGATCCTCGCGACGAGCCAGGCGGCGAGGGCCGCAAACGGGTGCACGGTCGAGCCGATCACCACGTCCGGGGTACGCAATCGCGTCTGGACGACGAGCAGGACGGCGGCAAAGGACAACATGTTGAGCTGGCGCCGCCAGGTGTTGCCGTGGTATGGCAGGGTTCGTAGCCAGACGAACCGCACGCCATCGAATCGCTCGATCCGGTAGAGCCGACCCTGTCCGAGGCGTTCCTCACGACGGGTGACGTGGCTGAAGCCGGAGGCGATGATCGTGACGTCGAGACCGGCCTCGTGAAGACGCCGACCTAGGTCGAAGTGGCGAGTCCCGTTCGCGCGATCTGGAGCATCGGCGTAGTGGTTGACGAGCCAGACACGCGGCGCTCGGCGTGGGCTGCCGTTGTCAGCTCGCGACCGCATCCACCGAACCGATCAGCACGTCGGCCACGTAGCGAACGTCGTCGTCGGAGATCCTGCTCGAGAACGGCAGGGCGAGCGTCGTCGCCGCGACCCGCTCGGTGACCGGGAAGTCGCCCGGTTGGAAGCCGAACGTCTTCATGTAGAACGGCTGGAGGTGCAGCGGGCTGAAGTACGGCCGCGAGGCGACCCCATGGGCCGCGAGGTGCTCCATGACGCGGTTGCGATCGATGTCCGGGTGGAGCTGGACGACGTACACGAACCAGTCGACCGATTCGTCGGGGCCCGCCGTCGGAAGGGTGATCCAGTCCGCTCCGCCGAGGGCCGCCTGATACGCGGCGACGACCCGTCGACGACCGCGGCGCAGCTCGTCGATCCGCTCCATCTGGGCGACGCCGAGGGCGGCCGACAGCTCGTCGAGCCGGTAGTTGTAGCCAAGCCGGACGTGACGCAGCCACGTTCCATCTCGGTCCCGCCCCTGGTTCCTCATGGACCGGATCGCCTCGGCGATCGAGGGATCGTCCGTGACGACCATCCCGCCCTCGCCGGTGGTGATCTGCTTATTCGGGTAGAACGCGAATACCGCGACGTCGCCGAAGCCGCCGAGCGGCGTTCCGCCGATCGACGACCCCAGCCCCTCGCAGCTGTCCTCGAGGATCGACCAGCCGTTGTCCCGCGCCTGACCGACGAGCGGTTCGATCCGGCACGGCCGACCGAATGCGTGGACGGGGAGGATGGCTCGCGTCCGCGGACCGGCCGCCGTCGCGACCAGGTCCGGGTTCATCCCGAGGCTGTCCTCCTCGATATCGACGAACCTGGGGATCGCCCGTTCGTACAGCAGGCAGTTCGCGGACGCGACGAAGCTGAAGGGCGTCGTCAGGACCTCGTCTCCATCGCCGATCTCGAGGGCCCGGACGCCCAGATGCAGGCCTGCCGTTCCGCTGGAGCAAGCGATCGCCTCGCTGCGTCCGACGGCGGCCGCGATCGCCTCCTCGAAGCGCTCGGTGAAGGGGCCCAGGGCCAGGGTGTCGCTGAGGAGGACCTCCGTCACGAGCTCGAGCTCGCGCGGACCCAGATCGGGGCGGGCAAGGGGAATCGAACGCCCGGTTGGATCCGGGAGCTGTCTGATGCGGTTTTCCACGGCGGAAGCCTACGAGATCGGTGCTGACCGCGCCGCAGCGGCCCGGCGCTGCCGCCCTCCGCAGCCCCGTCTTACGCCACCGTCAGGCGACAGGTTGTACCGTGCTGCGAGTTGATGGCATTGCTGCGATTTCGGGCGTTCACGAACGTGCCGTGGTTCCTGCCAGGAGTCCTCGTATCGATGGCCATCGGCTACCTCGTCAGGCGCCGCGTCTCGCGCTGGCTCGAGGTCGCTCCGATCGTCGGCTGGGCAGTCGTCGTGGCGCTCGGGCTGATCGTGTCCGCGACGCTCACGCCGCTGCACGAGGGTGCCTTCCACGTTGGATCCACGCTCCAGGGTTGCGACTTCACCCGAATCGGCCCGGCCTCGATCGACGAGATCCTGCAGTTCGACGACACCATCCTCAACATCGCGCTGTTCGTGCCGTTGGGTGCGTGCCTCGCCATCGTCCCGAGCCGGCTGCGCAGGGTCGGCCTGGTCCTTGCGGCCCTCGCTTTCCCGGTTGTCATCGAGACGACCCAGCTGCTCGTCAAGCCCCTCGATCGAGCCTGTCAGTCGGCCGACGTGGCCGACAACATCACGGGTCTCCTGGTCGGTCTCGGTCTTGGATCCATCCTCTGGCTGCTCCGACCGTGGATGACCGATCGAACGAGCCGGCGATGACCCGGCGTCCGCGTCGCGTACCATCACGATCGGTGGGCTGCGATCGTGCGCCCCTCCGAGTGCGCCGCGGCGCGGCCGCCGACGACCCCTGATGCAGACCTCCAGTCAGTCCGACGCCGCCACCGAGCCGGGCATGTCCCTGCCGACGGGCACCGCCGCGAGCACAGATGTCGAATCGTTCTCCGGTCGGGTCGTCATCCTCTTCGGATCGTCGGTCGTCACGACCGGGATCGCGATCGTCATCGGGTTCCTGCTCGCCCGCGTCCTCGGACCGAGTGGCAAGGGTGACTACTACCTCGCGACGCAGCTGCCGGTCACGGTGATGGTCCTGCTGCAGCTGGGACTGCCGCAGGCGTTCGGCTACTTCGCGGCACGCGGCCAGACGCGCGGGCTCGCGGCCAAGACCGTCGTCCTCACCACGGTCCTGTGCGTGCCGGCGCTCCTGGCGATCGTCGCGCTCATGCCGATCCTGCGAGCGACGGTCCTGCACGGCCTGGACCCGTTCCTCGTCCTGCTCGGAATCGCCGTCCTCCCGGTGATGCTCAACGCGACCTACACGACGGGCATCATCCTGGCCCGCGGGGTGGTTGGGCCTTACGCGGCGGTCAGCATCGGCCAGGTCGTGGTGTCGTTCATCCTGTTTATGGTCGTCGTCGGACTGCTCGGAGGCGGCCTCGTCGCCGCGCTCTGGATCACGCTGGCCGTGGCAATCCTGGCCCCGATCGGGTACTTCCTGATCGCCGCTCGAGCCACCGCAGCGGTCGTCGACGCGGCCCCCGTGTCCTACCGCGAGCTGCTGTCCTTCGGGCTGCCCCTGTACCCGGGCAGCATCACGCAGTACTTCAGCCTGCGGGTCGACGTCTACATCCTGGCCTGGGTCCTCGCCGACCCATCCGCCCCGCTCGGCTTCTACAGCATGGCCGTCACGATGGCCCAGCTCCTGTTCTTCCTGCCGAATGCGGTGTCGCAGATCTTCTTCCCGCACGTCGCCGGGTCGACGCGCGAGGAATCAGATCGCCAGGTGGCCGTCGTCGCCCGGGTGACCCTCCTGATCACGACGACGGGAGCGATTCTCCTCGTGCCGGTCGCCACGGTCCTCATCCATCTGTTGCTGCCGGCCTTCGTCGACTCGCTCCCCGCGTTCTATCTCCTGCTTCCGGGCGTCGTCGCCTTGAGCCTGACGAAGGTCCTCAGCAGCTATGTCGCCGGTGTCGGGCGGACGAGCGCGATCTCGTGGATCAACATCGGCGCCCTCGTCTTGAACGTGGTCGCGAATCTCGTCCTGATTCCGCCCTACGGCATCGTCGGGGCGGCAGCCTCGTCCCTGATCTCCTACGCGGCGTCCGCGGTGGCCTTCTCGGTCCTGGCGGCACGCCTCGCGAGCGGCTCCGCCGTCGACTTCTGGTCGCCCCGCGGCTCGGACGTTCGGTTCGCCATTGCCACCGGGATCGGCCTCGGTCGGCGCGTGCTCCGTCGGGCCGAGATCCGGGGCTAGTGGCGGTAGCGCCGCCACTTCACGACGCGGTCCACGATCCAGCGGCCGTTTCGGGCGAGGCGGTACCGGTAGCCCGGATCGTCGGTCGGACGGCTTTCGGCCAGGTAGTCCAGCAACGTCCCGACCGGCACGAACCAGCCGCGTCGGGAGGCGAGGTCCGCGATGCGCTCCCGGAACACCGGATCGACGACTCCGGAGTCATCCACGAACCCAGCGGCGAAGTGCGTGTAGACGATCGAGACGCCGCCACGGGCCTCGAGGGCGTCGAGGTTCGCCGGCGCGAGGAGATCCCGCATCTCGGCGATCTTCTGGCCGTCCGACGAGCTGAACCAGAGATTCGAATAGCTGGCTTTCGACCGAACCCGGTAGGGCATGCGCGGATCGCGCCGGAGCGTGTCGATGTCGTTGAACGTGAGATTCCGGATGTAGCGGACGCGGTCCTTGCACGCGTCCCCCCAGAAGTGCGGGGACGTCGGGTCTTCTCCCCGCTGGCGGCGCAGTCGACCGTGGATCAACCGGTAGGCGATCCGATAGGCGAGGCTGACAGGCCACTCGAAGCGGCGATCCCACCAGTAGATGCAATCGGGATTCGAGACATGGTTCGCGTGGACGCGCGGATCGTTCCCGACGACCTCTCGAAAGATGTCGAGCCCGGCCAGGATCTCGCGGCGGTCGAACGACCCGTCGCCGACGTTGTGCAGCCCGATCTCGAACCCCTCGGCGATGAGTTGCTCGATCCACGCGCGGTAGGACGGATCGAGCAACGACTCGCCCGTTGACAGACCTCGCGGCGGGTAGACCCAGACCGACTTCGTCGTACGGATCCGGTGCTCGGCGAGGAGCCGGTAGACGGGCGCCGAGTTCGCGACCGTCGCGTCATCCGCGTCGTCGAAGATCGAGAAGGCGAAGCGAGCGCCGCCGGGGAATGCCGGGCGCCCGCCCTCAGTCGCCATCGGCCGCCGCCTCGGGTGCCGGTCCAGTCGTGCGTTGGCGCCCACCGGCGATGCGAAGCCGCGCTGCCATCAGGCTTCGGACCGCGCTGCGACCGAGGTCGAGGACGGCGTGCCGCGGCCGGTGGAAGCTCAGGGCCGGCGTCTCGACCCCACCATACCGGGCCTTGTACGCTCCGTCGCCGCCCATGTCGTACACGGTTGCGCCGCGCGCCCGCCAGTAGCGCATCGCCTCCCACCAGAACAGCTGGATCGGGTGCTCGCCGGCGTGAGCCCGAGGCAGGGCCGCACCCCAGTTGACGGCGATGGAGTTCCGCCCGATGGCGAGACCGGTGGCCAGCGTCTCCCCGGTCGGCGCCCGGATCCGCAGCAGCAGGAGCTGACCGGATGGCCCGACGTGCTCGATGAGCTGCCGGACGCGCTCGACGCCGTACGGCGGCACGAGTCCCTGCCGGGCGAACACCTCTCGAAGGTGGCCGTGGAACTCGTCGGCGAACCCGAGATCGGTTGCCGGCTCCGCCCGAAGCCCGGTTCTCTCCGCCCGCCGGACGTACTGTCGCGTCTTGGCGTTCATCGCCCTGAAGATGTCCTCCTCCGGGCGGCCGAGGTCGACCACGTACGTCCGGCCCGCCATCTGGCGGTAGCCCGACGTCGCCATCCCCGCGGCGGTGAGTCGACGGTCGGCGAGCTCGACATCGAGCACGCCCAGCTCGTCGAAGGCGAAGGGCAGGAGCGCTCGGGCTGCCGCCCCGCGATCGACCCCGGGCTCCAGCAGGAAACCCATCACCTGCGTCCCCCATCCGCGCAGCGGGCTTCCCAGGATGCGGACTCCGTACCGGCGGACGATGGCCCCGACGAAGTGGCCGACCGGTCGCGAGCCGTCGCGGACGACGGCGAGGACGATCTCGGCGTCCTGGGATGCCTCCAGGAATGACAGCCAGGCCGCGCTGTGGAACACCTCCGCGTCCGGATACCGCTCGAGCGTCGTCTCCCACGCCTCGGGCGAGTACGACACGCGATCCAGACGCAGCGCGCCTCCAGCATTCAGGCGATCATGCTCGGCCATGGGCTCCACTCAACCTGGGGATGGGGCCCGACGCTACCACGGGGGAGGGGCGCCACGGCAGGGAAGCGGGATGGGAGCGGAGGTTCGCTGAGCGAGGCGACGCCGGACCGGTCGGAGCCCTCGTGCGAGGTCATGCTCGTGGCCGAGGGCGGAGACGCGGGCGGGATCGGACGCTATTGCGTCGATCTCGCCGCGGCGATCGGACCGCGGGCGCGCGTCGCGTGCTTGTGCGACCGACCCTGCTCGGCGGCGACGACGTGCTGGCTGGCCGCCCAGTGCGCGCGTCAGCATGTGCCGCTCGACCAGGTCCGCATGCCGCCCAAGGCCTGGTTCGCCGGCGCGAGGGGCCTCCGCGGCCTGTGGCGCCGGTTGGGGCGACCGATGGTCCACGTCAACGGGCGGCGGGCCAACGCCGTGGCGATCGCGCTGCGACTGGCGCAGCCGGGCTTTCGCTACGTGATGACCGTCCATGGCGTCCTCGGGCTCCACAGCCGCCGCAACGCGGTCTATCGCTTGGTCGACTATGCCGCCGGCCATCTCGCGGAGACGGTCATCGCCGTCAGCGAGCACGGCCGTCGCATGCTGCTGCGGGCGGGCACGCCACCGGGCCGAACCGTGACGATCCCGAACGCGCTGGCCCCGGGGGCGCTCGAGGAGTTGCGGGGGGTCGCCGCTCGTCGCGAAGGGCCAGCGGGGGCCGTCCGGATCGGCTTCCTTGGCCGGATCAGCCCGGAGAAGGGCAGCCACGAGCTGGTCGAGGTCGCCCGCAGGCTGGTCGATGGTCGCCTCTCCGGGACCCTCGACATCGTCGGGGATGGCCCCGACCAGGCGTGGCTCGAAGCCGAGCTGCGAACGTTGGCGACCGCAGACCTCGTGCAATCGCGCGGCCGGGTCGACGAGATCACCGGGGTGCTGCGCGACGTCGACGTGCTCCTCATGCCCTCCCGCAACGAGGGGCTGCCGTACGTGCTGCTCGAGGGGATGGCCGCCGGCTGCGCCGTGGTCGCGTACGCCGTCGGGGGCATTCCGGAGGTCGTCGACGACCCGGCCGTCGGCAGCCTCGTCCCGCCGGGCGACCTCGAGGCGTTCGTTGCCGCCCTCCAGCGACTGCTCGCTGATCCCGACCTGGTTGCGGCCATGGGCAGCGCAGCGTCCGCGCATGTCGCGGAGTCCTTCTCTCTCAGCGCACGACTTCCGCAGATCTGGCGCGCCTATGGTCGACGTGCGCCCGCGGATCGCCAGTGATGCGCATCGTGCAGGTCGACCTCCTCTGCAGCTCGCCGTTCTACGTCGGCGGCGTCGCGGTCGCGCTGCGGGACGCCGGCGCCGACGTGGAGCTCGCCAGCCCGCGGTTCTACCTGGAGCCTGACGCCATGGACGGCTATCCGCGCGCGCCGTGGATCGTCGATCTCGTCGTGCACGCCAGCCGGCCGCGGCCAGTGCGGCTCGCCATCCGCGCCGTCGAGCTCCTGGCGAACACGCTTCGGCTCGCGGTCCGTGTTGCACGGGGTCGGTACGACGTCGTCCACGTCCAGTGGATCCCGCTCGAGCATCGGTCGACGGTGTTCATGCGCCTCCTTCGCGCCGCGTGCGATCGGTCGGGGACCCTGCTGGTGCTGACCGTCCACAACGTCATGCCGCACGAGGCCGGCGGAGCCAACCGAGCCGTGTTCCGGCGAAACCTCGATCGGGCCCACCTGATCCTGACCCTCACCGACCACGTCGCCACCGAGCTGGGACCCGAGATCGGGACCCGAACGCCGATCGAGACGACTCCGCTGGGACCGATGTTCATCGACCGCGCGCTGCCGCCACGGGCGGAGGCCGCGGCGCGCCTCGGGCGGACCATCGCGCCGACGGTGCTCTTCCTCGGCCTGATGCGTGCCTACAAAGGCGTCGATGTGCTGGCCGACGCCTGGCCGGAGGTGCGGGCCGCCGTCCCGGATGCCCGGCTCCTGGTCGTCGGCAAGGTGTTCGACGCGGCCATCCGGCCCGATCTCGACCGGCTCCGGGCCCAGCCCGGCGTGACGATCGTCGAGGGGTACGTGTCCGTCGCCCAGATGCTCGATTCGTATGCCGTCGCGGATCTTGTCGTCTTTCCCTACCACCTGATCTCCCAATCGGCAGGCCTGATGACGGCAGCGGGGCTCGGACGGCCGGTCGTGATCACACCGGTCGAGGGGCTCCTCGAGCAGGCTCGGACGCTCACGTCGGCCGTCGTCGCCGACGAGGTCAGCGGGCCGGCCATCGCCCGGGCCCTGATCGGGGCGCTCGATCGGACGGACGAGATCCTGGCGGCCGCCGAGCGCGATCGGCTCGCGATCCTCGACTCACCGATCGGCTCGTCCGCGGTTGCCCGCGCGACCCTCGACGCGTACGCCACGCATCGCCGCCGTCCCGGATCGACCTGATGGGCGGATCGCTTCGCGTCGCGGTCGCCACCGCGGATCCTCCTGCCGCCTGGCAGGCGCGCTGCGCCGATGCGCTCGCCGCGATCGATGGGATCGCCCTGTCGCGGATCTCCCCGTCGAGGCCAGCCGGCCCGACGCCGGCGCCCGCGGCCCGTGTGTCCGCGGACGTCCTCATCGACCTGACGCTGGGTGAGTCCCTCGGCGACGACGGTGCGACCGAGGTCTGGCGGTTCGGCTTCGGGCGCTCGCTCTCGACCGACCTGCGGCGTGTCCTCCTGGAACACGCGGCAGGCGGCCATGGCGCGATGCGTGTCGCGCTCGTCAGCGACGGCGATCGGTCGATCGTCCACGGGGGTTGGGTGGCCACTCCGATCTGGGGCAATCGGGGGCAGGTCGCTCGCCTCCTCGACGGGCTGGCCGACTGGCCGGCCGCTGCGATGCGATCCCGCCTCGCCCGGCTCGCCGAGGCCACGGCGGGCGATCGTGCCGCGGACACCGTGCCGGACGCGGCCACGACCGAACACGTCCGCGCCGCAAGCGGGGCGCGGCTGCCGCGCCCGGTGCTCTCGGTGCTTGCGGCGAGCCGGCGCGTCGCCGGATCCACCGAGGAGCTCGTCCGCGCGGACAACTGGCGGGTGGGACTGGTCGACCTGCCGATCGAGGCGTGGCTCCGTGACGTCGATCCAGGGCCCGCTCACTGGCTGCCCGCGACCGCCGGCCACTTCTCGGCGGACCCCTTCGGCGTCGAGCGGGACGGACGGCTGCACGTCTTCTACGAGGACTACGAGCACCGTCGAGGGATCGGCTCCATCCACCATCGAGAGATCCGGGCGGATGGCCGGATCGGGGACGCGACGACCGTCCTCGCCCCGGAGCACCACGCGTCCTACCCCTTCATCGTCGAGGTCGGCGACGCGGTCTTCATGCTCCCGGAGATCGCCCAATCCGGGTGCCTGACCCTCTACGAGGCGACCGATTTCCCGTTCGGGTGGCGGCCGGCCGCCGTGCTCCTCCCCGGCGTTCCGGCGGTCGATGCGTCGATGGTTCGGTTCGAGGATCGCTGGTGGCTGTTCGCCTGCCGCCTCGACCGGGGCGTCAACCAGGACCTCCATGTGTGGCACGCCCCGGACGTGTTCGGACCCTGGGTTGCCCACGAGCGCAACCCGGTCAAGATCGACGTCCGCTCGTCCCGGCCGGGCGGAACGCCGTTCGTCGTCGACGGGGTCCTCTACCGGCCCAGCCAGGACGATGCCGGGCGGTACGGCCGGCGGCTCGTGATCCAGCGGGTCACGACCTTGACCCCGACGGCGTTCGCCGAAGAGCCTGCCCGCGTGATCGACCCCCGCCCGGGCTATCCGTCGGGGTTCCACACGCTGTCGGCCGTCGGCCGTCGAACGCTCATCGACGCGAACCGCCGACGATTCGTCCGCCAGCACGTCCAGCGAAGGCTCCGCCGATAGGCGCGAGTCGCGCCGAGCGCCGCTGGGCCGCCTCCGCGGGGCTGGCCCGTATGCTCCCGCTATGCGTCGATCGACGACTGCGCGATGACCGCCTCCGTCCCGCCCGCGCCCGGGCCGCCGCGCGAGCGGCTGCCCGCCCTCGACTTCCTGCGGTTCGTGGCGGCGTCGATGGTCGTCCTGTTCCACTACGGCTACCGGGGCGCCGTCGACGGGACGTACACCAGCGTCGCCTTCCCGGAGCTGGCGGGGATCGCGAAGTACGGCTCCTTCGGCGTGAATCTGTTCTTCGTGATCAGTGGCTTCGTGATTCTCCTGACCGTCGACGCCGGCGGCGGCCGACCGGCCCACTTCGTCGCCTCGCGGATCTCGCGCCTGTTCCCGGCGTTCTGGGTGGCCGCGACGCTGACGTTCGTGCTGTGCGTGATCGCCGCGGCGCCATTCGCCGTCGGGCTCAGCGACTACCTGCTCAATCTGGGGATGCTGCCGACCTGGTTCGGCGCCGCCTACGTGGACGGGTCCTACTGGACGCTGGAGGTCGAGCTCCACTTCTACCTGGTGATCGTGCTGTACCTCCTCGTCCTGCGCCGGTACCTCCGCATCGAGTGGCTGCTGGTCGCGTGGTTGCTGGTCGTCCTGCCCCTCATCCCGGGCCATCTGGGACCGACACGGTTCCGGCTCCTCCTCATGGCTGACGCGGCGCCGTACTTTGCGGCCGGCTGCGCCTTCTACCGAGTCTGGCGTCACGGCTGGACCGGCCTGCGGATCGCGATCATCGCGGTCTCGTGGGTCATGGCCTGCGCCATGGCCGCACGTGACGCCTTCGATGCCTCGGCGACCTACGCCACCGACTTCTCGCCGCTGGTCGCGGCCGCCGTGGCATCGCTCGGCTTCGTCGCGTTCGCGGCGCTCTGCCTGAGGCCGGCCTGGTTCCGGCTGGGAGGAGCGAAGGCCACGCTGCTCGGAGCTCTGACCTATCCGCTCTACCTGGTGCACGAGTACATCGGCTACCTGGTTCTGAACGCCGTTGGGCCGGCGTGGGGCCGCTGGATCGCCCTGGCCGTCACGATCGCGGTCGTCGTCGTCCTCGCGATCGCGATCAACGTCCTGGTCGAACGGCGGTTCAACGGGCGGTTCCGCCGCTGGCTCGAGCCGCGCCTCGCGGCGCTTGATCGGGCGGCGACCGCGGTCCACCTGCGGCTCCCGGTTCTGCGCGGCAACGAGCCGTGATCGGCCGATGACGACGACAGTGGCGGGCATCGGTCGCGCCGGCGAGGTCGAACGCGGCGATCGCTGGCGCGCGATCCTGGGCCGGTTGGTGAGGCTGGCGATGATCGTTCTCGCCGCCGCGCTCGTCGGTGTCGCGATCAAGACCGGCCGCGAGGTCCAGGTCCTGGCCCTCGCCGCCGCGGGGCTCGCGTTCCTCCTCAGCCTGCGCTGGCCGCTGCTCCCGCTCGTTGCCTTCGCAGTGCTCGTTCCGTTCGAACAGGCGGTCTTCGTCGAGGGCGTCGGGACGCTGAGCCGCTACGCGGCCATCGCCTTCCTGGTCGCCTACGGTGTGCCGCGGCTGGGACGTCTCAAGGTGCGAGCGATGCCGGTGGCGGCCTGGGGCTACCTGGCATGGGCGATCCTGAGCCTCGGCTGGGCCATCGACCCCGCCACGTCTCTGGCCATCATCCCGCCGCTGGTCCTGCTGTTCGTCGTCGCCGTGGTGATTGCCGCCGCCGTCGTCGAGCAACCGGAGATCGTGCGTCCGCTCGTCTGGGCGTACGCCATCTCCGCCACCGCCACCTCCTTCCTGGGGACCGCCGCGTACGTCCTGGGCGAAGGTCCGATCGGGCCCAACGATCGAGTCGCCGGCCTCGCCGGGCAGGACCCTGCCTTCTTCGCCGCGATCCTTCTCCCGGCGTTCGTCGTCGGCTTCTACGAGCTGCTGTACCTGCGATGGGTCGTTCCGAGCGCGTTCATCCTCGCCGTGTCGTCGATCGGGATCCTCATCTCCGGGACCCGCGCGGCGTGGCTGAGCGCGATCGTGGTCGTCTTCCTGTTCGTCCTCCCCAGGCTCGAGCCGGTTCGGCGCTTCGCGGCCCTGACGATCGCCGTCCTCGGCTTCGTCCTCGTCCTCCAGATTCCGGGCGTCTCTGCGCTCATCCAGGCGCGCACCGACACCGCCATCGCCACCGGTGGCGCCGGCCGGACCGACATCTGGTCGATCGGTCTGCAGATCTACGAGTCCGCCCCGTTGACCGGCGTCGGGATCGACAACTTCCCGATCGCCAACACGCCCGAGCGGATCCGGGACGCGACGCTCACCGTCGGAACCGTCGATTCGCTCGCGAACCTCCGGGCGCACAACATCGTCATCAGCACGCTCGGCGAGCTCGGGGTCGTCGGCCTCCTCGTCCTCGCCGCATTCGTCGTCCCGCTCCTGGTCCGGGTCGGCTGGGGGCCGGACGCGCCGCTGGTCGGGGCCAGTCTGGGCGCGATCGTGTCGATCTCCCTGTTCCTCGACATGTTCGATCGAAAGGAGACGTGGCTCTTCCTCGCGCTCGCCAGCGGGTTGGCGTACCTGCGCCGCCACCCGCCAGCCGCGGCGACCGGCGACGGTGCGGAGAACGCCCTGGCCCCCCTCCAGGGGGCCCTCCGCGAGCCGACATGAGGCGTGCGATCGTCACGGGCGGCGCGGGGTTCATCGGAAGCCATCTCGTCGATCGCCTGCTTCAGGACGGCGTGGACGTGGTGGTCGTCGATGATCTCTCCTCCGGGTCCGAGGCCAACCTCCCCCCGTCGGTGGTCGTGGAGCGTCTCGACATCGCCAACGACGACCTCGGGCGGGTCTTCCGGCACTGGGGGCCGGATGCGGTCTTCCACCTCGCCGCGCAGTCGAGCGTCCCCCGCTCCGTCCAGGACCCGCTCCGTGACCTCGCCGTCAACGTCGTGGGGACCCATCGCGTGGCGGAGGCGGCCCGGGCGGCGGACGCTCGGCGCCTGGTCTTCGTCTCGTCGGGTGGCGCCGTGTACGGCGATACGACCGTTGCGGCAGAAGAAGGGGGGCCCACGGCTCCGACGTCGTACTACGGCATCCACAAGCTGGCCGCGGAGGGCCACGTGGCACTGTCCGGCGTGTCCTACGCGATCGTGCGTCCCTCGAACGTCTTCGGGGCCCGTCAGTCGGCAGGTCTGGAGGGAGCGGTCGTCGCCGCCT
>Ga0070695_100001249_pt1 | contig 13980 bp, 16 predicted proteins | sample KBSK1252metaG_FD_65471 | JGI IMG/M metagenome (GOLD analysis project Ga0070695, IMG submission 65471) | Corn, switchgrass and miscanthus rhizosphere microbial communities from Kellogg Biological Station, Michigan, USA - KBS K1-25-2 metaG | ecosystem: Host-associated > Plants > Roots >...
CGACGGATCGCAGGGGTCCCGCCGGGGAGGCGTACGCAATGCCAGCGGCCGCCCTTGGCTCACAGGCAACGGCGATCGCACCCGCCTCGCAAAGCTGAGAGGACGCGCGCCGGGCCACCGCGGCACCGGCAGCCGTTGACAGAGCGCCCGGCGGGCGATCAAAGTCCGCGCCCAGCATCGCTGAAGCAATGGAAAGCGCGTTTGCAATGGTCCAACTGACGCTGCCCCGCAATTCCAAAATCACATCGGGCAAGACCTGGAACCGGCCGCAAGCCGGCGGTGAGTGGAAGGAATTCCGCATTTATCGCTGGAATCCGGACGACAGGCTCAACCCGCGTTTGGACACCTATTGGATCGAGCGCAAGAGCTGCGGGCCGATGGTCCTCGATGCCCTAATCAAGATCAAAAACGAGATCGACCCGACCCTGACCTTCAGGCGATCCTGCCGCGAAGGCATCTGCGGGTCTTGCTCCATGAACATCGCCGGCACCAACACGCTCGCCTGCCTCAAGGCCATCGATGACGTGCGTGGGGTCGTCAAGATCTATCCTTTGCCACACATGAGCGTGGTAAAAGACCTCGTGCCGGACATGACGAATTTTTATGCCCAGCTGCAATCCATCGAACCGTGGCTGAAGACCACGACGCCGACCCCGCCGAAGGAGTGGCGGCAGGGCAGGGAGGACCGGGAAAAGCTCGATGGGCTCTACGAGTGCATCCTGTGCGCCTGCTGCTCGACCTCCTGCCCCAGCTATTGGTGGAACCAGGAGCGATATCTGGGGCCGGCGGCGCTGCTGCAGGCCTACCGTTGGGTTGTCGACAGCCGTGACGAGGCAGTGGGAGAGCGACTGGATAACCTAGAAGACCCGTTCCGACTGTACCGGTGCCACACGATTTTAAACTGTGCCAAGGCCTGCCCCAAAAACCTCAATCCGGCAAAAGCCATTGCCGAGCTGAAAAAGCTAATGGTGGAGCGTCGGGTCTGATAGGCTCGAGCCAGGATCAAGATTATCAAGGCGGATTGTCATGCTGGATCACGTCGGCATTCCGGTTTCGGACTTCATGCGTTCCAAGGGCTTTTACCTGAAGGTATTGGCGCCACTGGGATATGATCTGGTGCTTGAAGTGGCCTCCGAGGAGACCGGGGGTCACAGTCACGCCGGCTTTGGCGCCGGAGCGAAACCACAATTCTGGATCGGTAGCGGTAAACCGGCGCGCGGGCAGGTGCACTTTGCCTTTACCGCCAAAGACCGGGCCGCCGTTCGTGCCTTTCATCAGGCTGCACTGAAGGCCGGCGGCAAAGACAATGGCCCCCCGGGGCTACGGCCCCACTATCATCAGAACTACTATGGCGCCTTTGTCCTCGATCCTGACGGCCATAATATCGAGGCTGTCTGTCACCTGCCCGAGTGATACTAGGGCCTCACAAAACAATCGGAGGCCGGAGTATTTCCCCGGCCTCGAAACTTTTGCCTGACGTTTTGCCTGACGTTTTGCCTGCGTGTTAGGGCTGTGATCCGCCGATTTGCCCAGCTGCCCGGCCGGGCCTGGCGGACCGCCAAATCCCCGACAAACTTTACCGGCGCGTCTTGCGCTTCTTTGCCGCCGGCTTCTTCGCCGCCCGCTTCTTGGCTTTTGCCTTCGCTTTCACCGCTGCCTTAGCCATTGCAAGTCCCTCTCTCTCTTTGCGTTCGAATCAGTTCGAACATCTTCATGATGAGCAAAATCAGATAATTTGTTGATAGAGAATAGGATTTTGCGGCTGGTTTTGCAGGCTTTTGGGGCTTTCTGTTGCAGCAAGTCCACATTTTTTGTGTTTCGCCGGAATTGACGACCTTATTCATTGACGAATATTGGCACTGTCTATTTCCGAAAGCTCGAAGGAAAACCGCGTTCCGCTCCGGATTTTTCTTGCCCCGACGTCGATCGCGCAAACGCAACAATGGGTCTTGCAAAAACGTCTTCGGTCGGATCGCGGGTCCGCGATCCGACCGAACGGTAATAACCCCCGCGCGTTTCGCTTGCTCAGGCGGCCTTGCGCCGTGCCGCCGTCCTGCGACGGGCGGTGCGCCCGGCCGCCGTCTTGCGGCGAGCGCTGCCAGCACGCCTGCTGAGTGTCCGCTTCACCTTGGGACGCCGCGCCGCCTTCGCCTTGCGTTTCTTCTTCACGATCTTCGCCATCTGCTGTTCTCTCTCTTTTTCACTGAGCCCCGAATTTCACTGAGCTCACAAGTCTGCCCACTTCCGAATCGCTACTACTAGGTCATTGAAAGTGAATGCCAATCATTAACTGCGTATTAACGTGTTTTGACTTGACCTTGGCGGTTGTGGCGGCTGCTGGTTCGGCGGGCCAGGTGAGACCGGGTGTGGCGAGGCGAACGGCTTGGCCAACGGAACCAAGCGCGCTTCGCACCCGCAGCTCCAAAAAAGCACTGCAAACGCACCGTGAGGCGCCCTCAGGACAAGGGGCTCGAACGGCCGCCCCTAGGCGCAGAAGCACAGCACGTTGCGCGCGGCGACTTTTTCACTACATTCAAGGCACCGAGGCTAAAAGACAAACTCCCGTTCTGTCCATGAACAATCTCGACCTCTCTCGCTCGCAACTGCGCGAATCAAGGATCAAACTGCATGGCCCGGAGGCCTTCGAGGGCATGCATAAGGCCGGCCAGCTGGCCGCCCAGGCCCTCGACATGCTCGTGCCTCACGTGCAGCCGGGTGTTTCCACCGAACGGCTTGACGACTTAGTGGTCGAGTTCGCCTTGGCGCATGCTGCCATCCCGGCACCCCTGCACTACCGCGGTTTCCCCAAGGCGACATGCACCTCGATCAATCACGTCGTCTGCCACGGCATCCCGAACGCAAAACCCTTGAAGGAAGGCGATATTGTCAACATCGATGTCACGCTCATCCTCAATGGATGGCACGGCGACACCAGCCGCATGTACGCCGTTGGACACATCTCGCGGCGCGCCGAGCGGCTGATCGACGTCACCTACGAGGCCCTGATGCGCGGCGTGGCGGCGGTGAGGCCGGGTCACACCACCGGCCACATCGGTGCGGCAATTCAAAGCTACGCGGAACGTGAGCGCTGCGGGGTTGTGCGCGACTTTTGCGGGCACGGCCTCGGACGGGTGTTCCACGACCGCCCCAACATCTTGCACTATGGCGAACCTGGCGACGGGGTGGTGCTGGAGCCCGGAATGCTGTTTACAATCGAGCCGATGATCAATTTGGGTAAACCGCACGTCAAAATCCTACCCGATGGTTGGACGGCGGTGACCCGCGATCGAGAGCTGTCGGCCCAGTTCGAGCACACCGTCGGAGTGACAGAAACGGGCTGCCAAGTCTTCACCGTTTCCCCGATGGGCTTTCATCGCCCGCCCTATCGCGCCTGCTAGGGGCCGGCCCTCGGCCGTGCGGGCTGCGCGCGAGGCGGCCGCACCGCCGCCGCCAAGGCGGCTGCGAGAATAGGCCTTGTGTCTCGCCGCGGGCCCGCCCTTGACGGTGTGCGGCCCGACGGGGACCTGCGGCCCACCAAGGCAAATGTCGCCCGCGATCTTTCGTGGATTACGCCCGCTGCCCCTCCGGCAGGCAACACCACGCATTGACCGGCGCCATTGCGCGCGCTTTATAGGCCCACCATATTAGTTCGACCTTCGTTCCTCCCGGCGCCTAGCGAGCCAATGACCATCAAGCATAGCAAAGTCCTGATCCTGGGCTCGGGCCCCGCCGGCTATACGGCCGCCATCTATGCAGCCCGCGCCATGCTTAAGCCGGTGGTCGTCCAGGGCCCGCAGCCCGGCGGGCAAATGACGATCACCACCGACGTGGAGAATTATCCCGGTTTCGCCGATGTCGTTCAGGGACCCTGGCTGATGGAGCAAATGCGGGCTCAGGCGGAACACGTGGGTACGGAAATGATTATGGACCAGATCGTCAACGTCGAGCTCAATCGGCGACCGTTCCGGCTCGAGGGCGATTCTGGCGACACCTACAGCTGCGATGCCTTGATCATCGCCACAGGCGCTCAAGCGCGTTGGCTTAACCTGCCGACGGAAGAAAAGTTCAAAGGTTACGGCGTCTCGGCCTGCGCCACCTGCGACGGGTTCTTTTACAAGGGCAAGGACGTTGTGGTCATCGGCGGCGGCAATACGGCCGTGGAAGAGGCGCTGTTTTTGACCAACTTCGCCAGCCGCGTCACCATTGTGCATCGGCGTGACAGCTTCCGGGCGGAGCGCATTCTCCAGGAGCGTTTGTTCAAACATCCGAAGATCAAAGTGATCTGGAATTCAGTGCTTGGGGAAGTGCTGGGAACGGATGATCCCAAGGGAGTGCGCGCGGTACGCCTGCGCAACGTGCAATCGGGGATCGCCACCGAGCAGGCAACCGACGGCGTTTTCATTGCCATTGGTCACGTCCCCTCGACCGAACTCTTCAAGGGCAAGTTGGAAATGAGCGCGTCGGGCTATCTCCGGACCGCCCCGGATTCTACACAGACGTCCATCCCCGGTGTGTTTGCCGCTGGCGACGTTAAGGATGAAATCTTTCGCCAGGCCGTGACGGCAGCGGGGATGGGTTGTATGGCAGCACTTGAGGCCGAGCGCTATTTGGCTAAGGTGGAGGCCCTGGCCAACGCCGCCGAATAGAACTACCCGACAGGTCTGGCCTCTCCCACCGGAACGAAGCCCCCATGGATTGGGACAAGCTCCGAATCTTTCACGCGGCCGCTGAGGCCGGCAGTTTCACGCACGCCGGTGAGGCTCTGCGCATGAGCCAGTCGGCGGTGAGCCGGCAGGTATCGGCGCTTGAGAAAGAGCTAAACGTGGCGCTGTTTCACCGCCACGCGCGCGGCCTGGTGCTGACCGAGCAGGGCGAAATGCTGTTTGGCACCGCCAGCGAGATCATGAACAAGCTGTCGACGGCCGAGACATTGCTGAGCGATACGACCACCAAGCCGACCGGAGATCTGAAGATCACCGCCCCGGTGGGGCTGGGATCGGTATGGGTCACGCAGCGACTGCGCGAATTTCTCGAACTCTACCCCGATATTCGCATCGAACTGGTCCTGACCGACGAACAATTGGCCATCGCCATGCGTGCGGCCGACGTGGCGATCTGGTCGAGCGAACCCCAGCAAAGCGAGCTTATCAGGCGTCCGTTGTTCAATATGAAACTGCACGCCTTCGCATCCACGAACTACGTGCGCCGCCACGGCACGCCGCAATCCATCGCCGCGCTAGACGGCCATCCGATTATCTCGCTGAGCGGCACCCCGGCCGCGCATCTGTCCGCCATCCACTGGCTGGAAACGGCCGGCCTCGATGGACGGCCGCCCCGCAAGCCGGTGTTCGTCGCCAACAATATCATCGCCCTGAAATATGCGATCCGGGCCGGCATCGGCATCGGCCTCATACCCGACTATCTGACCGAGGAGGAAACCGACCTGGTGCCGGTATTGCGTGAAACGCAATTGCCGACTTTGCCGATCTACTTCGTCTATCCCGAAGAGTTGAAGACGGCCAAAAAGGTCCAGGTTTTCCGGGATTTTCTCGTCGCCAAGGCGCGCCAGTGGCAATACTGAGGAGCTCTGCGAGTTAGCCATGCAGATGCGCATGGCAAGCATGCGGCTGCCCCTCTTTCCAAATCCCGCTCAACCGGGTCAGATCGGGCAGCTGTGACGGACAGCTATTGAAGGCTACTTACCCTCCCTTCGACGCCTTCAGCCATCCCGTCAGGGATGGTCGGAATGACTTGTGACCGGGCCTCGCGCCCGGTCTTTCTTTTTTCGCGGCGGTTTACGACGGGCGCGCGGGCGGGCTATCAAGGGTCGCCCAGCAATGCGGAACCAGTGTTTTGCCATGGCCCAAGCCAATTCCAAGACGCTTTACGACAAGATTTTCGATGCCCACGTCGTGTCCCGCCAGCCGGATGGCACGTGCATCCTTTATATCGACCGTCACCTCGTGCACGAAGTGACAAGCCCACAGGCCTTCGAGGGCCTGCGCCTGGCCGGACGCAAGGTGCGTGCGCCAAACAAAACGCTGGCCGTGGTCGATCACAATATCGCGACCACGGCAGATCGGGCCGACGGGATCAAGGATGAGGAGAGCCGCACCCAAGTCGAAACCATGGCTAGAAATGCCAAGGAATTCGGCATCGAGTATTACGACGAACGCGACATCCGTCAGGGCATCGTGCACGTGATCGGTCCCGAGCAGGGTTTTACCCTGCCGGGGACGACCATCGTTTGCGGTGACAGCCACACCTCGACGCATGGTGCCTTTGGGGCCTTGGCACATGGCATTGGCACCAGCGAGGTCGAGCACGTGCTGGCGACCCAAACGCTCACGCAAAAGAAGGCCAAAAACATGCGCGTGACCGTCGATGGCGCGCTGCCGCCCGGGGTAACCGCCAAGGACATCATTCTCGCCATCATTGGTGAGATCGGCACCGCCGGCGGTACTGGCCACGTCATCGAATATGGCGGTGACGCCATCCGCGCTCTGTCGATGGAAGGACGCATGACGGTGTGCAACATGTCGATCGAGGGCGGTGCCCGCGCCGGCATGGTCGCACCCGACGAGAAGACCTTCGCCTACCTCAAGGATCGGCCCAAGGCGCCCAGAGGCGCCGCCTGGGATACGGCAATGAGCTATTGGCAGACCCTGCAATCGGACGCAGGCGCAGCTTTTGACCGCGAGGTGAAGCTCGACGCCGCCGGCCTGCCGCCAATCGTGACTTGGGGGACCTCGCCGGAGGAGGTGGCAACCATCGAAGGCACGGTGCCCGACCCGGCCAAGGTTGCCGATGAGTCCAAGCGGGCGAAAATGGCGCGCGCCTTGGAGTACATGGGTCTGACGCCCGGCACGAAGATCACCGACATCTCCCTCGACGTGATCTGGATCGGATCCTGCACGAACGGTCGGATCGAGGACCTCCGCAACGTCGCCAAGATCGTCGCGGGCAAAAAGGTCTCCCCTCGCCTGGACTATGCCATGATCGTGCCGGGCTCTGGCCTGGTGAAGCAGCAGGCCGAGCAGGAGGGCCTCCACCGCATCTTTTTAGAGGCTGGTTTTGAGTGGCGAGAGGCGGGCTGTTCGATGTGTCTTGGAATGAACCCCGATCAACTCAGGCCCGGCCAGCGCTGTGCCTCGACGTCCAACCGCAACTTCGAAGGTCGGCAGGGCTATCGCGGACGCACCCACCTGGTGTCGCCGCAGATGGCTGCAGCCGCCGCAATAGCTGGGCATTTTGTGGACGTGCGCACATTGACCTAAGGCCGGGGACCTAAGGCCGGGGACCTAAGGCCGGGGGCTCGCGCCCCACCGATCTGGCGGCAAGTGGCATGTTGATAACCAGGTCCCGGCGCCGAATTGGAGCCGCGCCCCGCTCGTGCTACAAGCCGCTTCGGCAATGACCTGATTCTGGTGTTCCCCGCCGGCCGCACGCCTGGTTCGGTCGGCGTCGCATAAGGGGCAATCGGATGCCGAAGCAGCTATCGATCAGCGGTGAAATTGAACAATCCCGTCCTTACTCGGCGACGCGACGCTCCCTGCTCGCGGGAGCCGGGGTGCTGATGGCAGGCGTTGGATTGGGGGGCGCCGCTGGCGCCCAAACGCCGGCGGCAAAGACATCGCCGAGCAAGTCACCGCATCCGGCCGTGGTAGAGGCGACCAAGCGGTGCGAAACGGTTGGCAATGCCTGCCTAAGGCATTGCCAACGCCTGACGCGCTTGGGAGACAAATCGTTGGCGGACTGCATGCGTTCCGTCTCGGCCATGCTGCCCGTCTGCGTGGCCATGAACCGGCTCGCGACCCAAGACGCCAAACGCCTCAAGGATCTGGCCAAGGTTTGCGCCGACATTTGCCGGGATTGCGAGGCCGAATGCCGCAAACACGAATTCCACCACGTGGAGTGTAAGCGCTGCGCCGAGGCCTGCGCCGCCACGGTCAAGGTCCTGACCGAACTTTGAATTTGCGGCGAATGCGACGTCTTGGGCCGAGGTCCTCAAGGGCTGAGCCTGACGGGCGGAGCTGATTTGGGGAGCGATGGAGCCGCGAGCCAGCCGCCTCCGTTCCCGACCCGTTCCTTGATTCTGTCGCCTTGAGCACCATATTTGCGGGGTGAGCACTAAGGGCGCCCGAACCGGGGCCTGGGCCGCGGGATGCGAGCGTCCGCGGAGGGGTGCTTAACAGATTTGGCCGCTTGAGGAGGGCCGATGTCGCGCGTTTCCTTGCTGTCGAGCCCGCTATTGCTGGGTTTTGAGGACATGGAACGGCTGATCGATCGGGTTGGCAAGGGCAGCGACGGCTATCCCCCTTACAACATCGAACGCATTACCGGAGACACCGTTAGCGGTGCAGTAGGCGCCGAAGCGCTGCGCATTACCCTGGCGCTCGCGGGCTTCCGCCGTGAGCAGCTTGAGATTACGCTTGAAGACAATCAACTGGTAATCCGCGGCCGCCAGGAGGATGATAAGTCCCGAGATTTCATCCATCGCGGAATCGCGGCGCGGCAATTTAGTCGCACTTTCGTGTTGGCCGACGGCATTGAGGTAAAATCGGCTGATTTGCGGGACGGACTGCTCAGTATCGACCTAGTGCGGCGCGAGCCCGATCGACGCGTGCGCAAGATAGCGATCGGGCAGACATCTTCCTGAGTCTTCCGGGCAACAGTCCCCATCCGCGAATCGCGGGAAGATAGGGAACAGAGCGACTTGGCGCGGGTTCAAACACAACCAGCCCAAGTGATGGGGATCGTGAAGGGGTCCCCTGACAGGGAAGGAGTGAGCGTCGTGGAAACGAAGAGCAACAAATCGGCGAAACGCAGCGGTGAACGAGCTTCAATGTTGCCAATCATGAGCATGAGTGAACTGGCCAAACTGGGCGGCGGCAAAGTTGCTTACATCAAGATGATGACCTCCGACGAGGCCAAGGAAATGTTTCCCACCATCGAGGGATTGCCCGCGGGCATCAATCTCTTCGCTCTGCACGCAGCAGACGGGACGCCACTCGCACTCACCGACAGCCATCAGGCGGCTGTGGGTCATGCCCTGGGCGATGAGCTCGAAATCGCGAGCGTGCACTAACTCACGCCACGGCCGGTGCCGACGCGCGCGCCCGGTTGCGACCGGGCGCTTTGCATTTGCGCCAACAAGGCGCCTGACCGGCGCCACCTGTAGGAGGAGCTAGCGCCAGACCTCGCGGGCGATATCGACGATCATACCAAGCTTCGCCCACTGCTGATCCTCGGTGAGGATGTTGCCTTCCTCGGTGCTCGCAAAACCGCATTGTGGGCTGAGGCAGAGTTGCTCGAGAGGCGCAAATCTCGCCGCTTCATCGAGACGACGCTTGATGGCGTCCTTTTTCTCCAGGTTGCCACTTTTCGAGGTGACGAGGCCCACCACGACGCGTTTGTTACCCTTTGGCAAAAAGCGCAGCGGTTCCAAACCCCCGGCGCGTTCGGTGTCATATTCGAGAAAGTAGCCATCATAGGCAACGCCGCCGAGCAGCAGCTCGGCTACGGGCTCGTAGCCGCCTTCGGAGATCCAGGTGGAGCGAAAATTGCCGCGGCAGACATGGGTGGTAATGGTCATGTCGGCCGGCTTTTCCTTGAGCGCCGCATTGATCGTGCGAGCGTAGATGTCCGGTAACCGGTTCGGATCTTCGCCACGCCTGCGCACCATCTCCAGCTGCTCCTTGGAGCACAGATAGGCCCACACCGTGTCATCGAATTGAAGATAACGACACCCGGCAGCGTAAAATGCCTTGATGGCCTTGCCCCAAGCCTTGCCGAGGTCCTCGAAGTAGCCATCCAAATCGGGATAGGCAGCTTTGCTAATCGCGTCGCGTCCGCCACGGAAATGCAGCACGGAGGGCGAGGGAATTGTCATCTTCGGCGTCACCTTGGTGTGGGCCTTTAGGAATTTGAAGTGCGCGAGCATGAGGTGGTCACTCGGAAAATCGATCTTGCCGGTGACGCGGATGCTCTCAGGCTTGGTCTCGGTGCCGTGAAATTGAATACCGTGATCGAGGATGACGCGTTCGCACCCGTCGAGCTGCCAGAGAAAGTCGAAGTGCCACCAGGAGCGCCGAAACTCACCGTCGGTGGCGAGCTCGAGACCGACATCCTCCTGTCTGCGGATGATGTTTTTGATTTCCTCGTCTTCGATCGCCTTCAGCTGAGCGTCGGAGATCGCATCTTGCGCTCGCCTGGCACGCGCCTCCTTGAGGGGAGTGCTGCGCAGCAGGCTGCCCACCGCGTCGGCGCGGAAGGGAGGATGGCTGTCGGGCATGGGCGCTACTCCTTCTTTCGTCTACCGCCAAGCATTACTGCCTCTTGCGACTGCTACTAGTCATTTGCTCTGCCACCCCGAGGTGCGCCGCGAGCTTGTCCGGGCTGGCCGCGAGCTCGGCGCTGTCGCCGTCAAACACCACGCGCCCGCGGTCGAGAACAATGGCACGATCCGTGAACCCTAGGATCTTGCGCGCCTTTTGTTCGACCACAATCGCCGACAGCCTTTCGCTGCGAATGACCCGGCGCAGGATCGCCAGTAGCTCATCGACAATGATGGGTGCCAACCCCTCCAACGGCTCATCGAGCAGAATGATGCGCGGATTGAGGATGAGGGCGCGTCCGATCGCCAGCATCTGCTGCTCGCCGCCGGACAACTGGCTACCAAGGTTGGCCCGGCGCTCCGCCAGCCGCGGAAACAAATCGAACACGCGCGCAAGTGTCCACGGTCCCTGCCGTGCAATGGCCGTCAAGTTCTCCTCGACTGTGAGCGATTTGAAAATGTTGCGCTCTTGCGGCGACCAGCCAATGCCGGCACCGACACGCGCCTCCGGCCGGGCGCGCGTGATATCGCGCCCATCCAATTTGATGCTGCCCGCGTGCCATGTGGTTAGGCCGACCAAGGTGTTGATAAGCGTCGTCTTTCCCGTGCCGTTGCGCCCCAACAGCGCCAGCGCCTGGCCGTCGGCAAGCCCAAAGCTAATGTCGGACAAGACAACGGCGTCGCCATAGCCGGCCGACAGCGCCTCCACCTGGAGAAGATCAGGCATGGGCCGCCTCACCGAGGTAAACCTCGCGAACCCGACTATCGCCGGCTATCTGTTCAGGGGTACCCTGCACGAACAAGGCGCCATTGACGAGCACCGATATAAAGCTCGCGAACTTGAACACCAGGTCCATGTCGTGCTCGATCAAGAGCACCGTCACGTCGCTGGGAAGGGCCGCAACGATGGTGAGGATGGCTTGGCGCTCATCCTCCGGAACGCCGGCCGCAGGTTCATCCAGCAGCAGCACCGACGGCTGGCTCGCAATGGCAAGGGCAATTTCGAGAAGCCTCTGTTTGCCATAGGGCAAGGTGACCGTGCGTTCCTCCATTACATCGGCAAGCCCGAAACGCTCAAGAATGCTGACGACCTCCGCGACCAGCTCCCGGCGGCTGGCAAGCAGGCGCCACCAGGTGCCACCCAATCCTTCTCGCTCGCACACGGCCAGGGCAACGGTCTCGAACGGCGTGAGCTCAAAGAACAGCTGGTTAATCTGAAAGGTACGGGTCAGGCCGAGCTTCACGCGCTTGTGGGGCTTCAAATGCGTGATTTCGTTGCCGTCGAGGAGAATGCGTCCCGAGGTCGGTTGCAGCAGACCCGTGAGTAGATTGACCAGCGTTGTTTTGCCAGCCCCGTTGGGACCGATCAACGCGTGGCGAGCACCTTTCTCAACGTGCAATGACACATCGTTCGCCGCGACGATACCGCCGAAGCGTTTGTCGAGGCCAAACGTCTGCAAGGCGGGCGCCATGTTCAGCCTCCCCCGCCAACGCTGCGCCGAGGCAATTGCGCGCGCCAATCGAGGCGAGCCGCCAGCCTGCGTAGCGGCAGCGTCCAGCTGCTAAACCGATCTCGGCCAACGAGAACGATCACCACCAACACGAGGCCAATCCAGAACGGCCAATATTGGGGAGTGAGGGCCGACAGATAGTCTTGCATCAACTTGAAGACGATGGCACCGATCAATCCGCCATAGAGGTAGCCCGTGCCACCGATGATAAGCACGAGCAGCAGGTCGGCTGAGCGCTCGAAGGAGAAGACATCGAGCGAGGCAAAGGCCGTTGTCTGGGTAAGCAGGGCGCCGGCGATACCTGCGTAGAATGCGGCCATGGTGTAGACGGCGACCAACCGGGCATTAACGGCGACGCCCACGGCCGCGGCGCGCAGCGCATTGCCCTTGATCGCCTGTAGCGATAAACCGAAGGGCGAATTGACGATCCGCCGCGCCAACAAGAACAACACGAACAATACGATCAGCGTGTAGGCGTGCGCCGTGCGGCCGAACATGTCAAAGCGAAACAGGCCCAGGAGGGGATCCATGCTGACGCCCTGCAGGCCATCGGCGCCACCCGTGAGCCAGGCATAGCGATTGGCGATCTCGCGCAGCACCAAGGCCACGCCCAGCGTCACCATGATGCGCGTCAGATCGGAACCGCGTAGGACCAGAAAGCTGGTGACGAACCCAAGCAGCATTGCCGCCAAGCCCGCCAGCAACAGGGCAAGCAATGGTTCGGTCACCAGCTGGTGCTTGGCCAGCAGGCCCGCCACGTAGGCGCCAAAACCGAAAAACGCCGCGTGTCCGAGCGAGACGATGCCGGCATAGCCGAGGATCAGGTCAAGCGACAAGGCGAACAGGGCCAGGATGGCGATCTCAGTCAGGATCAGGTGCTTGCCGGGAAGGAAATAGTAGGATGCAAATGCCGCAACCCAAAACAGCACCTCGAGCGGCTGCCAACGCGCCCGGGTCTCGAAGCTTCCTTTGAGTTGGTTCGGCGCCGATGATTTCATCGAACGCCACCGCGAGAAAACAGACCTTGTGGACGTACAATGAGCACGACGATCATGATCGTATAGATCACGAAGGCACCGAGCGTGGGCACATAGTATTTGCCGGCCACATCGCCGATTCCAAGCAGCAGCGAGGCCAAAAAGGGGCCGGTAATGCTGGTGGTGCCACCAACTGTGACCACGATCAAGAAATAGATCATGAACTTCAGTGGAAACGCCGGATCCAATCCGACGATCTCGGTGCCAAGCGCGCCCCCGAGACCGGCGAGGCCCGAACCAACGGCAAAGGTGACGGCAAAAACGGCATCCACCCTGATGCCGAGCCCGCGCGCCACCCTGGTATCGTCGACGGCCGCGCGCAGGCGGCTGCCAAAGCGCGTCCGCGACAGGATCAGCTGCAGGGCGAGCGTCAGCACGCCGCAGACGATGATAATCAGCAGACGATATCGCCCCACTCCGATACCAAACACATTGAACTGCCCCTGCAACCAATCGGGGAGGCGAACGAACATCTGGCCTGAGCCCATAACGTAGTCGACCGCGGCCACCGACATGAAGACGAGGCCGATCGTGAACAGCACCTGATCAAGGTGGCTCTTGCGGTAGACATGGACATAAAGGCTGCGCTCCAAGATGAGTCCGAGCAGAGCGCTGACGAGGAAGGCCAGCGGCAGCGCCGCAAAGAACGGCACGCCCCAGCGGTTGACCAGAATGACGGTGCAATAACCCCCCGCCATGGCGAAGGCGCCGTGCGCCAGGTTGACGAAGTTCATCAAGCCGAGCGTTACGGCGAGCCCACATGCCAAGACGAACAGCAACATGCCGTACGCGATACCGTCAAACAGGATGGTCAGCATGTCGCGTAGGGGTTTGCAAGGCGCCGCGAGCGCATCGCCGCGCCGATCGTGACCGCTATTTTTTCAATTTGCCCGGGTCTTTGACCGCCTCGAAAGTGGCGAACTCGACGTTGTAGAGCTCGCCGTTTTTCTTCTCGACCTTGCGGATATAGATGTTTTGCACAATGTCGCGCGTTTCAGGGTCGATCGAAATGGGTCCGCGCGGGCTTTCCCACGCCATCCCCTTCATGGCGGCAATCAGCGAATCCCCATCGGCCTTGCCGCCGGTCTTCTTGAGG
>Ga0070695_100001250_pt1 | contig 13964 bp, 15 predicted proteins | sample KBSK1252metaG_FD_65471 | JGI IMG/M metagenome (GOLD analysis project Ga0070695, IMG submission 65471) | Corn, switchgrass and miscanthus rhizosphere microbial communities from Kellogg Biological Station, Michigan, USA - KBS K1-25-2 metaG | ecosystem: Host-associated > Plants > Roots >...
CCCGAATTTGCCAATATCATCGCCGCGCCAAGCGATGACGCGCGGCTCGTTCGAAAGGAGGTCGTCATGCGAACTCTTCGGAGACTGATATGGATTCCGCTCGCGCTCGCCGCCGCGCTGACAACGGCGAGCGCGCCGAGCCAGGCGCAGATCATCATCGAGCCGGCGCCCGGTCCGGCACCTTACTACTATTACGGCCCCGCCCCCTACTCCGGCCCGGGCCAGTGCTACTACGACAGCCTCAATGGGCGTGTTTGCGTGGACTAGGCAAAGGTCCAGAGAAAAGAATTCACGCCCGGCGGCCCGCCCAAAGCGGGCCGCTTTTTTTGCGCGCGGCGCGGACTATTTCCCCTCGCGCCGCCAGGCGAAGAGCAGCGGCAGCATCGCGAGCAGCAGCGCGGCAAAGCCCACCATCAGCGGCAGCTCGCGGATGCCGGTGACGACGTAGTCGCCGTTCTGGCGGAGGCCGATCCACGAGGCCCCGCCGAAGCCGCCGCCATGCGTGCGGTCCTCGCGGCCGACGCGGCGAAGCTCGGGCACGCCGTCGGCGAGCCAGGAGAAGCTGCCCTGATTCGCGTCCACGACCGCTTTGAGCTTGGTCTCGGTCGTGCGCACGTCCTCCATCTCTTTCGCATTGAGCGAGCCGATGGCGGCCATCGCGTTGAGCTTGCCGTCGGTGATGCGGTAGAGGCCGGGCTTGGTGATGATCGTCGAGCCCGAGGCGGTGCCGTCGCCGCGGTCGGCCATCGGCACGTCGACGGTCTTGCTGTCGGGCCCGGTGACTTTCGCCGGCGCATTCGACGGCGTCATGCTGTGGCGCACGATGTCGAGGCGGCCGGCGCGGATCGTGCCCGAGAGCTGCTCTTCCTCGAGCTCCGGTTCCTTCATGAGCCAATGCGCGAAGCGGCGCACCAGCTCGGCCTGCGGGCCGCCGCCTTCGTAGCCGCGGTCCCAGAGCCAGATCTGGTCCGAGAGCAGCAGCGCGACGCGGCCCTTCTCGACGCGGTCGACGACCATCAGCGGACGCGCGCCCGGACCCGAGAGCAGCACGTGGCCGCTCCGCACCGTCGCGCCGACGATGCGGAACCAGTGGCCCCAGGGCTTCGGCCCCACGCCATCGCCCGGGAGCGCCGAGGTCACCGGATGGCGCTTGCCGATGTCGGTTTTGAGCGGGCGGAAGCGCTCCTCGATGACTTCGCCGGTCGGGCGCGCGGGAAGAATATCGGCGAGCGGCGATTGGAAGATGCTCGTGGCGCCGGCGAAGGTCGGCCCGTCCGCGACCAGGAGCGCGCCGCCGTTCCGCACGTACTTCACGATGTTGTCGTAGTAATCGTTGCGGATGATGCCGCGGCGGCGGTAGCGGTCGAAAATGATGAGATCGAACTGGTCGAGCTTCTCCTCGAACAGCTCGCGCACCGGAAACGAGATCAGCGAGAGTTCGTTGATCGGCGTGTAATCGCGCTTTTCCGGCGGACGCAGGATCGTGAAGTGGACGAGGTCCACGCCCGGATCGGATTTCAGGATGTTGCGCCACGAGCGCTGGCCGGCATGCGGCTCGCCCGAGATCAGCAGAACGCGCAGGCGGTCGCGGATGCCGTTGATGGCGACGACGGCGCGGTTGTTGTCGAGCGTGAGCTCGCGCTGTCCGGGCTCGACCTCGAGCTCAAAGAACGTCGTGCCGCGCTTGTCGAGCTGGAACTCGACGTTAACCGGACGGCCGATCTGGACCATCACGGTCTTCCACTGCACGCCGTCGCGCTTGATCGTGACGCGCGCCGAGCCGCCATTGGTCGAGCCGTCCTCGACCTTGATCGTCATTTGCAGCGGCTTCCCGATGATGCCGAAGCTCGGCGCGCTTTCGATCGCGAGACGCCGGTCGAGCTCGTTCTTGCGGCCCGAGAGCAGCACGTGCAGCGGGCCGATATTGGTCATCATGCGGCCGGCCACCGGCGCGTCGTGCACCTGACCGTCGGTGATCATGATGACGCCGGCCAGGCGCTGACGCGGCACATCGGCCAGCGCGCGCTCGAGGCTGCCGAAGAGGCGTGTGCCGTCTTCGTTGCCGTCGGCGCCGGCGCGCACGATGCGGAGATCGATGTCGCCCAGGCGCTGGATGGCTTGGCGCACCTGCTCCAACGCGGCCTCGGTGCGCGCGCGGCGCTCCTCGAGGTTTTGGCTCGCCGATTCGTCGATCACGACCACGGCCACGTCGCGCAAGCCCTCGCGGTTTTCGACCACGAGTGAGGGATTGGCGAGAACCAGCCACGCCAGCGCGACCGCGAGGAAGCGCCAGACGATGCCGCGCGCGCGCAGGAACGCGCCGCCCAGCACCAGCACGATGCCGACCGCGGCGAAGACGTAGAGCCACGTCCATTCGAGGATCGGCGAAAACGCGATCGACCAGCCGAAGGCGGTCATTGGCCAAGCCTCCGCAGGATGGTCGGGATGTGCACCTGATCGGCCTTGTAGTTACCCGAGAGCGCGTACATGACCATGTTGACGCCGGCGCGATAGGCGTATTCGCGCTGCACCTCGCCGCCGGGCGAGACCGGGAACATGCCGCGCCCGCGCTCGTCGATGGCCCAGGCCGCGGCCCAGTCGTTGCTGCCGATGATCACCGGCGACACGCCGTCCTTGGCCGCCTGATCGGCGCGCGCGACCCAAACCGGATTGGACGCGAAGCGCCCCGGGAAGCGCGGCAGCAGGTAATAGGCGCGCGTCAACACGTGGTCGTCGGGCATGCGCTGCAAGGCCGGGATGTTGAGCCCCTGCACGAGACGGCGGAGATGCCCGGCATCTTCCATCGCCGAGCCTTGATTGCGGACGTCGAAGATGATCATGCCGCCGTTGCGCAGATAGGACTGGAGGCGATTGACGCCGTCCTTGCTCGGCGGCGATTGCCCCGCCGTAACCGGCCAATAGATCACCGGGTAGAACGCAAGCTCGTCGGTGTTGGGATTGACGCCCTGCGGCTCGGCGGGCTCGACCGAGGTGCGCTCGGTCAAGACGCGGCCCAAGCCCAGCAGCGCCGCGCGGCTGACGCGGTCGGTCTCGCCGTCGCCGGTGAGGATATAAGCGAGCACCGTTTCCTTGGTGGCGCGGATCGCGGGATCGCCGCTGTCGCGGGCGCGAAGCTCGGCGAAGGCCGGGGCGCCATAGGACGCGACGGCGACGATCGCGGCCACGGCCAGGACGAAGGCGGCGGCCTTCGCCGCAGACTTGGCGGCCGTTTGCGCGCCCGGGCTCGGGATACGGCGAATGAAGAGCCCGCGCAGGAAGAAGCTCAGGAACAGATCGAACAGCAGCAGTGCGAGCGCGGCCGCCAGCAGCGACGGCTTCAAATCGACCTCGGTCGAGTCGCGGTACACGCTCTTCTCCATGCCCGACGGCAGGTCACCCAAGGGGCGAACCGAAGTGACGCTGACGGAGAGATTGAGCCCTCGCCGGTTGGCCGCATCGCCGTAGAAGCCCGGCGGATGCTGCGGCCCGATCACGATCTTGTCGAGCTTACTCGATTCCACCGCCAAGGCCGAGGGCGGCGGCGTGCCGAGGCGGCCGAATCCGTCGAGGGTCTGGTGCGGCGCGAGGTTGAGCGGCCGGTCCTCGCCGCCGGCGGCGACGCCGTGCGAGAGCTCGACCATCCGCCGCAGCATCTCCACGAACAGGCCCGAGAGCGGCAAGTTCGACCAATCCGGATTGGCCGTGGTGTGGACGAGGATGATCATGCCCTTGCCGCGCCGATCGGCGGTGACCAGGGGCGTCCCGTCCTCGAGCCGCGCCCAGGTCTTCTTCTGGAGATCCACCGTGGGCTCGGCCAGCACCTGGCGGGCGATCGTCACTTCCTTCGGCACGACGAGGCCGGCGAAGGGGCTGTTCTGGCCGAAATTCGCGAGCGGCAGCGGCTTCGTCCAGGAGAGCGCGCCGCCGAAGGTGCGGTCGCCCGTGCGCAGCGGCACCGGAACGAGATCGTCGCCGGCTTCCGCGAGCAGCGGACCGGCGAAACGGATGAGCACGCCGCCGTCGGCGATCCAGCGCTTCAGCTGCGCCTGCTCCTCGGCCGAGGCCGGCGCCGTGTCGGTCAAGATCACGACCGAGAGCGGCCGCTGCAGCAGCTCGCTGACGCTGCCGCGGCGCAGCTCCGAGAAGGGTCCGAGCGCGCGGTCGAGATAGTAAGTGTCGGAGAGCAGCGGCTGCGAGCCGCCCTGGGCGGTGGGCGCCACGAGGCCGACCGGTCGGCGGCGCAGCCGCTCGTCCAAGAGCAGCACGGCGCCGGCGCTCGCGTGGCGTTCGATGTCGATGCGCGAGATGCGGTTGCGCAGCTCCGTGGGGAGACGCAGGCTCGCCTCGACGAATTTCTCGCCCGGCTGGAAGTCGATGCGCTGGCGCGCGACGCCGCGGCCGTCGTCGGAGAAGGCGCGGGCCGAATAGGCGGCCGGGCGCTCGCCGTCGGGGCGCTCGATGCGGAAGACGATGCTCTCGCCGGCAAGGCGCGGCGCATGCAGCAGCAGCGGCTGCGCCTCGGGGCCATCCACCTGCACGGCGACGGTGCCGAGGCGCTGCAGCGCGGCCACGAACGGGTTCAAATCGGGCGATTCGATGCCGTCGGACAGCCAGACGACATTGGCGCGCTGATCGAGCTGGATCTTCCGCAGCGCGTCGGTCGCGGCCTTGCGGTCCACCGGCCAGGGCTCGGGCGTCATCGCCTGGAACAGTGCCTTGGCGTCGGCGGGGCGCAGCAGGCGCGAGGGCTCGATCGGCGCCGCCGCGCTCTTGCGCGCGGTGTGGACGAGCACGACCTGGCGTTTCTCGCGCTCGGCCTTCTCGATCATTTCGCCGACGAGGCTGCGGCGCTTGTCCCAGTTCGCGGCTGCGGCCCAGCCATTGTCGACGACGAGCACCAAAGGACCTGAGGCGCGAAACGCGCCGCCCGGATTCCAGAGCGGCTGCGCCAGGCCCAAGATCGCGAGCGTCACGACGAGGAGACGCAGCAGCAAGAGCCACCACGGCGTCTTGGCCGGCGTGTCTTCTTTCTCGCGCAAACGGAACAGCAGCCGGATCGCCGGGAAGCGCACGAGGCGCGGCGCCGGCGGCGTCACGCGCAGCAGCCACCAGATGATCGGCAGCGCAGCGAGCGCGGCGAGCACCCAGGGTGCGGTGAAAGCGACGAGGCCGAGGCTCAGCATGAACGCGCTACCCCGTCAGCCGCGCGAGATGAACGAAAAGGCGCAGCAACGCGGCCTCGGGCGCCTGGTCGGTCAGATGCAGCGTGTAGTTCCAGCCGACCGCGCGCGCGATGTCGGCGAGGCCGGCCTGATGCTCGGCCATCTTCTCCTTGTATTCGTCGCGCACGGTCTCGACGCGCTTCACCAGGAGATGGCCCTCGTGCTCGAGGCCTTCGAAGCGCGTGCGACCGGCATAGGGCAGGCTTTGCTCGGCCGGATCGAGGATGTGGAAGAGGTAGCCGCGCACGCCGCCGGCGGCGTAGCGGCGGACGAGCCGGTCGGTTTCCTCGAGCGGCGCCAAGAGGTCGCCGATGAAGATCAAAGTCGAATAGCGCGGCAGCGACTCGAAGGCCGGAAGATCGCCCGGCTGCCCTTGCGGCTTCGGCCGGTTGAGGATGCGCTGGGCGAGGCGGTCGAGCGCGACCTTGCCCGAGATCGGCCGTTCACCGGTGCCGAGCACCGCAACGCGCTCGCCGGCGCGCACCAGCAACGAGGCGAGCGCGAGGGCGATGAGATCGGCGCGATCGCGTTTCTCGGGCAGGCTGCGCTTCGAGCGCCAATGCATCGAGGGCGAGGGATCGGGCCAGAGCCACACGCTTTGCGCCGCCGCCCATTCGGTTTCGCGGATGAAGAGCCGATCGCTCTTGGCCGATTGGCGCCAGTCGATGCGGCGGATGGGATCGCCCGGCTCGTAGCGGCGGAATTGCCAGAACGCCTCGCCCATGCCGACGCGCCGGCGCCCGTGCACGCCCTGCGTGACCGTGGCCGCCACGCGCTCGGCCGCGACCAAGAGCGGCGGCAGCCGTGCGGCCGCGAGCTCGGCTTCGTGGCGAAGATGCAGGCGCGAGGCCGCGGCTTCGGCCATCAGGCGCCCTCCAGCTCGGGCAAAGGCTTGCGGAAATAGACGACGCGCTCGGTTTCGGCGAAGCCCCAGGCGGCGTGCGCCTGGTGCGACGCTTCGTTGTCGATCAGCGCGTCGGAACCGAGCTCGCCGAAGCCCTGCTTCCGGCACCACGCCTCGACGGCAATCAGCAGCGCGCGGCCGATTCCGTGGCCGCGGACATCAGGCGCCACCCAGATGCCTTCGAGGAACGGGACGGGACGGCTCACGCAGCCATTGGCGAACGGACGGACGTAGACTTCGGCGAAGCCGACGGGCTTGCCCCGGTCGCGCGCCATGAAGGCGGCGAATTCGCGCCGCGCCGCCAAATCGCGCATTTCGGCGCGGTGCTCCGACGCGGAGTGGTCCGACCAGAGCGCCTGGCGCAACGCGAGCCACTCGGGGCCATCCCGCTCGGCGATCGCAGCCACTTCCACGTTCATTACGTCCGTGAGGCTCGGCATGACCTCAGCGCAACGGCTCGCAGAGCTTGGCGATGACTTTTTCGACGGTGACGCCGTCGGCGCGCGCGGCGAAATTGAGCGCCATGCGGTGGCGGAGGATCGGCGGCGCCAGCGCCACCACGTCGTCGATCGACGGCGCCAAGCGGCCCTGCACCACGGCGCGGGCGCGGCAGGCGAGCATCAGCGCCTGGCTCGCGCGGGGACCGGGCGCCCAGGCCACGTGCTGCTTCACCTCGGCGATTTCGCTCGATTCGGGACGGCCGCTGCGAGCGAGCTTCAGGATCGCGTCGACCACGCTCTCGCCGACCGGGATCTGGCGGATGACGCGCTGGGCCTGCAACAGGTCGGCCGAAGAGAGGACCTTCACGGCCTTCTCTTCCTCGACGCCGGTCGTGCTCAGCATCATGCGCCGCTCGGCCGCGAGATCGGGGTAGCCGACGTTGACCTGCAGCAGGAAGCGGTCGAGCTGGGCTTCGGGCAGAGGATAAGTACCTTCCTGCTCGAGCGGGTTCTGCGTTGCCAGCACGTGGAACGGCTCGGGTAGCGGGTGATACTGGCCCGCCACCGACACGCGCTTCTCCTGCATCGCCTGCAGCAGCGCCGACTGGGTGCGCGGGCTGGCGCGGTTGATCTCGTCCGCCATCAAGAGCTGGCAAAAGACGGGGCCGCGGATGAAGCGGAACGAGCGGCGGCCGCTCTCGGCCTCTTCCAGCACTTCGGAGCCGATGATGTCGGCCGGCATCAGATCGGGCGTGCACTGGATGCGCGCCTCGTCGAGGCCGAAGGCCACGCCCAAGGTTTCGACCAGCTTGGTCTTGGCGAGACCCGGCACGCCGATCAGCAGCACGTGGCCGCCCGAAAGGATGGTGATCAGGGTTTGCTCGATGACCTCGTGTTGGCCGAAAATAACGCGGCCAATACTGGACTTGACCTGGTCGAGGGTCCGGCCGAGGGCTTCCACCTCGCGGACCAGCTTGTCGGGGGCGTCGCGCATCACGAAATTAGATACGGAACCGGCGGTGGCGGGATTGTCAGCGGTCACTTAAAAACTCCACAGGCGTTGCTCGAGAAACGAGGCACTTTGCAGGCTGTGCCCAAGACCATGCAAGACACGGACCCGCGAGGGGCAGAACCCTCGGCGGCGGATCGGCGCATGTTCGACGATATTTGCGGCGATTTCGGCCTCTCGATCCGGCGCGACGGCACGTGGTTCTATCGCGGTTCGCCGATCGGCCGTAAGCCGCTGGTGAAGCTGTTCGCCTCCGTCCTCCGGCGCGACGACGAGGGCGGATACTGGCTGGTCACTCCGGCGGAAAAAGGGCGCATCGTGGTCGAAGACGTGCCGTTCGTCGCCGTCGAAGCGAGCATCATTGGCGCCGGTCGTGAACAAACCGTGACGTTGCGGACCAATCTTGACGAAATCGTGACTGTAAGCCGCGAGCATCCGTTAAGAGTGGAAACCGATCCCATGAGCGGCGCACCTGCCCCCTATGTGCTGGTGCGCGACCGGCTCGAGGCGCGCCTCGCGCGTCCGGTCTTCTACGATCTCGTCGAGCACGGCGAGGAGCGCAGCGAGGGCGGGACGCGCATTCTCGGCATCTGGAGCCGCGGCGAATTTTTCCGCCTCGGCGCCCTCGACGATCTCTCGCCCGAGGAGGACGGTCAATGACGCGCGACCGCGTCACCTCCCGGCTCGCGCGCTCGCTAGAGCGCCTGCACGAACCCGTCGACATGGCGGCGGCGATCGCGAAGAAGCTCGAGCGCTTCCGCGGCGATTTCCAGCACGAGCCAAGCATTCCCGTTCGCGACAATCTGCGCGCCGCCGCCGTGCTGGTGCCACTGGTCGACCGGCCCGAGGCGATGAGCGTGCTGCTGACCCTCCGCAATGCGAGCCTGCCGCATCACGCCGGCCAGATCAGCTTCCCCGGCGGCCGCATCGAGGAAGACGACGCCTCGGCGGCAGCCACGGCGCTGCGCGAGACCGAGGAGGAGATCGGCCTTGCGCGCGACAGCATCGAGATCGTCGGCCGCCTCGACGATTACATCACCGGCACCGGCTTCCTGGTGGCACCGATCGTGGGCCTCATTCGCCCGCCTTACGCGCTCAATCCCGACCCCTCGGAAGTGGAGGCGGTGTTCGAGGTGCCGCTCGCCCACTTCCTCGACCCCGCCAATCACAGACGCGAGAGCCGCGTGTTCAATGGCATAGAGCGCCGCTTTTATGCCATGCCTTATGGTGACAAATACATTTGGGGGGCCACCGCCGCGATGTTGATGAACCTTTACGACTTGCTCCGCGACTGATGCGCGTCGTCGTCCAACAGCTCGCGATCTTCCTGTTCCCGGTCCTGCTTTACGCCGCCTATCTGTTTTGGCGGCGCTGGCGGGCGCGCGTGGCCGGCGAGCCCGAGCCGCCCTGGGAGCACAGCAACTGGTATTGGGCGGTGGTCGCCGGCCTTGTCCTCACGATCGCGAGCTTCTTCCTGCTCGACGTGCTGACCGCGCATTCGCCCAACGTGCCGTTCCATCCGCCGAGCCTGAAACCCTGATCGCCATGAGGCCGGTCGAGAAGATCACGCCCCAGCCCTGGATGATCGCCGCCGAGACGCAGGCGATCATCAAAGCGCTCACCGGCGGCGGGGCCGAGGCGCGCTTCGTCGGCGGCTGCGTGCGCGACGCGATCCTCGGCCGTGCGGTCAAGGACGTCGACATCGCGACGCCGCTCGTGCCCGAAGAAGCGACGAAGCTGCTCGAGGCCGCCGGCCTCAAAGTGGTGCCGACCGGCATCGCGCACGGCACCGTCACGGCCGTCTCGGCGCATCGGCCCTACGAGATCACGACGCTCCGCAAGGACGTCGAGACCTACGGGCGCCATGCGAAAGTGGCGTTCACCGACGATTGGGAAGCCGATGCCGCGCGGCGCGATTTCACGATGAACGCGCTCTCGTGCCGGCCCGCCGGCGAGGTGTTCGACTATTTCGGCGGGCTCAAGGATCTGCGCCAAGGCCGCGTGCGCTTCGTCGGCGACGCCAAGGAGCGCATCCGCGAGGACGTGCTGCGCCTCCTCCGCTTCTATCGCTTCCTCGCCCATTACGGACGCGGCGCGCCCGACGCATCGGCGCGCTCGGCCTGCCGTGCCGCAGCCGAGCAGCTCGCCACGCTCTCGGCCGAGCGCCTGCGCGACGAAACGCTGAAGCTGTTGGCGGCACCCTCGCCGCACGACGTGCTGGTGTTGATGCACAACGACCGCATCCTCGCCGCTTATCTCGCGGAGGCGAGCGAGATCCAGCGCCTCTCGCGCCTCGTCGCCATCGAGCGGCGCTGGGGCGAGCGCGTGCGCGCGACCGATCCGGTGCGCCGGCTGGCGACGCTGCTGAAGGAGTCGACCCAGGCCGAGGCGGTCGCGCTGCGCTTGCGCTTTTCCAACAAGGATCGCGAGCGCATCGAGGCGCTCGCGTCACCCGAACCGCGCTTCGTGCCGCCGCCCGACGAGCGCGCGGTGCGCCGCGCCTGCTACCGACTCGGCCCCGAATTGCTGGTCGACCGCGCGCTGCTCCATTGGGCGAACGCGGGCACGCCCGACAACGCCGCGCTCGAGCGCATCCTCGACGAGGTCGAGGCCTGGGAGCCGCTGGCGCTCCCGGTCAAGGGCGAGGACGTGTTGGCCCTCGGCGTCCCCACCGGCGAGGCCGTCGGCAGCGCGCTGCGCCAGATCGAGGAATGGTGGATCGGCGAGGATTTCCGCCCCGGCCGCGACGAAGCGCTGGCGCGCTTGAAGGAAGTGATCGGTCCGCGCGCGGCTTAGGCGGCGCGCGCCAACCCCATTTGCCCGAGCGCGAGCCAGATCAGCATCGCGCTCGAGACCAGCAGTGCCAGCCAGGTAAGTGTGACGCCGAGGAGGCGGCCGGTGCTGGTGCCGCTGGTGCGCGAGAGGCCCCAGGCGTGCAGCAGGCGCGCGACGACGAGGCTGACGCCGAGCGCGTGGGTCAGCCATTTGTGGGCGCCGAGCATCTCGCCGAAGCCGATTAGCAGCAGGATCATCGGCACGTATTCGGTGAAATTGCCGAACACGCGCATCGCGCGCTGCATCTCTTCGTTGCCGCGGTCGCCGAGCGCGATGCGGTGGCGCTGGCGGTTCTGCACAACGCGCGAGGCGAGGATGAGGCCGACGAAGCCCAAGATGCCGGCATAAAGCCCGGTGATGACCGGAAGCGACATCGTCATCCGCCGCGCGCCGGATCGGTGGCGGCGGCCGAGGGCCGCGCCGCGACACGCGCGAGCCAAGCGCTGACCTTCGGCGCCTTTTGCAGCAAGGCCTTCCCCTCCGGCGTCGCCTTCACATAGACGAGGATCGGAAATAGCATCAGGTCGGCGAGGCTGAGCGCGGCGCCGGCGAGGAAATCGCTGGTCTTCAGCGCAGCCTCGAAGATGGCGAGCTGCTCCTTCACCTTCGGCACCGCGGCCTTGATCTTCGCCTCGTCCGGCTGGCCGCCGCCCATCGGGATCACGAGCCGCTCCCAGCACAGCTCCTCGATCATGACCGCGTAGACGTAGTCGCCGATGGCGCTCAGCCACTGGTCCATGCGCGCCCGCGCCTTGATCTCGCTGGGTTGCAGCGCGGGGCCGGGGAAGACGCGGTCGACGTAGCGGCAGATCGCCTCGGTTTCGTAGAGCAAGAAATCTCCGTGGCGCATCGCCGGCACTCGGTTGAACGGGTGCAGGCGGCGATAGTCCTCGGAGCTGAAATCCACCTCTTCGAGCGCGTGCGTGATGCCCTTCTCGGCGCAGGCCATGCGTGCCGCGCGCACGTAAGTGCTCATGGCCGGACCGTAGATCGTGACGTCGGGCATAAGGCTGTGGCGGCGCTGGAACGGGTGGCGGCGAGGGCGTCGATATTCGCCCAAGCCGCCGCCAAACGCCAGAGCGCCCGCCTTGGCCCCGCTCAGCGCTTCGGCAAGAGCTCGAAGAAGCTGAAGACGCTGTTGAACTTGTCGCCGGGCCCGAAGGTGGCGGCGCCGTAGCGTTCGATCGTGCCGTTCTTCTTGCGCACGAGCGTCGAGACACCCGGATACCACTCGCCCTTGGCGTCGGCAAAGCCCATGTCGCGGAACATCGTTGTGCCCCGCGCCGAAACCATCGGGAACGACCAGCCGCGCGCCTCGGCCACGCGCGCCTGATCGGCCGGCTCGTCATTGTTGACGAGCACGAACGCCGCCTTGTCGGCGACGTGCTTCCAGAGCGCGTTGAAGCCGTCGGCCCACATCGTGCAATAGGGGCAGGTCTTGCCCATGTTGTGGACCAGCACGAGCTTGTCGCTGGCGCCGAAAAGCTCGGACAGCTTTACCTTCGATCCGTCGGCGCGCATCAACGCGTAGTCGGCGATGCGCGCCTTGGGCGCTTTGGCGCGGATGCTTTGCGCCTGCTGCTCGAGCGCGCCGATCTTCTTGCCGATGGCCGCCAGCTTCTTCTGCGCGGGGTCGGCCTTGGTGAGCGGATGGACCCACATGGCGCGCCTCCCGCTACGCCGCCTTGGGCAGCTCGGGCATGGTGGCGCCGAAGCTCGGCCGCGCGGCCATGCGGTCGAACCAGGCGCTGATGTTCTTGTTCTTCGCCACGAGCGGCCCGCCCTCGGGCTGCACTTTCATATAGAACAGGATCGGCAGCAGCATGAGATCGGCGATCGAGAGCGCCCCGCCGGCGAGGTAGGGCGATTTCGCGAGCGCCTGATCGAGCACCGAGAGCTGATACTCGACCTTCGGCCACGCCGCCTTGACCATCGCCTCGTCGGTCTTGCCGCCGCGCATCGGCACCAGCACGCGCTGGATCACGATCTCGCGGATCATCGCCTGATAGCAGTAGTCGGAGATCGCGCTCGTCCACTGGTCCATGCGCGCGAGCTCCTTCAAATCCGTCGGCTGCAGCGCCGGGCCTTTGAACGCGCGGTCGACATAGCGCGCGATGGCGCCCGCCTCGTAGAGCACGAAATCGCCGTGCCGCATCGCCGGGATTTTCTTGAACGGGTGCAGCTTGGCGTGCGCGTCGGAGCCCAGATCGACCGGCTCGAGCGTGTGCGTGATGCCCTTCTCGACGCAGGCCAGGCGCGCCGTGCGCACGTAGGTGCTGGCGGAAGGCCCGTAGATCGTGACGTCAGCCATGGCTCATTCTCCCTTGAGGAACTGATCGAGGCATACGAAGCTGCTGGTCCAGCCGTGGACATGCTTGTCGCGCGATTCGGCGGTCTCGAAGCCCGAATGGTTCAGCACCAGGCGCGTGTTGCGGCCGGCCGGCACCAATTCGATTTCGACGAGCGTCTCGTGGCCGCGCACGCCGTTCTCTTCCCAGGCCCAGGTGAAGGCAAGCCGGCGCGGGCGCACGATTTCGCGATAAGCGCCGCTGACCCAATGCTCGCCCTGGACGCCGCGCATGCAGGTGCGCCAGCGTCCGCCGACGCGGAAATCGATCTCGCACACCGGACACGCCATGCCCTCCGGCCCCCACCACTGCGCGAACAGCTTCGGGTCGGTGAAGGCGGCGAACACGCGCTCGGGCGGCGCCTTGAACTCGCGCTCGATGTGGAGGACCGGCCTCTCACTTGCGCCGGTGGCGGCGGCGGCGGATTTGGCCATGGCGTTTCTCCCGTATCGGAGCGGCTTCGCGGGCGAGCAGCTTGTCGAGCGCGTCGAAGCGCGCGTCCCAGAACGCGCGCGTGCGCTCCATCCATTCGGTGGCCTCTTTCAGCGGCTCGGGCGCCAGGCGGCAGCGGCGCCATTGCGCCTCGCGCTCGCGCGTGATGAGCCGCGCCTGCTCCAGCACCTTCAAATGCCGCGAAACTGCGGGCAGCGAGATGGCGAACGGCGCCGCCAGCTCGTTGACGGTGGCTTCGCCCTCGGCGAGGCGCGCCAGGATCGCGCGGCGCGTGGGATCGGCCAGCGCCGAGAACGTGGCGCTGAGGGCGTCGGGGTGCATCGGTGCGCTCTATTATTTAACGAAGATATTAAATACGGTGGGCGCCCCGCCGTCAAGCGCTGCGGCGCCGGCCTCTTCAGCGCAATCCGGCCTTCTCCAGTCCGGCGAGATAGACGCTCATCTGGTCCGGGCGCTTGATGTAGAAGAGGTGCTGCTTCGCGAACGCAAGCGAGAATTCCGGCTTGCTGTGCAGCAGATCCTTGACCGCGGCCTCCGACTGTTTCGCGTCGCCGAGATGCCCCAAAGCCGCGGCGAGATGCGCGCGCGCCCAATATTGCGCATTCGGGACCTGAACCGCCTTGCGCGCCCAAGCGGCGGCTTCCTGGAACTCGCGGCGGAAGAGGTGCGCGAGCGAACGGTAGGAGTAGAACCCCCACCGGAACGGATCGTGCGGGCTCAGGTGCACGGCCTTCTCGAACTGCGCGATGGCTT
>Ga0070695_100001253_pt1 | contig 13961 bp, 14 predicted proteins | sample KBSK1252metaG_FD_65471 | JGI IMG/M metagenome (GOLD analysis project Ga0070695, IMG submission 65471) | Corn, switchgrass and miscanthus rhizosphere microbial communities from Kellogg Biological Station, Michigan, USA - KBS K1-25-2 metaG | ecosystem: Host-associated > Plants > Roots >...
TCGAGCGCCTGCTCCATCAGCTCGGCGCTACGCAGTCCCACTCGCATCGCCTGGGCGACGGCGTCCTGTTCTTCCAGCCCCTGCTCCAGCATGAAATAAGGAATGAGACCGGCCCCGACGCGATTGCCGCTGTTGCAGTGCACGAAGGCGGGCCGCTTGCCCGCGAGCTCGCGCACGGCGTCCAACAGCCGGCCGAACGTGGCATCGCTCACCACGCCGTGCCCCATCGGAATGCTCAGGGACTCGAGGCCCGCTTGGACCACGGCGTCGGGCGTCTTGAACGGGCGCGGCTCCATGGCCTCGCGGATGTCGATGACCACTTCGCATCCGGCGCGCTTCAGCGCCGCCAGATGCTCGGACGCGGGCTGGCCCCCCGTCACGATCCCGTGGATCGGCTCGCAGGCGTTGGGGACGCCGGCGATGGCGTCGAGGAGTTGGCTCATTGGAATCGCGGCGGCTAGCTTTGGCGGCACAATCTACCTCAATGCCGACCAGTATGGTTTCGCCCCGCCGTCCCTCGCTCCGCGCCCATCTGAAGCCGCACCACAAGCTGTGGCTCAACTGGGATGGGGCGTTCCTCATGGGGCCGCGCTATCTGCGCTTCCTCGACGCGGTCGACCGCACCGGCACGATCCGCGCGGCCGGCCTCGAAGTGGGTTGGAGCTATCGGACCTGCCTGAACCGCATCCGCGCGATGGAGCGCGTGCTCGGCGCCAAGGTGCTGGCTACCACGCGCGGGGGCTCGCATCGCGGCGGCGCCCGCCTGACTCCCGAAGCCCGCCGGCTCGTGAAGCTGTTCGAGCAATGGCGGCGTGAAGCGCTGCGGTTGAGCGACGTCGCATTTCGGAAGATCATGCGCCGATAGGTACCACGTTGCCTATCGGAGCCCCGGGTGCTAGCTTGGCAGCCGTGCGCTCGGGCTCCCTCGTCCTGGCCCTCACAACGTGCGTGGCGCTGGGAGCGCCGGCGCAGACGCCCGCGTCGGTCTCGACCACACCTAAGCTCACCGGCTACGTGCAGGCCCGCTTCCAATCGATCGGCGACTCCGCCGTCTTCTCCCTGCGGCGAGTCCGCTTGAGCGTCCAAGGGAATCTCACACCGTGGGCGAGCTACAAGGTGCAAGCGGAGCTGCGCAGTGGAGGCACCGGCGCGACGGCCGCCACCGTCGCTGCGACCGATCTCTACCTCGCCCTCACGCATCGTCTCTGGACGGCGACGATCGGCCAGTCGAAGACACCGCTCTCCGCCGAGTTCCTCCGCTCGTCCACCGTGTTTGAGCTGCCGGAGCGCTCCATGGTGGTCGACTCGCTTTCGCCCAACCGCGATGTCGGTGTGAAGCTCGAGTGGAACACCGCCGGGACGCTGGCCCTCCAGGGCGGCGTCTTCAACGGCGACGGGACCAACCGCGCCGCGAACCGGGATAAACGATTCCTCTATATGGGACGCGCGGTGATTCGCGCCGCGAAGGGCGCCTATCTGGGCGTGTCCGCCGCAGCGAAGCCCGACACCACCACCTGGGACGCCGAGGCGTGGGTCGAGCGGGGCCGCGTCGCGGTGCGGGGAGAGTTCCTCGCGCGGCACCGCTCGGTCGCCGCCGTGACGACCTTGGGCTGGTACGCCCTCGGCGCCTACGGTGTGGTGCCCAAACGGCTCCAGCTCGTGGGCCGCGTGCAGCAGTTCGATCCGAACGACCGCGCGGGCGCCGACCGCATCACCGGCTATACCGGGGGCGTGCAGTACTTCTTCTCGGGCGACGACCTGAAGCTGCAGCTCGAGTACACAGTGTTCGATGAGCAGGGCCCGAGCATCGACAACAACCGGGTCATCGTGCAGATGCAGGCGAGATGGTGACACGGAAGGCGTGGAGGATGGTGGAAGTTGGTGGAGGTTGGTGGAGGTCTGCTCCGCTGCTGGTCGCAGCGATCTCCTCCACCGTCCTCCACCGTCCTCCACCAACCTCCAGAACGCAGTCTCCTGTTGTTCTCCTCGCCACCACCACCTCCACCCGCGACGCCGGGCTGCTCGACTCGCTGCTGCCGGTGTTCGAGCGGCAAACCCACTACACCGTCAAGGTGATCGCCGTGGGCAGCGGGCAGGCGTTGGCCATGGGTCGCCGGGGCGACGCGGACGTGGTGTTGTCGCACGCGCCGGAGGCGGAGCGCGCGATGGTCGATTCGGGTTACTTCGTGCGCCGTCGGATCGTGATGCACAACGAGTTCCTCATCGTCGGGCCGGCGCGCGACCCGGCTGGGTTGCGCGGCCTGAGTGACCCGGTGGCGGCGTTCCGGAGCATCGCCGAGCGACGCGGCACCTTTGTCTCGCGTGGCGATCAATCCGGCACGCACCAGCGCGAGCAGCTGCTCTGGAAGCGGGCGGGCTTCTCGAGCCCACCGCGAGGCGAGTGGTACATCGAGTCGGGGCAGGGGATGGGTGCGACGCTCCAGCTCGCCGACGAAAAGCACGGCTACACCCTCACCGACCGGGCCACGTACCTGACGTGGCGGGACAAGCTGCAGCTCTTCCCAATGGTCGAGGGCGATTCTCTGCTGTACAACGTGTACCACGTGTTGGAGCTCAACCCGAAGAACGCGTCCCGCATCAACTCCGTCGGGGGGAAGGCGCTGGCCGACTTCCTGGTCGCGCCCGAGACCCAGCGGCTGATAGGGGAATACGGCAAAAGCCGTTTCGGCCAGAGCCTGTTCATGCCGGACGCGGGGAAGGAGCCGTCTCGATAGGAGACAACGCCTGTCTCCCTGGGGGGTCACCAACCGCCTAGCGCTTAACAGCTTTGGGGCGGGAACGGTCCATCTAGAACCGGCATGGTTCTTGATCTGCTAGGCCAGCTAGGTATATAGAGGATGGCCCCATGATGCTCCCACTGCTGCTCTCGCTCGTCGTTTCCGTGACCGATGATCCACCGGTCAAAGTCTGGCTCAATCACGACAACTATTTCCAGCGCGGCGACAAGGCCCGGGTCAACGTGCGATCGGCCGACGACGGCTATCTGCTCGTGCTCCGCGCCGACGCCGAGGGGCGCGTGCGGGTGCTGTTCCCGCTCGACCCGTCGAACGACGACTTCGTGCGCGGCCACGAGACCATCGAAGTGCGCGGCCGGGGCGACCGCGAAGCGTTCTTCGTGGACGACCGCGAGGGCTCGGGGTTGGTCCTCGCCGCCCGGTCCAGCACGCCGTTCAAGTTCGACGAGTTCGTGCGCGGCGATCACTGGGACTACCGCGTGCTCGACGCGCGCCAGGCGGGCGACGACAAAGAAGCGGCGCTGGTCGATATGGTGCAGCGCATGACGCCCGATGGCCACTTCGATTACGACGCCGTCACGTACGTCGTCTCGTCGGCCCGGGCATACAACGACTCGTACTACGACTCGTACTATCCCCACTATACGGCGGTGAACTTCGGCTACGGCTACGGCTGGCCGTACCGGTACGGTCTCTATAGCCTGTGCTACGACCCATTCTTCTACGATCCGTTCGCTTGCTACGATCCGTTCTTTTACTCACCGTACCGCTACAGCTTCGCGTTCGGGTTCGGGTATCGGCCGTACATCTATCGGCCCTTCTACGGCGGCGGGTACGGGTTCTATAACCGTCCGCGCAACCTGTTCATCAACCGCGTACGCAACGGCACGGGCGTGCAGATGTACTTCAAGGACCAGCTCGGCTCCAACGCCGCAGCGAGGGGGGTAGGCCCGAGGTTCCGAGTCCCCGACGGCACGCTGATCGCCCGGCGGCGCCCTGACGCGACGCCCGTGCGCGAGCGCGACGCGATGCAGCGTGACCGCGGTGATCGAGTGTCGTTCCCGGTGCGAGACCGTGGTGGGGTGCGCGATGGCGGCGACCGTCCAGACCGCTCTCAGCCAACGGCGCGCGAGTCCGATCGGCGAAGTGCGGGTGGCGGGGTGAGCGGGGGGGACGATCGTAACGCCGGGCGGGGGGCCGCTCCAGAACGGCGCGGTGGTGGCGGTGGTGGCGGTGGTGGGGGGTGGAGCGCTCCGCGTGCGCCAAGTGGTGGTGATCGCGGTGGCCGGGCGGCTCCGAGCAACCGGGGAAGTGGGGGCGGGGGCGGGGGCGGGGGCGGGAATCACGGCAATAGCGGCGGGAATCACGGCAATAGTGGCGGAGGGTCGCGCCGCAGGCCGTAACGGCGAAAGATCCGTGTCGTATATGTAGGGGCGCAGCATGCTGCGCCCCTACGTTTTTCCGTGCACATTCCACTCCCCTGCACACAGGCCCCATTTCGTATGACCGATCGCGTATGACCGACCTCAAGCGCTCGCTGCGCCTGGCCGATGGCCTGGCCATGGTCGTGGGGATGACCGTGGGCGCCGGGATCTTCCGCACGCCCGGCATCGTGGCCGCGCGACTCGGCCGCCCAGGGCTCACCTTCGTGGTGTGGGTGTTGGGCGCCGGGCTCGCGTTCCTCGGCGCGCTGTGCTTCGCCGAGCTCACGACCCGCCAGCCACGCGCCGCCGGGAAGTACGCCTTCGTGCGCGAGGCGTTCGGCACCCGCGCCGGCTTCGTCGTCGGCTGGGTCGAGGCCCTGGGCACCAACGGTGTGGCGATCGCCGCGATCGGCGTGGCCGCGGGGGAGTTCCTGGTGCGCCTGCTCGGTTGGCCGCCCGCGCTCATCGCGCCGCTCGGCGCGGGGCTGGTCGCGCTGTTCACGGGCATCAACCTCGTGGGCGTCGCGTCGGGACGCTGGGTGCAGAACGTGGTGACGGCGGCCAAGCTGCTCGCGCTGGGCGGGGTGGTGGTGATCGCGTTCGCGCGCGGGACGGGAGCGGGCTGGCACGGCGCGCTGCCCGGGGCGCCGGTTGGGTTGGGTGTGTGGGTCGCGATCGCACTCGCCGCACAACCGGTCATCTGGACCTACTACGGCTACCCCGATCTGGCGAAGATCGCCGGAGAGGTGGTGAACCCGAGCCACACCCTGCCGCGCATCCTGTTGGGCGGGCTCGCCGCCACCGCGGTTCTCTATCTCGCGCTCAACGCCGCGTTCTTCCAGGTGTTGCCTCTCGAGCGGATCGCCGCGTCGAACCTCGTGGCCGCGGACGTCATGAACGCGATCGTCGGGGCGCGCGCTGGGGCGCTCGTCGCCGCCCTGGCCCTGCTGGTGGTGCTCGCGTCCCTGAACGGGAACGTGTTCGTCACGCCGCGTGTGCTGTTCGGCCTGGCGCGCGACGGCCTTGCACCGGGAGCGCTCGCTCGAGTCAATGCCGGCGGGACGCCGTGGGTGGCGATGCTCGCCATCGGTGTTTTCGCCATCGCGCTCGCGGCCAGCGGGACGTTCGAGCTGCTGCTGGGCCTGGCCATCATCCAGGTGCTATTGATCGACTCCTGGGCGGTGATCGCGCTGTTCCGGCTGCGCTCGCGCGACGGGCCGGCACCGTTCAGCGTGCCGGGCTTTCCATGGGTTCCGAGGCTGTTCATCGCCGTGTACGTGGCGCTGTTCGTGGGGACCGCGCTGGCCCAGCCCGCGCTCGTCGCCGGCGCGCTGGCGATGCTGGTCGTGGCGTACGGGTTGAGTTGGCTGGTGAGGACGGACCGTCCCGCGTCGGTCGTCGGGTGATCCGTGGGCTGAAGCCCCGGCTCGGCGCAGGGTGCGCCCTTAAGGGCGCGCTCCCGGCCGAGCCCGCCCTTCAGGGCAGGGACACCGGGAGGGTACTCATTCCGGCTCCAGCCCCTCAATCCGATGAAGCTCCTGCTGACTGGCCCGGGCGTTCGCCGGCCGATACAGGATCACCCGCGCGCGCTCGAGCGTGATCAGCCCGCCGCCGATCATCTCGTCCAGGTCGGGCAGGATGGATTGGATCATCGCTTCGGTCTCCACGATCTCGATGATGAGCGGGAGATCGAGCGAGAGCCGCAGCACCTTGTCGGTGTGAACGACGCTCGAGGCACCGAAGCCGGCCACACCGCGCAGCACGGTCGCACCCGCCAGCCCCTTGGCGCGCAGCCGCTCGAGCAGCGCTTGGTACAACGGTTTCCCCTGATACTTGTCGCTCTCTCCGATGAAGATGCGCATCAGAGTGCGTTCACCCTTGAATCGATGAGGCATGGTGCCTCCTGTCACAACAGTTTACTCGCCAACGCCGTCCCCGCGATCACCGCGGCAAGGCAGCCGAGGACGCTCCCACCCATGTACAGCCCCGCGTACCAGTACTCGCCGTCGCCGAGCAGCCGGATGCTCTCGTAGCTGAACGTGCTCATGGTAGTGAACGCGCCGCAGAACCCGATCGTGAGGCCACCGCGGAGCTCCGGGGAGATGACCATCGATCCAGTGGCGAACCGCATGATGAAGCCGAGCAGCAACGAGCCGGCGATGTTGATGGCCAGGGTGCCCGCTGGGAATGTCCCGCCGCGGGGCTGGATCACGCCCTGCAGCAGATATCGCGCGAGGGTGCCGAGGATGCCGCCGAGGGTGATGTAAGCGATCATGACGAAAAGCTCTAAAAGGCGGCAACGGGCGGCAGGCGCGCCGTAGCCCCTTTGCCGCCTACTGCCGCCCTTGCCGCCCGTCGTCGCCTGCCGCCCTATCTTTAGGCTATGCCCCGCCTCGCCATCGCGCAGCTCCGCCCCACCAAGGGGGACTACGGCGCCAATCTGCAGAAGATCGGCGGCGTGCTGGCGCAGATCGCGAAGCTCGATCCGCCGGCGGACCTGGTGGTGTTTCCTGAGACCGCCACGTCGGGCTACTTCGTCGAAGGGGGCGTCCGGGACGTGGCGGTGACGGCGGGGACGCTGTTCCGCGATCTCACCGTGGAGCACGAGGCCGCGGGAGCCCCGCCCGTAGACGTCGCGATCGGGTTCTACGAGGTCTTCCAGAACCACTTCTACAACTCGTGCCTGTACGCCTCGCTCGGCGGCAAGGACGCGGGCGTCCGGCAGGTGCACCGCAAGGTATTCCTCCCGACCTACGGCGTGTTCGACGAGGAGCGCTTCGTGGATCGCGGGCGGGAGATCCGGGCGTTCGACACCCGCTGGGGGCGAGCGGCGATCCTGATCTGCGAGGACGCGTGGCACTCGCTCTCGGGCACGATCGCCGCGCTCCAGGGGGCTCAGCTCGTGATCGTGCCGAGCGCGTCGCCGGCACGCGGGACGGGGATGGACGAGGAAGGCATCCGGCTGCCGGCGAGCGTGGTGCGGTGGGAGCGCATCCTGCGTGGCATGGCGGACGAGCACGGCGTGTGGGTGGCGTTCGCGAGCCTGGTGGGATTCGAGGGCGGCAAGGGGTTCCCCGGAGGCTCGGTGGTGGTGAGCCCGGCCGGTGACATCGTGCTGCGTGGGCCGCTGTTCGAGGAAGCGGTGCTGACCTACGATGTCGACTTCGAGGAGATCACGCGGGCGAGAGCGGAAGCGCCGCTGCTAGCCGACCTCGAGGTGAATCTGCCGCATCTCATCAAGAACCTCGGGAGCGGGGAGCGGGGAGCAGGGAGCAGGAAGCGCAAGCGTAGTGTCGTGCAGTTTGATCCGGCCACCAACGGCACTGCTCCCGGCTCCCGGCTCCCTGCTCCCAGGATTCATGTGGTGGGGAAGGGTGTCGAGGAGGGAGATCCGTTAGCGATCGATCCCGACCTGGCGCGCCGGTGGCTGGTGTCGTTTCTCAAAGACGAAGTCGTCCGCCGTCGCGGGTTCACCAAGGGGATCGTAGGGCTCTCGGGCGGCGTGGACTCGTCGCTCACGGCGTTCCTCGCGGTCGAAGCACTCGGCAAGGAGAACGTGATCGGCGTGCGGATGCCGTATCGGACGTCCTCCCCGGAGAGCCTCGACCACGCGCTGCTCGTGATCCAGACGCTCGGGATCGAGGCTGTCACCATCGACATCACCGCAGCGGTGGATGGCTACCTCGCCCAGGTGGAGCAGAACGGGGACGTCGATCCCACGCGTCGCGGCAACGTGATGGCGCGGGAGCGCATGATCGTGCTGTTCGACCTCTCGGCGAAATACAAAGCCCTGCCGATCGGGACGAGCAACAAATCGGAGCGGCTGCTCGGCTACTTCACCTGGCACGCCGACGACACGCCGCCCGTGAACCCGCTGGGCGATCTGTTCAAGACGCAGGTGCGCGCCCTGGCACGGCACGTGGGCGTGCCCGAGGTAATACTTCGCAAGCCGCCCACGCCGGACTTGGTCCCCGGGCAGACGACCGAAGGGGACTTCGGCATCAGCTACGACAAGGTCGACCGCATTCTCTACTACCTGATCCGCGGCATGAAGCCGGCGGAGGTGGTGGCCCGCGGCTTCACACCGGAGGAAGTGGCGAAGGTCGCCAGGCGACTCGAGTCGACGCATTGGAAGCGCCGCCTCCCCACGGTGGCGATGATGTCCCAGACGGCGATCGGCGAATTCTACCTGCGACCGGTGGACTACTGATGCAGCCCAAGCATCCGCGCGATTCCGAAACGATCATGTCCGAGCTGATGATGCCGCAGCACGCGAACATCCTGGGCAACGTGTTCGGGGGCGTAATCCTGTCGCTCGTGGACCGCGTGGCCGCCGTGGCGGCGATCCGCCACGCGTCGAAGCCGTGCGTCACCGTGTCGGTCGACAAGGTGGACTTCAAGGAGCCGATCCACGTGGGCGAGCTCTTGACCGCGTACGCCCGCGTCAACTTCGCCGGCCGTACGTCCATGGAAGTAGGCGTCAAGATCATCGCGGAGAACGTGCTCACGGGCGTGCGGCGGCACACCAATTCCTGCTATATCACATACGTGGCGCTCGATGAGCAGGGCGTGCCGACACAGGTACCGCCGATCGTGCCCGAGACGGCGGACGAGAAGCGGCGGTATGACCGGGCGTCGAAGCGGCGCGCGACGAGGGTGATGGACCGGAGATTCAATACGGGCGCCGGTGAGTAGAGTCGTCGCGGTTTTTGGTGGTGGAGGAGCGAAGACCCTAGCACATGCGGGGGCGTGGAAAGCCCTCCTCGAAGCCGGTCTCCGGCCCTCTCACATCGTCGGTACCTCGATGGGCGCGGTGATGGGCGCCGCGTTCGCCGCGGGGTCGAGCTACGACCGGCTCGTCGAGATCGCGTTATCACTCCACCGGAGCGACTTCGCCGCCCTCGACGCCTGGGCGCTCGCGAAGGGCGTGTTCGCCCGCAGCACCTTGAAGCCCGAGCCGTTGAAGCACACGATTGCGCGTCTCGTTCCCGCCACGCGCTTCGCCGAGATGCAGATCCCCTTCACGGTCACGACGACGGACCTCGATTCGGGAGAACTGGTGCTGTTCGGCGCCCTCGGCCAGGACGGGCCGCTGGTCGACGTCCTCTACGCCTCCTGCGCGCTGCCGCTCTACTTTCCGCCGCAGACGATCGGCGGGCGACGATTGGGCGACGGCGGGTTGCGGGCGGTGCTGGGTCTCGACGCCGCGCGCCTGGTTCCGGCCGATCTCGTGGTGGCGGTGGACGTGGGCCCCGGGTTCGACGAGCCGCCGGCCACGAAACAGGCGGGCATCCCGCCGCTCGTGCGGGCGCACGGCGAAGCGATCCGCGTCATGATGGCGGCGCAGACGGAGTGCGCCATCGCGGCGTGGCCGAAAGACGCGGCCCGGTTGGTGGTCGTGCGCGCGGTGGCCGAACGGGAGGCGACATTCGCGGTGGACGGCGCCCAGCGCTACCTCGACGCGGGGTACGAGAAAACCCGCGCGGCGCTCGCCTAGGCCGTCCGGTAGCGCGGCAGCGTTCGCCGTAAGGCCCCCGGCAGGACGCGCAGCAGGGCCGCCTCCACCGCGGCTTCGCGGCTGCGGTACCATACACCCGCCGCGATGATCGCGATGCCCAGCGCGGTCAGCGCCGCCGGGAAAAGCAAGGAGTTCTTGAACACGTCGAACGCCAGGTGACCGAGGTAGGAGTACACGCCGATCGCCCCGAACACCATGAAGGTCTTCCGCTGCAGCAGCACGGCCACGAGCATGAGTCCGAGGTTGATGAGGCAGTACGTGACGCTCCCTACCCCGTCATAGGTCAGCGCGCCCCAGAACGCGACGAGACCGAACAAGTACAGCCAGAAGGCGTAATCCTGGTCCGTGCGATGGTCGAGCAGATAGGTCACGCCCAGCACCGTGGCGCCGAACAGCAGTGTGATCAGCTGCTTCTGCTCGAAGGCGACGAGGCCGTGCGACCCGATGAGCAGTGCGGCCACGTCGAGCGACAGAAACCACAACGCGAAGGCCAGTGGGAACGTGAGGAACGGGAACGGCCGCAGCTTCAGGGCCACGCTGGCCGCGACGATCGTCGCCGCCTCCATGACGACCCAGCTGCCGCTGATCTGCGGGTAATACTCCTGATAGCTCGCCCGCGCTTCCCGCGGCCACCATCCCAGCGCGTATTGGATCCCGAACACCGCGAGCGGCGTCATCCAAACCGCGAGGGTGAACAGCAGCCCGCCGGGCTGCCTGAAACCGGGCTTGCGCCACAGCGACTCCCCGGCCACGGTGAACGCGACCGCGTACGCGACGGCGATGAGCGTGAGCACCCAGCCGCCGTAGCGCGCCCACGCCTCGTTCATGAACCACCCCAGCGCGGACATCACGACGAGAGCACCGAGGTAATAGGCCGTGTGCGTGAGGTCGAAGCGGGGCGGCTCGGCGCCCGCGCGCTCGAAGTGCGCGGCGATGCGCTCGGCCGTGCCGGCGTCGATCACCCCGGCGGTGACCAGCTCTTGCAGCTCGCGTTGCGAGATTGGCATGGCAGCTCCCAACCAAGAGGTGGTGTGGGAGCGGAGACCGGACCGGCTCGCCGCTCCACACCTGTTTCCCTCAGTTGTACAGCACGCTGAGCCCGAAGTCCACAATGGCGTGCTGGATGCCTGGGATCACAACGGTCGAGCCGTCCTTTAAGTCACCGTCGTGGCCGCGGTCACAGGCCCTCCCTCTCGGACCGGAGCTGCTCGAGCTGCCCGATCTTTTCCCATGAGGGGTCGGGGGTGCGCACCAGCACGACCAAGAGCGTACCATCTTCGAAAGTCGCGCCGGCGTGCGCCTGCCCGAGCTGCGCGCTGACCTGAGCAGGATCGACCTTGTACGCGCCGCCGGTGCCCAAATCCACGGCCAGGCCGATCAGCCCTCCGAACACGATGTTGCCCCACACCCAGCCGCTCGTGCTCCGAGTCGTGGTCAGCTCGAAGGGCTGATAGCCATCCATCTTCACGGCGATGACGTGTGTGGCCTTGCGCTTGAGCTTCGCGACGACGGGCGTCGTGCCGAGCACTGCGTTGTCGACGGTGACCGTCGCTCCGCTCGGTGCGCTGGCGATGCTGATCTCCTGCGTCTTCCCGTGCATGATGCTCGCGCAGGCGAGTACGGCGAGCGGCGCGGCCAGTGCGGCCACGGCCCAGAGCAACTTCGATGGGCGCTTCATATCTCCCCCTGGGTGAAATGCCGCCGGAGCAACGAGCGCTCCGGTTGTGAGGGGGGAAGCCTAGAAACGCGGGGTCAAGACCCGGTCAAGTCGGAGGTCCGGTCGATCGTGGAGGAGTCGTGGCCGGGCTGATACATTACTCGCCATGCTTGCTCGCGAAATCATGATCCCCGAGCCGTTCGTCGCGGCCGCCGGCGCCACGAGCGCCGAGCTGGCCCTGTTGATGCGCGCCAAGGACATCTCGGTCGTGCCGCTGGTGGACAATCCCAAAGACCGGCGCTATCTGGGCACGATCTCCGACCGCGACATCGTGACGGGATGTGTAGCGGCGGGTCACGACCCGAAGACGTGTAAAGTGCAGACGCACGCGAGGCAGGATACGGAAGTGGTGACGCTGGATACGGAGTTGGAGGGGTACAGGATCGAACGGCTCGATGAAAAAGACACGCATATCCGGTCGACGATAGTGGTCGTGGACGGGAATAAAAGAGTGGTGGGGTTTATTCCGCATCCGGAGTTTATTCAGGGCATCGTCATAGTCCGCGAATAGGAACTACACTACTAGACGCACAGACGCACAGGGGAGAATAGGTTGAGTGAACAGGTAGACCTGCTGACTCCCACTGTTCTCCCCTGTGCGTCTACGCGTCTGTGCGTCTAGTCTTTCGCGCGTCTGTGCGTCTAGTCTTTCGTGCGTCTGTGCGTCTAGATTTGTCCCGTGCCTCGCAAATACTTTAGCCTCGCTGAAGCCAATCGTACTCTCCCTCTCGTCAAGCGCGTCGTCGCCGACTTGATCGCGCTCCACCCTTCATGGCGTGATCTCGTGGCGCAGTACGAACTCGAAGCCGGGCAGGCTCGACCCGAATGGGGCGAATCGACCGAACAGCTCGCGCTGCGCGGCCGCATCGACGACATCGCGCGCCAGATCAACGATTTCCTGCTCGAGCTCGAGCAGATCGGGTGCGTGTTCAAGGGGTTCGAGCCGGGACTGGTGGACTTCTACGGCAAGGTCGACGGGAAAGAGATCTTTTGGTGCTGGAAACAAGGGGAAGAGCGGATCGAGTTCTGGCATGACTTGGAGACGGGATACGCCGGACGCCAACCGATACCTGAAGTAGTGAGCAGTCAGTAGACGCACAGAAAACAGGTTCTGCATCCCAAGACCTGGAGACCGGTGATGCGCGGCTTTTGGATGTTACTGCATGTCCTAGGTTTTACCCTCTGGCTCGGTGGCGGAATTGCCACTATGGTTGCCGGCGTTTCCGCCAAGACTTTCGCCCCCGCCGAGCGGCTGAGCGCGTACAAACTCATCGGGGCCATTCAGCGCATCCTCGTCGGCCCGGGGGCCATGGCCGTGCTGCTCTCGGGGCTCGTCCTCTCCATGCCTTACATGAAGCAGGGCGTCGTGCCGGGCTGGATGGGCGTGATGATGATCGCGGGCATCCTGGGCGCGCTCGGCGCCGTGACGATCAGTGTGCCGACGGCGGCCAAACTGGCGCGGCTCGAAGTGGACCCGCGGGGCGGGCTGCCGGAGGCGTTTCAGGTGCTGCGCAAGCGCCAGATCTTCGCCGCCACCATCGCGGGAGGGTTCGGGCTGATTGCCATGTTCGCGGTGACGCTAGGAAAGTGGTGAAGAAAGACGGGGACATACAAGACTAGACGCACAGACGCACAGGGGAGAACAGGAGAGAGTAACAGGTCAACCTGACTTTACTCAACCTATTCTCCCCCGTGCGTCTGCTGCGTCTGTGCGTCTAGCCTGTCGCGTCTGTGCGTCTAGCCTTGTTTGTTCTGCGCGCCGAGTCTCACCAGCCTCTGCCTTACTTCCCTGACCTCAGGTTGCAGCACCGAGTCCGCGTCTTTCCATAGTTCCACGAACCGGCCGTAGTATTCGCGCGCGCGCGCCGTGTCGCCCCGCTCCTCGTACAGCTCGCCGAGGCGCCGGTATGTCGGTCCCAGGGTGGCTTGCTCTTCGAACGCGCGGAAGTACCCGGGTGTGTTAACGGCCCGCTCGTACACGGCGAGCGCCGAATCCCGCTCGCCCGCCTTTTCGTAGGCGCGGCCCAGCAGGAACAGTCCGCACACCGCGCATCCGTCCTCGTCGTACCACCGGCGGTAGTCCCGAATCGCGTCCTGGACGCGGCCCTCGGCGTAGGCGATATGGGCCGCCACGCCGTAGCGCGACGGCTGGCCGCGCCGTGCACCCTCGGGAACCGCGGCTTCGTACTCGGTCATGAGTTGGCGCGCCCGATCAGGCCGACCCGCGTCCGCATAGAGGAATGCGAGAGCGAGATAGGGTCGATCCTCCGCCGGAATGGAAGCCAAGGGATGGCGCCGCAGGGCCTCCTCCACCTCGCGCCGGCCGGCGTCGGGCGCTTTATGGTAGTGCACGTCCATGATCGCGATCCCGATCGCGTCTTCGACGTACGTCCCCGGGACGCCGCGCTGCTCGTCCACGGCCATGGCCCGGCGGAACTGCGTCTCGGCGACGGCCAGCTTGCCGCGCACCAGGTTGATCGCGGCCAGCGCACCCGCGGTGCTCGCCTGCCAGGTGGGGTCGCGCGCGGTCTGTGCCAGGGCCCGCG
>Ga0070695_100001254_pt1 | contig 13959 bp, 9 predicted proteins | sample KBSK1252metaG_FD_65471 | JGI IMG/M metagenome (GOLD analysis project Ga0070695, IMG submission 65471) | Corn, switchgrass and miscanthus rhizosphere microbial communities from Kellogg Biological Station, Michigan, USA - KBS K1-25-2 metaG | ecosystem: Host-associated > Plants > Roots >...
AAAATCCCGCAGCCGGTCCGACCGGGAGCGCTTCGGCGACATCCTCGCCCTCCAGCGTGCCGCCTATCTTCGCGACGGAGCACCGTCACTAACGAAGCGACGCAGTGATCTGAAGAAGTTCAAGGTGACAATGCTCGCGCGACGCAGCGCCATCGAGGACGCGATCAACACCGACTTCGGCCATCGCTCACGACACGAGACGGCGCTGGTGGAAATCCTGGGGGTTGTCTAACCCCTTCGGAAGCCGTGCGGATACTCTCCTGAAGTTCTTTCTTCGGTAGTGGAGGAGTGGCCGATGTCCAGCCCTGACCAGAACAAGGCCAACGTCAAAGCCTTTTACGATCTCGCCTTCAACCAGCGACAGCCCGAGGAAGCTGTGAAGCAGTACGTCGGGTCGTCGTATCGCCAACACAACCCCATGGCTGGTGACGGCCCTGAGCCGTTCATCGGCTTTGTGAAATGGATCACTGGCGAGAACCCAGATCTGCGCGTCGAGTTCAAGCGATTCATCGCTGAGAGCGATCTTGTGGCTGTTCACAGCCACATGATTCCGGCGAAGGGGGCACGCGGCACGGCGGTGATCGACATTTTCCGGCTAGAGAATGGCAAGATCGTCGAGCATTGGGACGTGTTGCAGGAGGTTCCCGAAAAAGGCTGCGAATCAGAACACGATGTTCTGACCTTCGTCGTCAGTTAGGCGGCATTTTTCGATTCTGACTCGATCAGCAGGTTGACGAGATCGGATACGTTGAAACAACCGATCTACGAGACCAGCCGCCATCGCGGGCGACATGCGGACGAGTGCCAGCGGCACGACCTCGAACTACGGCGGCGCAACGCGGCTGCGAATACCGGCTGAAGGCACAGCCGACAATGTGGCTGAATCGACCCAGGATCGCCCTGCGGCACCTGTTCGATCTGGGCATCCGCGCCGACAACATCTTGCACACGGACTGAACGAAGCTGCGCGTCCGGTTCAGCGTGATCAACCTGACCAACAAAGACGCGCTCTACAATTTCCTGTCGACATTCAGCGGCACGCACTTCGTGACGCCGCGCGCGTATCGGGTCCAGGTTGGCGTGACGTTCTGAACCCGATTGAGCTGCGCGCTAACGACGTACTCGGCGACACAATTCAGCTGGCCGATCGTCGAGAATCGCTATACTGGATGGGCGCCGACGCTGTCACATTTCGGGGACTTATCACAAACGGTTGAATCGCATTGAAACCGTGCTCGCAAGTCTTTGATTCTAAACGGAGAGATGCTGGAGTGGTCGATCAGGCACGCTTGGAAATCGGTTTTCTTCACGCGTAGCTACGCGCAGCAACACCCACCAACGGAGTTCCCATTAACGACTTCCCGCAACAACGGTGTGCGTCGGGGTGTTCCCGTAAATCACGGTGTTTGCCCTGGGTTTCGGGGGGTATGTGACACAGTTCTGACACAATCCGGATTCGCACTTCGGTGGACGCACATCGACACGTACGTTGTAGTACCCGCGTCATTCTCCTCGGAACTGCCGGTTTGGCTTCAAATGGTCCTTTCCTGGAGCCAGACAGGAACATGGATCAGCAGGTAATCAATCAGACTCCTGACCGACGGAAGCATGCCGCGCGGCGTCGGGTGCACCAAGTGGAGAATATTTCTCGCGCCAGACCACTCCGGCAACACACGTTCAATCAATCCTTCAGTCAACGGAGCGGACACCACTTGTTCTGGCAGTAAGGCGATACCGATGCCATGTATCGCCGCCTGAAGTCTCGTGCGCAAATCGCTCGTGACGAGCCTGGGCTTCAACTGAATCTGGCGCTCTGGAGGGTCCGTTGAGATTCAATTTGATCGTTGCCGTCATCGTCGCCACGGTCGCGCCAGCCGCCGCTCAGGAGCGTCCGTTCCTGTTTTCAGTCACGACCGCGCCGGAAGGCAAGCCGGCCGTGCGACTGGACTATGACGTCGGCGTCGGTGAGCGGGCGTTCCAGAGCATGAAGCGGCTCGGAATCGAGCGCCCGAGACTGGGTGAGTGAGTTCCCGAGTCTCGGGAGTCATGGCGTGATCTCCGCCAGCGACCTACGCATATATATAAGGATAGGTTGCCGTAGGCGAAATAATGGCGAAAGGGCGAGATGCCGTCTAGCGATGTTGGCTCGGACGGTAACCCTGGCGGGCCTGCGTTCGTCGCCGGTGAGGGCACTCCGCATGCGCTCATCATCGTTCCGATTGGCAAGCACACCGGTTCGAGCGACGGATCGAGCAGGGGCGCCAGCGGATCGCGGTGATTCCCGTTGGCCGTCGCGGGCGCGCGTACGCGAATGTCAGCCTGCTGCGCGGTGGCGCACGACCGACGGCAAGGCTTGGCCGGCGCCCACATGATTGGCTATTGCGATCAATCGGGCGCGATCGCGCATGTAGCGAGCGTGCATCTCGCGGCAGTCGTTTTCGATGGTGTGAACGAACAATCGGAGTTCGCGCCACGTGATGAAATCAGGCGTCGACAACGAGGCTTGCGCGTCACGTCCCCACGCGATGAGCACCTCGCAGTCGTGGAGGCGACCAAGCAGATCTTGGGCGGCCTTCAGAGCGGCGACATCAGCGGCCAGTCGTGGGCGTCCGGCCTCCAGTGACGGCTCGGCGATGTACCTCAACTTCTTGAGCGCGATCCGGACGTCGTGGAGAGGTTCGGGCGCATACAGGGCTCCGGCGCGCTCAATCGCTGTTCGGACCCGACTCGCTCGGTGCGCCAGCCGCGCGTCCAGCGCCCACGACCATCTCCGGTTCGTCCGACCCGGACCGGCGTCGCTTTGCTGCGTCTGTGCCGACTCACACGACTTCGTCACGCGCTGGAGCGTGTTCGCGAGCCGCTGGAGCTTCCGCGCCCGCAGCTTGGCGACCAGGCGTATGCGCGCGGCATCGCGCGCGCGCCCGAGCGCATCGCTCACCTTCGTCAATGCGATCGGCGGAAACCGACCGCTGCAATGGAGCTGATCGATCAACTCCGCCAGAACGTCGAGCTCTCGCACGATGCCGAGCTGTTTCGTGACTCTTCGAAGGCGGCGATTCAGCTTCTTGCTCGTCGCGCGATCCAACGGCAGTAACGGCAACAATTCGCGAAGTCGCCGCGATGCTACGCGCGTGCGATGTAACGCCTCGACGTTGCCCTGCTCAACGCCGGGCAGTTCGCGCGCGAACGCATCGAGTCCTTTCTGAAACGAATCGAACAGATGTTGTTGGTGGCCCACGAAGAAAGCGCCGATTGTAACATTCCGGTAACTCCGCGGCATCCTATCCGGGCCGAAGGCTGCATCGATTTCTCGTGCAACAACTCGCCGGGCGGAATTTTGGTGACAAGCCCGAATGTGATCCGTTTTCCGCACGAACTGTGGGAATCAAGTCTGTCGATAAAACGCAAGGACGCGGCCTTTACGCGCCCCAGGCTCGAGGAGTCATGCGGTCACGTGCCGCTCTCCACGTCGAGGTCCTCGCGCTGCGCCATCAACTGCAGGTTCTGCTGCGGTCCTGAGCGCGCCGACTGATCGGAATCGCTGTCGCACGGCTTGGTCGAGTCATCGTTGTTTTCAGGCGGCTTGATCGCGGCGCTGCACGAGCGCTTGATGACGATTCAGTACCACCAGCGCAAGACCGATCCACAGCACGACGATCGCGACGTTCACGAGCGCAAAGCGAGCGATGCTCAGCCGCATGACGCTCGTGCCCACGAAGACGATCGCTGCCGACAGCAGATCGCCACTGCGCACGAAAAACGTATCGATCGCCTGCTTGGCTTTGTACTTCTCGTCCCTGGAGGTCGGCAGCCAGAGAAGCTGCCGCGCCGTATTCATGATTGAGTAATCCGTGGCGTTCTCGGCGGTCTTGATCCATCGCACGACAGCGAAGCTGACACCAGCCGCAACGACCGCGTACCCTCCAAGTGCGATCAGCGGCAGTGCCAGCAGGACGCCGCGCAGCCCCTGAAACTTGACGAGGCGCGACGCGACGAACGCCTGCAGCATGAACGCGGCGACGTTGACCCAGAACTGGTAGTCGCCGAAGAAGGCGCCGAGGTAGGCCTGCGCGTTGAAGCTCGGGTCTGCCGCCGCCAGCGCGCGCGCCTGGTCCGTCGCGAGGTGCGACACGAAGTATTCTCCCGTCGTGTTCACGGCGTTCAAGAGGATCATCATCGCCGCGATCGGCAGCAGATAGTTGCTCTTCAGCACGAGGCCAAATCCACCGCCGCCAGCGAGCGGCCGATCGCGGTCACGCGCGCGCGGCGTCACGCGAGCGTTGATCGCCAGGTAGAGGACGACGCCGATCGCCAGCAGGATGGCCGAGATCTGGAGAATCGCCTGCGGCGTGATGCCAATCCGGAACAGACGGCCGGCCACGAGGGCGCCAAGCGGCGCGCCCGCCGTCTGCCCGATCACGATCATCGGAAACAACCGGTCGCCGGCCTCCTTCGTATAAATGTCGTTGGCGTACGCCCAGAATTGGGCGACCAGCGACATGTTGAAGACGCCGACCCAGATGAAGAAGGCCACGCCGACATACGGCATGCCCGCGGCGACGGCGAGCGCAAACAGCTCAATATTGGCGACGAAGAAGAGCGAGACACCGACGAGCAGCTTGACGCGATCGACGCGCGAGGCGAACCAGCTGTACAACGGAACGAATCCCATCAGGACGAGCGCCTGACCAGCCGCGGCGTACGACCGCACTTCTGCGCCGCCACCGAGGAGGATGAGCGGCTCGCGCGCCGTCTTGATGACGGAATAACAAATGAGCAGAAGAAAGATGTTGAGCAGCATCAACAGCGCGGTGACGCCCTCGCCGGCGCGCACGTCGGTGAACACCGACAGCGCGCGGTCCAGCCACCCTTTGTCGTGGGTGTGCGCGAATGGCGCCGCAATGGCCGGCATGAGTGGCTCCATTCAGCAGTTGCCGCGCGGCCTCGTCAACGCGTCTGGGTGTGCGTGACTCGATCCTGTGACAGGCTCTCGGGCACACGTTCGAGCCCCACGAGGGTCCAGCCTTGGCCGTCTCGGCGGAAATGCGTGCGAATCGGACGGCGCCACGCCGGGTGCGCCTCGCTCTCGACGGACATGTCGATGGCGACAAAGCTACTGGCTGCCGTCGGCAGATCGCGCGGCGCGTCCATGGTGGTCGTGGCGCTGCGCGTCTCTGAAAGCGGCTGCATCTCGCCCGTGGCGTTGTCGAACCGAAACCACGAGGCGCGGTAGGCGGCCGGTCCCTCCGCCACTCCAGCCGCGAACGCCGCGTTCTCGAACGTGAGGCGGCCATTTGAATCGAGACGCGGCTTCACGATCGGATTCACCGCGGTCAGATACGCTCGCGCGACCTTGTCGCGGCGCTTGATCAGCACGTCGGCCAGGTACGTCTCCGCTTCGGGGTTGGTGTACTCGCCGGTATGAACGGCCGCTCTGATCAGCTCGTCCGAAAAGGCCGCCACCCGCTGCGCGGCCCAGAACGCGTCATCGTCGCGCATCTCGAGGTACGCGGTCGTCGGCGTCTGCGGCCGCCACTTTCTCGGATCGAATACGTCCCCCTCGAACTTGCCGACTGACGGGTACTCGACGTAATGGACCGTCTGCCACGGGCTCAGTGCGAATCCGAAAGACAACAGACGCTTCCTCGTCGTGTCTCCCTGGATGAAGTGCTCATAACTCAGATCCCATTCGTGCAAGTCATTGCACATCCCAAATGTGGACCCGACGTCCTGCAGGTAGTGCTTCACAACCGTGCGGCCGTTCTCGGTGATCAGCGTATCGAGCGTGTTGGATGCCTTGAGATCCGTGAGGTTTGTCCACGCACCAAACGCGCGCAGCGCGCGCAGCTCCCGGCGGTGCTCGTGCGGGACGACGTCGTTGGGATCGTCGGGACGGGTGCCGTCATACTGGAAGCCGCCCAGGATCTTGCCCCGCAACAGTCGGCCGGCCACGACTCGGTAGGTTCCATCGGCTCTCCGGGCGACGTGCTCGAGGATCGCGTTCATATCGTCGTACGTGAACCTGGTTCTCGCGCCGGACGGACGGCGGATGGTCGCTTCGGAGTCGATGTCGACGTGCGCGGGATCGAACGTCGTCAGGAACGTTTCTACCTGGTTGTAACCGAGCGCCCAGAAGATCTTCGTTGCGACGGCCACGGCTCCGGTCGCTCCTTCCGCGAAATACACCGGGTCGAACTCGAGAAACCAGGTCTCGCCCTTGGCGTCGCGTGCGGTGAAGCCCGGATGGGAGCCCGATGTCTTTTCTCTCGTCAGCGTCCAGCGCGACGGGTCGGGTGGGGCGCCGTGATTCGGACCTCGGACGATCTCCTCGACCGTGACCGGTGTGGTTCCGATCCGGTTTGTAAACCAGTTCGAGTTCGGCACTTCGTCGATGGTGTTGATGTTCTGCGCACGCGTGCCCGACGGTTTGTAGCGGGCGGTGACGAACAAGTTGGTCGACATTTCGTAGAGCGATCCGATGAAGTAGGGCTGCGCCTTCGAGGCATCCTGCGACTCTGGCTCGCGCGCGATCGGATCGTCCGGATAGAAGCGCAGACCGTTTGTCGAGACGGATTGAGCGCAAATCGCGGCCGCACAGACGACGAGCATCACGCAGCTGGCACGACGCGCGTATGACACGAACGATGATCTGGACATGGCAGGCAGCCTCAGAAGATGGGGGACGTCGAAACGACAAGCCTCGAGCCTTCAGGACTCCGCGCCACTTCGATCCTCAACGGCGTGGCGAACGGTCCGTGCAAACGGACGCCGAAGCCGTAGTCGCTCTTCATCCCGTGCAGGTCGAGATCGGCGCGGCGCGCGGCGACCTTCCCGGTGTCATAGAACACCGCCGTATCCATGAAGCGGTTGGCCATGATGCGCCACTCCGCCTGGAGCGTCAGCCCGTTGCGGTCGCGGAAGCGATGGCTGGTGAAACCTCGCATCGTCGATCCACTGCCGACGTAGGGCAGCAGGAAGAACGGCACTTGCTGATCGTCTTTGTTGTAGGTCGTCCGGGCGATCGCGCGAAGCGAGATCACCCACGCTTCGCGCAGAATCGGCACGTGCTGGATCGCCTCGTAGTCGACTTGCCGGAAGCCGAAGCGCTCGTCCTTGTCGGCGTAGTCGTGCAGCGTGACACCGTAGAAGCCGCCACGCCGCGTATACCCGGGAGAAGTTCGCCAGTCGAATCCGACGGTGCCCTGAGAATGCAGATACGTCGTCTTGGTCCCGAGGCCCGGCAGTGTGGCGGGCGTGTAGACGTGCTCGACGGATGGGAAACTCGACCCTTCCGCGGGTCGTTGCGACCACTGCGACAGCTCCACCCCGCCGCGCAACATCAGCAGTTGGCGTGTCGGCCAGAACGTGAGCGTAGCCGACCCGTAGGGCTGTCGAAAATCGAAGTCGGTGCGATCGTCTAGCGACGTGTCCATCCCGAAGCCATAGAAGGCCGCTTGCGTCGCCTCGCGCCAGCCGCCGAGCAGCGACAAGGAACCACGGCGATGGAACAGACGAGGAGCGGTGAGCTCCGCTTCGATGCGCTTGTACCCGAGGATCGTGTAGCTGCCGCGCACGTCGAGCATGTTGTACGGGCTCACGTGATGCGCATAGCCCGCGCCGAGCGTGAAGCCTCCGCCGTAGTACGCGCTCTCGAAGAACGGGTGCCACCGGGGCACGCCATTGACCAGGATGTCCTCAGCTCGATTGAACAGCGCTTCAGTCTTGCCGGGCACGTACGGATGCAGGGTCTCGAGCTTCTCGGTCTGCTTCTGCTCGAGGGCTGCCTCGCGCGTCGCGGCCTCGGGTTCTTGCGCCGCGGCAGACGCGGCTCCATTCGTCACCGCAGCCACGACGATGAACCACATCCACAATCGAATTCTATGCACTGCTCACCAGCCTCGACTCTCCGGGGAGGCAAAGGCTGGACCATGCGCGCCGCCCTGTGTACACGCGCCGTGGATCGCGCGAGTGTGTGCTGGCGCACAAGTGTGTGTGTGCACGCACATGTTCGCCAACCTGCCGCGCGCGTTCTGATCGACGGCTCTGCCCCGGCGCCCGGCGCGGCACACCGCTCGCAACAAACGAAGAAGTGAATGGGATGGCTCAGTCCGCAAGGCGAGTCAGCTGATGCTCCGACGGCTGCGTCGACACGACTCGAAGTCGCCCTAGTTGCGTTTCGCGAATCGCTCGACGCCGAGCACGTCAGCCTCAGGCCGCACCGGTCGCGCGGATCTCCGCAGTCCGGAGCTGAAAGGGTCGGAACGAGGAGACGGCCTCGACGCGGCCGCCTGGCAGCAACCGGAAGTGACGACGGTGTGTTTCGTGCGGCGACGGATCAGGAAAATCCGCGCGGAAATGACCACCGCGACTTTCCTTGCGCTCGATCGCGGCGATCGTCAGAAGTCGCGCGACGAGGACGACGTTCCGCGCGTCGCAGCCGCACGCCTCGGGGGACGCCATGTCGAGCGCCCGCAGCGCGCGGCGCAATCCCGTCTCTGTGCGCACGAGGCCGACGTCGCGCCACATCAAGGATCGCACGTCCTGGATCAGTCGATCGCCGAGGGGCGCTTCGGCATCGTCGCCAGCGCGGTTGGCCGCTGACCGTGAACGGACCGCTCTCGTCACGTCCGCACCGGTCGGGAGCGACAGCGAGTCGAGCACCAGGCGCATATCGTCGGCAACCCGGCCTCCGAAGACGAGAGCCTCGAGCAACGAGTTGCTTGCCAGGCGATTTGCGCCGTGGACGCCTGTCGACGCCGCCTCTCCGCAGACCCAAAGCGCAGGCACCGACGAGCGTCCGCGATCGTCACTCGAGACGCCGCCCATGTGGTAGTGCGCCGCCGGAGTAATAGGAATCAGTTCCCGCCGCGGATCGATACCATGGCGGCGACAGAGCTCGAACACGGTCGGGAAGCGCGATGGGAAACGGCCGCCTATCGCGGCACGGGCATCGAGAAAGATCTTGTGACCGGATTCGCCGTGGGCGAACGTCGCGCGCGCGACCACGTCTCGTGGTGCAAGCTCGGCTGCCGGATGGGCCTCGGCGAGGAAGCGCAGGCCGCGCTCATCGACGAGCACCGCTCCTTGCCCGCGAAGCGCTTCGGTAACCAGCGGCATCGGATCGGCACCGACGTCGAGCGCGGTGGGATGAAACTGCACGAACTCGAGATCGGTAAGGACTGCGCCCGCGCGTGCAGCCATCGCCAGGCCGTCGCCCGTCGCGCCGACAGGGTTGGTCGTGTACCGAAACAGACGCGCGGTCCCACCGGTCGCGACCACGGTGGCGCGGGCGAGATGGAGCACTCTGGAACCATCGCGGTGTCGGACGAAGACACCGACGACGCGCCCGTTATGGACACAGAGATCCTCCGCGAGCGCGTCTTCCGTGAGACGCACGTGTTCCGCTCGATCGACTGCGGTGCCCAGGGCGCGGACGATTTCAGCGCCAGTGCCATCGCCGTTCGCGTGCAGGATGCGGCTGCGACTGTGCGCCGCCTCGCGACCCAGCGCGAAACGGCCGTCGGGTTCGCGGTCGAAGCGTGCGCCCAACGTCGCGAGTCGTCGGATGTGGCGTGCCGCCTCACCAGTCAGAATCTCCACCAGGGCGCCATCGCAGAGACCCCCGCCAGCGTCGAGCGTATCGCGAGTATGGAGGTCGGGTTCGTCGTCGGGCCCGACGGCTGCTGCGATTCCGCCTTGGGCGAGCGGACTGGATCCGCTGCTCCCTAGTCGTCCTTTCGTCAAGAGCGTCACGCGGTGAGGTGCCAGACCGAGAGCGGCGCTGAGGCCGGCCGCACCGGCTCCGATCACGACGACATCGGTCGTCGTCACATCAATGCGGTCTGCAGCCGTAGTGCTCATCGCCGTACGCCGCGTCCGACCCGCAGCATGCGCTCGACTGCGAGGCGGGCTCGCGCCGCCACATCGCCGTCGACGTGCACCTGCGTCGTCATGCGGCGCAGGCTCAGCAGAATTCCCGGGAGCGTGATTCGCCTCATGTGCGGGCAGAGGTTGCAGGGGCGGACGAATTCGATGTCTGGAAACCGCACAGCGACGTTGTCGCTCATCGAGCATTCGGTGATCATGACGACGCGGGCGGGGCGGTTTGCCGCGACGTCCGCGACCATGCCGGCTGTGGATCCGACGTAGTCGGCTTCTTCGAGGACATCAGGGGAACATTCGGGATGCGCCAGGATGCGCACGGCGGGATCGGCGTGCCGATATGCGCGCAGGTCGGACGCCCTGAACCGCTCGTGGACCTCGCAGTGGCCATTCCAGAGAATCAACTCGACGGCGGTCTGGGCGGCAACGTACTTTCCGAGATATTCGTCCGGTAGAAAGATCACGCGGTCGGCGCCGAGCGACTCGACGACTTCGACGGCATTGGCCGACGTACAGCAGATGTCGGACTCCGCCTTGACGGCGGCGGATGTGTTCACGTAGGTCACGACCGGCACGCCGGGATGGCGCTCGCGCAGCCGGCGCACGTCCGCGGCGGTGATCGACTCGGCGAGTGAGCACCCTGCGCGCGCGTCAGGAATCAGCACGACCTTCTCCGGGTTCAACAGCTTCGCCGTCTCGGCCATGAAGTGGACGCCGCAGAGAACGATGATGTCGGCGTCAACCTCGGCCGCCGCCTGAGCAAGCGCCAGCGAGTCACCGGTGATATCCGCGACGCCATGGAAGATTTCTGGCGCCTGGTAGTTGTGGGCGAGGATCGCGACGCCGCGCGCGCGCTTCATCCCATTGATGGCGGCGATGTACGGAGCGGCGTCGGAAGTGTCCGTGGTCATGCGCACGCGAAGCTTGGAGCGAGGAACGCCATCGCTTTCCTGACGGCCACTACGTCAAAACGCGAGCCACGCGGACCTCCATGAAATCCCGCTGAAATCCTGCCACTCACGCATGAGCGAGTGCCCAGTGCGCACGCAGAGTGCGCACTAACGCGCACGTCGGTCGGCTGGAGTGCGTTTTATCGATCGGCAGACGTGCAAGATTCTTCAGCCGACGCGTCGCCGTTTCTGGAACCACAGCCAGCGGCTGCCCAGCACGTAAATCGAGAAGACACTGCCAAGGGCAATCGCGACCAGCGCGTGGTGACCGCGCAGGAGAAGCGACGCGTGTTTCCAGTCGTGCCCCGCGCCGGCGTAGTATCCGATCGCGATGAACGTGGTGGACCACAGCGCCGCGCCTGGATACCCGTAAGCACAGAATGTTCGAAAGTCGAGCTTCCCTGAACCGGCCGCCAGCGGCGTGACGTGACGGAGGCCCGGCACGAAACAGCCGAACACGAGCAGCCACTTTCCCCACCGTTTGAACCAGGATTGTGCGCGGTTGAGTGTGTCGCTCTCGACCGCGGGCAGGCGCCGCAGCACGCGCACGCCCAGGCGGCCCACTGTGTAGTTGAACGTCATGCCAGCCATGCCGCCGGCTACTGCTGCCGCGAACGTCGCCGGTCCTGCGAGATCGCCGCGACGCACGAGGCCGCCGGCGAACGTCAGCAGGAGCTCGTCGGGAATCGGCAGGCCGAAGATGCCGAACACTTGCGCGGCGAACAACAGCCAGACACCGTCGCGGGCCAGGAGATCGAACAGGCGCTGCTCCATCGGTCCGGCGGGCTACTTCCGTGCGCCGTCGACGATGTCGATCGGTTGGCAACGCTGCGCTTCGATCTGCCGAACTTTGTCCTCGAAAACCGCGACCCAGGCGTTGATGTCCTCCGTACCGCGCGAGTCGAGTTGATCGACACGTGCGGTCGTGAAGATGGCGCGCACGTGGTCCCGGGTCAGCCGACGGAACTGGTCGAGAAGAAGGCGGCGGCCCTCCTCGGAAATGATCGGATTGGGTTCGCCGTCGCCGCCGGCCTTGAGCGAATCGATCAAATTGCCGCGGCATTCGCGACGAGTGGTTTTTCGGAAGACTGGTTTTTCCTCCCACGCGTGGCGGTTCATCGTCGCCGTGGTGCCGCTCGATGTACGTCCGGCGCCGCCGAAAGTCGCCCCGGTGTCCAGGAGCGTCACCGCGGGGGAGAGGCAGGCGTCGGAACCTGCCCGCTCGCGCAGCATCGCCGTGCGACCGTCGGCCTTCTGAAGCTCACCGGCCGTCGTATCGGGGGGAGCCGTGCAATACAGCCTCTGCTGCTCGGGCTTTCGATCGCCGTGCTGGATGAACACGCCGACCAGCGCCAGCGCATCGAAGTGGGTCCGCTGCTGCAGCCGTTCGGCGCCGGCCGGCAGCGATCGGATGGCGGTGTCGAGCTCGCGCCAGGACCATCCCTGATCGAGGTTGTCGACCGAGAGTATGGACGGCGTGGGCCAGAACGCCTGCAGCATCGCGACATAGCGCTTCGAGCCGCGCGGTCCGGTGCCGTTCAGCGGATTTTCGGGGCAGCCCTCACAACTGACGTTGATCGATATTGCGGGAATCGCGTTGAAGCCCAGCGCCCAGATCAAGCGTGACGCGGCGACGGTCGCGAATACCTCGCGGTTGCCCGAGTGCGTTCGCGGATCCCAGTACTTGAGACGAAGGTCGCGGCCATCGGCGGTTCGACAGAGAAACTTCGCCGAGTTGCCACCCAGCTCCCGACCCGCTCGCGCGAAGGTGCACGGGATTGCTTCGTCACCGGTCGCCTGTTCGCGTGTATAGGGAAAAACACCGGCCGGACCCTCGACGAGATCAGCCGGCGAGAGATCGGGCGGGGAATGCCAGATGATCGCGTGAGCGAGGTAGCGCTCGCGCGCCTGGTTCGTCGTGCGAATCGCCGCGACGGTTTCCGAACCGGCGGCGCCACCGACCAGCGCGATCGTCGCGGCGACCGCACCGGCGACGGCGATAGTTTTGGTATTCATAGTGCATTGTCGCGCGCGCCTGGCTCGGCGCGCCATCCCGGCCAAGGCATCATCAGACGACTGGAGAGCGCGGCGACGTGCGGTTCGTACGATTCGCGCAGCGCGATGAGTGCCTGATCCGCGGCCTTCGAGCGATTGGGGCGTAACCCGGCGCGCTCGAGCGTGCTGCGCACGTTCGCGAGCTCGCCAGGCGGCAAGCGGTCCTCGACCGGCGGCAGTGGCGTTCCGAGTAGATACGCCAGATCGACGGCAGCGCGACGCGCCATCGCGAACGCCGTATGCGCCCGCCAGGACGGTACACCTTCGAGACCGATTTGTACGAGCGCGGTCGCATCGAGCACCGCGGTCAACGCGGCGACCCACGACTGACGAGGGTGGAGCGACCGGAAGTAGCCGATGACCGGATATGACAGATGACTCTCGGCGAGATCGGCGCACCAATGTTCCCATTCGGCAAACACACGCTCGTAAAGCGAGACGTCGCCGGATGACGCGATCCTTCGCAGGATCTCGGTGGCCGTCGGCGGCGATCCCGCCCACCCGTCCAGCATCGTGACGCGAAGCTCCCGGCGGGCGAACGACTGATAGACGATCGGAATGTACGCGAACAGCATCGACACGAGCATCAGACTGGAGCCAGTCTCGGCGACCACGAGCAGTCGGCCGGCCCGCCCGCGCGGTGCGACGTCGCCGAGGCCAAGCGCGAACAGCGTGGTTGCGCTCATGTAGAGGTCGTCGGAGAAATGGGCCGCGCCGTGGATGTTCACGAGCAGCTCCCGATGGGACCATTGCAGCAAGGCGAAGCCGATTACCAGCCCCGCCGCCCAGATGTTGAGCAGGAGGAACACCGATAAAGGTCCGTAGACCGCGAGGTACTGCTCGCGCCGATCGTGCGATCGGATGCAACGCGCGGAAGCGGCCCAGAGGCTCCACGTCACCCGATAAAAACACCTCGTCAACCGCAGCCGCCGCCGCGGCGTACGCGGCAGCACCAGTGTTTCGAACGCATCCCACATCACCGAAACGACGATCGACGTGCCGACGACGAAAGCGAGGAGGTGCACGTTTCCGTGATGGTCGATCGCAAGACCAGTGCCTCGCCGTGGCGCGG
>Ga0070695_100001255_pt1 | contig 13955 bp, 13 predicted proteins | sample KBSK1252metaG_FD_65471 | JGI IMG/M metagenome (GOLD analysis project Ga0070695, IMG submission 65471) | Corn, switchgrass and miscanthus rhizosphere microbial communities from Kellogg Biological Station, Michigan, USA - KBS K1-25-2 metaG | ecosystem: Host-associated > Plants > Roots >...
AAGACCGTGTGGGTGGCGTGAACGTCCGCGTCGGCACGTCAGGCTACAACGGCCCCTTCCACTCGGGGAAGTTGTAGCCTGACGTGCCGACGCGGACGTTCACGCCACCCACACGGTCTTGATGTTCACGAACTCGCGGAGGCCGTACGCCGATAGCTCGCGCCCATAGCCCGAACGCTTCACGCCGCCGAAGGGCAGCCGCGGATCGGACCGGACGAGCCCGTTCACGAACACGCTACCGGCTTCGATCTCGCGCGCGACGCGCTCGCCGCGCCTCGAGTCGGCAGTCCAGACGGACGCCCCGAGTCCGTAGGGCGACGCGTTCGCGATGCGGATCGCGTCCGCCTCGTCCTTGGCGCGGATCACGGCCGCCACGGGGCCGAAGGTCTCCTGATCGAACGCGGGCATCCCAGGCTCCACCGCGATGAGCACGGTGGGCGGGTAGAAGGCGCCCCGGCCGGCGGGGATCTCGCCACCGAGCACGAGTCGGGCGCCGCGCTTCACCGAGTCTTGCACCTGTCGGTGGAGATTCTCGCGCAGATCGAGCCGCGCCTGTGGTCCGACCTGGGTCGCCGGGTCGAGGGGATCGCCCACCCTCCGGGCGCGCATTTCGCTCGTGAACCGCTCGAGGAACCGCTCCGCCACGTGCTCCACCACAATGAAGCGCTTGGCGGCGATGCAGCTCTGGCCGCTGTTGATGAGGCGTGCCTCCACCGCTGTGGTCACGGCCCGCTCGAGATCCGCGTCCTCGAGCACGATGAACGGGTCGCTCCCGCCGAGCTCGAGCACCGTCTTCTTCAGGTGTCGTCCTGCCTGCTCGGCCACCTGGCTCCCCGCGCGGTCCGAGCCGGTGAGCGTCACGGCGCGCACGCGCCTGTCGGCGATGACGCCGCCCGCGGCTTCGTTCGAGAGGAATACCGCTCGGAACAGACCGACCGGGAAGCCGGCGTCCTGGAAGACCGTTTCAATCTCGAGCGCACAGCGCGGCACGTTGGGAGCGTGCTTCAGAATGCCGGCGTTCCCAGCGACCAGGGCCGGTGCAGCGAAGCGAAACACCTGCCAGAACGGGAAATTCCACGGCATGATGGCGAGCACAGGACCCAGGGCTTCGAACCGGACGTAGCTGCGTGAGGCGTCGGTCGGGTGGGGCTCATCGGCCAGGAACGCGGCGCCGTGGTCCGCGTAGTAGTCGCATGCCCAGGCGCATTTCTCCGCCTCTGCCACTCCTTGCGCCAGCGGCTTACCCATTTCGAGCGCCATGGTGCGGGCGTATGCGTCTTTGCGCTCGCGCAGGACACGCGCGGCGGCGCGCAGCCGCTCCGCGCGCTCCGCCACCGGCGTGCGGCGCCACTCGCGCGACGCGGCGTCGGCGCCATCGAGGATCCGGGCCATCTCGTCGGGCGCCGTCTCCTGGAACGTCTCGAGCGCCTCGCCGGTGGCGGGGTTGATGGACTGGACGCTCACGCCACCACCTCGGGCCGATCCCGCACCCGATCCACCGTGCACAGAAAACCCAGGGGCTCCTCGCCCGTCGCCCGGAACTGGTGGGCCACGCCGGGCGACACGTATACACAGTCGAACGGGGCGATGTCGTAGCTCCGGTCGCCCAGCGTCACGCGCCCCCGCCCGCGAATCACGACCACCGCGTGCGGATGCTGGTGCCGCTCGAGCGTCGAGTAGCCACCGGGTTGCACCTCGAAATAGCGAGTAACGAAGGTGAACGGCTCTTCGCCGACGCCTTCGCCCAGAAGCGTCTGACGGGTTACGTCCCGGTACGGCACGTGCCCCGTCTTGTACTCGCGCACCGGGACCCCGTCCCAGCGAAACCCGCCGAACTTGAGGACCTTCGATCGATCATCCATGGGAATGTCGCCTCACCGCCGCGACCAACCGCTCCGCCGCCGTGGCGGGATCGGGCTGGGCGTACAGGCTCCCGCCGATCAGGAAAATGGTGTCCTCGCCATACCGTTCGATCCAGTGCGGCACACGCGCCGCGTCGATCCCCCCCGCCGGCACGGGAAACGAGGGCGACACCGGTCCGAGCGGCCCGCGCAGCCGGGCGTTGATCGCAGCGCAGGTCGCTTCCGAGAACGTAAATCGCCCGCCGACGTTGGGATAGATCACCGCATCGCTCCCCGCGACGCGGAACAGGTCGCCCAGCAACACCTCCGGTGCGATGCCGTGATCCGAGTGGAAGAAGGCGCCCGCGAGCGACGGGTGCGACATGATCGCGAGTCCCGTAGCGGCGGCGATCGCGCCCACGGCGCCGAGGCCCGCGGGGAGCGCGTTGACCACGACGCCGCGGCAGCCGGCGCGGCGCGCGGCACCCGCGCGCTCCGACATGACGGACGGCACGGTCGTGACGTTCGGGAAATACAGCGCGTTCCCCCCCGTCTCGCCGTTGGCCCGCGCGACCGCTTCCTGGCAGCGCTCGACCCGCTCGCGAAACAGCGCCGTCGTCTGATCCGCCAGGCTGTGGTCATCTTTGATGAGATCGATGCCCGCTCGGGCGAATCCATAGGCCAGGTGTGCGAGCTGGGGGGCCGAGAGGCCGAGCGGCTTGAGCGCCGTGCAAAGCAGGGGTCGGTCACGGGCGCCCGTGAGCTCACGGAGCCCCACGATGCCGAGCCGCGGGCCGCCCAACTCGGCGAGCAGCCCGTTCGGCCACTCGAGGCCGGCGATCACGATCCCTGTCTTGAGCGAGATGTTGCCGAACAGGAGGTTCAGGAGCTGTGGCAGGTCACCGCACACAACCGCCGGATCGAACGAGATCACGACGCGCGAGCGACCGCGGCCGAGCGACTCGACCGACTCGACGTGTCCCGCGACCCGCCTTGCGACCTCCGGAGGAACGGCGTCCGCCGGGAGCTCGACGGTCTGTTCGAACGCGATGTCCTGCGCCCTGGCGGCGGCGAGCCGGCTCGAGCAGGCGAGGTGATACGTCACGCGCAGGCGCATGGTGATCGCGGTCACGCTGGATGTTAGTGTCGGAGCGCGGCAGCGCGGCCGACTCTGCGACAGCCCCGGTGCCCCCGGCCCCACCGGGGGGTGCCCCTATCCTTATAGCATGGGCTGACTTGTCGCGCACGTCCCCCGCCGGGCACACGCCTTGCGACTCAGAGGGTGCGGGCCGCACGGCGCGGCCGACGGGGAGTGATGTATGACACAGTCTTGGCGACCGGACGAATGGGCTGACGACGACGAGGCCTGGCGCGGCGATCTCCATGGCGACGCCGAGCCGTGGCGCGCCCGTCCGAGCGACGAGCAGTGGCGCGGCCAGGAGCACGTCGCCGACTGGCCGGAGGCGCAAGCCGGGCCCGAGTACTGGATGTACAAACGGGCCGCGGAAGACGCGTGACCGTTCTCACGCGCAGGGGGTCAAGCGTCTAAAAGGAGGCTACATGCCTGCCACGTTTCCTCGCTTGATCGCCGTCGCTACCTTAACCGCCGTACTCACGCTGTCGCTCGCCGCTTCGCCATCTCCGAAACCGGTCCGTCCCGCCGCCGTCATCGGCCAGGAGCCGCACCCCGAGATCAATGCCGCGATCCGCGCGCTCGAGGCCGCCAGGCTGCATCTGCAACGCGCCGCGCATGATTTCGGCGGACACCGCGTGAAAGCGATTCGCGCGATCGATGCCGCGCTGGTGCAACTCAGGCTCGCCTTGAAGTACGACAGGGAGTGAGGGCGTAGATCACCCGCAGCCGGGCCCGGCCGCACTTACTGGGTCGGGCCCCGCGTGTTTTCTGGGCGGCTTGCGACGCTTCCCTCGGTAGGGTATGCTGCGAGCCGTTCGTCATTTCCCGGGAGACAAGCGGTGACGCTGACCATGGCGGCGCTCTTCGCCTCAATGCTGGCGGGCGGCGACACACTGCGCGGCACGGTGGTCGACACGGCCGGTCATCCCCTCGCGACAGCTACCATCAGCGTGGCCGAGCTCGGCCTGACGCTGGTGACTCAGGCGGACGGAATGTTCCGGGTCGCCGACCTGCCCACGGGTCGCTACACCGTCGTCGTTCGCCGTCTGGGCTACGCGCCGATCGTTGCGACTGCCCCCGTTCCCGGCCCGCCGCTCAGGCTCGTGCTTCGGCCCAGCGCGCTGCACCTCGGCGCAGTCACAGTGACCGCCACCCGCTCCGCTATTAGCTCCCTCGCCTCACCGCTGCCGACCGCAGAGCTCTCGGGTGAGCAACTGCGGCGCGCCCACGAGGTGTCGCTCGCGCACGCGTTGGACCAGCTTCCAGGTGTCCGTACCCTGAGCACGGGCGAGCAGGTGGGCAAACCGGTCATCAGAGGACTCACGGGACCGCGCGTGCTGGTGCTCGATAACGGACAGCGCCTCGAGGACTACTCGTGGAGTGACGAAGACGGCCCCTCCGTGGACGCCCGGCTGGCCGACCGCGTGGAGCTGATCCGCGGGCCGGCGAGCGTCCTTTATGGCTCGGACGCGATCGGCGGCGTGATCAATGTAATCCCCAATGAGGTACCCGACGGCCGTGGGCATCCGGCCTTCATGCGGGGCGCCGCCGAGCTGTACGGCGCGACCAACAACAACGAAGTGGGAACGGTGCTCCGAGTCGAGGGGGCAAGCGGTCGGTTCGGCTGGGGGCTGACCGGCATTGGGCGTCGCGCGGACAACTTCCACACACCGCCGGGCAACGACTCCACGCCCACGGGCGATATCTACAACACCGCGTTTCACGCCATCAACGGGGAAGCGGTGGCCGGCCTACACGGGGACCGCAGCACGGTAACCCTTCGCTACACACGCTATGGAGGCGCGTTCGGATTGCTCGACGGCGCTCCCGTGCCCGCCGACAACACGGACGGACCGCTCCGCCGGCTGTCCGACAACAGGCTGCAGCTCACGAGCAACAGCGTGATCGGTGGCGTGCGCCTTGAGACGAAGTCCCAGTGGCAGCGTCACTCTCTCCAGGAAGTGTCCGACCAGAGTCGCAACGGGGATTCGACTCCGAACTTCGATCTGCTGTTGAACACCTATTCGACCGACGTCCTGCTGCACCACTCTTCGCGCGGCGGACTCACCGGCACAGTAGGCGTTTCCGGCCTGTATCAGAACAATCAGACGCGCGGGGTGGAGCCCCTCGTCCCCGCGGCCCGCACCGTCGGCGGAGCGGTATTCGCACTCGAGACGGCCACCCTGGGCCGCTGGACCCTGTTGTTCGGCGCCCGCGGCGACGCCCGCCACTTGAGCGCCGACTCCAATGCCGCACTTCAGGTTTCGGCGCAGACACGGAACGCCGCTGCGCTGACCGGGAATCTCGGTGTGGTCTATCGCGCCGCGCCGGGGCTCGCGGTCGCGGCGAACGCCGGCCGGGCGTTCCGCGCGCCGACTCTGTTCGAGCTCTTCACGAACGGGCCTCACCTGGGGGAGGACCGCTACGAGATCGGGCTGCCGACCGCGCGCCCGGAGGTGAGTTTCAACGCCGACCTGAGCGTCCGGTGGCAAAGCAGCCGTGTACGAGGCGAACTCGCGGCGTACCGCAACCAGATCGGGAGCTACATCTACATCGCGCCGACCGGCTCGACCGACCCGGGGTCCGGGCTCGCGATCTATCGCTACCAGCAGGCGCGGGCGGTGCTCGTGGGCGCGGAGGCGGGTGCGGAGGTCGTGGCCGCCCCGGTACTCACCTTGCGCGCCAGAGTGGACGCCGTGCGGGGCACAAACGAAGACACGAACGAGCCGTTGCCGCTCACACCCGCGCCTCGCGCGGACATCGAGGCGGAATGGCACACGACCGGGCTCCGGCGGGCGGAGCGCGTCTACCTAAGCGCCGGGCTTCAGGCCGTCACGCGCGAGACCCGCCTCGGGCCGTTCGACGACCAGACCCCAGCGTACCAGCTCCTCAACTTGGGGGCGGGGCTCGAACAGACCGTTGGCGGCCGGCTCATCTATCTCGACATCCGAGTCCGCAACGCCACGAACACACGGTACACCGACTTTCTCAGCCGCTACAAAGTGTTCGCATTTGGGGAGGGTCGGAACGTCGTGGTGCGCCTATCCACCGGATTGTAGACCGAGCTCGATCACCGTGAGGATTGCCCTCGTCACCGTGGGGCTGGCGCTCTTCGCCGCCTCCGCGACCCTGGGGCAGAGCGTCCGCCAGAAGGACTTCGACGCCTACGTCGCCCGAGGACTCCAGGCCCTCCAGACGCCAGGGGCCGCGATCGCCGTCGTGAAGGACGGGCGGGTGCTGTTCGCCAAGGGTTACGGCGTGCGCACGCTGAGCGACACGGCCCGCGTGGACGTCCACACGCTGTTCCAGATCGCCTCGAACACCAAGGCGTTCACCACCGCCGCGCTCGCGATCCTGGCCGACGAGGGGAAGCTCTCGTGGGACGATGCCGTGACCAAGTTCCTCCCGGGGTTTCAGCTGTACGACCCCTACGTGACCCGCGAGTTCACGGTTCGAGATCTCGTGACACACAGGAGCGGCCTGGGCCTGGGCGCGGGGGACCTGTTGTGGTTTCACTCGAACTACAATCGGGGCGAGATCGGCTATCGGATCCGCTTCGCCAGGCCCGTGTCGGGCTTCCGCAGCGCCTACGCGTACGACAACGTGCTCTACATCGTGGCCGGTGAGATCTTCCCCGCGGTCGCCGGCCAGAGCTGGGACGACTTCGTGAAGAACCGCATCTTCGCGCCGCTCGGCATGACCGAGTCCGGGACGACCACGGCATTCTTCGCGTCGAGTCGAAACGCCGCCACGCCGCACGCGGTCGAGGACGGCAAGCTGCAGGTGGTCCCGGTCGATTCCGTCGACAACATCTCCCCCGCCGGGGGGATCGCCTCCAACGTGACGGATTTGGCACGGTGGCTCGTCTGTCGGCTCGACTCGGGCCGTTATTCAGGCGGACGGCTGTTCAGCGAGCGGCAAGCGCGCGAGATGTGGTCAGGCCAGACCATCCTGCCCATTCCGGACCCCCCACCGCCGCTCGCCGCGCTGCGGGCCAACTTTGCGGAATACGCGCTGGGCTGGCGGGTGCGGGACTATCAGGGGCGTAAGACCGTGTCGCACACGGGGGGGCTCGCCGGGATGTCGTCGCAGATCACGCTCGTGCCGGCTGAAAAGCTCGGTATCGTGATCCTCACCAACTCGGAGTCGGACCTGATGGCCGCGCTCACCTACCGGCTCCTCGACGATCTACTCGGCGCGCCACGGCCGCGGGGGGACTGGGTGGCGGCGTTCGTCCAGGCCGAGCAGCTCGCCCGAGCCCGCGCCGACTCGACGCTCCAGGCCACGCGCGCGGAACGTGATTCGGCATCTCGGCCGTCCCTGCCGCTCGCCAGGTACACGGGATCGTACCGCGACGAGCTGTACGGGGACGCCAGCATGGCCCTCGAGAATGGCCGGCTCGTCCTCCGGTTCGGCCGCTCCCCCGCATTCGTGGGAGACCTCGAGCACTGGCAGTACGACACGTTCATCGCGCGCTGGCGCACGAAGCACCTCGAGGACGCGTATGTGACCTTCGGGCTCACTCCGGATGGGTCCATCGATCGGGTCCAGATGGCGGCCGTGTCGCCGCTCGCGGACTTCAGCTTCGACTACCAGGATCTGCTGTTTCGACCGGTCACCACGCCGCGTTAGGATTCGGGTGGAGCCAAAGGAGTACGAACGTGGACCTACGGCTACCTGCGGCCGCGGTTGCCGCACTGACCCGGGTGAGACTCGTAACGGCGGCGGTCGTGCTGATCGCCGCCGTCCTGCTGCTCGCCTACGAGATCCCACCGGTCCCCACCTGGTTCTACGTCCTGGCCTGGTACCCCACCCTCGTCATCCTCGACGAGGTGGTGGTCATGCTCGGTGGTGAGTCGCTCCTCGCGCGGCCCCGCGAGCTCGTCGCGATGTTGTGGTGGTCGGCGGTGATCTGGTTCCTGTTCGAGGCGATCAACTTTCGGCTGCAGGACTGGTACTACGTCTTCCTGCCGGCGAGCCGCCTCGAGCGCTGGCTCGGGATCACGGTGTCGCTCGCCACGGTCGTCCCCGCGGTGCTGCTTCCCGAGCGCCTGTTGGACCGCCTGGGGGTGTGGCGCGATCTGCGGTTCCGCAGCTTCACCCTCGAGCCTCGGCATCTGGAGATCGCCGGCTGGGTCGGCTGGGGACTGCTGGCTGCCGTGCTGGTTTTCCCGCGCTATCTCTACCCGCTCACCTGGGGTGCGGTCTGGCTCATCGCCGAGCCGCTGTTGTACCGACGCGATCCCGAGCACGCGCTGTTTGCGGACATCGCCCGCGGGAGCTGGGGGCGCATCGCACGGCTCATGGCCGCGGGCCTCTTCGCCGGCGTGGTGTGGGAATCGTTCAACGCCATGGCGCGGGGCCGCTGGATTTACACGGTCCCGTTCCTCGAGCACCTGAAAATCTTCGAGATGCCACTGATCGGGTTCCTCGGCTTCCCGTTCTTCGCGCTCGAGGTGTGGTCGCTCTATCACCTGCTCGCGCCGTACACCACCCGGCGCACCCTGCTCGTCTCCGCGGTATTCGTCCTCCTCGTCCTCATGGGGATCGACCACTGGACGGTGAGCTCCACCTCGCCGGCGCTGGGCGATCTGCCGGGCGTGACGAACGGGGTGATCGCGCGGCTGCGCGGGGCTGGGTGGGAAACCGTGTTCCGGGTCGCGCAGAGCCCCGTGGCGGAGCTCGCCTACCGCGCCAACCTGAGCCCGCGCGACGCGCGCGCGGCGCACGACGCGGCGCGCCTCGTGACACTCCGAGGCATCGGCACCGCGCACGCGGCCGTCCTGATCGGCGGCGGGGTGGGGAGCGTCGAAGCCCTGGCCGGCTCCGACCCCGACTCGGTGTGGAAGATGGTGCGGGCCGGGGGGGGCGGCGCGCGCCCCACGCCCGCGGAAGTGCAGGTGTGGGTGCGCGCCGCCCAGCGACAAGCGCGCCCTACGCTACCGCCGGCTCCGGCACAGCCGTCCACTCACCCACCAGCTCGTCCACGGTCCGGAGCTGGCGCGTCGGGTCGGTCGCGTACCAGCTCTTGAAGTACTCGAGGCCCGCCTGATGCGCCTCGTCGGTGAACGCCTGCAGCGCATCCGTCACCCACACGAGATCGTACCCACGCTGGAAGGCGTCTCCCGACGTGTGCCGCGCGCAGCAGTCGGTGTGCAGACCCGTGATGTAGAGCCGGGTCAGCCCCCGCTCCGCCAGGGTGCGCTCGAACGCCGGGTTCAAGAACGGGCTGTACGTCTGTTTGCCGAGCACGATGTCGCCTGGCTCGGGCGCGAGTCCGGGGACGATCTCGGCGTTCCAACTGCCTGCCATGGCGTGCGGCGGCCACTTCCGCAGCTCGCTGTCGCCGGGCGTGTGGGCGTCGGTCGCGTACACGACGGTGACGCCGGCGCGGCGCGCCGCGGCGAGCAGGCGGCCCAGCGGTGCGATGAGACGCTGGGCGCGCTGCTGGTAGTCGGGGCCGCCGGCATCGGCGATCACGCCACCGGGATAGACAAAATCGTTCGCCATGTCGATCACGACCACGGCGCTGTGCTGGAGATCGCTGCGCTGCGAAGGCATGGGATGCTCCCATTGTTGTAGGACCGCCGCCGGGGGGCCGATTGGGCAACGCCTAGGTCCGGCCGAGATGCCGGACCGCTCCCGGTGCAAGGCACGGGCGAGCCCGTGCCGCTGGAAATATAACCGCTCCGCCGGGCTCGGCCGGCTCAGCGCCTTCCGGTCACGCGGCTCGCCACCGGGCGCGTCGGGCCCGTGCCCGCGCCCGTCCGCGTGATTCCAGCGGCGATCTCGTCAAGATCCGCCGCGGTGAGCGCGAGCGTCGCGGCGCCGATCCAGCCGTCGACCTGCGCCGGTGAGCGAGCACCGACGATCGCCCCCGTCACCCCCGGCCATGCGAGTGTCCACGCCACCGCCACGGCAGAGACCGTGGCGCCGTGCCGCCGCGCGATTGGTCTCAACGCGTCCCGCAGTGCGAGATTGCGGCTCAGGTTCGGCTCCTGGAACTCGGGCCCACGCCGCCGCCAGTCGTCCTCAGCCATTGCGGCGACCCGGGCGGCCATGAAGCTGTCCGTTAGGAGGCCCGTTTGCATCGGGCTGTACACGATCACCCCTGTGTCGTGCTCGGCGCACCAAGGAATTTCGCTAGCGGCGGCGTCGCGACGGATCATAGAAAAGGGTGGCTGCAGCGAATCCACGTGGCGGATCGCCTCGCAGCGTTCGAGCAGCGGGACGTCGAAGTTCGAGAGGCCGGCGGCCCGCACTTTGCCTTCCTCCACGAGCCGTACCATCGCGTGCCAGGAGTCCTCCACGGGCGTCCCCGTCTCGTCGGGCCGGTGAAACTGATAAAGGTCGATCCGCTCGACGCCCAGCCGTCGGAGCGACGCCTCGCACTCCTTTCGGATGGAATCCGGGCGCAGCACCCGCCGTGCTTCCTTCATGCGATCGCGCTCGTCCCACACCAGCCCGCACTTGGTGAACACGAGTGGGCGGTCGCCCGAGGGCAGTTCCCGCACCAGACGCCCGACGAGCTCTTCGGAATGGCCGAGGCCGTACACCGCGGCCGTATCGATCCAGTTGACGCCCAGCTCGAGTGCGCGACGCATCGCGGCGAGTGAGTCGGCGTCGTCCTGCGGGCCCCAGCCGAACGCCCAGCCGCCGCCGCCGATCGCCCACGCGCCGAAGCCGACAGTCGTGATATCGAGCCCGCTCGAGCCGAGCGGTCGGGTAGGCAATGTCATACGGATAACTCCGGGTGAAGTGGAGATTAAGGAACCAGCAACACCTTCCCCGTGGTCTTGCGCCCTTGCAGCAGCTGGTGCGCCTCTGCGGCTTGCGCGAGCGGGAGCTCGCGCTCGATGCGCACCGTCAGTTTTCCGCTCTTGATCCAGCCCAGCACCTCGCCGGCCCGCCCGACCAGCTCGGCGCGCGTCGCGATGTAGTGCGCCAAGGTGGGCCGGGTGAGGAACAGCGAGCCCTTCTGGTTCAGCGCCTGAGGGTCGAACGGCCCCACCGGTCCGCTCGACTGGCCATACAGCACCATCATTCCCCGGAGCGCGAGGCAGCCGAGGCCTTTCTCGAACGTCGTCTTCCCGACGGAATCGTAGATCACCTGCAGCCCGGCTCCGTTCGTCACACGCTTCACTTCAGTCTCGAAGTCCTGCTCGGTGTACAGGATAACGTCGTCGGCGCCGGCCGCGCGTGCCAGAGCGGCCTTCTCGCGCGTCGAGACCGTGCCGAGCACTCGTGCGCCCCGGAGTTTGGCGATCTGGCAGAGCAAGAGACCCACGCCGCCCGCGGCGGCGTGCACCAGGCATGCATCCCCGGACTTCAAGGCGTAGGTCGACGTCGCGAGGTAGTGCGCCGTCATTCCCTGGAGCATTACGGCGGCGCCTTGCTTCGTGCTCACGCCGTCCGGCAGCACCACGACCCGGTCGGCCGGCACCACGGCGTACTCGGCATACGCCCCGAGCACGGTCGTGTACGCGATGCGGTCCCCGACCTTGGGTTCGGCCACACCGGGACCAAGGGCGCTCACCGTCCCCGCCGCTTCCTGTCCCAGCGTGACCGGCAGGGGGACCTTGTAGTGCCCCGTGCGCTGGTAGTTGTCGATGAAGTTCACGCCGGCAGCTTCGATCTTGACGAGCACTTGGCCGGGGCCCGGGGCGGGCCGCTCGATCTCCTCGTACTGCAGCGCTTCCGGACCGCCCGGCGCGTGTACGCGAATCGCTTTCATCCAAGTCTCCACCGTATTTCCTGGCCTCGTTTACCTTGCACGTATGAAAATCTCATTCATCGGACTCGGCAGCATGGGCCTGCCGATGGCGCGGCACCTGTTGCAGGCGGGCCACCCGCTCATGGTTTACAATCGGACGCGCGCTCGTGCGGAGCAGCTCAAGCCGTTCAACCCCGTCGTGGCAGACAGTCCCGCCGCCGCCGTGCGCGACGCCGAGGTGCTGGTCACGATGGTCGCGGATGACGCTGCGCTCGAAGACGTGATGCTCGGCCCCCAAGGCGCGCTGGCGGCGCTGCCCCGTGGAGCGATCCATGTTTCCATGAGCACCATCAGCCCCGCACTGTCTCGCCGGCTCGCCGAGCGCCATAAGACCGCCGGTCAAACGTACGTCGCCGCGCCCGTCTTCGGGCGGCCGGAAGCGGCCGAGGCAAAGAAACTGTGGATCGTGGCCGCCGGACCCTCGCAGGCGCTCGAGCGTATTGGCCCGGTGCTCGAGGCCATGGGCCAGGGAGTGATCGTCGCGGGCGATGATCCGCCGCGAGCCAACGTGATCAAGATCGCGGGTAACTTCCTGCTCGCGGCGGCGATCGAAGCGATGGGCGAGGCGTTCGCGTTGGCGCGCAAGTACGGCGTCGCGCCCGCCGAGCTGCTGGATATCGTGAACGGCCGGCTGTTCCGCTCGCCGATCTACGAGAACTACGGCAAGTTGATCGCCGAAGAGCGCTACGAGCCTGCCGGGTTCAAGCTGAAGTACGGCTTGAAGGATGTCCGCCTGGCGCTCGGCGCCGCGGACGAGGTCGCCGCGCCCATGCCGCTGGCGAGCCTGATTCGGGACCGCTACCTCTCCGGCGTCGCCCGTGGTTGGGGCGACATCGATTGGGCCGGGCTGGCTCGGATCGCCGCCGCAGACGCGGGGCTCAGCCCCCCGCGATCGCCGGGATGACGGTCACCTCGTCACCGTCCTGAACAGGCGCCGCGAAGCCGCCGCGGAACCGCACGTCTTCATCGTTCAAATAGAAGTTGACGAAGGGGTAGGGCTTTCCCTCCTTGTCCCGGAGCCGGGGCGCGAGAGCGGGGTAGCGCGCAGCCACGTCGGCCACGGCCTCACCCAGCGTCCGGCCAGTTGCCTCGATCGTGCGGGCGCCGCCGGTGTGGGCGGCGAGCACCGATGGCAGGTTCAACGTGATGGCCATGTCCGTTCCTCCTCCACAAGAGTCGTCACCTCCCGCAGGCGCGGCGCGATGACTGGGGCTTCGGGGACCGCTCCCTGCACCGCCTCGAGCGTCTTCAAGCCGTGACCCGTGATACAGAGGACCACTTCGTCCCGGGGTTCGAGCCGGCCCGCGCGCGCCAGCGCGAGCGCGCCCGCGGCGGTGACGCCCCCCGCCGTCTCGGCGAACACGCCCGTGTCCTCGGCGAGAAACCGGATCCCCTCGACTAGCTCCGGGTCGCTCACCGCCGCGGCCCAGCCGCCGGTCTCCCGCATTGCCCGGGCGGCGAACACGCCGTCCGCGGGACTACCGATCGCGAGGGAGCGGCAGATGGTCTGCGGCACTTCGGGCTCGAGCACATCGCCGCCGCGCTCCACCAGGCGGACGATCGGGGCGCACCCTGCGGCCTGTGTGCCGAACAGCCGCGGCGGCCTGCCCCGAACCAGCCCTGCCTCGAGAAACTCGCCGAACCCCTTGCGCAGCTTCGAGAGGAGCGAGCCGCCCGCCATCGGCGCGACGACCGCGGTCGGCAGCCGCCAGCCGAGCTGCTCGGCGATCTCGTACGCGACGGTCTTGGACCCCTCGCCGTAGTAGCTCCGCAAATTGACGTTCACGATCCCCCAGCCGAACCGATCCGCCACCTGGGCGCACAGCCGGTTCACGTCGTCGTACGTCCCGCGCACCCGTACGAGGCGGGCGCCGTAGACGCTGGTGCCGATGACCTTGCCGGCCTCGAGCTCGTCAGGGATGAAGATCCACGCCTTGAGGCCGGCCCGTGCCGCGTGCGCCGCGACCGCATTCGCGAGATTGCCGGTGGACGCGCAGCCGATGGTCTCGAGTCCGAAGGCGGCCGCTGCGTTGATCCCCGCGGCCACGACGCGGTCCTTGAACGAGAGCGACGGATGGGACACCGTGTCGTTCTTCACCCACACCCGCGCCACGCCGAAGCGCCGTGCGAGCGCCGGAGCGTCGACCAGGGGCGTGAACCCGGTGTCGAGCGACCATACCGGATCGCCGTCGAACGGCAGCCACTC
>Ga0070695_100001259_pt1 | contig 13946 bp, 17 predicted proteins | sample KBSK1252metaG_FD_65471 | JGI IMG/M metagenome (GOLD analysis project Ga0070695, IMG submission 65471) | Corn, switchgrass and miscanthus rhizosphere microbial communities from Kellogg Biological Station, Michigan, USA - KBS K1-25-2 metaG | ecosystem: Host-associated > Plants > Roots >...
GTTGGAGCGGGCTCGAGTAGATGGCGCCGATCTTCTCCTCGGCCAGCGCGAACTCTAGCGCGGCGGCCTGGCGGATGCCCTTCTCGTTCAGTGGGACGTCCGCACGGCCGAGGGCGAGCGCGTTGCGGTTGTACTCGGTTTCGCCGTGACGCACGAGGATGAGGCGCATTAGTCCGCCCGCGGCTCGCCGAGGCGACGGTACTCCCGGACGGCCGGCGGCGTGTCCTCGACTTCGAGGCGGGTGCGGTGTACACGCGTCGGCGCAGGCAGTCCGAGCGCCAGCACTGTCTGGTCCGCGCGCGCAGTGTTGTCCTGCTCCGCGCGCAACCGCATCCACAGGAGGTACACGTCGTCTGTCCGCCCGGCTAGCCGGACATCGAGAACGAGCGGGCGCAAATCGTATTCGCGCACCTTCTTCTCGCTGCGGTATTCAGCCGGCAGTGTGTCGGCGGCGAGCAGCTTGTCGATGGCAGCCTGGACGTCACTCCCCGCGAGGCCCTCCGCCGGAATACGGACCTCCCACTCGGCCCAACGCAGGGATGCCTGCACCGATGGCGCGTTCACGCCGATCTCGCGAACCTCGGTCGCTTCGATGCCACCAGGCAGCAGCGGTGAAATGAGCTTCAGCGCAGTGTGCGGATCGACGCGGCAATCGAGCGCGACGTCAGCAATCTCAGCGTCGGACGTTGCCCCTTGCGGCAGCGGCGCGGCGAGGGATATCTGCGCGGTCGGTCGCTTACCTTCGGAGTGGGAGACGGCGAGCCCGGCCGCTTTCGCCGCGGTCTCCCAAGCAAAGACGATTTCGCGGTGGCCCATGCCAGAGGCAGTCGCCGTCAATCGATATCGGAAGCGCAGGCGTTGGACCTTCATTAGTCCCGCGTGATCGTAACTTCTTCGATGCGGTTCCCCTCGACCTTGGTAACGGCGATGCGGAGTCCGTCGTACGTGATCGCCTCGCCGGCCTCGGGAATCCGGCCCAGACGGCTGAGGACGAAGCCAGCGATCGTCTCGTAGTCTTCGTCTTCCGGCAGATTTATGTCGAGCTCCTCGTTGGCGTCATGCACCGTCATGCCAGCGTCGACCTGGAACGTTTTGTCGTCGACCTTCACGAACTCTTCTTTGTGGCGCCGCAGCTCGTCACCGACGTAGCCGACGAGCTCCTCGATCAGCATCTCCAGCGTGACGATGCCCGCAGTGCCGCCGTACTCGTCGACGACGATCGCCATCTGCTGGCCGGCCTCCTGCATCTGGGAGAACGCCTCGCTCACGAACTTCGTCTCGGGAATGAAGAGCGGGGAGCGCATCGCGTCGTCGATGGCGTCGTCTTCACGGAGTGATCCGTCAGCGATGCCGCGGAGGACATCCTTGATGTTGACGATGCCGACGACGTTGTCGTGTGTCCCATCGAACAACGGGAAGCGAGAGTGCGGGTGCTGCGCGTAGACTGTGTAGAACTCGCGGACGGTCATGCCGCGCGAGAGCCAGACGACCTCTGTGCGAGGCACCATCACCTCGTTCACGCGCCGATCGCCGAACTGGAAGACGCCACTCAGTAGCTCCGCTTCGTCTTCCTCTAAGACTCCGGCCTTCGCGGCGTGGGTGACGATGAGGTTTATCTCTTCCGGCGTCAGCACCTGGTGGCCGCTAGTGGCCTTGAGGCCGAACGGGCGGACAACGGCGTTGGATGCGGCGTTGAGAATCCAGATCGCGGGCCACATTGCGTAGCGCAGGAGTTCCGTCGGGGGTGAGGTGAGAAGAGCGAGACGCTCCGGCTGCCCAAGCGCGACGACCTTTGGGACCTGCTCGCCGAAGATGATGTGCAGTGACGTGATGACGGCAAAGGCGATTGGCACAGCGACTGCGTGCGGCCCGATGCCGGCGAAGTCCGTTCCAAGAAGATCCTCGAACAACGGGTCCAGCAGATCGGCGAGCAAAGGTTCGCCGACGAAACCGAGGGCGATGCTGACGACGGTGATACCGAGCTGACAGGCGGCGAGGTAGTTGTTCAGGTCCTTTGTCGCCCGTAGCGTGAACTTGGCGACGGGGTTGCCCTTTTGCGCCATATCTTCCAGGCGCGAACGCCGGGCCGTGACGATGGCGAACTCGGCGGCGACGAAGAGCCCGTTCAAGAGAACGAGCGCTACGACCAAAAGGAGTCGTAGCAGTATGGATAAGAAGTCGTCCATTAAGACAGAAGCCGGCCTCTGGGCCGACCCCGGATATTGTATCACCGCCCCGAGACCGGTCCCGCGATCGGCAACTCAGTTGGCGGCAGTCGGGGTGGCGGCTATGCTGTGTGCCTATGGCCCTGGTCGTTAGCGTTTACGTGCCCAGCGGGATCGTGATGGCGGCGGACTCTCGGCTGATCGTCCGTCGCACGGAAGATCGCGAGGAAAACGGCGTGAAGGTCCGCGCGGAGCAACATCTGGTGTTCTCCGACAACTCGAATGCGGTTGTTCGTCTGCGGCGCGTACCCTTTGGCGTCAGCATCTACGATGCCGGCGTTATCAACAACGAGACGATTGAGAGCCACGTCTATCGCTTCGAGAGCGAGGTGCTGGACGAGGGCGACGACATCGATGCGGTGGCTGACAAGCTGATGGCCTATTTCCAGCATCGTCACCCGGGGATCGCCGTTGGGTTCCACCTCGCGGGCTATCGGACACAGGGGCGCAGCCGGGAGCCGGTCGTATTGGTTGGTCACACAACCAGGGAGACAAAGATAAGGCGCGTAAACGCCGGTGAGAGCGGGGAGGCGCAGTACGGCGTTGTTCGTGCGGGCGATACAACGGTCGCCAACCGCCTGATCGACCCAAAGCACTTGCCGCTCTTCGCAGCGATGCCGTTGCAAGACGCAATAGACTACGCGATCCATCTGATCCGGACGACGATCGAAACGCTGCGCTTCGAGCCGCGCTTCCCCACCGTCGGCGGCCCAATCGATGTTCTGGTTATTCGACCGGATGGCCCGCGATGGATTCAGCGCAAGGACCTGCACGGCGAGTCCCCGGGATCACCGCTGCCACTCTAGCTGGCTGCGTCTTCGATCAGCTGCTCGGCCGCCGTCCTCGGATCGATTTCTCGCTCTGCGATGCGTTCCGCCAGTTGGTCGATGGCGCCGTTGGACGCGTGGACAACTCGCTCCATGAGGATGGCCTGCGCGGTCGCGAGCAGCTGCTTGCGGCCGCGTTTGCGGAGCATTTCCTGAAGACGGCCGGACTCGCCGAGGAAGGCGCGGTGTTTGTCGATGGCTTCAAGGACTTCGTCGATGCCTTTGTCTTTGTAGGCGACAGTCTTGAGTATGGGGACGTCCCAGCCGGCGTTGCGCTGAAGGTCGGTGTAGATGTGGAGCTGCTTGAAAACGGAGTCGGCTTGCGGGAGGTCAGCCTTGTTGATCACGAGAATGTCGGCGATCTCGAGAATTCCGGCCTTGATCGCCTGCATGTCGTCGCCGGCGCCGGGGATGTTGACGACGATAGTCGTGTGCGCGGTCTCGGCGACTTCGACCTCGTCCTGACCGGCGCCGACGGTCTCGACGATGATGATCTCTTTACCGGAGGCGTCCATCACATTGACGGCGTCGTTGGTGGTAGCCGATAGGCCACCGAGCGCGCCGCGTGTGGCCATGCTTCGGATGAAGACGCCGGGATCAGAAGTCAGGTCTTGCATTCGGATCCGGTCGCCTAGGATCGCGCCGTGCGAGAAGGGGCTGGTCGGGTCGGTGGCGATGACACCGACGGTCTTGCCGCGCTTGCGGTACTCGCGGGCCAGCGCACCAACGAGCGTGCTTTTACCCGAGCCGGTCGGGCCTGTGACGCCGATGATGTGCGCCCCGCCGGTGTGCGCGTAAAGCTCGCGCATGGCTTCGCGGCCCTCGCGGGAGTTGTTCTCGACCCAGCTGAGGACGCGAGAAAGCGAAAGCTTGTCACCGTTGAGGAGCTTTTCGACAATCTGTGAGGGCACTTAGGCGGCGGCTTTGGAAGAGTTGTTCTTCACCCAGTCGATGATGTCGAGCGTGGAAGCGCCGGGCCCGAAGATGCCCTTGAAGCCGATCTTTTCGAGCTGGATGCGATCCTCGTCGGGGATAATGCCGCCGGCGAAGAGAATGACCTCGTCCATGCCGCGCGACTTAAGTTGCTCGACGATGCGCGGGAAGAGTTCGAGATGCGCGCCGGAGAGGATCGAGAGGCCGATCATGTCGGCGTCTTCCTGGAGAGCGGTCTCGGCGATCATTTCGGGCGTCTGGCGGATGCCGGTGTAGACGACCTCGTAGCCGGCGTCACGGAGGGCGCGAGCGACGACTTTTGCGCCACGGTCGTGGCCATCGAGGCCGGGCTTGGCGATGATGATTTTGAGCTTGCGTTCCTGCGTCATTCTTGCCGCCTCCCTGTGTAGGCGATTGTAGCGGGGAGTGTTGATATGTGGAAGCCGCCCGCCGATAATGGCGAGCAACTCACGCCCGGAGGCCACTCTTATGTCCCACGACTCGATCGCCAGTTCGACCGTGCCTGTTGCCGAGAACCGCGAGCCGGTGTTCCGATTCCCGGAGCAGGATGCAGCAGCGAGTGCGAAGCTCGCGGCGTTCAGGGAACGCGTGGGGCAACCGCCAAACATCCTCGTGATCCTGATGGACGATGTCGGCTGGGGTGACTTCGGCTGCTACGGCGGCGGGCTAGCGGTGGGTGCACCAACGCCGAATATCGACCGACTGGCGAGGCGGGGATTGCTGCTGACGTCGTGTTACTCAGAGCCGTCGTGTACACCCTCGCGGGCGACGTTGATGACGGGCCGGTTGCCGCAGCGCCACGGCTTGCATCGCCCACCGATGTACGGGGAGCCAGGCGGACTCGAAGGGGAGACTACGGTCGCGGACTTGCTGTCGGCGGCGGGGTACGTGACACAGGCAGTAGGCAAGTGGCACATCGGCGAGAACACCGCGTCCCAGCCACAGAACTCGGGGTTCGACGACTTCTACGGCTTCCTCAGCGTGTCCGATATGTACACAGAGTGGCGCGACCCATACTTCTTTCCGGAGATCGTGTACAGTGAGGCGCGGACAGAGTGGGTGAAGAACCAGCCGTTCAACAAGTGCTTTGTGCACGCCGTGAGAGGCGGCGAGACGGAGAACGTGGAAGAGGTGACGATCCCCGTGCTGTCACTGCTGGACGACAAGTGGTGCGACTACTCGCTCGCGTTCATCCGGCGGATGGCGGGCGAGAAGAAGCCGTGGTTCCTGTACCACAACACGCGCGGGGCGCACTTCGATAACTATCCGCACGAGCGGTTCCTCGGCAAGTCGCCGGCGAAGCACCCGTACAAGGACACGCTTATCGAACTGGACGACATAGTGGGTAGGCTATACGCCGAGCTGGAGTCGACGGGACAGGCGGAGAACACGCTTGTCTTCATTTCGTCGGACAACGGGCCTGAAATGGAGACGTGGCCGGACGCCGCTTATACACCGTTCCGCTGCGCGAAGGGATCGACGTGGGAGGGCGGAGTACGGGTGCCCGGCATCCTGGTCTGGCCGGGGATGATCGACGGCGATCGGGTCAGCGATGGGCTGTTCAACTTCAGCGATTTTCTCCCGACGGCGGTGGCGCTGGCCGGAGCGACGGCCTCGCTGCCAAGCGACCGCTACGTCGATGGCATCGACCAGGCGTCGTTCTTGCTGGCGGGCGATGCGATTTCGAACCGCAAGTATCACTACTACTGGCTGGGTGGGACGCTGTCAGCGCTGCGCGTGGGTGAGTACAAGCTTGTGATGAACGCTATCTCTGACGACGACACCGATGTGCTGAACCCAGGCGGGTTCACGGGTTATCTCAAACGCTTCCCGTACGGGCGGCTGTACAACCTCTACCTCGATCCGAAGGAGACGCGGAGTTATTTGATCCGGAAGCTCGCGTACCTGGAGGCGTTGAACGGTGGCGTGCGCAACCATCTGATCACATTCCGCAAGTATCCGCCGAAGCGGTCGGTGGGGATTGGGGCTTAGGACGCGCGAAACAGCGCCGTGTACCCTAGCGCACTCCGGTGGTGCGCGATCTGCACGAATCCGGCGTCCGCACACATCCTCCGCATCGCCTTGAGTCGCACATAGTCTGAGTCGCGCATCGTTTCGTCGATGGCGAGGACGCCGGCGGGCGTGAAGACGCGGCGGAGCTCGCACAGCGCAGCGACAGGATCTGGTATCTCACCGAGCACCGTCACAAGATACGCGCGATCGATTGTTCCGTCTCGCAGAGGCAACTGAGTCGCATCACCGACAATTGCCCGGACGTTCCCAGCGTTGACACGTGAGAGCAGACGCTCGATCATCCCACGCTGGATATCTAGACAGATCACCCGGCCCTCTGCGCCCACCATCTGGCTCGCTTCGATCGTGTGATAGCCGGGTCCAGGCCCGAGCTCCAGCACCGTCTGCCCTTCCGCGAGCTTGAACTTTGCTAGCGTCCTGCGCGCCGGCATGAACACTGAGCGCAGCGGATTCAGCAGATCGTCCGCGCGGTCGGATGAGAAGACTTCGCGCTGCCGGCGCTCTCCCAGGTACTCTTTGATCAGGCGGATGAGGTAGTAGCCGGAAACGACGCCGGCGATGACCAGCGCGACGCGAGCGATCCGAGGCACGGCGCTACGAACGTTCGATCAGCTGGATGGAGACGCCGTGTGTGGATTTATGGTTGATGCGAGCCAGGCGCGCGCCGGGCCAGATGCTCGGCTCGGGGTCGGAGACGGTAGCGCCGTTCTCGCGCAGGTGGCGGACGGCCTCGTCGAGGTCATCGACCTGGATGCTGATCGAGAAGAGGCCTTCGCCGCGTTCCTTCACCTGCTCGTAGAAGCGGCCTGACTCTTCGACGGGCTGCACAAGCTCAAGGAACGACTCACCGATGGGGAGGCGCGCCGCCTTGAAGCCGGCGCCAAGCGGGTGGTTGAGCTCGGTGTCCTCTTTCAGGCCAACGTTGCGCTCCCAGAGGCGCAGGGCGTCGGCGAGGTCAGTGGTGGCGATGATGACGTGGTCGAGCTTCCTGATGTTCAATGCAGTGTCCCCTTTCGTGCGAGGCGAGGCGGTTTCGTACTGCGAGATCATGCAGCGCGCTCCGGGTGTGACGCTGCGGCCAGTCATAAAGAAGCGAAAGTCGCGTCGGGCGCCCTTGCGAAAGATCGGATCGGCGACCTGTGCGCCGTGCTCTCGCATGCAGGCGGCGACGCGTTGAGCATTTGACGTTGCGAGCGACATCATGCCGTAACCGGGGCGCTCTCGGAGCATCTGCGCGAAGAACGACGGCCCGTCCGGATCGCGTGGGGCGATGAATTCGAGGTCGGCGGAGCCTAGCGACAACTGGCCGCTGCGGTGCTCGTCACTGCCGCCGTCGCGGAAGACCTCCGAGAAACCGAGCCGCACGAAGTCGTCCACCACCGCGTTGACGTTCGGTACGAAAGCGATGACGGCTTCGATGTTGTCGACGAGCGGCTCAGGCATTTGGGCCCTTATAGATATCCATCGGCGTCGCTAGCTCCACGAGGACGCCGCGACTGGCTTTCGGGTGGAGGAAGCAGATCATACCGGCGAGGCCGCCACGTGATTTCTGGTCGACGAGCTCGATGCCCTTCGACTTCAAGATTTCGAGCTCGCCGTCGACGTCGGAGGTCTGGAAGCAGATGTGATGCAGCCCTTCGCCTTTGCGCTCGAGGAATTTCGCCATGTTGGCGTCAGGGCGCGTCGGCTCGAGCAACTCGATCTCACTCTGGCCAATGGTAAGGAGTGCGGCGCGGACGCCCTGGTCTTCGACGGTGTCGAGAGCGTGGACGTGGAGGCCGAGGACGTCACGGTAGAACTTGAGCGACTTGTCGAGGTCGTGGACGGCTATCCCGATGTGGTGAATCTTGTCGATCATAGGCCTTCCTTCTTCCGCCAGCGTTCGATGAGATCTGCGTGAGAGATGTCGTGCCCCGCGCCGATCGGTCCGATCTCCCGGAAGTTCGACATCTCCATAGCCGACGGAGCCGAGATGAGCGCCTGTCTCACCATTTCGCGCGCGAACTGGAGGTCCGCGACGACCTGAGAAATTGGAAGCGAGCGACGGTTATTCACGATCTGATTGTTGAGGTTCTCGACCCCCGTCTCGTCGGTTAGTGGAAAGCTGGCCCGACCACCTCGAGCGATGCGACTGACTTCGAAAAAGCGCATCTCATGCCAGCAAGTCAGGTGATTCAGATGATCCTTGACCGACCACCCGTCCTCCGCTGCCGTTGAAGCTTGCTCGTCTGTGAGGCCACCGACGGCCGCGTCAATCCGAGCCTCGGCCACGTCCATCTCAGCGATGAACTGCTGCGGGCCAGCTTCTCTCATATCCCTTCCAGTCGTCGCCATGTCGATATGGTTTCGGCGTGCTCGGTCTCGTGGGCGACTCCACCGGCGGGACTCGCTTCAAGATAATGCTTCGAATCAAGACGGTCTTCGGGGCAGCGCGCGACGGCACTTTGCACCATCTCGCGTGCGAAAGCAAGGTCGGCGAGGACCTGCTCCAGGGAAAGCTCACGGCGCGTCCGGGCAAGAACTTCATTGAAGGCGTTGACGTCTTCAAAGTTTGGCGTGATGCCGCTGCCCCCGTGGCCAACACGGCTGATCTCGAAGAAGCGCATCTCGTGCCAGACCGCGAGGTGCGTCAGATGGTCTTTCACAGACCAGCCGTCGATATCAGGGCGTGAGGCTTGTTCCTCGGGCAGACCGGCGACCGCAGCGTCGACGAGAGCCGCAGCTTTCAGCAGATCGCCGGCAACTTTGTCGCGCAAAGCGCCGCTCAGATGTTTTCGCGCTCGCGCCAGGCGCGGATGGCCGGCGCGTGTTCGCGGTAGTGGTTAGTGCCGCTGGTCATGACGATGCGCGCCGCGGTCCTGCCTTCAGCGAACTTCTCCTCTGGTACCAGCCTGGCGGCGGCGACGAACATGTTCTTGCTGGCGACCAGCTCTTCGAGGACAGCTGCACCGCTGGACTGCACCCAGGTGTCAACGAAGCGCTTGTTCCATGAGTCGGAATCGCCGTAATCGACGCCTTCGGGGACAGGCTTTTCGCCGCGCGATAGGCGTTCGAGAGCGTCATCCATCTCGTGGTGCCAGCCGATGATGTGGCTGCAGATGTCGTAGACGCACCACTCGCCGAACCACTTCTCCAGCAGTTGCTGGTGCGTCAGGCCGTCGATCGATGACTGGAGTTCGCCGAAGGCGCGGTCAAGATCGGCGAGCAGTTCTTCACGAGACACGGCGAGGACCTCCAAGCTTTCCCGGTGTTGGGATTAGGCGTTGATTGACCGAGTCTACTCCGAGGCGCGATTCTTCCAGGGTGACCACTCCAACTAGCGGCTCTGTCCCTTCATCTCCAAACACGACTGGTGTTGGATGTGTTGTGCCGTTGAGTCGCACGTTTATCCACTTCACGCCATAGGGCAGACGCCGTCCATCAGCCAACTCGAACTCCCACTGTTCTTGTGGCTCGTGGCCGAGCTTCTCAAGAATGGACTTCGGCACCCAGGTGAAGCTCGCGCCAGTATCGACGAGAGCCTCGACGGTTTCGAACTTCGAGCCCGTTTCGTCGGCGATGGCCATCGGTACACGCAAGAAACCCACCCGTCAGAACACCATGAACTCGCGCTGTTCGCCAAAGACGACGCGCAGGACTTTGCAGATCTCGCCAATGGTGACGTAGTTCTCGACGCACTCGACGAGGATGGGCATAAGATTGGCGTCCGACTTCGCAGCGTCTTCGAGGAGGCGCAGCATCTGGTCAGCTTTCGCCTGGTCACGCTCGGCGCGGACGCGGTTGAGGCGATCGACCTGGCGGCGGACGACTTCTTCGCGCACGCGTAGGATCTCGGGGCGCTCTTCCTCTTCCGTAACGAACTCGTTGACACCCACCACGATGCGGTAGTGCTCGTCGACAGAGCGCTGATAGCGATACGCTGCGTCAGTGATCTCGCGTTGCTGGTAACCGTTCTCGATGGCACGGAGTGAGCCGCCCATGTCTTCGATGCGATCGAGGTACTTGTTCGCCTCCGTTTCGATGCGGTCGGTGAGCTGCTCGACGTAGTACGAGCCGGCGAGCGGGTCGATGACGTCGGCGACGCCGCTCTCATAGGCGATCACCTGCTGCGTGCGAAGGGCGATCTGAACGGCCTTTTCGGTCGGCAGGGCGAGCGCTTCATCCATCGAGTTAGTGTGGAGCGACTGCGTACCGCCAAGGACTGCGGCGAGCGCCTGGATCGTGGTCCGGACGATGTTGTTCTCGACCTGTTGGGCCGTGAGCGTGGACCCGCCCGTCTGCGTGTGGAAGCGGAGCATCTGGCTGCGGACATCCTTTGAGCCGAAGCGCTCCTTCGATAGGCGCGCCCAGAGACGACGCGCGGCGCGGAACTTCGCGACTTCTTCCGCAAGATTGGAGAACGAAGCGAAGAAGAACGAAAGCCGCGGCGCGAATTCGTCGAACTCGAGGCCCGCTTTGAGCGCGCCCTCGCAGTAGGCGATGGCGTTGGCGAAGGTGAAGGCAACCTCTTGCACAGCAGTGCATCCGGCTTCGCGCATGTGGTAGCCGGAAATGCTGATGGTGTTCCAGGACGGGACGTTGTCCTTGCACCAGGCGAAGGTGTCAGTGATCAAGCGCATCGAGCCTTCGGGCGGGAAGATGTACGTGCCGCGCGCGATGTATTCCTTGAGGATGTCGTTCTGAGTGGTGCCGCCGATCTTCGATAGGTCGGCGCCCTGCTTCTTGGCGACGGCGACGTAGAAAGCGAGGAGTATCGCCGCGGTGGCGTTGATCGTCATCGAGGTGGTGACTTTTTCGAGAGGGATCTCCTTCATCAGGAGCTCCATGTCGGCGAGTGACGCGATGGCGACGCCGACTTTGCCGACTTCGCCCTCCGCCATCGCGTGGTCCGAGTCGTAGCCGATCTGAGTCGGCAGGTCGAAGGCGACTGAGAGGCCAGTCTGACCGTTGGCGAGCAAGTATCGGTAGCGCTGGTTCGACTCTTCTGCATCACCGAAGCCGGCGTACTGGCGCATCGTCCAGAGACGACCGCGGTACATCGTGGGCTGAACGCCGCGCGTAAAGGGGAACTGGCCGGGGAGGCCGAGCTGTTCGTCGTAGTCCCAGCCGTTCATGTCGTCCGGCGAGTAGACCGGATCGACCTTCATGCCATCGGAAGTCTCGAAGGGATACTCTCGCTCGGCGGCCTTCGACACGCTCTTTGCGTACGTGCCTTCAAACCATTCGCTTTTGTTGTGACTTCCGTTTGACTGGGTCACGCTGGCTCCTTTGCGGGAGGGTTGTGCGGCCTTCAACTGTATTATCGCCGAAACAAGGGTGTCAACGAGCGGCGTTTCCCCCTAATACCCGGCGCCGATATACTCGCCGTTGAGTGTCGGACTTCCTGGATGAACAGCGCGCGAAAGAGGAGGCGGCCGCGGAGGTAGGAGCGGCGGGCCTCGGGCGCGAAATCGCGCTGCTCCTGGCGGCGATAGCCATCTGTGTACCCGCCCCAATCTTGCGGGTGCTGGACGTCAGCGGCCTCTATCACTACGACATTCCGCACGCGGCCGAAGCAGCGATCTTCGGAATTGGCATCTTCTCCGCGGCGACGCTGCTGACCTGGGCGTCGGAGGTTGCGGAGACCGAGATTTCGGCCGGGCTGGCACTCGTTGTGCTCGCGCTGATCGCGGTACTTCCGGAGTACGCGGTCGACCTGTACTTCGCGATCCGGGCCCCGCACGTCGTCGAGTGCATAAGCCTGATGCCCGATCTGCCGGCCGGTTGCGTAGATCCTCACCCCAGCCACCTCGCGGTCGCGAACATGACCGGCGGCAACAGGCTGCTTGTTGGACTCGCGTGGCCGGTGATCTTCTTCATCTTCTGGCGCAAGTTCGGCAAGACAATCATGCCAGTGAACCGCGGCAACGCGCTGGGGATCGCGTTTCTTGGAGCCGCGACGATCTACAGTTTCTCGATACCGCTGCGCGGGCACCTCTCGTTGATTGATACAGCAATCATGTTCGCGCTTTTCGGAGCGTATATGGTAATCACATCGCGCTCGCCGCCAGAGGGGCACCGCGAGTTTATCGGTCCGGCTGCAGTGATCGGCGCAATGTCGGCTGGGAAGCGACGCCTTGCGACGCTCGGCATCTTCGTCTTCGCAGCAGGAGTGATCTTCGCGGCTGCCGAGCCGTTCGCAACAAGTCTTGTCGACACCGGCAAGAGCGCCGGCATCGACGAGTTTATTCTTGTGCAATGGGTGGCTCCGCTTGCATCGGAGTCGCCGGAGTTCATTTTGGCAGGTCTGCTTGCGATGCGCGGGCGATACGACGCCGGCATGACGATCCTCATCTCGTCGAAAGTGAACCAGTGGACGCTGCTGATCGGTAGTCTTCCGCTCGGCTACTCGATTTCCGGTGGGACGTTGGATCCACTTAGCTTTGACGCGCGACAGTCTGAGGAGGTGCTGTTAACAGCGGCGCAATCCCTCTTCGCTGTAGCGATACTCGTCAGCCTGAGCATCAACCGCTGGGAGGCGTTGATCCTAGCCGGCCTCTTCCTCACACAGTTCGCCTTCACGGACCCCACGATCCGCATAGGTTACGCGGTGCTATACATCATCCTGGCGCTAGCGATCCTGATCACGGACATCCCACACATGCGCACGTTCGGGCGGGGGGTGAAGGAAGGCTTTACGCCGGGGCCGGATCCGCCGCTGGCGACAGGGCCCCCGTGAGCGACGCTGTAGAATAGACGGGAGTGGGCGATTAGCTCAGTTGGTTAGAGCGTCTCGCTTACACCGAGAAGGTCGAAGGTTCGAGTCCTTCATCGCCCACCAGAAAATTTCCCTCTCAAATTGCGCAACCTAACTATTGCATTTAGCCCGGAAGGCTGTGTAATATGCAATCAGGAGGTTGCATTATGAATGCGCAAACGACCGATCGGATAGTGAAGGAGATCGTCCTCAAGGCCCCCATATCTCGGGTGTGGAAGGCGATCTCAAACGCCCAGGAGTTTGGCGAGTGGTTCAAAGTTGACATGTCCGGGGTGAAGTTCGAGGCGGGGCAGCCGGTGCACGCGAAGATGACATACCCGGGCCACGAGGGCATGCCGTTCGAGATGGTGGTGGCCCAGGTGGAGCCAGAGCGTCTGTTCAGCTTCCGCTGGCACCCGTACGGCATCGACCCAAACGTCGACTACACCAGCGAGCCGATGACGCTGATCGAGTTCACGCTGGAGGAAGTCGAGGGCGGTACGAAGCTCACGGTGACCGAGTCGGGGTTCGACGGCGTCCCGCTGGCGCGGCGTGGAGAGGCGTTCCGCATGAACAGCGAGGGCTGGGGCATCCAGATCCAGAACGTCAAGGCGTATGTCGAGAAGTAGGCCACGCGTCACACCCGACGTGGCGCCGATCTTTGCAGCGCTGGGCGACGAGACAAGGCTCGGGCTCGTCGCCCGCTTGTCGGGCGGCGAGCCCATGTCTATCACGACGCTAACGGAGGGGACGGACGTCACGCGCCAGGCCGTAACCCGCCACCTGGAAGTGCTCTCCGACGCCGGCCTCGTCCGCAGCACCCGTCACGGCCGCGAGCGACTATGGCGCCTCGAACGCGCGCGCCTGGACGTCGCAAAGCGCAGCCTCGACCAGATCAGCCGCTGGTGGGACGACAAGCTGGCGGACTTGAAGGCCTCGGTCGAGAAGTAGCCCTCGCTTAGCTTCGTCTGATAGTCTACGGCGCACTATGCACGTCGGCGTCAAACTCGGGCTGACCACGGGGCGAGAAGCGGCCGAGCTCGCGCTGAAGGCGGAGAAGCTCGGCTACCATTCGCTCTGGCTGAGCGAGCGCGTGGCGGTGCCATTGGATAAGGCGCACCCATACGAGCCTTCGATCGATCCGTGGATCGGACTGGCGTTCATCGCGGC
>Ga0070695_100001260_pt1 | contig 13942 bp, 7 predicted proteins | sample KBSK1252metaG_FD_65471 | JGI IMG/M metagenome (GOLD analysis project Ga0070695, IMG submission 65471) | Corn, switchgrass and miscanthus rhizosphere microbial communities from Kellogg Biological Station, Michigan, USA - KBS K1-25-2 metaG | ecosystem: Host-associated > Plants > Roots >...
CCCGCGTAGTTCATGTACATCGCGTGCGGGCCCTGGAAGGTATACATGCCGCGCGGGAAGCGGCGGCCGAGCTCGAGCGCGAGATTGAAGGTCACGTGGCCGGAGATGTCCGACGGACGATCGGGACGATTCATCCAGCGCGCGAGATTGAGCCGGTCGACGTCGACGGCGCCGGAGCCATGCCATCCCGGCACCGTCGTGTCGAGCGTGAACGTGCCGGTGATCGCCCCGCCGGTGCCCGTCAGCCGCAGGTCGGTTTCCAGCTGCGCGCCGGGACCCTTCAGGGACGTCTCGAACGACGCTTCGATGGCGATGTTCTTCAGGCCGCGGAGCACGCCCGACCATTCCTGAAAGGCGAAGCGATCCGCTTTCACGTGCAGATCGATGATCGTCGGCCTGGTTTCCGTATGGATGCCGCCGTCGAGCGTGAACGCGGACCGCGGCGTCTGGACGTAGAGCTGCTCGAAGAACCAGCCGCGCGGTCCGCGGCCGAAAATGCCGGCGAGCTTCGTGACGGTCAAATCCGGCTCGGTGCCGATCCAGGAGATCTCGTTGAACGTGAGCTGCCAGCGGACAGGGTAGTAGGCAAACTTCATCGAGGCGTTCAACGCTGCGAAGTGCGTCGGCAGATGCGTCGCGCCGAAGTCCAACGGATCGTGCAACCGCACGTCGCCGTCGATGACCTCGATCGCCTGGATCTCGATCGGCCGATTCGGCCCCCTGCGTTCCTGCTCCTGCGACTCGCGTTTGACGATCGCGAAGAGATCCCATCGGCCGTCCGGCTGCTTCGCGCCCACCACCCGCGGACGCGTCAACCGGAGACGCCGGATCCGCGTGCCTGACTCCAGGAGCTCGCGAACGCTGTAACTCAGCGCGATTTCGTCGATCGCGATCATCGGTTTGCCGTCGCGTGACAGCACGACGTCGCCGAGCTGGATGCCACGGAGCAGCGATCCCTCGAGCCGGCCGATCGACAGCGTGGCGGTCAGATACTGATTGGCTTGCCGGACGATGAGCGCGCGAATGCGATTTTTGGCCCAGGCGGTTTCGATGATGGTCAGACCGAGGCCGAGCAGCAGAAGGACGACCACGATCAGACCGACGAAGATTTTCCCGAGCGTCGCCGAAATCGAGCGAAGACGTCGAAGCGCAGTCACCTCGACACGATGGTACGCTCGGCTAAAGCCTTCGCGCTACGGCGGCTAATGACAGTAGTGGCGCACCAGCTCGAGCAGCCGGTCGAAATCGAGGGGCTTCTTGAGGAACGCCTCGGGATGAAGCCCGTTGGCCCGTACTTGATCCAGGGCGGAGAGAACGATGACGGGGACGCGCGCCAGTTGAGGGTCGGCCTGTTGCCGCCGGCGGAACTCCCAGCCGTCCATGACTGGCATCATGAGGTCGAGCAGGATCACTTCAGGCGGTTCGCCGTCGCCGAGGTACTGCAGCGCTTCGCGGCCGTTCGAGGCCGTTGCAGTCTTGAATCCCTCGAGCGTGAGCAGCTGCGCCATCATCTCGCGCAGATCGGCATCGTCTTCAACGATGAGAACGGGACAGTGCGCCGTCAAGTCTTTCGAGAACTCCAGCAACGAGTGCGCCATGGACGATATGTGTTTCAGCGGGCGATTACGTGTAAGCTCTACCGCACGTGCCACCTTTATCGGTCCGCCGAACGGCCGATTATAACGACAAGCTGCTGCGCCAATCGAGCGCGGCGCCTCGGCTCTCCGCGGGGCCGACCCGACTCGAGCACATCTCAGTTGCAGTTCTGGCGGCCGCGCTCATTTTTGTCGTGCTCTTCTGGCGCCTCGGAACGCCAACGTTCTGGGATCCCGACGAAGCGCACTACGCCGAGACGACGCGCGAGCTCGTGGCGTCCGGCGACTGGTTGGCGCCCTACTACAACGAGCAGCCCTTCTTCGACAAACCGGTTCTGTTCCATCAACTGCAGGGCGCCGCGATGGCCGCGTTCGGACCAACCGAATTCGCCGCGCGGATCGTGCCGGCGCTCGCCGCACTCGCGCTGATTGGCGTTACGGCCTGGTTCGGTGCGGTCGTCGTGTCATGGCCTGTCGGGCTGACCGCGGGCCTCCTGCTCGCGGCGAGCCCTGGCATCTTCGCGCTGTCGCGCTACGCCATCCTCGACACCACGTTTACCGCCTTCTTGTTCACTGGAGTAGTGCTGCTGACGATTGCCGCGTTTCACGATCGTCCGCTGCTGCAGTGGCCGGGCTACGTCGCCCTCGCGCTGGCCGTGCTCACCAAAGGGCCGCTCGCGTTCGTGTTGTGCGGGCTGACGCTGCTGCTCGCGTCGATCGCATCCGCCGACGCGCGCCGCCGGCTCTTCGGGCTGCGCTGGGTGCTCGGACTCTGCCTCATCCTCGTGTTGTCCGCGCCGTGGTTTGTGTACATGTTTCTGCGCTTCCGGCAGGACTTCGTCGACGGCTACGTGCTCGACGAGAACCTGCGGCTCTATGCGGCGAATCGATTCACGAATCAGCCGCGCATCTGGTTCTATTTCCAGATCCTCGCCGCCGGTCTCCTGCCGTGGACGGGACTCGTCGTCGGCCGGTTGATCGATGACGTGCGCGCCGCGATCACACGCGAGCCGCCCGACACGCTCGAGATTCTGCTGTGGGCGTGGACGGCGGCCGTTGTCGGATTCTTCACGTTCTCGCAGTTCAAGCTCGATCACTACGTGTTTCCGGCGGCGCCGACGCTCTGCCTGCTGTGCGCGCGCGCCTGGGCGGATGTGCGCGCGGATCCGCTGGCGCGGCGGCACGCGGGCGCGCGAGCGGGTCTGCATCTGGTCGGCCCGCTGCTGGTCGTCATCGGCCTGGGGTGCGGGTACTTTCTTATCGCGCGGCTCGAGCTGCCGCGATCGGCGGTCATCGTGCCGATTGCCATCACCGCGGCGGGCGTGCTGCTGACGATGGTCATCAACGCGCGCGGCCGCGCCGGAGGACGGCCGCCGAAGTATCCGTGGATCGCGTTGAGCGCGCTGCTCGTCACGTACGTCGGCCTCATCGTGTTCGTGCTGCCGGCGCTCGAGCAGCGCAAGGTCGTGCCCGACGTCGCGCGATGGGTCGCCGCCCACGCGGGAGATCGCGACCGCATCGCGAGCTATCGGCTGAATCGCTGGAATCCGGCGTTCCGGTTCTACGTCGGCCGGCATACGAGCTTGATAGACGATCCGCGCGAGGCCGAAGCGTTTTTCGCGTCAAACCAGCCGTTCTACTGCGTCATGCGCCGCGCCGCGTTCCAGGAATTCGTCGCGCATGGAATCCCGCTGACGACGGTGTACCAGCGCGATGGGATGTGGGCGACGTCGGGCCGCGTCCTCTGGCGCCGCCGCATCGCTCCGGAACAGTTCGTCGTTGTCGCCCGCGCGCGGTAAGATTTCCCTCATGTCACGACTCCCAAGACTTCTCCTGCTCGTCGTGTGCCTCGCGTTCGGGGCGGCCCTCATGTTCGAGTCGGCGATCGTCAACGCGCAGCGCGGGCGCGGCGCCGATCAACCGGCCAGCGCCGGTCCATTCGGTGCGTTGCGATGGCGCAGCGTCGGCCCTCCGCGCGGCGGCCGATCGCTCGCCGTTTCCGGCAGCGTTGCGCGGACCAACGAGTACTACATGGGCGCCACCGGCGGCGGAGTGTGGAAAACGACCGACGGCGGCGCGACCTGGCGTGCCGTCACCGACGGTCAGATTCAGAGCTCGTCGGTCGGTGCCGTCGCCGTCTCGCCGTCGAACCCCGACATCGTCTACATCGGCACCGGTGAGGCCGACATCCGCGGCAACATCATCCAGGGCGACGGCGCGTACAAGTCGACGGATGCCGGCAAGACGTGGACGCACATCGGTTTGAGAGAGACCGAGAACATCTCGAAGATCCGCGTCCATCCGACCAATCCGGATCTCGTGTACGTCGCGGCGTTCGGTCATCACGCGGCGCCGAACGCCGAGCGCGGCGTGTTCCGGTCGAAAGACGGCGGCAAGACGTGGGAGAAGATCCTGTTTCGCGATGACCGGACCGGCGCCGTCGAATTGATTCTCGATCCAGCCAATCCGCAAATCATCTACGCGGCGTTGTGGCAGGCGTATCGGAACTCGTGGGAGATGTCGAGCGGCGGACCCGGCAGCGGTCTCTTCAAGTCGACGGACGGCGGCGATCGCTGGACGGAGATCTCCCGCAACCCGGGCCTGCCGAAAGCGATGCTCGGCAAGATCGGGCTGTCGGTGTCGGGCGCCGACTCCAGCCGCGTGTATGCGCAGATCGAGGCCGAGGACGGCGGCTTCTTTCTCTCGGACGATGCGGGCGCGACGTGGAAGAAGGTGACCGATCGGCGCGACTTGCGCCAGCGTGCGTTCTACTACACGCGCGTCCTTGCCGATCCCAAGGTGAAGGACACGGTGTACGTCCTCAACGTCAACTTTCACAAGTCGGTCGACGCCGGCAAAACCTGGACGACGATCCGGCCGCCGCACGGCGACAACCACGACATGTGGATCGCGGCGAACGATTCGAACCGGATGATCGAGGCCAACGACGGCGGCGCCAATGTCTCGCTGAACGGCGGCGAGACCTGGACGGCGCAGCTCATGCCGACCGCGCAGATGTATCACGTGATCACGACGGCGCACGTCCCGTATCACATCTGCGGGGCGCAGCAGGACAACAGCACCGCGTGCCTGTCCAGTCGGCCGCCGCAAGGAGGACCGGGCGGCTCGGGCGGCGGCGCCGATCAGGTGTTCTATTCGGTCGGCGGCGGCGAGAGCGGATACATCGCGAACGATCCGCGGAACCCGGACATTTTCTACGCGGGCAGCTACGGCGGCTTGATCACCCGTCACGATCACCGCACGGGCCAGGAGCGCGCGATCAATCCGTATCCCGACAATCCCATGGGCTACGCGTCCGCGGACATCACCGAACGCTTCCAATGGACGTTCCCGATCGTGCTCGCGCCGACCAATCCGGGGATCATCTATGTCGGCTCGCAGCATCTCTGGAAGTCGACGAACGAAGGTCAGAGCTGGACGAAAATCAGCCCCGATCTCACCCGTCACGATCCGAAAACGCTGGGGTCGTCGGGCGGCCCGATCACGAAGGACAACACCGGCGTCGAAACCTACGCGACGATCTTCTCGATCGCGCCCTCGCCCAAGGACGCGAATGTCATCTGGACGGGATCGGACGACGGGTTCGTGCAGGTGACGCGCGACGGCGGCACGACGTGGAAGAACGTGACGCCGAAAGACCTTCCGGATTTCGCGCGCATCAGCCTCGTCGAGGCCTCGCCGTTCCGCGCGGGCACGGCCTACGTGGCGGCGAACCGCTACCAGCAGGACGATTTCAAGCCGTACGTCTACCGGACCGACGACTACGGTCAGACGTGGACGAAGATCGTCAATGGCGTCGGCGAACGCGACTTCGCGCGAGCGATCCGCGAGGACATCAAGGTTGCGAAGCTCCTGTATCTCGGCACCGAGCACGGCATCTACGTCTCGTTCGACGACGGGGCGAACTGGCAGTCGCTGCGGCAGAACCTGCCAGACACGCCGGTGCACGACATTGCCGTTGAGCAACGCGACCTCGTGATCGGGACGCATGGCCGCGGTTTCTACGTCATGGACAACATCGCGCCGCTCCGGCAGGGCGGTCTGCAGACGACGACCAACTTCCATCTCTACAAACCGGAAGACGCGCTGCGCGGGCTCGATCGCAACGTCGCGATCGATTACTACCTGAAGCAGCCGGCGCAGAAGGTCACGATGGAATTCCTCGACGCGGAGGGGAAGGTCATTCGCACGTTCACCAGCGCGCCGCCGCCGTCCGCCAATACGTCGCAACCGTCGTCTGCCGCGTCCCCGCAGCGCCCGGAGAGCGGAGCGGGTGAGGGCGAAGAGGACGGCGGCTTCCGCCGCCCGCCGGAGCCGCGTCCCGCCGTTGCAGCGGGACTGCAACGCCTGACCTGGGACATGCGATATCCGGGCGCGACCGAATTCCCCGGACTGATCATGTGGGCGGCCAGCACGCGCGGTCCGCAGGCGCCGCCCGGAACCTATCAGGTTCGCGTGACCGCGGACGGCCAGACCGCGGCGCAGTCGTTCGCGATCAAACGCGAGCCGCGCGTGCTCCACGACGTGACCGATCAGGATCTGCGCGAGCAGTTCGATCTGGCGATCAAAGTTCGCGACAAGGCGAGCCAGGCGAACGAGGCCGTGCTTCTGATCCGCGGGATCAAGGTGCAGATCACCGATCGCAAGACCAAGGCGGCCGGCAAGGCCGCGCTCGCCAGAGCGCTCGACGATCTCGAGCAGGCGTTGAGCGCCGTCGAGGGCGAAATCTATCAGGTGAAGCTGCAGAGCAGTCAGGATCCGCTCAACTTCCCGATCAAGTTGAACAACAAGATCGCGGCGCTGCAGGGCATCATCGAGAGCGCCGACGTGCGGCCGACCGAGCAGACCTACTCGGTGTTTCGTACGTTGTCGAACCGGCTCGACGAACAGCTCACCAGGCTCGATACGGGCGTCAAGACGCGAATGCCGCCCGTGAATCAGCTGCTGCAGCGCGAGAAGCTCGAGCCGCTGAAGGCGGAGCCGCTCAAGACAGAAACGAAAACGCTCACGTCACAACCGTAAGACCGATCTTGCGGGGCGCGCGTGGCGGTGGTTCCGGACCGCCCACTGCGCGCGCCCCATCCGCACACCCGGGACGACCTCACGGCCACCAGCCAACGACTTCCAGCTTCAAGGCCCGACGAGCGCGGCGCGGCATGTTCTGTGCTGTCTCGCAACGTGCTATGTCTAAAGAGCACTTACGTGTCTGTTGTCTGACCTTCGCGATCGCGGCAACTTGGTTCACGTCGGCACAACATGGCGCTACCCATAAATTCGACCTCGCGGTGTCGCGCTGGGCGGCGCGACCGACGACGACCTCGATTCGTGCGCTGATCCGCAGCCGGCCGGGAGCACGCGCGCGAGTGGAGCGTTCGCTGCATGAGGAGGGCGTTCGCACGTCGTCGCCGAGCGTCGACGTCCTCGCGGCCGACTTGTCGCTCGAGATCCTGCGAGTCGTCGAGCGCAACCAAGACGTTCTGGGGATTTCGAGCGACGCCCTCGTGCAGGGCTTCGTGCAGCCGGACTCGATGCTGTCGGCAAACACGCTCCTCGCGACCGAGGGGCTGCTGCCGCGCACCTACGACGGTCACAGCGCCGGCATCGCGGTGATCGATTCCGGTGTGATGCCGTCGGCCGACATCAAAGCGTCGGTCGCGTACGACTTCACGAACGGCGTTCCGACCGCGCGCGCGCTGAGCGAGCAACGGGATCCGTACGGCCATGGCACGCATGTCGCCGGCTTGATTGCGAGTACGGGCAAGACGTCGAACGGCGTGTATCAAGGCGTCGCGCCTGGCGCACGAGTGATCAGCCTCCGCGCGTTGGATGAACACGGCGCCGGCTACTCGAGCGACGTGATCGCGGCCATCACGTTTGCGATCGCGAACAAGGCGCGCCTGGGGATCGATGTCATCAACCTGTCGCTCGGCCACCCGATCTACGAACCGGCCGCGACCGATCCGCTCGTGCAGGCGGTCGAACAGGCCGTGGCCGCCGGCATCGTCGTCGTCACATCCGCCGGCAACTTCGGGGGCGATCGCACCACACACGCCCCCGGATACGGCGGCATCACGTCACCGGGCAACGCCCCCGACGCGATCACGGTCGGTGCGCTCGAGACGTACCAGACAGTGGCGCGCGGCGACGACGTCGTCGCGTGGTTCAGCTCGCGCGGACCGACGTGGTACGACGGGTTTCAGAAGCCCGACATCGTCGCGCCGGGATCGCACATGGTTTCGGATGTGCCGGCGTCGAGCACGATCGCGACCGAGTACCCCGGCGGTCTCATCGTCAGGAGTGGCACGTGCAACCTGATGAAACTGAGCGGCACCAGCATGGCTGCGGGCGTCGTCAGCGGCGTGATCGCGTTGATGATCGACGCGAACCACCGCGCGCATCCGGACACGACGCTGACGCCGAACGCGATCAAGGCGATGCTGCAGTACACGGCGTTCACGATGCCGAACGACGACGTGCTGACCGAGGGCGCGGGCGCAGTGAACGCGGCCGGCGCGCTCGCGCTCGTGGCCGCAATCGATCCGAATCAGCCGGTCGGTTCGTGGTGGCTGACTCAGGGTGTCTCGCCATGGACGATGATTGGATCGGAGACGCTCGCGTGGGGCCAACGGGTCGTGTGGGGCGACCGCGTCGTCTGGGGCGACAGCATCTTCACGAACGATCCCGCGTGGGCTCAGCGTGTCGTCTGGGGCGATCGCGTCGTGTGGGGCGATCGCGTGGTCTGGGGCGACAGCACGGTGTGGGACGGCAATCAGCTGACGTGGGGCGAACGGGTCGTGTGGGGCGACAGCCTGCTCGGTCCGGTAGACGGCACGAGCACCGCGGAGCGCGTCGTGTGGGGCGACTTGCAGCGACTCAGCCTCGCACCCACGTCGCTGTCCTGGAGCAACGTGGAGCAGGCCAACCGCGATCTCGTGCAATAGCAGGCGTGGCCATGCCGGCGACGCAGCTCCCGCGCGACGACGCTCGAACGATCTGTCGTGCACAGCCGATTCTCGCCGGCGGAGGCGTTACGTTGAGACGCCTTCGCCGGCACGACGCCCCCGCGCTGCTCGCGCACATCGGGCAGGCATCGGTGCAGCGTTATCTCGGAGCAGCTCCTTCGTCTCTCGAGGCGTTTTCGCGCTTTATTGCCTGGACGCAGGCCGAGCGCCGCCGCGGCGTTCGCCTGTGCTACGGTATCGTGATTCCGGGCGGGACGCGACCCGTCGGCGTGGCTGAGCTCTGGGCCATCGAACGCGACTTCTCGACAACTGAATGGGGATTCGTGCTGGGCGACGCGTACTGGGGCAGCGGCGTGTTTCAGCGGAGCGCCGCTTTGCTGGCCGACTTCGCGTTCGATCGCCTCGGAGTGTTTCGCCTCGAGGCGCGGGTCGCGGAGGGGAACGCGCGTGCGAACGGCGCGCTTCGAAAGTTCGGCGCGACGTGCGAGGGCGTGTTGCGAGGCGGATTCCGCGACGGCGACACGATGCGGCCTCAGCAGATGTGGTCGATTCTCGCCAGCGAATGGCCCGGCATCCGCGCGCGCGACGCGGCCTCTCGGAGCCAAGAGGCCGCGCGGAGCCAAGAGAGCGGTTGATGCGGAAGGTCGCCGCGATCGCGGTCGTCTTGACGCTGGCCTTACTGGCGGCGGCCGCGACGTGGCTGAAGCGCCCGACATCGGCCGTGCCTGGTCGGGCTCGCGACGCGCGCACGCTCGTCGCCTCGATTCGTACCGAGCCGCGATCGTTCAATCGGTACACGGCGCGCGACTCCACGACCGAAGTCATTACGTTCCTCACGCAGTCGGCCCTCGTCCGTGTCGATCGCGTCTCCGGAAGGCTCGGGCCGGAGCTCGCCGAGCGATGGGATTTGCTGCCTGATGGCGTCACGTACCGTGTGGTGCTGCGCGACGGCGTCCGTTTTTCGGACGGGGCACCGTTCAGCGCGGACGACGTCGTCTTTTCGTTTCGCGCCATGTATGACGAGCGCGGCGGAAGCGTGCTCGCCGACTCGCTGATGGTTCGTGGACGGCCGCTTACGGTCACTGTGGAGAATCCGCGTACGGTGCTGATCAAACTGCCGTCGCCCTTCGGACCCGGGCTGCGACTGCTCGACGGCGTCCCGATGTTGCCGCGGCACCGGCTCGAACGGCAGCTCGACACGTCGGGACTGGCGTCCATCTGGGGACCGGCGACGCCGCCTCGCGAGCTGGTCGGGCTCGGACCGTTTACGCTCCAGCGGTACGACAGCGGCGAGCGGCTCGTGTTCGATCGCAACCCGCAGTACTGGCGGCGTGAGAACGGACACCCGCTGCCCGCGCTCGATCGCGTCGTGCTCGAGATCGTTCCGGATCAGGATGCCGAACAGCTTCGCTTGCAGTCCGGAGAGATCGATTGCACGCAGAGCGAGCTGCGGCCGTCGGACGACGCGGCGCTGAGGCGGGCCGCCGGCAGATCGTCGATTCGGGTCACCGATCTCGGCGTGGGCCTCGACGGCGATCTCCTGTGGTTCAACCTGACAGCGGCGAAGGCGCGCGACCCCCGCAGCGGATGGCTTCAGGACGTGCGATTTCGCCGCGGCGTATCGCTGGCCGTCGATCGCCAGGCGTTCGTCGACACGGTGTATCTGGGATCGGCGGTCGCCGCGACCGGCCTGGTGTCGCCCGGCAACAAGGAGTGGTACGTCGACACTGGCGCGATCACTCACGATCCGGCGGCGGTGCGCGACCTGTTCGCGTCCGTCGGTCTCATCGATCGCGATCGCGACGGCTGGCTGGATGCCCATCGGGCTCCGGCACGGTTCACGCTTTTGACGCAGAAGGGCAACACGTCGCTCGAGCGCGGTGCGAGCGTCGTCCGCGAGGCGCTGGCTGCGGTGGGCGTGGGCGTCGACGTCGTGGCCCTCGAGACGGGCGCGCTGGTGCATCGTCTGATGCGTGGCGACTACGACGCGGCGTACTTTCGTCTGCTGACGACGGACGCCGATCCGGCGCTCAATCCCGACTTCTGGTTGAGCTCTGGCAGCGCGCACGTGTGGAATCCGGGGCAGGCGAAGCCGTCGACGCCCTGGGAAAGCGCCGTCGATGCGCTGATGGAAGAAGTGGCGTCGAGCGGCGATCCGGTACGGCGGAAGGCGGCGTTCGGCGAGGTGCAGCGGATCATGGCGCGCGAGCTGCCGGCGCTGTGCTATGCGTTTCCGCGCCTGCGGTACGCGATGAGCGCGAGGATTCGGGGGGCGACGCCGACCGCGATGCGCCCACCGATTCTGTGGAATCCCGCGGCGATCAGGATGGCCGATGTCGGTGAACCCTAGCACGAAGTCGCCTGCGCCCGCGCCGCGCCTCCTGATCTTCGTCGTCACCGTGACGGCAATCGGAGCGGTCGTCCTGGCTCGCGCCCTCGTGCAAGTCCAGTCGGTCCCGCTGAATGCCTACGCGGTGGTGCTGGCGGTCCTCACCATGGCGGGCAGCCGCTTCACCATCAAGGTGCCGGGCCTGCCGGCGACCGTGTCGGTGTCGGAGGTGTTCGTCTTCGCATCGGTGCTGCTCTTTGGTCCCGCGCCGGCGACGCTGACGGTCGCCCTCGACGGGTTCCTCATCTCGCTGACACACCAGAATCGCCGCGTGTATCGGACGCTGTTCAACGTCGCCGAGCCTGCCATTTCCGCGTGGTCGGCGGGCACCGTGTTCTTCCTGATCGCGCAGCTCGCGGAATCGCGCGGCGGCGGGCCGGGGCTGATGCTCGCCACGATCGGCATGGCGCTCGTGTTCTTTCTCCTGAACAGCGGCCTGACCGCAATCGCCGTTGCGCTCGAGAGCGAGTGGTCGGCGTATGACGTTTGGCGCCGCCACGCGATGCCCCTGGCCATCAACTACTACTCGGCGGCTGCGGTCGCGTCGCTGGCGGTCGTCAACGGCCGCGCCATCGATTTTCAGATCGTCGGGCTGGTCGTTCCGCTCCTGGTCTTGTCGTACCTGGCCTACATGGAAGCGTCGCGGCGGATCGACGAGGCGCACCGCCACGTCGAGGAAGTCGAACGGCTGTACACCGACGCACGCCGGCGCGACGATGAGCTGCGGCAGGTGCAGAAGCTCGAGGCGATCGGACGGCTGGCCGGCGGCGTGGCGCACGATTTCAACAACCTCTTGATGGCGATCCGCGGGTACTGCGATCTGCTGATCGAGGACATGGAACCCGGCGATCCGCGCCGGGGCGACGCCGATCAGATTCTCCAGGCCGCCGACCGCGCGACGGCGCTCACCCGCCAGTTGTTGGCGTTCAGCCGGCGTCAGCCGGTGACGCGGCGGGTCTTCACGCTCGACGAGGTGGTCACCGGCACGGAGAAGATGCTCAGACGGCTCATCGGCGAAGACATCACCGTGACGACGGCGATCGAGCCCCACACCGCCAGGGTCCATGCCGATCAAGGCCAGATCGAACAGGTCCTGATGAATCTCGCGCTCAACGCGCGCGACGCCATGCCGAACGGCGGCGTCATGCGCATCGAGCTGGCCAGCGCCGTTTTCGACGCGAGCTCCCCGCACCGTCCGGCGGCGGCCGCCCCCGGCCGCTACGTCCGCTTGTCGGTGATCGACACGGGCTGCGGCATGAGCCCCGAGGTCGCGTCGCGAATCTTCGAGCCGTTTTTCACCACGAAGGAGGTCGGTCGCGGCACGGGCCTCGGGCTGTCGACCGTGTATGGGATCGTCGACGAAGCCGGCGGGGCGATTGAAGTGGATACCCACGTGGGACGCGGAACGACATTCCACGTCTACCTGCCCGAAACCTCGGCGGCGCCCGACGGCGGCCGCGTCGATCCCGCGCTGACCGCACCCGCGCCGGCGTCGGAGACGGTCCTGCTCGTCGAAGATGAAGCGATCGTGGCGAGGCTCGTCGCCGGCGCGCTGAAAAAAGCCGGCTACACCGTCCTGCAGGCCGCGAACGCGGAGGAGGCGCTCGCCCTGGCTCGCTCCCACCCCGCGGCGATCGATTTGCTGCTGACCGACGTCGTCATGCCCGGCATGAACGGCCGCGAGCTGGCCGACGAGGTCGTCCGGCTCCGCCAGGGCGCGCGCGTGCTGTACATGTCCGGCTACACGGACGATGCGCTGCTGTGCCGCGGCGTGACGACCAACGGCGTCCCGTTCATTCAGAAGCCGTTCTCGATGCCGGCGCTCACGTTGAAGATCCGTGAAGTGATGAAGGCGAAGCCCGCGGCTACTTGGCCAGGTGAAACGGCACGCTCGTCACGACCGTATTTGGCCGAAACAGCAACGCGCCTTTGATGAGCAGGGCGCGCTGGTTGTGCAGCAGATGCTGCCACCAGCGCGCCGGCACGAACTCGGGCAGGATCACCGTCACGTAATCGTCGGTTCGCTCGTTCTCGACCTGTTCGATGTATTCGAGCAGCGGCTCCATCACCGATCGGAACGGTGAATCGAGCACGACGAGCTTCGCCTTCCCACCCCAGATTTCCCAATCGCGCCGCATCTGATCGGTCGCGGTCTGATCCACATCGACGTAGACCGCGCGCACGTCATCGGAGAGCGTCTCGGCGTAGCGCAGCGCTTCGACGACGGCGCGCTGGAGGCCGCCGACCGGCATCAGCACCGTGTTGTGCACGCGCCGCTGCGGGACGTAGTTGCGGAGCGTGAGCTGGGCCGCGACGTGGTCGTAGTGCCGCCGCGTCGCCTTGAACAGCGCGATGATGATCGGGATGAGCAGCAGGACGATCCACGCGCCTTCGAGCGTCTTCGTGATCGCGACGATGACCAGCACGATGCCGGTGACCACCGCGCCGAAGCCGTTGATGAACGCGCTCGTCTGCCAGCCCGGCGTCCGCTTCTTCCGCCAGTGAAGGACCATTCCCGTCTGCGAGAGCGTGAACGAGACGAAGACGCCAATCATGTAGAGCGGCAGCAGCGCGTGCGTGTCACCCTTGAACGCGATGATGAGCAGCGCGGCGAACGCGGAGAGCACCAGGATGCCGTTCGAGAACGCGAGGCGATCGCCCTGGTTCATGAACTGGCGGGGCAGAAAGCGATCGCGCGACACGATCGACGCGAGCCTCGGAAAGTCGGCGTACGCCGTGTTCGCCGCGAGCACGAGGATGAGCGTCGTCGCCGCCTGCACCAGGTAATAGACGATGGTGGTGCCGAAAATCGCGCGGGCGAGCTGCGACACGCCCGATTCCTTTTCGGTCGGCATGACCTGATACGCGTGGGCCAGAAACGTGATGCCCAGAAACATCGCAATCGCCAGCACGGCCATCGTCACCAGCGTCGCCGCGGCGTTCTTCGACTCGGGCCGCTCGAAGGCGGGCACGCC
>Ga0070695_100001261_pt1 | contig 13939 bp, 11 predicted proteins | sample KBSK1252metaG_FD_65471 | JGI IMG/M metagenome (GOLD analysis project Ga0070695, IMG submission 65471) | Corn, switchgrass and miscanthus rhizosphere microbial communities from Kellogg Biological Station, Michigan, USA - KBS K1-25-2 metaG | ecosystem: Host-associated > Plants > Roots >...
GCGGCGGCGTCCCGCTGCCGAGCCTCGGCGAGCTGTTGCTCGATGTCACTGCGGTCCGCCCGGGCCCGGAACACGGCTTCCGGGGTTGCCCGTCCAGCCGCTACGAGCCGTTCGGCGACGCGCTCGTTCTCTTGCACGAGCGCGAGCGACGCGGCGTAGATCTCGACCGCGCGCCGGGCGCTTGCCTCGTTGAGGTACGCGGCCTGCACGTCGGCCGCGAGCCGGCGCGCCGCGGCGAGGAGTGCCAAGCGCTGGCCATCGGCACGGCCTCGTGCCGCCGCGTAGTTCGCGAGAATGCCGGCGTTGAAGAGCGGCTGGCGCAGCTCGACGTGCGAGTCGTGGCGCTGCGGTAGCGTGATGTCGAGGTTCGTCGGAAAGCGATTCTGGCCCAGCAGGCCGTTGAGCGCCGCATAGGCCGGGTTGACGAAGTCACCGAGGTTCGGCACGCCGTCCAAGTACGAGTAGCGCGACGCGACGCCGAGGGATGGCAGGAAAAGGCCCCGGGCACCGTGGACATCTGCCGCGGCCCGCTGATCCGCGAGGCGCTCGGCGGCCAGGCCGAGGTTACGAGCCAGCGCTTCCCTCACGAGGCCACCCAAAGGATCGTGCTGCTCCTGAGCCGCGAGCCGGGCTGGCGGAGCCACCACGGTCCAGGCAGCGAACAGTAGGGCCAAGCTTGTGTGCGTCTTCATGTCAGTGATCGTGTGATGTCGCGGTGCACCGCCGTCGTGTGGCGAGGCTGACGGCGGTGCCGCGCGACGGCCGATTACGAGCTCGACCGGTTCAGCAAGGCTTTCACGCCGTCCACAGGCGCGTCGGCAATGACGGGCGTTGCCGATTCGACCGTGAGGATGACTGTTTGAGACCGGTTCAAGAGCGCCCGCTCGCCATCAATGACTGCGTGCTGCGCCGTAGCGGGTGCCTGGAACCGAGCGAACGCCGTAGCGGAGACGGCGGGCCACTGATTGAGGAGCGCCCGCTCCGGGGTTTGTGCGCGCGCGGTGCTGGGAAGCGACAGCGCCGCGGCGATCCCTGCGAGCACGACTGCACGAGCAACGAGATTGGTCGAGGACATCGTTTTACCCTCCGTTCTTTCGATTGAGTGATAACACTGTCAAATTATCTAACGTTGTTACATACCCAACAAAAAAAATTAGGTTTCGGTTCCCCGCGCCAAGCCCCGCCGAAACACGCCACTGAGCTTCTCGCGCACCTGGCGCACATCCCGCCACGGAAAGGACGGGTCGTCACCCTTGGCCACTCGGAGTGCGACAAGCCCGTGGACGGAGCCCCACGCCATTTGGGCGAGCTCGTCGGGATCGGTGAACTCAGGGCGCAGTCGCCCTGTCGCGATGGCCTCGGCGCAGGTTTGGCGCAGGAACCCGTAGGCCTCCTTGTCGGGATTCCCAGGGACGCTGCTCACGGAGCCCTTGGGCCGGCGCATCATGAAGAGGAACTGGAACTGCATGGGGTGGGTCATGCCAAACTCGACATACGCCGCCCCAATCTTGGCCAGCCGGTCCACCGGATCCCCGGCGGTCCCGGGCCGCTGCAGGGCCTGGGAAAACGCGCGGTAGTCGATTGCGGAGAGCTCGGCCACCAGGGCGTCCTTGTCTTTGAAGTAGTGATAAATCGCGGTCGGCGTGTAGCCGATCTTGGCCGCGATGGCGCGCATTGTCGTCCCTTCGTAGCCGTGCAGCACGAGCATCCGCCGCGCGGCGTCCAGGATCTTCTGGCGCGTCGCGGCGCGCTCCCGCTCGCGGCGGGCAAGACTGGGAATCGAGCGAGTAGCCATAACGATGTTAGATGGTATAACATGATTCAAATATTGTCAAGGAGTGCCAGCACCCTTGGCTAAGGGCGTATTCCTCGAGTGCACTGGGAAGGCCAGGGATCTCAGCCGTTCGTGACTCTGCGGTACGGTAAGCCTGCGGCACGACAGAGGTTTCAAAGAGGTCGGAAGAACTTCCGGGGGTGGGTTGAGAAAGTCCAAGTAGATTTGCGAGCTTACGTCTCTCGGCGCCGTAGCCAAGTGGTAAGGCAGAGGTCTGCAAGGGGTTCTGCCTTTTCCTTGTCCATCCCTCGGATTCCTAAGCAGTCGCTCGGAGACCGACTTAGCGCACGCCGCGTGTCAGGATCCGTCATCCCTGTCCCCCGGAAGCCGCGAGCGACTGCCAACAAAACCGCCAACAGCGACTCAGGAATCTTGCGCGCGGATTGGTCATACGGGACACGGGTCCAAGGCCCCTTGTTATCGCACCCTTCCAGGCGCTTTGCCGAGATGTTTGCCGAAGCCGCAGGGACGGATTCCGCAACAGGCACACGACCCTCTGGCTGCGCTCTTACGCGACCCCTATGATGGAGCTGTCCCACGCCCGAGCGTTCGCCTGGCCGATCTGCTCGCTCGTCTGCAAGCCGCCCTCGCCGACCGCTACACGATCGTGCGAGAGCTCGGCCGCGGCGGGATGGCGACCGTCTACCTTGGTCGCGACCTCAAGCATGACCGGCCGGTTGCGATCAAGGTGCTCCGCCCGGAGCTGGCGGCCTCCGTTGGCGCAGAGCGCTTCCTGCGCGAGATCCAGATCGCCGCCCACCTGCAGCATCCACACATCCTGCCGCTCCACGATTCCGGACAAGCAGACGGCTTCCTTTACTACGTCATGCCATATGTCGAGGGAGAAACCCTTCGGGCCAAGCTTGCGCGCGAAGGCGAGTTGCCGGTGATGGAGGCGGTCCGAATCCTGCGCGATGTGGCCGACGCTCTCTCTTATGCTCACGCGCACGGAGTCGTGCACCGAGATGTGAAGCCCGAGAACGTCATGCTGTCCGGCGGGCACGCCATTGTGATGGACTTCGGCGTGGCCAAGGCGGTGCACGAGGCTGCTGAGGGTCCCTCGCTCACCACCGGAGGGATGGCGTTGGGGACTCCTGCCTATATGGCTCCCGAGCAAGCCGCCGCCGATCCGCACGTGGATCACCGAGCGGATCTGTATGCGTTGGGTGTGTTGGGCTATGAGATGCTTGCCGGACGACCGCCCTTGATGGGCGTAACACCGCAGGCGACGCTCGCCGCCCAGGTGACGCAGACCCCGGACCCTCTCAGCAGGCACCGGCCAGTCGTCCCTGCCGGCGTGAGCGCTCTCATCATGCGGTGCCTCGAGAAGCACGCGGCGGACCGGTGGCAGAGTGCAGGTGAGGTGCTGCGGCAGCTGGAGGGCTTGGCGACGTCCTCGGGGGCCACAGCAGCCGCCGCAGCGCCGCAGCGCCGACCGCGTCCGTGGGTGGCGCTCGCGGCACTCGCGACGCTCGTCGTGGCGGTGGCGGGAATTGTTGCGAAGCGTGCCACGCTGCTGCAGCCGCGTTGGCAGCTAACCCTCGTGCAAGCAACCTTCCGCGCAGGCGTACAGCAGTATCCCACCTGGTCTCCCCACGGCGAGCAACTCGCTTACACGGGGGAAGCGGGAGTGGTGCGAAAGATTTTCGTGAAGCGGTTCGATAGCAGCGAAGAACGACAACTGACGAACGGACCAGAGGACGACCTTCAACCGGCCTGGTCGCCCGACGGCAAGACCATTGTTTTCGTTCGTGCGCAAAGGCCCAACGTCCGACTCGAGCCCGCAGACGTCTTCGGGGAATACGAGGGCGGTGATATCTGGGCCGCCGACTCGCGCACCGGGCAAGCGGTCAAGCTCGTGGGGAACGGCTTTGACCCTTCCTTCTCACCGGATGGAAAGCACATTGCGCTCGACGCTTCCTGGACCGGCCCGCGCCATATCTGGGTGGTCGATGCGCAGGGGCACAATCCCCAACAAGTGACCGCGGACACGTCGGAGGCCGTCGACCACATCCGCCCACACTGGTCACCCGACGGCGCGAACATAGTCTTCCAGAATATCGAGCGCACGAACTTCAGCATTCGCGTCGTCGAACTAGCGTCCCGCAAGAGGATCCGAGTGACACCGGGACTGTTTCAGGACCTCAATCCCGTCTGGGCTCCCAGTGGCCACTTTATCTATTTCTCGTCCTATCGAAGCGGCGGGCTGAACCTCTGGCGGGTTCCTGTCGCCTCGGACGGCACACCGTCGAAGCTGCCGCAACAGGTCACGAACGGGGGTGGGCAAGACGTGGACGTAGCGATTGCGCCTGATGGCAACCGGCTCGCGTTCTCCATCCTCAAGCAGAATGCAGACATCTGGAGGCTACCGGTCTCACCCGAGACCGGCAAGCCGACCGGACCACCGGAAGCGGTCATCGCTACGACTCGGGAGGACAGTCGCGGTGCCTGGTCCCCTGATGGAGCGCGGATCGCGTTCAACTCCGACCGGGGCGGGCAGATGAACATCTGGCTGCACTCGCTCGGCGATGGCTCGACGCGCCAGCTCACGCAAGGGCCGGGCGGCGACTTTCAGCCGAACTGGTCACCCGACGGAATGCGCATCGCCTTTTTCTCGTCCCGATCGGGACACGTCAACATTTGGACGATCGAGCTCGAAAGCGGCAAGCTCACGCAAGTCACGCGCACCCCGTCGATCGACGTGAATCCCTTCTTTGCGCCCGACGGGCGCCGCATCGCTTTTCAATCAGACCGGAGCGGACGCCTCGAAGCCTGGGTCATGAACACCGATGGAAGGGAAGCGCGACAACTCACCCGCACCGGAGTCATGGGCCATTTCCTCCGCTGGACGGCGGGCGGCGGGGCCGTGGTGTTCACCTGTCCATGTGGCGGCAAGCCGCAGGTAATGCAGGTGCCCGTGAGCGGTGGCGAGCCACAGGCGTTCACCGAGGTTGCAGGAGGTTCACACCTCTCGTTCAGTCCTGATCAATCCCGAATCATGGACGTGGTCGGACACAAGGTGCTCTGGGTATCGCCGTTACGCGGAGGAGAACCTGAGCGAGTGTTCGCCTTCGACGACCCCGACGTGCGCATCGATTATCCGGTTTGGTCGCCGGACGGCCGATGGGTGCTGTTCGACCGGTTTCGACCTCAGGGAGGGGACATCTGGGTGATCCAGGGTCTCGGCGAGTGAGCGATGCGGGCTCCTCCGGCCCCTGCGCGCGTCGAGCAAGAACCGTAGCGACCGCGGACGAGGGGTTCTGAGTTCTTCTGATCCAGAGCGGCGACGATGCGGGTGGGCATTTCGGACAACTTGCACGGAGACGGTCACTCGACGAGCATCGGTGCCCGTTTCGAACACCCGAAATGTCCTGACTTGCCCGGAGAAACTGCCGCAAAACTGCTGCACGTGCCTCGCTCTATTTGGCAGGCGCGCACGTTCTGCAAGCATGATCTAACCCTTGACCTCCCTACTGCACCGGTCCCAAGTAGCGATCTAGCCAGTCGAGCGTCTCTTTGATCAACTGCGGGCGAGGCACGAAATGCCCGCCGTCGTAGATCACCTGGCGCTTGTCGGCGGGGCGTGTTCCCAAGAGACGGAACATCGGACGCTGCGAAGTCTCCACCGGAAAGTAGTGATCATACCGACCATTGAGCATCAGCACGGGCATCTTGATGTGTGGCAGGAAATTGAGGGGATCGACTTCTGGCTGGGGCCTCTGAAAGTCCATGCCCGCCACGATGAGCACGACGGCGCGGAAGCGGGGCTCCACCGCCGGCATCAACCCGCCGAGATACCCTCCCCAACTCTGGCCAAGGTACGCAAGTTTCTTCGCATCGATCTCCGCTCGGGTCTCGAGGTAGTCGACCGAGCGGCGGAGATCTTTGGCCCACATGATGACGTGATCACGGTAGAAGGTGGTTTCGTCTTCGATGTCGCTGTGCAAGCTGTCTTGGCGATCGAACGTGCTCTTATAGATAGGGAAGAGAAATGCGCGGCCGCTCTTCAGGATGAAGTCCGCATGTGGCGGCTGGACTAACGTGCGCGACGACCGAAGGTGGAAGCCGCCCGAGCCGGGGAAGTATACGACGGTCTGGTACGGTGGGTGGCCGCGTTTAGGAAGAAAGAGGTAGGCGATGACACGTTCATCGCCGTACGCGGCGGCAAACGTGATCCGCTGTCGCACCCAATCCTCGCTACTGTCCTGTTGCTCCACGACCGCTTTGAGCTGCGTCCGGTCGTAGTCGTACAGTCGCCGGTAGATCGTGTAGATCCTGTCGGGAACCGGCCGCTCCTTCGAATAGTCACGGAAGAGCGCTTCGATCGGGCCCTTCGCGGCGGCGAGACTCGCGTCCGATGACAGGTACTTCGCCAATCGGAAGCCGTTTGTCGGCGAGCGATCGAAGGGTGGTTGTGCGTAGGCGTCGTTGAACGCGTAGGTGGGATCGTCCCATCCACCACCAAGGATATAACGCTGTGCTCCGGTCTGGTTCAGGCACCACTCACGAGCGTTGCCTGCCATGTCGTACGTGCCATAGGGCCCGATCCCCCCCAGGCTCCCTACGCGCACCGGCCCCTTACCCGCGAAGTTACTTGCCGGCACGATGAAGCCGCTCGCCACCGAGCCCGCCGCGTGGCTCCAATGCCAGATCGTCGGGAGCTCCTTGCCGACGAACTTCGCATACGCCATCGCCTCGTACCAGCTCACTCCGGTCACTGGGTAATCGGCCTGACCTGCCGGGTAGTCGCCCGCTTCCCAGGTCGCCGGACCTGGGCGTCCCGTCTTGTCCGTGAACGAGGCAATCGCCTCTCGCCACGGGAGCGCCCGGCCCTCTCGCACAACAGGCTGATCCCAAAGCTCCGGCCGCGCGTATCCACCACTGTCGACAAACCGCTTGAAGTCCCGGTTCGTGACTTCGAATCGGTCAATGAAGTACGGCTTGAGCGAGATCGGCTTCAGCTGCTCGAGACCGGGAAAGCCGATGTCTATGTCGCCGCCCGGCACGCGCACCATGCCCGCGGGGAACGTCGTGCCATCGTCGAGGAAGAACGTGTCGGGAGGGGGAAACGAGGAGAGGACGGCCTCGAGAGTTCGGTATCCCGGTTTCTCGAGCTTCAATCTCGAATACCAGTAGAAGGCCACCGGGAACGCACCCGGCATCCACGCGCTGTCGAGCGGCGTGGTGCCCAGATAGTGCCATGTCGTGTCACTGGACGTATACGGCCTGCGGTACACTCGCGCTCCGGGGGGGACCGATCGGATTGGGACGGGGCCCGCGACTCTCCGCAACAGGCCGTTCAGGAGCGAATCGTGAGGAATGAACGACTGCGCCCGGAACGCCAGGTCGGAGGCCGCTTCCCAGTTCCCCGAGTCCGCCAATTGGCGGATCTGCGGCATCGCTTGCTCCCGCGCCCAGTGCAGCATGGCGGCTCGCTTGAGCCCAATCGTGATCCGCACGCCAGCCACCAAGAAGACGACGGCGAGGCCGCTGAAGACGGCCACGGGGTACCGGCGGAGGGCCTTTGGGAGCGCGGACCCGATCCCGTGGGCTGTGACTCCGCCGCTGGGCGTGGCGAACGGTTCGAGCGCCGTGAGCAGCTCATCGGCGGTCTGCCACCGGTCCTCGGGCCGCTTTGCGAGGCAACGCATCACCACCTGGGTAAGCGGTGTCGGCACCGCCTCTCCGGAGCGGCTCAGGGGTGGCGGTGTGGCCGTGACCTGGGCGGCGAGCACCATCTGAGGCGTGTCACCGGCGAACGGCGGGTGACCGGTCAACAACTCGAAGGCCAGCACACCCGCCGCGTAGATATCGGCGCGATAATTCACTTTTGGGTCGGCGGTGGCTTGCTCGGGAGCCATGTACGCCGGAGTTCCGAGCGCGACTCCAACCGTCGTAAGCGACGGCGCCGCGGCGGCATCAGTCACCGCCTTGGCAATACCGAAGTCCGTTACCAGGGCGTGCCGCCCCGAGAGCAGCACATTCTCTGGCTTGATGTCGCGGTGGACGATCCCGTGCGCGTGCGCGTAGGCGAGCGCGTCGACAACCTCGCTGAGGATTCGCACGGCTTCGCCAATCGGCAATGCTCCGTCGCGGTCGAGCTTTTGCCGAAGAGACTCGCCCTCGACGTAGGGCATGACGTAGTAGAGAACCCCGTCGGCCTCCCCCGAATCATGTAGCGCCAGGATGTGGGGGTGCTGGAGGTGGGCGGCGATCTGAATCTCGCGCAGGAAGCGCTCTGCGCCAACGGAGGCAGCGAGCTCGGGGCGGAGCACCTTGATGGCGACGGGGCGGTCGTGCTTGGGATCGTGCCCCAGATACACGGTCGCCATTCCCCCGCGGCCGAGCTCGCGCTCGATCGTGTAGCGCCCGGCGAGGGCGGCGTGTAGGCGGGCCAGCGGGTCGGCCACGGAGAGGCTCCGAGGACCCCATCATAGGCGCCCGCCCCCGGGGTAGCCAGAGAGTCGCCGTGAGACGTGTGCTTGGTTGCTCGTCGCCAACTAACCCCTCGCGCGGTCTTCGAGCGGCAAACTCCTCGGCAAAGCGCTCTCTAATGCCAAGCCCGAGCGAGGGTTAAACGCGCACACCGAACTTGCAGTCCGCAGCCTGAAATCGTGATACGCTGAGCGATAACGTGTGCCGAGTGCCAACAAAATTGCCAACAGTTGCCCGTTCCGAAGGGGGCGAGTTGAGAAGCTCTAACTAGCGCGGGAGTCTATCTCTGCCGCGGCGGCGTGGCGAAATTGTGAGGCAGAGGTTTGGAACCTTTCGCGTGGTGGGTTGAGAAACTCCGCGTAGATTGCGAGTTTACGTCCCCTGGCGCCGTAGCCAAGTGGTAAGGCAGAGGTCTGCAAACTCGGCCCCGCTATGCGGGGCCGTTGTTTTTTCCGCAGGTTTCCGCACGAAGGGATGCCATTTGCAGTCATTCGCAATCACCCTCCGGCACAGTCTGCGGCACAGCAGCACCTGGGCGAAACACAATCCACTGACCTCAGAGTTGGCCATGTGCGGTTGGCTGGTGGTGGTCGGTCATGAGTTTTAGTGCGAGCGCCTTGCGCGAGTGGATCTCGAGCTTCGTGAACACCCACTCCGCGTGGTGGAGCACCGTGTGAGAGCTGACTCCGAGACGCTTCGCGATCTCGCCGTTAGCGAAGCCCTGGTCGAGGAAAAGGGGCACCTCCGCGATTGATGCGAGGCAAGGCCACCGGCCTGGTTTCGACTGTCTAACCCGAATCGATCACCATCACCGGGCCGCGACATCTCTTGACTTGGCCCGAACAGATACCGAAGTTCAAGCTTATGGAGACGGGCTCCTTGCTTGGTCTGATGTCCCTCGTGCTTCCCGGATACGTAGGCCTCTACGTGTCCGACCTCGTCGTGCCCGCTGGGAACCGAACGCCATTTCAGGCCACGATGTGGTCGTTATTCCTGAGTCTCGCCGGAGCCGTGGTAGCCGCACTGTGGGTGTCGCCAGACTACCTCGCACATCTATTCGGCAGGGCGCCGATCAGTACGGCCGCGCTGCTTGGGACGGGTGCGCAGATCCTGTCATCCATCGGCGTAGGCGGCGGGTTCGCGCTCGTGACGAAGCACGTGCTCAAGAATCGACTTGGCGAACGGTCGGCCTATCCAACCGCCTGGGACGCCCTCTGGTCGGAGCATGGCGCGGAGCGGCGGTACATCGTCGTGGAGGTCGCGGCCGGCCAGTTCTACGCGGGCACGCTATCCTATGCTGACGACCCGCGCATTGGACATGCGTTGGCGATCAGAGAGCCGAAGATGTGGGATCCGGCCAGTAAGACATTTCTTCCCACGGGAGCTGAATGGACATACTTCCCGGCGGAACAGATTCGTCGAGTCGATCTGAGCCGCCCACCTTACCCAGGGAGAGGCGCGGCAGCACCATGAGCAAGTCCAAGGATCAAGCGACGCCGGGCTCACGCCCAGCACTGGAAACCAAAGTGGCCACGTCCGGGGAGACGTTCGCCAAGGAGCAACGCGGCGCCTTCCTGGGGCCGCGGGGGGCTCCGGTAGAGATGACTCAGAACAACATCATCAATCCGAACCCAACGGTCGCCCCAGCTTCGCAACCCGCGACTCCTCCCACGAATGATGCGGGGAGCGGGAGCGACAGCTAGCGCCTACGAAGAGGGGCGCTGACCCCGACGACGAAAAGCAACACAAAATGCGGCCTCGCGACTGGCGGCAGGCGTCCAGGCTGCCCCGCATGGGGATCGTGACGGCCTCTCTGAACGGCCGCGTCATTGGGTGGCGCTGGTGCTGGCATGAGTGACGTGCTACTTGCCTCATCGCAGCAACTATTGATCAAAATCTTGCAAGCGACGCACGACCGTTGTCTTGGCCGGTTGTGCTTCGCTCCTGCGAAGCGTGACACGTCGCTTTTCTTCGGCTTCGGGGAGTACCTAGTCAGCCTTGCGCTAATGGCGCTGGCTTGGACTACCGCCGACTTTCGTTACCGATTCCGCATCAGGACCGCACCCCTACCTATGGACCGCCTGACCTTTTGGGTAGTCGGTGCTGTCGGGGTTCTCACACTTCTCACCGATCTCTGGCGAGCGCAAGCCTGGCCCGTCTTGGTCGGCCCTTTGCCTCCCGCCGCGTGGCAAGCCGTCCTAGGCGGCGCACTTCTCTTGACGTTTCTGACTTGGGCCTGGTTTGCTTTCATCCGCCCAAGCACGTACGGGAAGTTGAACGCGAAGCGCTATGCTGAGACCCTCTACCGAGTAATCTTGAGGGGGTCGCCGCCCGAGTTGGCGATTGCCGCTGATGAGTTGTCGCGATCTGCCGAGGCGCTCGTTCGGCACGCGTCGACCCGCTCACGGGGTGAGCCGAGGACTCAACAGGAACCACCGCGGGTCACCGGCTATGCGAACGACATTCTGCTGCTAATCGCCGACCAGAGGTTCTGTCGTGCGATGGTTGACTCTTCCCCCAATACCATCGGTGCCCTTTTCCAAGCGATGCGGAAGTTAGCGAAGTACCGCATTGCCATTGACCTGTTTGCTCGTAACATCGTGAGACAGGCAATAGCCAATCGAGACTCATTTCTATTCCACGAGTCGAGCGGGTATGACTCCGGCCTGCTCGGATATCACAAGCCCCTCACCACAGTCATGTTCTCCGACATTGCCGCGGTCGAAGAGAACCCGAGCATGCTGGATCCAGGCTACTTCGAATCCAAGAACTGGAAGGCCGATCAGTGGGCAGCGTACTGCCGGATAGTATTGGCGGCACTCCGACCATTCGCTGAACGCGGTCTTTGGGGGGGTCAAGGCTCTCCCTTCCATTCGGCCACCGAAGGGCTGAAGAACGCAGTATCCGACCTCTACAAGCTCAATGGGCTAACGAGCCACTCTTGGGATGACGACACCCAAGCCCGACTCAGGGTCGTTGTCGGGTTCATCAAAGACGCACTTAAGATCCTAGAGGAGGCTGGTGTGCCCGAGGGCATGGCGCGCCGAGTTCGCGATCGGTTCGGTCCTGCCGCGACCTTCTACGACGAGCTCGCTGAACTTATGGCCGACGTCATCCATGCTGCTTCCGCTGTCACCTCGCCTAGGGATCTTTGCTGGTGGATTCAACACAACAGCGTATGGGCCGAGCTAACATGGTTCAGCGACTTGACAGCGAACGCATGGGGAGTTGTTGCCTTCAAACTCAGGAGGCTCCTCTACGACGATATCGCCGAAATGACGCGCTTCCCAAACTTCGTTGGGGCGAGGATTCTTGGCTTCTGCCTGAATGTCATGGGCTTTGAGTTGCGCGACGAGGAGCTGGGGCGCGAGATGCGCCCGCTCCACAAGGCCGTTCTACGATGGACCAGGACCAACAATGCGAAGCTCCATAAGGCTAATCCGCGCGTGGCGGACGCTTGTTTGGTGGACGGGATCACATACGACGAGGCGAACAGCAGATTGGTTCGCACGTATCCTGCTGAGGGTTTAAGCCTGGTCCCGCACTACATCTACTTCGCGGTTGATCCCTTGCCTCACCCCGAAGCGGAAGGCAAGGCGGAGCAGCACAAGGTCTAAGAGCCTGTAACAAAACCCTGACCTGGTGCGAACCGCCGCTGTTCCTGGCCTCGTTCGGATAGCGCGATTCGGCCTGTTCTCAGCAGATTCTACGGCACTTAAACGAAGCCGCCATCCCGGGCGGCCCGACGGGCAGCGCCAAACAATCGTTTGAACTCGAAGTGCGCCCACCAGATGCGCCCACCACTCGCGGCCTCGGCGATGTGTCGTGAGGGGCGCCCTGGAGCCACACGGCGGTACACGTGTGTAGGCGACCTGGCTCGACGGGTCAGCGCATCCCCAGTGCGGGCGTAAACGGCTGCAACGGTCGGGATTGAAACCCGTTGTCCGTCAATGTGGTCGCTTCATGCAACTATCAGGACCTTATATTCTTTGATCAGGTCAGCTGGATGCATCAGGTCACCACCGACGAACCCACCATTAACGCGCTCTCGCGAGCCGGTGAACACGTCCTCGTCGACAAGACGGGGAGGCGATTCTCGCCGGCGTCGAGCGGCTCGCTGTTGCTCACCAGTGCTCCCTTCGGGTGGAGCGGCATCGTCGTAGAGCAACTCCGCCTCCCCCCAGCCGAGATCCCGGAACACTCCGTCATCGGCCATGCCATCTCTGTCAACGTCGGTACGAAGCCCACCTCGTTCGCATGGACAAGAGGGCGGGACGGATGGGATGACAGGCCGACCAACCCTGGCCACTGCCGGATCCTGACGTATGGTGAATCCCACCCGTTGCGCTGGCTTCAGACCTACAACGAGGTGTCGCTGATCATCGATCCACAATTTGTGGCCGATGTTGTTGGGGATGGGCTGGCCGCAGATCGAATTGAATTTATCAGCCGGCACTCGATCGTCGATTCTGTCGTCGCTGATTGCGCCACAAAGTTCCGTGCAGAACTAGCTGATGATGGGCCGAACGGCGTAATGTACGCGGAGTCGCTTACCGTGGCTCTTGTGCTCCACTTGCTCGCGAATTACGGCGTCGCGAAGCCGAAGGTACCGTCGCCCCGCGGCAAGTTGAATGCATTTCAGCTTCGCGCCGTCCTGGAGTGCGTCGAATCGCAACTTGATGACGATGTGTCGCTGTTGACGCTCGCTCGACAAGCGCACATCAGTCCCTTCCATTTCGCACGTCTGTTCCGCGCTACAGTCGGCGTCTCCCCGCACCAATTCGTGTTGCGGCGTCGCCTTGAGAGAGCCGTCGGTTTCATGAAGGCCGGGAAGATGCCGCTTGCGCAAGTTGCCGTGGAATGCGGCTTCCATGATCAGCCGCACTTCACGCGCGCGTTTCGGCGAGTATTTCGCATCACGCCAGCGATGTACCTTCCTCGCCGTTAGCGGTCGATTGAGCACGTTTTTACAATAGCGGCCGCACTGACAGCGTTACCGTCGGCCTGTGAACAGCCGACAAGGACTCCGGATCGGAGTGGTCCTGCCCCTCCTCGTCGCGATGGAAGGGCGACTCACAGCCGGCGCACCGGCTCGCGGATCCCCGCTGCATCAATTGCCACGCGGCGACGAACTATCCGGAGCAGAGCGATGACCGACATCCCCACTTGTTCAATGTCGTACGCGGACAGCAAGACCACGGCGTTCATGCAATGACCTGCGCGGCGTGCCATCAGCGAACGAATGCCCCGATGCTGATGAAGCTGGCGATATGGGCGGCAAACCACGTAAAGCGAAGGAACCCATCATGAAACGCCTCGGCAATAAGGTTGCGATAGTGACAGGTGCTTCAAAAGGAATCGGAGCGGGCACAGCACAAGCGTTCGGCGCGGAAGGCGCGGCGGTGGTTGTGAACTATGCGCGCGATCAGGAAGGCGCGGAACGGGTCGTGCGCGAGATCACCGGTAAGGGTGGACGCGCCATTGCCGTGCAAGGGGACGTGGCGCAGAGGTCCGACGCGCAACGCCTCGTCGCGGAGGCCAAGAAATCCTTCGGCCGCCTGGATGTGCTCGTGAACAACGCGGGTGTCTTCACGTTTGCGCCCTTCGAGCAGTTCAGCGAGCAGGAATATCACCGTCAGTTCAACACGAATGTGCTGGGCACGTTCCTCA
>Ga0070695_100001263_pt1 | contig 13915 bp, 17 predicted proteins | sample KBSK1252metaG_FD_65471 | JGI IMG/M metagenome (GOLD analysis project Ga0070695, IMG submission 65471) | Corn, switchgrass and miscanthus rhizosphere microbial communities from Kellogg Biological Station, Michigan, USA - KBS K1-25-2 metaG | ecosystem: Host-associated > Plants > Roots >...
GACTGCGGCACGATCCAGTCCTTGATCCACACGCCGCCGTCCACGGTCTCCACCGTGACGTCGATGCCCGCTTCCTTGAGGTTGTCCACGATGACCGGCAGCGCCGCGGCCAGGGCGGGGAAGCCCACGATGTTCCGGATCTTCATCGGCACGCGACCGGCATAGCCGGCTTTCTGCAAGAGCTGCTTCGCCTTCGCAACGTCACGCTGCTGGTTCGGCAATTCCTGCCACGGCAGGGCCCAGGCCTTGAGTCCCGGCGGCAGCACGCCCAGCCGTTGCCCGAGCCCAGAGCCCGCGATTTGAAGAATGGCGGGTCGGTCGAGGGCCAGGGCGATGGCCTGGCGCACCTCCGGCTTGCGGGTCGGCTCCTGATCGCCCGCGAGGTCGAGCACCACCCAGCGCGTGGACGGGGCCTGGATGGCCTCCACCGTGGGCACGCTCTTGGCGACCTGGAACGACAGCGCCGAGGAGAACTCGGCGAGGGTGATCTGCCCGGTGCGCAGCCCCGCCACGATCGAGGCCTCGTCGGGAATGGCCTGGAACACGATGCGGTCGAGCGACGGCTTCTGGGCCCCCCAGTACTGCGCATTGCGCTTGAGCACCAGGCGTCGGCTCGGATCGAAGCTGTCGAGGGCGAAGGGCCCGGTCCCGACCGCCGCGGTGAGCAGCGCCTTGCCGTCGCCGCCCGCGTCCTTGGGGATGACCCCGTTGTACTTGCCGGCCAGGTTCACCAGGAAGGTGGCCGCGGGGGCGCTGAGCACGAACCGCACGGTGTGCTTGTCGACCGCGTCGATCTGGCTCACGAAGGTCAGATCGTTGGCGCCCGGGCTCACCTTCGGATCGCGGATGCGCTCGTAGCTGTACTTGACGTCCTCCGCGTCCATCTCCTTGCCGTCGTGGAACCGCACGCCGCGCCGCAGGTGGAACACGTACTCGGTCGGCGACTTCTGCTCCCACCGCTCGGCCAGCTCCGGCTTGGGCTCCAGCGCGTAGTCGATCCACACCAGGTTCTCGTAGAGGAGCGGCTTGCGGCGCTGCCAGATGTCGAGGCCCTGCATGTGGGGCTCGATGCTGGGCGGCAGCGCGGTGCTGGCGAAGGTGAGCGTTCCGCCGGGCTTGCCCTGCGCCCCGGCACGGCGGGCCGCGCCGGCCGCCACGAGGGTGAAGGAGGCGGCGCCTCCGGCGAGGAATCGGCGACGATCGATGGGCACGGTCCAGCGGCGGGGATCCATCAGGGTAGGCCTCCGTGTGATTCGGGTGTGCGCATCTTAGCCTTCGCGTCGATCGCCCCGCAAGCGGACGACCAGCACGTACGCGATGGCCAGGTTCACCGCGAGGAAGACCAGGCGGATCCACCAGACACGATCGATCAGCTCGTAGATCTGGAGCGGCAGCAACAGCACGGTGACGATCAGGGTGAGCCACATCGCCCACCGCTGCCCCATGAGCAGGCCGATTCCCTGGACGAGGGACAGGCCCGCCGAGCAGAGCGTCGCCGCGGCGAGCTGCCACGGCGGGGGCAGCGTCAGGCCGAGCCCGCTCAGAGCCACCTCGGTCCAGTACGGGGCGGGGAACTGGAGCAGGTAGCTCAGCCAGAAGGTCAGCCAGCGACCGTCACGGTCCTCGGCCAGCTCCACCGTGGCCCATCCGACCACCAGGAGCACGAGGCCCCTGACCAGCTCGTACCCGCCGATGAGCCCGACCAGCCGATCGCGACGCGGCAGGCCCTAGCCCTTCAGCGTGAACTTCTGGAAGGTGTGGCAGCCCGCGGGCACCCGACCGCGGCTCTCCGCGAAGGTCCAGGTCACCTCGGCCACGTAGATGTCGCCGCGCGAGTCCACCGCGATGCCGTGCGGCGCCGCGAAGCTGCCCGCCGCGGTGGCCTCCGGCGTCCCCCAGCGGGTCAGCAGCCGCCCGTCCTTGTCGAACACGCTGACGCGTCCGTAGAGCGGATCGTCGATGGTGCGGCCCTGCCGCGGCGCCCGGTCACCCGTGTGCCACCACAGCTCGGAGACGTACGCGCGGCCTTGCCCGTCGAAGACCAGGTGGGTGGGCCGCTGGGTGTCCGTCCACTCCGCGAGGTACTCGCCGTCCGGGCTGAAGATCTGGATGCGATCGTTCTCGCGGTCGCAGACGAAGATCCGGCCGTCCGCGGCGGCCGCGATGCCGTGCGGCAGATAGAACTGGCCGGGGCCGGTGCCCGGCACGCCCCAGGAGCGCTTCCGCTCCCCGCTCGGGCTGAACTGGTGGACGCGGCAGTTGCCGTAGCCGTCGGAGACGTAGAGATCGCCGTTCGGCCCCACCGCGAGGTTGGTGGGTCGGTTGAAGCCCTCCGACGGCTTCGTGATCGTCAGGTAGTCCTTGCCGTCGTAGCCGGTGTCGGCCGGCTTGTCCATGGTGCCGAGGGTCATCAGCAGCTTGCCCTTCGGCGTGAACTTCCGCACCGTGTGATTGCCGTCGTCGGTGCAGTAGAGGCTCTGGTCGGGACCCACGGTGATGCCGTGGGTGCGATAGGTGAACTGGCCCTCGCCCCACGAGCCCAGGAACTTGCCGTCGCGGTCGTACGCGATGATCGGATGGTCGCCGCGGCAGATGAGGTAGACGCGGTCCTCGGCGTCGACCGCCACGCCCGCCACGTCGCGGTGCGCGTAGCCCTTCGGCAGCTGCTCCCAGCCCTCGACCACCTGATACGACGGCTTCGTTGTCGCCATGGAGCTCTCCTCCCGGTGCCGCGCGATCGAATGTGCTGCGTCCGCGTCAAACTATCGGAGAAAGGCGACGGTGAGTCAAGCGACCACAGCGCCGCGCGGTCAATGTATGATCGGGCCATGCTCATCGCCCAGATCACCGACACCCACATCAGCACGCCGGGCAGCGTCAACGACCGGTACTTCCGGACGCCCGAGCACCTGGAGCGCGCGGTGACGCATCTCAACCGCCTCGCCCCGAGGCCCGACGTGGTGCTGGCCACCGGCGATCTGGTGGAGCGAGGCGAACCGGCGGAATACGCGCGGCTGCGCTCGATCGTGGATGGCCTCGCCATGCCGCTCTACGTGATCCCGGGCAATCACGACGCGCGCGGGCCGCTGGCCCGGGCCTTCGCCGACCGCGGGTACCTGCCGCAGGACGGCGGCTTCCTGCACTACGCGGTCGAGCAGTGGCCGGTCCGTCTCATCGGCCTGGACACCCAGGTGCCGGGGCAGCCGGGCGGCCGGCTGTGCGCAGAGCGGCTTCACTGGCTCGACGCGCGCCTCGGCGAGGCGCCGGCGCGCCCGACCGTGATCTTCATGCACCATCCGCCGTTCGTGACCGGCATGCAGGCGATGGACGCCATGGGGCTCGAGGGCAAGGACGATCTGGCCGGCGTCGTCCGCCGTCATCCCCAGGTGGAGCGCGTGGTCTGCGGCCACGTGCACCGGCCGATGACGCGACGGTTCGCGGGCACCGTCGCCACCACGTGCCCGGCCACCGCGCACCAGCTCGCGCTGGATCTGCCGCCCGCGCGCCGGCTCGCGGTGGTCATGGAGCCCCCCGCGTGCCTGCTGCACCTGTGGCTCGAGGCGGAGGCGAGCCTCGTGAGCCACGTGAGCGTGATCGGCGACGAGCGGCCGCCCTTCACGCTCTTCGACGGCGAGCGCTGGCTGCGCGACACGGCCCCGCCCGCCGCCTTCCATCCCCGCTGAGCAGCGCGTGACCGATCGCTCACGCGGCGGTCCGCGCCCCGGGCGCGCGACGGCCGCGGGCCTGTGCGCGACCCTCGTGGGAATCGGGCTGGCGCGCTTCGCCTACACGCCGCTGCTGCCCGCCCTGATCGCCGAGGGATGGTTCCCCTCGTCGCAGGCTGCCTATCTCGGGGCCGCGAACCTCGCCGGCTATCTGGCCGGCGCGCTCGGCGCGCGGCCGCTCGCCCGCCGCGCCGCCGCGCGGGCCATCCTGCGCGTGATGATGCTCCTGGTCGCGGTGGCATTCCTCGCGTGCGCGGTGCCGCTGTCCTTCGCGTGGTTCTTCCTCTGGCGCTTCGCCTCTGGGGTGGCCGGCGGCGTCGTGATGGTGCTGGCCGCTCCGACCGTGCTGCCCCACGTGCCCGCCGCGCGCCGCGGCCTCGCCGGCGGCGCCATCTTCACCGGGGTCGGGCTCGGCATCGCGGCGTCCGGCACGGTGGTGCCGCTGCTGCTCGAGGCCGGGCTCGCGCAGACCTGGTGCGGCCTCGGTCTGCTCTCGCTGCTGCTCACCGCGCTCGCCTGGGGCGGGTGGCCGGCGGACTTGGTTCCCGCGGCCGCCGAGGCCGCGGCCGGGCGGTCCGCGCGGCGTGCCCCGGCGCTCCGCGCGCTCTACGCCGAATACGCCCTCAATGCGGCGGGGCTGGTCCCGCACATGGTCTTCCTGGTCGACTTCATCGCGCGGGGGCTCCGGCAGGGCATCGGGCCCGGCGCTCGCTACTGGGTCGTCTTCGGGGCGGGGGCCGTCGCCGGCCCCATGGTGGCCGGGGCCATCGCGGATCGCGTCGGCTTCGGCCTCGCGCTGCGCGGCGCCTTCGCGGCGCAGGCGGCCGCGGTCCTGCTGCCCACGCTCGCCACCGGGCCGGCCGCGCTCTCCGTCTCGAGCCTGGTGGTCGGCGCGGCGGTGCCGGGCATCGTGCCGCTCGTGCTCGGGCGGGTGCACGAGCTGGTGCCGGGCGATCCCGAGGGGCAGCGCGCGGCGTGGAGCGTGACGACGATGGCCTTCGCGCTCGGCCAGGCCGGCGCGGCCTACGGGTTCTCGTTCCTCTACGCGCGCGGCGGCGACTACCTGCCGCTGTTCTCGCTCGCCGCCGCGTGTCTCGTGCTCGCGCTCGCCGTGGATCTCGCCGCGCGGGTTGCGGCTCCTCGGCCGATTTGATAGCGTCGCCCGCATGAGCGCCACCCTCTCCGCGCTGGCCTGGAACACCGAAACGCTCGCGGTCGCCGGCTCCTCCGTAAGACTACGTACCGCCGGCCGCGGCGCGCCCCTGCTCGTGTCGCATCACGACATCGGCACGCCGGAGCAGCTGCCGTTCTACGACGCGCTCGCGCAGCGCTTCACGGTGCTGCTGCCCTCGCACCCCGGCTACGACGGCTCGGAGCGGCCGGCCTGGATGCGCAGCGTGCGAGACGTGGCGGTGACCTACCAGGCGCTGCTCGCCGCGAAGGGACTCGCCGACGTGTCGCTGGTTGGGCTCGGCTTCGGGGGCTGGATCGCGGCCGAGATGGCCACGATGTCGCCGCGCGCCTTCCGGCGGCTCGTGCTCGTGGGCGCGATGGGGATCAAGCCCGCGGCCGGAGAGATCCTGGACCAGGCGCTCGTCAGCTACATCGACTACGTGCGCGCCGGCTTCGAGGACCAGGGCGCCTTCGATCGGCTCTTCTCGCCGGATCCGCCCACCCCGCAGCTCGAGCAGTGGGACCTCAACCGGGAGATGACGTTCCGCATCGCGTGGAAGCCCTACATGTACAATCCCACGCTCCCGCCGCTCCTGGGCGGGGTGGCGACCCCGGCGCTGATCGTTCACGGTAGCCGCGATCGCATCGTGCCGCCCGGCTGCGCCGAGCAGTACGCGCGGGCGCTGCCGAAGAGCCGGCTCGCGATGGTCGACGGAGCCGGGCACTTGCTCGACATGGAGCAGCCGGATACGCTCGCGAAGCTCATCACGCAGTTCGTCGCCGAGTCCTGAGCGGGGGGATCCCATGCACCTCATGTACTTCACCGAGCAGCCGATGTCGGCGTACCCCGAGGAGGAGGGGCGCCAGCGGGGCGCCACCGCGCTGATGTTCTCCAACCGTCACTTCGATCCGGTGGCGGGAAGCCGGCTCTACAACGAGTACCTCGAGCACTATCGCCTCGCCGAGGAAGTCGGCTTCGACGGCATCATGCTGAACGAGCACCACAATGCCCCCTTCTGCATGCAGGCCAAGTGCAACATCTTCGCCTCGATCCTCGCCGCCATGACCAAGCGGGTGAAGATCGTGCTGCTCGGCAACCCGCTGCCGCTCGCCGACAACCCGGTGCGCCTGGCCGAGGAGCTGGCCATGATCGACATGGTCTCGCGCGGCCGGCTCGTCTCCGGCTTCGTGCGCGGCGGCGGCCAGGAGCAGCTGGCCACCGGGGTGAACCCGGCCTACAACCGCGAGCGCTTCGAGGAGGCCCACGAGCTGATCGTGCGGGCGTGGACGCAGGAGGGCCCGTTCCGGTTCGAGGGCAACCACTACCAGCATCGGGTGGTGAATCCGTGGGCGGTGCCGCTGCAGAAGCCGCACCCGCGCGTGTGGATCCCGGGCGTGCTCAGCAAGGAGACGATCATCTGGGCGGCGCGCCAGCGCTATCCCTACATCGCGCTCAGCACCGCCATCGACGCGACCAAGAAGATCTGGGAGCTCTACGACTCGGTCGCGGCCGAGGCGGGCTACACCGGCGGCCCGGAGAACCGCGGGTACCTGCAGCGCTGCCACGTCGCGGAGACCGAGGAGAAGGCGCTGGCCAACGCGCGGCAGTTCATGTGGATGCAGGGCGAGTTCACCGGCCTGGCGCATCCGGTGTGGTCGAGCCCCTCCGGCTACTTCTCGCCGTCCTACCGCAAGGCCTTCGTGGAGTACGCGGTCGGGCGCGGCTCGAATCCGCGCGCGGCCTCCTTCGAGGACCAGCTGCGCGATCAGCAGATCATCGCGGGCACGCCCAAGACGGTGCTGCCCAAGTTCCGCCGGCTGCTGGAGGAGACGCGGCCGTCGATCCTCGGCCTCTGGGCCAGCGACGGATTCGTGAGCAACCAGGACGCGACGACGTGCATCCGGCTGCTCGGGCAGGAGGTGCTGCCCGCGGTGCGGGAGATGGGCAAGGAGCTGGGGCTCTGGAGCCCCTTCGAGGCCAACGCGCCCATCAGCATCAGCCAGCCCGCGCCCGCGGCGGCGCGCAACGGAGCCTAGCGCGAGGCGGCCGGGCTAACCGATCGCGCTACGGGGGAGCGCGGGTCCGTCTTCTCGGGCAGGCAGCTGAAGTCGATGCGCACCGCGCCCTGTCGCACGAGCCGCAGCGCCGCGTAGTCCGCCATCGCGGCGTGGCACAGCTGGCGCGTCTCGAACGAGTCGATCGCGGTGTACCCCCGGTCGACGACCTTGTCGCCCATCATCCCCATCTCGTGCGCCCACAGCACCCAGGCCAGCGTCAGCAGGTATCGCCTCATGCCGGATCTCCTTTGATGGGGCCCGAGGAGAGCAAGGGGCGGACCATCGAAAACTCCCCATGAATTCAGAGCATTGTGGCACCTGAGCTCAGACGGCAGAGAAGCCGGCGGGAAAGGCTGGGCAGGCCGGTTCCCAGCCTGAGATCGTCGCCGCCCGCGCAAGAGCTGCCGACGGCTTATACTGGCGCGCGTGTCCCCGACCATCACCCGTCGCCAAAGGAGGCGTCCGTGGCCACCAAGATCCTCGTGTCTCCCAGATTCCCCGCCGCGATGCTCGACATCGCCCGCAGCTTCGTCCCCGCCGGCTTCGAGATGGTCGTGGCGGACGCGGGCACGCCCGAGTTCACCGCGGCTCTGCCGGAGATCGCGTACTACGTGGGCTTCCCGCGCGGGGAGATGAACAGCGAGTTCTTCAAGGCCGCCTCCGGCCTGAAGCTGGTGCAGCTGATCAGCGCGGGCTATGACCGCCTGGACGTGTCGGCGGCCAAACAGGCGGGGGTGCCGGTGGCCAACAACGGCGGCTCCAACTCGGTGGCGGTGGCCGAGCACACCCTGATGCTGATGCTCGCGGTCTACCGCAAGCTCTCGTGGCACCACGGCAACGTGATCACCGGCAAGTGGCGGGTGGGGGACTTCGCGAGCAACCGCACCTACGAGCTCGAGGGCAAGACCCTCGGCATCGTGGGCCTCGGGACCATCGGCAAGAAGGTCGCGCGCCGGGCCGCCGCGTTCGACATGAAGATCGCCTACTACGACATCGCCCGGCTGACCGAGGACGCGGAAGACGCCCTCGGGGTCCGCTTCATGCTGCTGCCCGAGCTGCTGCGCACCGCGGACATCGTGTCGCTGCACGTGCCGCTCAATGCGGTCACCCGCAAGATGTTCGGCGCGCGGGAGATGGGCATGATGCGGCCCTCCGCGGTGCTCATCAACACCTGCCGCGGCCCGGTGGTGGACGAGCCGGCCCTGCACACCGCGCTCACCACCGGGGTCATCGCGGCGGCCGGGCTCGACGTGATGGTCGAAGAGCCCCCGATCGCCAACCACCCGCTGTTCGCGCTCGAGAACGTGACGTTCACGCCGCACACCGCGGGCCCGACCTGGGACAACTGGTTCAAGGCCTTCCGCAACGCGTTCGACAACGTGCAGCGGGTGGCGCGCGGCGAGCGGCCGCTCTGGGTCATCCCGGAGCTGCGCTAGGCCGGGGAGTCCTGGCGGGGTGAAGCGGGCGGGCTCCCGCCGGACGGGCGCCGCGACGGGACTGTTCCTCACCGGTCTGCGTCGCGGCGGCCGGCCGCGAGAGCCCGATCGCTTTCCGCTCTCGCTGTCGATCTTCCGCTCGCTCGAGCGCCTCGACTTTCGGGCCCGCGTCACCTTCCTGGTCGGCGAGAACGGCTGCGGCAAGTCGACCCTGCTGGAAGGCCTGGCCGCCGGGACCGGCGCGGTGGCCGCGGGCGGACGCGATCTCGAGCGCGATCCCACCCTGGCCGCGGCGCGGGTGTTCGCGGGCGCCTTCCGCCTCCAGCGCGCACGTCATCCTCGCGTGACCTTGTTCCTGCGCGCGGAGGACGTGTTCGGCTTCACCCTGCGCGTCCGCGACCAGATGGACGGGCTGCGCGGCGTCGAGGACGAGCTGCGCGCCGCGCTCCCCGAAGGCTCCTGGGGTCAGCGGCTGGCGGTGGGCGCGGCGGCCAAGGAGCGGGCGGCGCTGGCCCGCCGGTACGGGCCCGATCCGGACGCGCGCTCCCACGGCGAGACGTTCCTGCACCTGCTGCAGCAGCGGCTGCAGCCGCGCGGCCTCTACTTCCTCGACGAGCCCGAGACGCCGCTGTCGCCCACGCGCGTGCTCGCGCTGCTCGCCATCCTGCGAGACCGCACCGCCCAGGACTGCCAGTTCGTCATCGCCACCCACTCGCCGATCCTCATGGCGCTCCCTCACGCGCAGCTGCTGCTGCTCGAGGGCGGCACCATCGCCCCGATCGCCTACGAGGACGTCGAGCACGTGCGCATCACGCGCGCGTTCCTCGACGATCCGAGCAACTTTTTGCGTCGGCTCTGACCCGTCGTTTGACTTGCACCCCGACCGCCACGACAATAGGGCCGATGAAGTGGCCCAGTTCGCGATCCGTGGCGTTCATCTGGCTGCTCGCCGCGCTCAGCCTGATCGGCTGGCTGATCGTGAACCTCGACACCGCGGGGTGGATCATCCTCACGCTCACGGTGGGGCTGATGGCGTTCGAGCTGACGCGGCGGGGCAACGGGCAGGGGGCGCCCCCGCCGGACGGGCCCACCGGCTAGACGACCGTCAGAAGTGCCCGCCCGGCAGCGGCTCGGCGGCGCGGCGCAGCGCCTCGCGAATCAGGGGCAGGAACAGCATCACGATGAAGACGAGCGTCGCCAGCCAGATTCCCACCTGAACCAGACGCGCCCGTCGAGCCGGTGGCGGCATATCGGCCGGAGCGTAGTCCCGGCGATCGCGCGCGTCAAGCCACCGAGGAGTTGCCTTCGCGTATCTCGATGGTTACACTACGCGACATGGTGTGGACAGTGGGAACGACCGCCGGGTGGATGCGCGCCGGCGCGAGCCTGGCCGCCACCCTCGCGCTCGTCACCCTGCCGATCGAGTTCAGCATCCACCTCGCCGAGTATCCGGTGGTCGCGCCGCCGCGCGTGGTCACCTTCCTCATCATCGGCTCCTGCATGCTGCTCGTCTTCTCCGGCCTCGGGCTCCGTCGTCTCGAGGCCGAGCGGGTGACGCGCGAGCAGCCCACGCTCGGCACCTAGAGCGGCCGGCGGTGGGCGCGCTGAGCCGCACCCTTCGCTACCTGGGCCTGGCCGGCGCCGATCCGGAGTCGCTGGCCGCCGATCTGGCCGCCCATCGCGACGCGCGCGGCGGGCCGGCCGCGATCGGCGAGCGCATCGCCTTCCGGGGCGAGGTATCCGGCGAGGGCGATTTCCACATCGCGGGCCGATTCGAGGGCGACATCAACGTGACCGGGCGCGTACTGGTGGGCGAGGGCGCCGACGTGGACGCCAACATCAACGCGCGCGCGATCGTGGTGGGCGGCACCGTGCGCGGCAACCTGTCGGCCTCGACGCGCGTGGAGATCCTGCCCACCGGCGTGCTCACCGGCACGCTGCGCACCGGCAGCTTCTCGGCCGCCGACGGCGCCGCGGTCAAGGGCGAGATCTGGATCGAGCGGCCCGGCGAGGCGGTGCCGGAGCGCCGGCCGTGACCGACCTCGCCGAGGTCCTGGGCTCGCGCGGAGCGCGGCTCGGCTTCAAGATCGCCGGCGTGGTGGTCGTGGTCGCGGTGCTGGTGCTCGCGGTCTGGCTCTGGATGCGCACCGAGGACGCCCGCGGCCAGGCCGCGCTCGCCGCCTCCGCGGACGTGGTGCAGCAGGCCGACGGGCCGCTGGCCACCGGCGACGCGCGCCAGAAAGCCGTCGCCGCGCTCCAGCAGGTGCTGGCACAGCACGGGCGCACATCGGCCGCGCCGGTGGCCGCCTATCAGCTCGGCAACCTGCAGTATCAGTCCGGCGACTACGCGGCCGCCCGCGGAGCCTACGAGCTGGCGCTGGCCAAGGGCGCCACGGGCAGCGTGCGCACGCTCGCGGCCTCCGGGGTCGGCTACACGTGGGAGGCGCAGAAGAACTACGCCAACGCGGTGACCGCCTACGAGGCGCTCGTCCGGCAGGAGAGCCCGCGACAGTTCTTCTTCGAAGAAGCCCTGATCGACCTGGCCCGGGCGCAGGCGCTGGCCGGCAAGCCCACCGACGCCGTCGCCACCTACGAGCGCCTGCTCAAGGAGGCCCCGGACACGCGGCGGGCGGCCGACGTCCGGGCGAGGATCGCCGACCTTCAGACGAAGCGCCCGTAGCCACCATCGCTCTCGGGAGCCAGGCATCGAGTCGCCGTAGCGTGCGTCCGGTTCAAGTCCGATAAGGGACATTATGTCAACTTCACCACGAAGCCCGCGACGCACCGTGCGCTATCTGGCCCTGATCTACCTGGCCCCCGGCCAGCGTGAGGGACTGCGCCGCTACGAGCGCAGTGTCCTCCCCGTCTTCAAGCGCCACGGCGGCGCGTTCGAGCGCATCTGGACCCCGGTCGGGCCCGACGCGGCGCCCGACGCCGAAGCGCCCGACGAGATCCATCTGCTGCGCTTCGATCGCGAGGACGGGCTCGAGGCCGCGCGGCGGGATCCGGAAATGCAGGCGCTGGCTGAGCTGCGCGCCCGCGTGGTACGCAAGGCGGTGCTGGTGCGCGTCGCCGACGTGCCGCTGGCGCGGTACTTCGCCGATCCCGTCTGAGCCGCGCGGCGGGCTGGATGCCCGGGCCGAAGGCGCGTCAGCGAGCGGGCTCGCGGATCCGGTGCGCCACGCAGTGCACGGTCGCGACCGTGGCCCCGTCGGCGGACACCGTGACGTCGTAGAACGCGGCCTGGCGGCCCTGCCGACGCTCGCGCGCCTCGGCGATCAGACGGGCGCCCGGCGGCGCGGCGGTCAGGAAGCTGATCGTCATCGAGAGGGCCACCCAGGTGCCGCCGCGCGAGTTACAGGCGGCGCCGAAGGCCACGTCGGCGAGCGAGAAGATCACGCCCCCGTGGGGCCGGCCGAGGTGATTCAGCATGGCGGGGCGCAGGGTGAGCGCGACGCGACACCGCCCCGGGGCGAGATCGAGGTACTCCACGCCCAGCTCCTGCGCCCACGGCGCGCGCTGGAGCGCGGCGTGGCGCTGCGTCGCTTCACCGTTGCATCGCCCCGGAGCGCCCACCGGCGCTACGGCAGGATCGTGGCGCCCACGGTGAGCGCGGTGTCCTGCGAGCTCCGCTCGGCACGGTAGGCCAGCAGCTGGCGCGTGACCGCGTGGAGGCTACCGGTGGCGCCGCCGATCTGCAGCCGCGCGCCATTCGGCACGATCACCTGGGTGGCGGCCTCCACGATCTCCACGCGGCCGTCGCCGGCGCCGGTGGCGTAGCTGATCACCGGGGTGAGCGTGAGGCGGATCTGGTTGCCGGGCAGGATCACCGGGCGCACCGCGAGCGCGGTGCCGACCCGCTGCCAGGCCACGCCCGGCGCCACGTAGCCGCGGCCGCTGGCGTAGTCGTAGTAGTACGCGACCTGCGCGGCGGGCACGTCCCGCGCCACGAGGATCGAGCCCTCCGCGCCGTCCTGGACCACCGTGAAGAGACCGGAGGACCGGCTGATCCGCGTGGTGGTCTCCTCCGCCGCGAGGCCGCCCCGGCTTCGCACGCGCGGATCACCCCCGCGCGATGACTCCACGATGACTCCGCCCTGCCCGCCCACGCCCTGGCGGCTCGACTGGGCGTGCTGCTGGAACTCGAGCACGACCTTCACCTGCCGCGTGCCCTGCCCGCCCGCGGGTGACGCCGCGAGAACCAGGACCAGCAGCAGCGGCAGCCCGAGGCGCCGGCTCACGTGTCGCACCGGGCTATCCCGGGATCTGCGCCTCCTCCGGCAGCCGATCCCACTGCGGGATCCACTCGGGCAGCGTGAGACCGACCGCGCCCGCCTTCTCGGCGACCTCGCGGGCGAAGGTCTGGCGCACCTCGTCGTTGTCGCGCAGCTTGAGCCCGTACTTGCGGTAGAGCACGTTCTTGGCCGAGCCGGGGCGCCCGAAGATGTTCATGGTGCGGATGTACCACTTGTTCAGCGTGGCCTGGGCCTCGCCGCGGGTCTTGGGGTCCTCGGCGAGCCGCTTGACCCAGAACTCGCCGTGGCGGATGTGGAATTTCTCCTCCTTGAAGATGCCTTCGATGGCGCGCACCCACGGCCCGTAGGAGCAGGCCCGCACGTCCTCGAGCTGGTGCCCCGCTCCGCGGTCCATGCAGAAGTTGAAGAACACGAAGTCGGCCCAGGTGTCGATCGGGTAGTAGAAGATGTTCACCCGCTTGTCGGCGGTGATGCGGGCGGTGCCGATGTCGGCGTCGTCCTCGACGCGCATGGTGAAGGCCTCGTCGTGGGCGCGCACGTGGGCCTCGACGTCCACGCCCAGGTCCGCGAGCAGCCCGTACATGACGGTGGCGTGGCGCAGCTCGTCCTTCACGATCTGGGCGACCACGTGCTTCTCCTCGACGCCCGGGGCCTTGGTGATCCACGGCACGTAGCCGTAGCCGCCGGCCAGCTCGGAGTCGGCCTGCATGGTCATGAGGTGGACCAGGTTCTGGCGGTAGTCGTCGGTCATCTCCTCGGGGGACTCGATCCGCTCCCCCGCCTGGATGCGGACCAGCAGCTGGGCTTCGTTGCGCTCGGTCATGATGCTCTCCTTTCCACGACCCGCACCGCCTTGCCTTCGCTGCGCGGGATGGTCTTCGGGGCGACTACGGCGATCTCAGGATTCAGCCCGAGATGGCCACGCAGGCACGCGGCGACCCGCGCGGAGAGGGCGGTGACCTGGGCGGAGGCCGCCTCGAAGCCGCCCCACCCCTGCACCACCCGCTCCGCGGGCTCGACGTGCACGGCCAGCGTCGGGAACGCACCGCGCCGATCCACCAGCAGCTGGTAGTGCGGCGCGAGGTCCGGCACGGTGAGCAGCGCGGCCTCGAGCTGCGACGGGAACACGTTGACGCCCTTGATGATCAGCATATCGTCGGTGCGGCCCTTGATGCGCGCCATCCGCACGGTGGTGCGCCCGCAGCGGCACGGCTCGGGGTCGAGCCGGGTGACGTCGCCGGTGCGATAGCGGATCACCGGCAGGGCT
>Ga0070695_100001266_pt1 | contig 13913 bp, 27 predicted proteins | sample KBSK1252metaG_FD_65471 | JGI IMG/M metagenome (GOLD analysis project Ga0070695, IMG submission 65471) | Corn, switchgrass and miscanthus rhizosphere microbial communities from Kellogg Biological Station, Michigan, USA - KBS K1-25-2 metaG | ecosystem: Host-associated > Plants > Roots >...
GGACAACGTGAAGATGGTGGTGAGCCTCATTACGCCGATCGCCATGGAGCAGGGCCTGCGCTTTGCCATCCGCGAGGGCGGCAAGACCGTGGGCGCCGGCGTCGTGGCGAAGATCATCGAATAACAGGACGCGGAGAGACCGCTCGGAAAAGCAGGGAAATGCAAAGCCAAAGAATCAGGATTCGCCTCAAGGCGTTCGACTACCGGCTGATCGATCAGTCGGCGCTCGAGATCGTCGATACCGCCAAGCGCACGGGCGCGGTGGTGCGCGGCCCGGTGCCGCTGCCGACGCGCAAGCAACGTTTCGATCTCCTGCGCTCGCCGCATATCGACAAGGCCTCGCGCGACCAGCTCGAGATTCGCACGCACTTGCGGCTGATGGACATCATCGATCCGACGGACAAGACGGTCGACGCGCTGATGAAGCTCGACCTGCCGGCGGGCGTCGACGTAGAGATCAAGGTGCAGTAACGCAGTAATAGGAGCGGCAATAAACGCCGCCGAAGTACAACGTGCAGTGCCGGCCAATTGCAGCCGGCGTCCCCGAGAGCGGGGATCAAACAGAAGAGGAAGACATGAGTATTGGATTGGTCGGCCGCAAGGTCGGCATGACGCGCATCTTCACGGACGACGGGCTGACCGTGCCCGTCACGGTGCTCGATGTGTCGGACAACCGCGTGACGCAGATCAAGACCGCCGAGACCGACGGCTACGCTGCCGTGCAGGTGGCGTTCGGCAAGCGCCGCGCCACGCGCGTCGGCAAGGCGCTCGCCGGCCACCTCGCCAAGGCGGGCGTTGAAGCCGGCCATACGCTGCGCGAGTTCCGCGCCAAGGCCGAGGAGCTCGCAAATCTGAAACCCGGCGCGAAGCTCGACATCGCCGCCATTTTCAAGACGGGGCAGCGAGTCGACGTGCAGGGCGTGACGCTCGGCAAGGGCTTCGCCGGCGTCATCCGCCGCCATCACTTCCACTCGCAGCGCGCGAGCCACGGCAACTCGATCTCGCACAAGACGCCAGGCTCGACCGGGCAGAACCAGAGCCCGGCGCACGTGTTCCCGGGCAAGCGCATGCCGGGCCATCTCGGCGACAAGCAGCGCACCATCTGCGGCCTCACGGTGGTGCGGGTCGACGCCGAGCGGCAGCTCTTGCTCGTCAAAGGCTCGGTCCCCGGCGCCAAGGGCCGCGACGTGCTCGTGCGCCCGGCGGTGAAGCTCTACAAGCCGCCGGTGCAGCAGGCGAAGCCCGCCGCGGCAAAGCCGGCAGCGGCGCCCAAGCCGGCCGCCAAGCCTGAAGCGGCCAAGCCGGCGGCGAAGCCGCCCGCGCAACCGGCGAAGAAATAGGCGCCGCCATGGAACTGAAAATGGTCGGCAACAACGGCACGGTAAGCGCGACCGACGCCATCTTCGGCCGCGAATTCAACCAGGCGCTGGTGCACCAGCTGGTCGTCGCCTACCAGGCGAATGCGCGCTCGGGTACCCGAGCGCAGAAGGATCGCGGCGCGGTGAACCACTCGACCAAGAAACCGTGGCGGCAGAAAGGCACCGGGCGCGCGCGCGCCGGCATGACCTCGAGCCCGCTTTGGCGCGGCGGCGGCAAGATTTTCCCCAACTCGCCGGACGAGAACTTCACGCAGAAGGTGAACCGCAAGATGTACCGGGCGGGCCTCTGCGCCATCCTCTCGCAGCTCGCGCGCGAAGACCGGCTGCGGGTGGTGGATCAATTCACGGTGGACGCGCCGAAGACCAAGCTGCTCGCCAAGAAGGTGAAGGACATGGGCTTCGACGAGGTGCTGGTGATCACCGACGAGGTGGACGAGAAGCTGCATCTCTCGGCGCGCAACCTGAGCAATGTGCACGTGATTCCCGTGCGTTACGCCAACCCGCTGTGGCTGGTGCATTCCAAGCACGTGCTGCTCACGAAAGCCGCGATGGCCAAGCTCGAGGAGATGCTCAAGTGACCGCCGCCAGGAAGTACAACGCCGCGCAGCTGATGAACGTGGTGCTGGCGCCGGTCGTGTCGGAGAAGAGCACCTTCGTCGCCGACAGGAACCGCCAGTACGTGTTCCGCGTGGCCGATCGCGCCACCAAGCCCCAGATCAAGGCGGCGATCGAGCTCATGTTCAAGACCAAGGTCGACGACGTCACGGTGCTCAACGTGCGCGGCAAGGAGCGCAACTTCGGGCGCATCGCCGGGCGCAAGCGCAGCTGGAAGAAAGCCTATGTGCGGCTTGCGGCCGGGCAGGAAATCAACTTCGCGGCAACGGAATAAACCATGCCATTGGTCAAAGTAAAACCCACCTCTCCCGGCCGCCGCGCCCTGGTCAAGGTCGTTAACCCCGAGCTCTACAAGGGCCGGCCGTTCGCGCCGCTCACCGAGCCGCAGCGGCGCGGCAGCGGCCGCAACAACTACGGCCGCGTCACGGTGCGCCACCAGGGCGGCGGTCACAAGCACCACCTGCGCATCATCGACTGGCGCCGCGACAAGGATGCCATTCCCGCCAAGGTCGAGCGTCTCGAGCACGACCCGAACCGCAGCGCGCACCTCGCGCTCCTGCTTTACGCCGACGGCGAGCGCCGTTACGTGCTGGCGGCGAAGGGCGTGACGGTCGGCACGCAGCTCATGTCGGGCGCCGAAGCGCCGATCAAGGCGGGCAACACCCTGCCGCTACGCAATATCCCGATCGGCACGGAAGTGCATTGCGTCGAGATGCAGCCCGGCAAGGGCGCGCAGCTCGCGCGATCCGCGGGTGCGCACGTGCAGGTGCTGGCGCGCGAAGGCTCGTACGCACAGCTGCGGCTGCGCTCGGGCGAGATCCGCAAGGTGCACATCGACTGCCGGGCCACCATCGGCGAAGTCGGCAATGCCGAGCACAACCTCGAATCGATCGGCAAGGCCGGCCGCGTACGCTGGCGCGGCGTACGGCCGACGGTGCGCGGCGTGGCAATGAACCCGATCGATCACCCGCACGGCGGCGGCGAAGGCCGCACCGCCGCGGCGCAGCCCCCGGTTTCGCCGTGGGGCGTGCAGGCCAAGGGCTTCAAGACCCGCAAGAACAAGCGCACGCAAGTGATGATCGTTCGCGATCGACGAGTCAAATAAGGACGCAAGCCGATGGCACGCTCAGTCAAAAAAGGTCCCTTCGTGGACCACCACCTGATGGCCAAGGTCGACAAGGCCCGCGGCGCAAACGACAAGCGCCCGATCAAGACCTGGTCGCGCCGCTCGACGATCGTGCCGGATTTCATCGGCCTGACGATCGCCGTGCATAACGGCAGGCAGCACGTGCCCGTGTATGTCACGGAGAACATGGTCGGGCACAAGCTCGGCGAATTCGCCCTGACCCGCATCTTCAAGAGCCACTCGGCGGTCGGCAAGCGCACCGAGGAAGCGGTCGGCGAAGCCCGCCGCGCGCCACCCGGGACACAGGGACCTGCGGCCGCGCCGGCCGCCGCACCGGGAGCGGCGCCGGCGGCGGCGCCCGCGGCGCCAGGGAAGAAATGATGGAGACCAAGGCCATCCTGCGCGGCGCCCGGCTCTCGGCCCAGAAAGGCCGTCTGGTCGCCGATATGATCCGCGGCAAGCCGGTCGACCAGGCGATCAGCATCCTCAGGTACACGCCGAAGAAGGGCGCGGTCATCATGAAGAAGGTGCTCGAGTCGGCGATCGCCAATGCCGAGCACAACGACGGCGCCGACATCGACGCGTTGAAAGTGAAGAGCGTGTTCGTCGAGCGCGGCATGTTCCTCAAGCGCTTCCAGGCGCGTGCCAAGGGCCGCGGCAACCGCGTACTCAAGCACACGTGCCACATTTTTATTACGGTGGGTGACTGATGGGTCAGAAGATCAATCCGGTGGGCTTTCGCCTCGCGGTGAACAAGAACTGGAGCTCGCGCTGGTATGCGAACACCAAGAACTTCGCGCCGATGCTCGCCGAAGACATCAAGGTGCGCGATTTCCTCAAGCGCAAGCTCGCGCACGCCTCCGTGGGCAAAGTGCTCATCGAGCGCCCGGCGAAGGATGCGCGCATCACCATCTTTTCGGCCCGCCCGGGCGTGGTGATCGGCAAGAAGGGCGAGGAGATCGAGGCGCTCAAGGCGGAGCTGCGCCGCATCATGGGCGTGCAGCAGGTGCACGTGAACATCGAAGAAATTCGTAAGCCCGAGATCGACGCGCAGCTGATCGCCGATTCCATCGCGCAGCAGCTCGAGAAGCGCATCATGTTCCGCCGCGCCATGAAGCGCGCCATGCAGAACGCCATGCGCCTGGGCGCCCAGGGCATCAAGATCATGAGCGCCGGACGGCTGAACGGCATCGAGATCGCGCGCACCGAGTGGTACCGCGAGGGCCGGGTGCCGCTGCACACGCTGCGCGCGGATATCGACTATGGCCTCGGCGAAGCGAAGACCACCTACGGCGTGATCGGCATCAAGTGCTGGGTCTACAAGGGCGAAGTCGCGCCGAAGGACGCGCAAGCCGCCGCTGCGGCGGCGGCCGCCGGTGCGCCGGCGCCCGCGCAGCCCGAGGCGCCGAGCGAACCCAAGCGCGCCAAGAAACCGGTGCCGCGCCCGGGCCAGAAGCGCGGGCCGGCAAGGCCGCGTCCGGAAGCGCGCGGGCCGAAGAAGGAAGGCGCTGCGGCGCCCAAGACCAGCATCAAGCGGCCGAAGAAAGTCGTGAAGGAAGAGCCGGGCAAGCCCGACGGCGGCGGCGGCGAACAGAAGGAATAAGCGATGTTGCAGCCAGCACGTACCAAGTACCGCAAGCAGCAGAAAGGCCGCAACACCGGCGTCGCCACGCGCGGCACCAAGGTGTCCTTCGGCGAGTTCGGCCTCAAGGCCACCACCCGCGGGCGGCTCACCGCGCGCCAATTGGAGGCCGGGCGCCGCGCCATGTCGCGCCACATCAAGCGCGGCGGGCGCATCTGGATCCGAGTGTTTCCGGACAAGCCGGTGTCGCAAAAGCCGGCGGAGGTGCGCATGGGCAACGGCAAAGGCAATCCGGAGTACTTCGTGAGCGAGATCCAACCCGGCAAGATCATTTTCGAGATGGACGGCATCACCGAGGCGATGGCGAAGGAAGCGTTTGCGCTTGCCGCGGCGAAGCTGCCGTTTCGCACCATCGTCGTGCAACGCATGCTGGGAGGCTAGGGCATGAAGCCGAGCGAACTTCGCGGCAAGCAGCCCGACGAGCTGCAAAAGGAGCTGGAGGCGCTGCTGCGCGCCCAGTTCGGTCTGCGCATGCAGCTCGCCACGCAGCAGCTGACCAATACGAGCCAGCTGAAGAAGGTGCGGCGCGACATCGCGCGTGTGCGCACCATCATGAACCAGAAGGCGAAGGCAAATGACTGAATCGCAAGCTGCCGCCACCCCGGCCAAGAATCAGCGCAAGCTGATCGGCCGCGTGACGAGCAACAAGATGCAGAAGACGCTGGTCGTGCGGGTCGAGCGCCGCGTGCGTGATCCGCTGATGGGCAAGACCGTCACGCGCAGCAAGAAGTACCACGCGCACGTCGACACCGGCGACTATGGCGAGGGTGACTGGGTCGAGATCGCCGAGTGCCGGCCGCTCTCGCGTACCAAGTCGTGGCGGGTCACCCGCTTGATTGAGAAATCGAAGGCGCTCTAGGGTAGAATCCGCGCCTTCCTGCCCCCGGACGGGGTCCAAAACTGCGCCGCTGAAGCAAGCGGCGCAAGTTGGAGTGGAGAGAGAGCAATGATTCAGATGGAGTCGGTGCTGGACGTCGCCGACAACACCGGTGCACGCGCCGTGATGTGCATCAAGGTGCTGGGCGGTTCGAAACGCCGCTACGCGTCGATCGGCGACGTCATCAAGGTGAGCGTCAAGGACGCCGCGCCGCGCGGTCGCGTGAAGAAGGGCGAGATCTACCACGCCGTGGTCGTGCGCACGGCCAAGGGCGTGCGCCGCGCCGATGGCTCGTTGATCCGCTTCGATCGCAACGCCGCAGTGCTGCTCACGCCGAAGATGGAGCCGATCGGCACGCGCATTTTCGGGCCGGTGACGCGGGAACTGAGGACCGAGCAGTTCATGAAAATCGTCTCGCTCGCACCCGAGGTGCTGTGATGCGGATCAAGAAAGGCGACGAAGTCATCGTCATCTCGGGGCGCGATCGCGGCAAGCGCGGCACGGTGCTGCGGCGCGTGGACGCCGAGCATGTGGTGGTGGAGGGCGTGAACCGGGTGAAGAAGCACCAGCGACCCAATCCGATGCGCGGGCAGACGGGCGGTATCGTCGACAAGGATCTGCCGATTCATGTCTCCAACATCGCGCTCTTCAACCCGGGCACCAAGAAGGCGGACCGCACGGGCGTGAAGACGCTCGATGACGGCCGCAAGGTGCGCATCTTCAAGGCGAACGGCGAGCAGGTGGAAGCCTAGTCATGGCCAAGGACAAGGACCAGAAGCAGGACGCAAAGTCCAAGCACGCCGCCGGCGACAAGCCGGCGCAGAAGCCTCAGCAGCCGCCGCAGGCGAAAGCGCCGAAGAAGGAGGCGCAGAAGCCCGCCGCCGCCGCGCCCAAAGAGAAAGCGCCCGAGCTACCCGCACCGCCGCCGCGCCTTGCGCAGTACTACCGCGAGAAAGTGGTGCCCGAGCTGACGCAGAAGTTCGGCTACAAGAGCGTCATGCAGGTGCCGCGCATCAAGAAAATCACCCTCAACATGGGGGTGGGCGAGACCACCACCGACAAGAAGGTGCTGGATAACGCGGTGGCCGACATGACCAAGATCGCGGGTCAAAAGCCGGTGGTCACCAAGTCGAGGAAGTCGATCGCCAACTTCAAGATCCGCGCCAATTTTCCGATTGGCTGCATGGTCACGCTGCGCGGCGCGCGCATGTACGAGTTTTTCGACCGCCTGGTCAACATCGCCATGCCGCGCATCCGCGACTTCCGCGGCGTGTCCAATCGCGCCTTCGATGGCCGCGGCAATTACAACCTCGGTTTCAAGGAGCAGATCATTTTCCCGGAGATCGAGTACGACAAGATCGACGCGCTGCGCGGCATGAACATCGCCATCACCACCAGCGCAAAGACCGACGACGAGGCGCGCGCGCTGCTCACGGCGTTCCGCTTCCCGTTCAAGCACTGAGGCACACACCCATGGCCAAGCTCGCAGTCAAACTCCGCGACAAAAAGCGCCGCAAGACCGTCGAGAAGTTCAAGGCGAAGCGCGCGGCGCTGCTCGAGATCATCCACGACTCGCGCTCCTCCGATGAAGCGCGCGAAGAGGCGCGCGCCAAGCTGCAGCAGCTGCCGCGCGATGCCTCGCCCGTGCGCCTGCGCAACCGCTGCGCGCTCACCGGGCGGCCACGCGGCGTGTACCGCAAATTCGGCCTTGGCAGGAACAAGCTGCGCGAGCTGGCGCTGCGCGGCGAAGTGCCGGGCATCATCAAAGCGAGCTGGTGAGGAAACCTCTATGAGCATGCACGACCCGATCTCCGACATGCTGACGCGCATACGCAATGCGCAGCTCGTCGGCCACGCCGAGGTCACGATGCCCGCATCGGGACTGAAAGGCGCGATCGCCAAGGTGCTGAAGGACGAGGGCTACATCGAGGATTTCGCGCTGCGCGACAGAGCCGGCACCAATGGCAAGGACGGCGGCGCGAGCAAAGAGCTCGCCATCGCGCTCAAGTACTACGCCGGCCGGCCGGTGATCGAGCGCCTCGAACGCGTGTCGAAGCCGGGGCTGCGCGTCTACAAGGGCAGGAACGACATCCCGCGCGTGATGAACGGCCTCGGCGTCGCGATCGTCTCGACTTCGCGCGGCGTGATGACCGATCGCAAGGCGCGGGCCGACGGCCTCGGCGGCGAAGTGCTGTGCATCGTGGCCTGAAGATGGTCAGCCTGCGCACTCAATAGAGATCGATCATGTCCCGCATCGCTAAATATCCGGTCGCGCTGCCCAAGGGCGTCGAGGTGACGTTCGCGAGCGGCAGCATCTCGGTGAAAGGACCGCTCGGCACGATCGCGCGTCCGGCCGATCCGAACGTCGAAGTGAAGAAAGAAGGCGAGAGCCTGGTTTTCAGGGCGCTCGGCAACTCGAATCACGCCAACGCCATGTCCGGCACCCTGCGCGCGCTGGTCGCCAACATGGTCACCGGCGTGACCAAGGGCTTCGAGAGGAAGCTGACGCTCGTCGGCGTCGGCTTCCGCGCGCAGGCGCAGGGCGACAAGCTGAACCTGACGCTCGGTTTCTCGCATCCGGTGGTGCAGCAGATGCCGAAGGGCATCAAGGTGGCGACGCCGACGCAGACCGAGATCGTGATCACCGGCATCGACAAGCAGCTCGTCGGCCAGGTGGCCGCCGAAGTGCGTGCCCGGCGCTCTCCCGAGCCCTACAAGGGCAAGGGCGTGCGCTATGCCAATGAAGTGATTGTTCTCAAAGAGACGAAGAAGAAGTAGCCATGAGCGAGAAAAATCGATCGCGCCTGCGCCGCGCCCGGCAGACCCGGCACAAGATCCGCGAGGTCGGCGCGGTGCGCCTGACCGTGCATCGCACGAACGCGCACATCTATGCGCAGATCACCACCGCGGCGGGCGACAAGGTGCTCGCCGCCGCCTCGAGCACCGAGAAGGATGTGCGCGGCCAGCTCAAGCACGGCGCCAACCGCAAGGCGGCGGAACTGGTCGGGCAGCGCATCGCCGCCAAGGCGAAGGAAAAAGGCATCGAACAGGTCGCGTTCGACCGTGCCGGTTATCGCTACCACGGTCGCGTCAAGGCGCTCGCCGAGGCGGCGCGCGCCGGCGGCTTGAAGTTCTAAAGGACGGCTATGGCCAAGATCCAGCCACGCATGCAGCACGAAGAGCGCAGCGACGGTCTGCGCGAAAAGATGGTCGCGGTGAACCGCGTCACCAAGGTGGTGAAAGGCGGCCGCGTGCTCGGCTTTGCCGCGCTCACCGTGGTCGGCGACGGTGACGGCGGCATCGGTATGGGCAAGGGCAAGGCGCGCGAAGTTCCCGTCGCGGTGCAAAAGGCGATGGAAGAGGCGCGCCGTAAGCTCTTCAAGGTGAAGCTGAAGAACGGTACGCTGCAGCACGCGGTGGTCGGCCGCCACGGCTCGGCGAAAGTGTTGATGCAGCCGGCGATGGAAGGCACCGGCATCATCGCCGGCGGCCCGATGCGCGCCGTGTTCGAGGTGATGGGCGTCACCAACGTGCTCGCCAAGTGCTTCGGCTCGACCAATCCCTACAACGTCGTGCGCGCCACGCTGCACGGCCTGAAGAACATGAGCACGCCGGCCGAGATCGCGGCGCGCCGCGGCAAGACGGTCGAGGAAATCACGCAATGAACAAGATCAAGGTGCGGCTGCTGAAAAGCACCAACACCGTGAAGCGCAGCCATCGCGCCACCGTGCACGGCCTGGGCTTGAAGCGCATCGACCAGGTGGTCGAGCTCGTCGACACGCCCGCGGTGCGCGGCATGATCAACCGCGTCGCGCATCTGGTGCGCATCGAGGCCTAGCGATGAAGCTCAATGAACTGAAGCCCGCCGCCGGCGCCAACAAGCCGCGCCACCGCGTCGGGCGCGGCGTCGCCTCCGGCTGGGGCAAGACCGCCGGGCGCGGCCACAAGGGACAGAAGGCGCGCTCGGGCGGCTTCCACAAGGTCGGCTTCGAGGGCGGGCAGATGCCGCTGCATCGGCGCCTGCCCAAGCGCGGCTTCAAGTCGCCGACGCGCAACGACGTCGCCGAAGTGCGCACGAGCGAGCTGCAATCGATGCAGACGGCCGAGATCGACCTCGCCGCACTGAAGTCCGCAGGCATCGTGCCGCGCGAGGCGCTCGCCGCGAAGGTGATTCTCTCCGGCAAGCTCGAGCGCAAGGTCTCGCTCAAGGAAATCCAGGTGAGCAAGGGCGCCCGCTCGATGATCGAAGGCGCCGGCGGCTCGATCCAGCTCACGCCGAAGCCGCCGCCCGAGCGCAAGAAGGACAAACGCAAGGCGAAGCCGGCGAAGCCCGCGCCTGAAGAGGCGCCGAAGAGCTGATGGCGACCGGTCTTCCCAATCTCGGCAAGGAGATGCGCTACGGCGACCTGAAACGGCGCCTGCTTTTCCTGCTCGGCGCGCTCGTGGTGTTCCGCATCGGCGCGCACATCCCGGTACCGGGCATCGACCCGAACGTGCTGGCCGGCTTCTTCCAGAACAACCAGGGCGGCATGCTCGGGATGTTCAACATGTTCTCCGGCGGGGCGCTGCGCCGCTTCACCATCTTCGCCTTGGGGATCATGCCGTACATCTCGGCGTCGATCATCATGCAGCTCATGACGGCGGTCAGCCCGCAGCTCGACGCCTTGAGGAAGGAAGGCGAGTCCGGCCGCCGCAAGATCACGCAGTACACGCGCTATGGCACGGTGTTCCTCGCGCTCTTTCAATCCACCGGCATCTCGATCATGCTGGAATCCCAGCCCGGTCTGGTGCTCGAGCCGGGGCTCATGTTCCGCATCACCACCGTGACGACGCTCGTCACGGGCACCATGTTCCTGATGTGGCTCGGCGAGCAGATTACCGAGCGCGGACTGGGCAACGGCATCTCGATCATCATCTTTGCCGGCATCGCCGCGGGCCTGCCCAATGCCGTCGCGGGCACGCTCGAGCTGGTGCGCACCGGCGCCATGCACCCGGTGACGGCGCTCCTCATCGCGATCGCCGTTCTGGTGGTGACCGGCGTCGTCTGCTTCGTCGAGCGCGGCCAGCGCAAGATCCTGGTGAATTACGCCAAGCGCCAGGTCGGCAATCGCGTCTACGGCGGCCAGAGCTCGCACCTGCCGTTCAAGCTCAACATGTCGGGCGTCATCCCGCCGATCTTCGCCTCGTCGCTGATTCTCTTTCCGGCCACGGTTCTCGGCTGGTTCGGCTCGCACGAGGGGCTGATCTGGCTACGCGATATTGCCGGCACGCTCACCCCCGGCCAGCCGATCTATGTGGTGCTCTACGCGGGCCTGATCATCTTCTTCTGCTTCTTCTACACGGCCTTGCAGTACAACCCGAAGGAGACGGCGGATAACCTCAAGAAGTCCGGGGCTTTTGTTCCGGGAATCCGGCCGGGCGACCAGACGGCGCGGTACTTGGAAAAGATCCTGACACGCCTCACATTAGCGGGTGCCGTCTACGTCACCCTGGTCTGCCTGCTGCCGGAGTTCCTGATCCTGCGCTGGAACGTGCCGTTCTATTTCGGCGGCACGTCGCTGCTCATCATCGTCGTCGTGACCATGGACTTCATGGCGCAGGTGCAGGCGTACATCATGACGCACCAGTACGAAAGCCTGCTGCGCAAGGCCAATTTCAAGGGGGGCCTGCCGGTTCGTTAATGGCGAAGGAAGACGTCATCGAGTTGCAGGGCGAGGTGCTGGAGAATCTGCCGAACGCCACCTTCCGCGTGAAGCTGGAGAACGGCCACACGATCCACGCCTTCATCTCCGGGAAGATGCGCATGAACTACATCCGCATCCTGCCGGGCGACAAGGTGACCGTGCAGATGACGCCGTATGACCTGACGAAGGGCCGCATCACCTTTAGAGCGAAATGAGGACTGAATGAAAGTCATGGCATCGGTGAAGAAGATCTGCCGCAAGTGCAAGATCGTGCGGCGTAAGGGCGTCGTGCGCGTGATTTGCTCGGATCCGCGCCACAAACAGCGCCAAGGTTGATAACGCATTGTTCAAACAGCTATAATTTCAGGTTCCGCCTATGGCACGCATCGCCGGGATTAACGTCCCCAACCACCAGCACGCCGAGATTGCGCTGACCGCGATCTACGGCATCGGCCGCTCGCGCGCGCAGGCGATCCTCGCTGCCGCGGGCGTGCAGGGCTCGCGCAAGATCAAGGATCTGAACGACAGCGAGCTCGAGAAAATCCGCGAGAACGTCGCCAAGTTCACCGTCGAAGGTGACCTGCGCCGCGAAGTGCAGATGTCGATCAAGCGGCTGATCGACCTCAACTCCTACCGCGGCTCGCGCCATCGCAAGGGACTGCCGGTACGAGGACAGCGCACTCGCACCAACGCCCGCACACGCAAGGGCCCGCGCAAGGCCGCAATCAAAATGAACGTTCCAGCAGGGAAGGCCGCATAGATGGCGAGCAGAAGCCAACCGACGCGTCAGGAGCTGCAGCAGACCGCTGCGGCGCGCGCGCGCAAGAAGGTCAAGAAGAACGTCGCCGAGGGTATCGCGCATATCCACGCCTCGTTCAACAACACCATCGTCACGATCACCGACCGCCAGGGCAACACGCTCGCCTGGGCGACCTCCGGCAACGCCGGCTTCAAGGGCTCGCGCAAGTCGACGCCGTTCGCGGCGCAGGTGGCTGCCGAGCGCGCCGGCCGCGCTGCGCAGGAGTGCGGCGTGAAGAACGTGGAAGTGCGCATCAAGGGCCCGGGACCCGGGCGCGAATCCGCGGTGCGCGCGCTGAACGCGATCGGTCTCAAGATCGGCTCGATTGCCGACGTGACCCCGATTCCGCATAACGGCTGCCGCCCGCCCAAGCGGCGCAGAGTGTAGAGACGACATGGCGAAGAACCTCGACAAGTGCAGGCATTGCCGCCGGGAAGGCGAGAAGCTGTATCTCAAAGGCGAGAAGTGCTTTACCGACAAGTGCCCGGTTGAGCGTCGCGCCTACGCGCCCGGCCAGCACGGCCAGAAGAGCGGCGCGCGGCTTTCCGACTACGGCAAGCAGCTGCGCGAAAAGCAGAAGATGCGGCGCACCTACGGCGTGCTTGAGCGGCAGTTCCGCAACACCTACGAGGATGCGGCGCGTGCCAAGGGCATCACCGGCGAGCGCCTGCTGCAGCTCCTCGAATCGCGCCTCGACAACATCGCCTACCGCATGGGCTTCGGCGCTTCGCGCAGCGAAGCGCGCCAGGTGGTGCGGCACAACGCCATCCTCGTGAACGGCAAGCGCGTCAACATCCCGTCGTTCCGCCTGCGCCCGGGCGACACCATCGAGGTCGCCGCGAAGGCGAAGGAGCAGCTTCGCATCAAGGCCGCCGCGGAAGCCGCCGAGTCGCGCGGCTTTCCCGAGTGGCTGGAAGTGGATTCGAAAGCCCTCAAGGGCACGTTCAAGTCGATGCCGGCGCGCGCTGATCTCTCCTCGACGATCAACGAGCATCTGGTCATCGAGCTGTACTCGAAGTAAACCAGGACCCAAAACACATGCCGCAATCCGGATTTCTCAAGCCTCGTATTGTCGACGTCCAGAATCTCTCGCCGAACCACGCGCGGGTGACCATGGAGCCGTTCGAGCGCGGCTATGGCCACACGCTGGGCAACGCGCTGCGCCGCGTGCTGCTCTCCTCGATGCCGGGCTACGCGCCGACCGAAGTGCAGATCGCCGGCGTGGTGCACGAGTACTCGACGCTCGACGGCGTGCGCGAGGATGTCGTCGACATCCTGCTGAACCTGAAGGGCGTGGTGTTCCGCCTGCATAACCGCGCCGAAGCGATCCTCTCGCTCAAGAAGAAGGGCGACGGCGCCGTCACGGCTGCCGACATCGAGCCGGCGCACGACGTCGAGATCATCAATCCCGACCACGTCATCGCGCACATCGCCTCGGGCGGCAAGCTCGAGATGCAGATCAAGGTCGAGTCGGGCCGCGGCTACGTGCCGGGCAACATGCGTTACCTGCCGGAAGAGACCAAGGGCATCGGCCGCATCATCCTCGATGCCTCGTTCAGCCCGGTACGCCGCGTGTCGTACTCGGTGGAATCGGCGCGCGTCGAGCAGCGCACCGACCTCGACAAGCTGATCATGGACATCGAGACCAACGGCGCCATCGAGCCGGAAGAGGCGATCCGCTATGCGGCGCGCGTGCTGGTCGACCAGCTCTCCGTGTTCGCGCAGCTCGAAGGCACGGCGCTGCCGGCGGAGCAGCCGAAGTCGCCTGCGGTCGACCCGATCCTGCTGCGG
>Ga0070695_100001269_pt1 | contig 13903 bp, 4 predicted proteins | sample KBSK1252metaG_FD_65471 | JGI IMG/M metagenome (GOLD analysis project Ga0070695, IMG submission 65471) | Corn, switchgrass and miscanthus rhizosphere microbial communities from Kellogg Biological Station, Michigan, USA - KBS K1-25-2 metaG | ecosystem: Host-associated > Plants > Roots >...
GGGCGTGCCTTCAGTTCGGAAAGGTCAGCGACTGGTGGTGTGCCGATTTCTACCCCTCAGACAGCGCCTGCGTGGCCGTCACGCGGTCGCTCGGCCCTTCGGCGGGAGCGGGCGTTGTAGCTGCCGGTGCGGTGCGCCCGGGGCGCTGCGGTTCCAGCTCCGAGGCAAGTTGGCTCGCTCGATGCTCCGCCGGATCAGCGGTGTCACGCTCGCGCAGAATGGCAACGACGGAGATGATGACATTGACGAGCAGCGCGGCCATGAACAGCAGAAGCATCGCCTGGATGGCGAGGTCGGTGGCGGTGGGATGGTCGTGATGCGTCGCCGCCCAAAGCCCTGTGGCCAGCAGCATGAGGGGCAGCGAGACCAGCGCGCGCACAAGCATAGGAGGCAGCATGCAAAATGCGCGAAAAAACGGAATGGGCATCTTCGGCTGGTAGGCGCCTTTTCGGCAACCACCAGTCTCCTCTTGGTCAATCGACCGAAACAGTGCGGTGAGCGGCCCCTTTCGAGGCCGCCCACCTGGCTGGCAATACTAGAGGATAAAGTCCTGCTGCGTAATGTTGGCCGCGGCGAGACCGGTCAGTGTGATCGTATCGCCGCCGATCGTGATGACGGCGTTGCCGCTGACGTCTGATCCAATGCTGACGCTTGCAGCAAAATTTGTGATGTCATACGCGGAAATATCGAGAAGGTCCTGACCGGCACCGCCCGGAGCACCCGGGTTGGCATCGAAGCCGTTGATTTGGTCGTTGCCGAAACCGGTACTGAACACGAACATGTCGGTACCCGTACCACCATCCATCGTGTCGTTGCCTGAGCCACCCGTTATGGTATCGGAGCCGCCGGCACCACTGAGGGTGTTGTTAGCCTCATTGCCCGTGATCAGGTTGGCAAGCCCATTGCCGGTGCCGTTGATGTTGCCGGCGCCGGCCTCGAGCGTCAGGTTCTCTACATTGGCGCCCAAGGTAAAGCTGGCCGCCGAGCTGAACACGGTGTCCGTACCACCTCCGGCCGCTTCAGTGACGGTGTCGCCGGCGCCAACATGATACGCGTCATTGCCAAGACCTCCGGCCAGAACGTTGGCGCCCACGCCGCCCGTTAGATTATCGTTGCCGGAGCCACCGGTGACGTTTTCGATGCCTTCTATCGAGGTAAAGCCCGAGGCCGCCCCGGCGCTCAGATCAACGGTCACCGCCGAGGTCGAGCCGGCATAGGTCAATGTATCGGTGCCAGCGAGCAGATTGGCCGTGACGCTCTCGATGCCGGCGATGCTCCCGCCCTCGAAACTCGTGAGCGTCGTACCGTTCAAGATCACATCCAGGACGTTGTTGACACCCGTACCGCTGATGTTCAAGGCGTCGGTACCGATGCTACCGGTATCATTGACCGTATCGGCGCCATCACCAAAATTGTACCTGATGGTATCGCTGCCGTCGCCGCCGTTGACCGTGTCATTACCGGCTCCGCCCGTCAGCGTGTCGCTACCGGCATCGCCATTGAGGGTATCGTTGCCGGCTTCACCGTTTAGCGCATCGTTGCCCTCACCACCAAGCAGGCTGTCATTGCCGGCGCCGGCGCTGATGGTATCGTTGCCGGCCTGGCCGTCGAGGACGTTGACGCCGCCATTGAAGATGATGGTGTCGTCACCCTGGCTGCCGATGATGTTCTCAATCGAGGTGAAGACGTCGACGCCCGTTGCCGTGATATCGCCGATCGCTCCTGTCGCTGTGATGAAGGCACCCGCGTTGGTTGCCGAGAAGTCGACGGTGTCGATACCGCCGGCGTTACCGCCGTTGTAGGTATCGTTGCCGTCACCCATGGCAGCAAAGAAGGTGTCATTGCCATTACCGCCGCTCAGCACATTCGCGTCGGCGTTGCCCGTCAGCAGGTCGTTGCCGGAACCGCCGGTGACGTTCTGGATGTTGGCGATGGAAAGGAAGCCGGTGGCCACACCCGTGGTTAGGTTCACGGTAACGCCAGCCGTCGTGGCACCGTAGCTCAGCGTGTTGGTGCCACCTCCGAGATTGGCCGTGAACTGCTCGACCCCTGTGATGCTGCCGCCTTCGACGCTGTTGATCACGGTGCCGTTGAAGACCACATCCAGCTGGTCGGCGCCATCACCGCCCAACATGTTGAGCCTGTCGATACCTGTGCCGCCATCGACGATGTCGGAACCCTGACCGACAGTGTAGTTGATCGTGTCGTTGTCGGCGCCAGCCAAGATTGTATCCGTCTGCGCGCCGCCGTCGATGGTGTCGCTGCCAGCGAGGGAGGAAATGGTATCGCTGCCACCGCCACCGAGGATGAGGTCATCAAATGCGGTGCCGGCGAGGCCTTGGCCGGCAGCGTTGGCGGGAATGAAATCACCGACGGAGCCCGTGGCCGCGGAGGTGATGGAATTCGCCCCGCCCTGGTCGTCGGTGTATGTGACGACCACACGCAGCTGCCGCCCGACCTCGGTCGGACCAGGGATGAACTGCTGCGTATTGGCGCCGTTTGTAAGGGTTAGTGGAACGTCTTCCCAGCCAGACGGCGTCGCCGCGGACCGCTGCCATTGATAGGTGTAGACGGCGTCGACCAGACCGTCCGCGTCCGTGAACGCGTTGGTGGCGGTGATCGCTAACGTCTCCGTCGGCGAGGTATCCGAGATGGTCACCGTGCCGAGTGGCGCATCGTTGATGTTGCTAACCGCCGCTGTTGGTGCCGAGAACACCTCTTCCAATACTCCGTTAGCGTCCTGATAAACTGCGCGGACGCGCAGCCGGAGCCCAGCCTCGGCGTCGCCAGGCCTGAAGGTCTCGCCGGTCGCGCGGATCGTCTCGCCGCCGGTCCCGGGTGAGTCCTCGATGATGATGTCATCGAAAATGCCCGAGTTGGGATCCGCTTCGACCTGCCAGAAGTAGCTGACCTCGCCGGTAATCGTACCACCAGGGTTGTTCCCATCGGTGACCCCGGCGATGGAAACGCGCAGCAGTTGATCTTCGGCCGGTGTATTGTCCGGAGCGTTAGTGGCATCATCGAGGATCGCCAGCAGCCCGTTCGGTCCGAGGTTCGAGCCGTTCAGAATTTGCGCCTGATCGGCGAACTGCAACCGCTCGACGTTGCGGACCGTATCCACACCGTCGGTGCCGACGTTGTCGGTGATCGTCCAGGTGCCGTCAAGATTGTTCACGACGGTGTAGTTGGCGCGCACGCCAGAGAACCTCGCCGTGTCGAAGCTGCCACCCGCGTCGGCATCGAGCACCTGGCGCACGATCACGAGCTGACCGGGATTGTAGGTGCCAGCCAGCATAAGTGGCGCCAACTCCTGCAGATCGAGTGCGGTTCGAAGTTCGGCGCCTGTGCCGTCAATATTGGCACGTACGCTGATGTAGACACTGAGCGCAAGATCGCCATCGATGAGGTCGTTGCCACCGCCGCCAATGATGATGTCGCTACCGGCTCCACCGAGGATAATGTTGCCAGCATCGAAGGAGGTGACGGCGGCTGTGCCGGGCGTCATGGCGTTCAGGAAATCTTGCAACCCGGTAATGCGGGTAATGCCCGCCTGCGTTAGCACGCTCCCCGCCGCGCCGCCGTGACCCAGTACGCCAGCCGCCTGGATCGTAGCCGCATCCGCATCATCGCCTTGCAGTACGTCGCCGTGGGCCGATCCCGAGAGACCCTCGACGGCTTCGAACCGCGTCAAGATGCCTGGGCTGCCTAGTGGCAGAGGCGTCTCGTCGAACGCGCGGATGCGCATGTCAACGGCCACGCCAGCATCATGATGCTGGAAGCTTGCCCAGTCGAAGCCGGACATGCCCTCGTAGCGGTCGCCCTGACCACCATTGCCCATCATGATGTCATCGCCGCCTTCGCCGTCCATCCGGTCGGTGAGGCCTTCGCCAAAGAAGACGTCGTGACCGAAGATCGGATCCGCTGCGAAGGGGTCGAAGTTGTCGCCGGCGGCGCCGTCGGCCATGCCGAACTGGATCCAGTCGTCGCCTTCGTTGCCGAAAATGAACTCGTCGGCGCGCACGCCAAGAATAAAGTCGTTACCGGTGCCGCCGAAGGCTTCCGAGGCATCCTCACCCGTGATGATGAAATCCTTACCGTGCCCGCCTAGGATGAGGTTGATGCCATTACCGCCATGGATGACGTCGTTGCCGTCACCACCCTGAATGTTGTCATCGCCACCCTGGTCGGTGATGATGTCGTCGCCGGCACCACCAAGCAATATATCGTTGCCATCGCCGCCTTCGATCCGGTCGTTGCCACCATCGCCATAGACGGTGTCATCACCGATGCTGGCGATCAGGATGTCGTTTGGCCCATCCCTGCCGCCAAGGACGACGTGGTCGTCACCCGTATACTGGAGATAGTTGATGTCGAGCCCCGCAGTGGCCGGGTTGTCGCGGATCACAACACCGTCCGGGTCGGCGCGGCCGTCTCCTAGCCCCGTGAACTGCTGTGTGGGGTCGACTTCCAGGATGAAAGCGGGCGTCGAGAATACGTCGCCCGGAAGGTGCTTGGCGTCCGTATTGGCCATGATGAGCCGCGCGAACGAGTTGTTCTCAAGCTCAGTCAGGAAGTTCAGGCCCGCCGTGCGCTCTAGGTAGTAGAAGCGGTCGCCATCTTGGAGCATCTCCATCTGGGTCTCGAACACGAAATTGAAGGTCGAGCCCAGGAAGCCGCCGAAGGGCATCTTCCGTTCAGCCAGGCCACCGATCCACAGATCGACGAGATTGAGACCGCCTAGAGTACCACCCGCAAATTCGCCGGTGGCGTTCAGGAAATCGAGCCTATTCGTGTAGGTGACGCCGTTGATAACGACGCCGTCGACGTCATCACCATCACCCATTACCAGCGCCAGGGCAGCCGCGCGTTTGTCGGCCAACAAGTCAGCGCTGGTGATCGCGACGTGCGTACCGTAGGCGGCGATGAAGTTGATGATGGATTCCGGGTGCTTGAGATTGTTCATGAAGTCGACCCAGCTGATGTACGGCTTCAGCTGACTGTCACCCGTCATGGCATAGAATTCGGCGCGTGCCACGTTAAGCGGAGGCACGCCCGTTTCGCGGCCGCGCGCAAGGTTGATCGTCGCTAGGTCGAGCGGCAGACCGAGCAAGTTGTTGCGCAAAGCCTCGGTGACAAACTCGTCGATCTCGTTTCCGAGCTGACGTGTGGTGCCACGCACAATTGCGCCGGCTGCCGCGTCAGCGTTTGCACCACTGGCGGCAAACTCGAGCGGATTGAGGAAGGCTGCGATCAGCCCGATCTGCTCGGTGTCTTCATTCGCGTCGCTGCCGACGAGGCTGAAGTCCGGATCGAACCGGTCAACCGTCTCGGTCAGCATGGAGTGACCGAAACGATACACCACGTGGGCAAACTCGGCGAAGATAGCGGGATTGATCGCAGTGTCGTAGACCTGGGTGGCCGCGAAGAAAATGTCCACTTGCGGCTGAATCTTGCGTGCGAACTCCTCAAACACGAGATGCTGATACTGCATCTCGGTGCCGAAGCGCGCAGCCTGGAAGATGCGGGCGCCATCCCATTGCAGTGCTGCGATCTGCGCAGGCGTGGTTGGCAGTGCACCCACATCGACGCGCAGCCACTCGTTCAAGAAGCTCACATCGTTGGATGCCAGTGCGACATCCTTGAGGTGTTCAACGAGCCGATTGTGCTCCGAGTGGAACACGTGGTGGACGGCGGTGAGCCCGATGTTCTCGTTGCCACGGCCGTCGCCGGTGATGAAGTGCGCGTTGAGCAGTTCGTCGTCGTAGAAGCCGGTCGCCGGTGGCGCCCCTCCGGGCAGCGTATCCGCATCCGGCGCAAGTGCCGTGGGCGGCGTATTGGGGTTGTGGTCGAGGTCGCCCACGGGAGAGGCACCATGCGCGATGTCGTCCAAGAAGGCGTGGTTGGTGCGACCCGCCAGCGTGGCGTCGATCGGCGCACCAGGTGCACCGGACTGCAGACCCGTCGCAGTCACAAGTTGCGGGAAGCCCGTCGTCGGGTTGGGAATGAAGTTGCCGTAGGGGTCGGTCGCCAGCAATGGCAGATTCAGAACGTCAAGATCATCGAGTTGGATACCCAGAACGTTTAGAGCCTGGGCCTTCACGTCCGCCCAGGTGGCGAGACCGCCGTTGGCGCCCTCGAGTAGCCGACCTGTGTCCACGGGACGCATGGCCGTTGCAGCGTTGCCGTCGTGATCGACTAGCACATACTCGCGCAAGAATACCTGGTGCGAGGGATGGGAGGTGTAGGTCTGGTTCTGGTCGACAAACGGCGTCGTCTGGTTGTTGTGGAAGTGAATGTCGTCAGCCGTGTTGAGCACGCCGTCTTCGCCTGCGTGCACGGCAATGTTGGAGGCCCGCGTCAGCACCATGAAATTAGTCTGCGGGGTCAGCGGATTGAAGAGCGGATCGTCTTCCTGCAGCGGAATGTAAATAGTTCCGTTGTCGCCTTTATTGACCAGATCCAGGCCGTGATCGAAGAACTGACCGAAGAAGGTCATCCAGGCATTGAAGCCCGCTGAGAGCCCCTCGTCCGGCGCCGTGTTGGGAAGAAAGAGAGGCACGTCTGCGGGAATTGGAATGCCGTCGAGGTCGAGCAGCACGCCGTTAGGATCGAGCGTGCCGAAGCCGGCATCAACAAATGCCTGCACCGCCGCGGGATTGCTGATGGTCTGGTCGACAATCAGGTTGGAGATGAGGCGTGGATCGAAGTCGACGACGTCGCCGGCCCGTGCGTAGTTGTTGTTGACGACGAATGGAACGAGCCCACCGGGCCCGGGGCCATCCAGATCGGCCAGGAAAATGTCATCGCCCTCATTGCGAAAGACTTGATCGAGCAGATGCGGGAACGGCTGGTCCGAAGCCCCGAAGTGCTCCTGGCCCGGCACCAGGTTGTTGAAGGATCCATCGACGGTACGCAGACCGAATGCCACGCGCGAGTTCGGCAGGATGTCGAGTAAATCTTCGCCGTCTGCGTGCCGCTCGGCGATCTCAATTTGGTCCAGAATAAACTGCAGGTCAGACCTGATGAACCGGACACCGGTGCTCACCGTCGAAGATTCTAGTGGGAGCGGACTAACCGGCCCCGGGGTGACGTTCGCGACAGGACCAGTCGGCTCAGAAAATGCGGTCTCGAGGACGCCATGGGCATCCTGGTATATTACCTTGACGCGGATCGCCAAGCCTTCCAATCCATCAGGCACAAGCAAGCTATTGCCGCTCGCCGTAGCCGGCTTGTCACCGCCCTCCAGCACGATATCTTCGAAAACGCCGGATCCGGCAACGGTTTCTGCCTGCCACACAAGGTGGACCGGACCGCGAACGGTACCGCCAGGATTGTCGGCGTCGGTCAGGCCCACGATGATATCGGGACCGTTTGCTACCGGCAGAGTTTGGACGCGAAGTTCCCCACCTTCTATGGGCGAGCCGGCGATGACGGGGCCACCAACCGGCTCCGCGTTGAGCCCATTGACGATGACTCTTGTTCCGTCGGCAAACTGAAGCCGCTCAATACTGATGAGGGTGTCTGTACCATCGCGGCCGACAACATTGTCGACGACCGCGACTGTGCCATCTTCGTTGATGAAGACGCCATAATCGATCTGGTTGCCCGAGAACACCGCGGTGTCGAAGGCATCGTTCCCCTGCAGGATCTCGCGCACGGCTTGGAGTTGGGCGGGATTCCAAACGCCGGTCAGCATATTTTGCAAAAGAACCGGGTCCGACATGGAATTGAAAGAGGCGATCTCGGCGCCTGCCGGCAATCCATTTGCATCGACGCTGGCGCGCACGCTGATGCGCACGTTCAGCCAGCGGTCACCGTCGATGATGTCATCGCCACCGCGACCCTCGATGATGTCGCTGCCGCTGCCACCTAGGATGATGTTCCCCGAACCGAAGCTCGTAACATTTGCCCCTAGGAGCTCCTGCAGACCATTGATGAGATCGATCCCGGCTTGGGTCAACATGCTTCCTCGCGCGCCCCCAGCCGCGATGTCGACCACATCCGCATCGTCGCCGCGCAGATGGTCAGAGAGAGCCGAACCGGAGAGGCCCTCGACGAACGCATAGCGGTCGAGAATTCCGGCGTTTGAGGGAGCAACCGGCGGTTCAATGATGTCACTCACCACCATGTCGGCAGTGACGCCACGCGTATCGTTCTTGAACGTGACCCAGTCGAAACCGGAATCACCGTCGAAGTGGTCTTCGCCCTCGGAGCCGACGAAGATGTCGTCGCCGCCCTCGCCAAGCATTTCATCGAAGCCGCCACCGCCGACGAAGATGTCATTACCGGCGATGTCGTCCTCGTTGAGCGGATTGAAATTGTCGCCGGGCGCACCGTCCTGCGTGCCAATTTCGATCCAGTCATCGCCCTCGTTGCCAAGCGTAGGCAAGTTGGTCTTGGCGCCAAGGATAAAGTCGTTGCCCGTGCCTGCGAAGGTCTCGGAAACGTCTTCACCCGTGATGATGAAATCCTGACCCGCCCCGCCGATCAGCAGGTTAAAGCCGTTGCCGCCGTGGATGACGTCGTTGCCCTCGTTGCCCTTGAGGACATCGTCGCCGCCGAGGTCGGTGATGATGTCATCGCCGGTGCCGCCCTCGATATTGTCGACGCCATCGCCCCCTTCGAGGCGGTCATTGCCGCCATCACCCCAGAGCGTATCGTCACCGATGCTGCCGATCAGAATGTCATTGCCGCTGGGGTTGAAGGCATTGGCAGGGTCGGTGCCGCCGAGCACGACGTGGTCGACGCCCGTGTACTCGAGATAGTTCGTATCAGCTCCGGCTGTTGCCGGATTATCGCGGATGACGAGCGGGCGAAGATCGGTGCCGCCTTCGGTAGGATCGTCGTTGCCATCACCGATGCCGGTGAATTGCTGGCTCTGATCGACCTCGAGAATGAATGCTGGCGTCGAGAACACATCGGCCGGCAAGTGCTTGGCGTCGGTGTTCGCCATAATGAGCTTGGCGAACGAGTTGTTCTCAAGCTCGTTGAGGAAGTTCAGACCGGCGAGGCGCGTCAAGTAATAGAAGCGATCCCCGTTCTGCAGGGCTTCGAGCTGGGTCTCAAACACGAAGTTGAAGGTCGAGCCGAGCAATCCGCCGAACGGCATCTGCCGCTCGGCCAAGCCGCCGATCCACAGGTCGACGTTGCCAAGACCAGTGTTCGTGACGCCGTCGAGGTCCTTCGGACGGGTGGTCGTATTGGCCCAGGCACCCATGCTATTCAGGAAGTCCAAGCGGTCCGTCGGCACGTCGGCAAGCAGTACGTCATCGGCGGTGCCGAGCAATCCATCTAGACCGGCCTGGCCGTAGACGAGTGCATAGGCAGCCTCGCGCTTTTCAATGAGCGTTGTCGCGCCGGTAATCGACGAGTGCGTACCATAGGCGGCGATGAAGTTGACGAGCGACTCGAAGTGTTTGAGGTTGCCGCCGAAGTCGGCCCAGCTCGAGTATGCTTCGAGCTGGCTGTCGCCGGTGCCGCGATAAAATTCTGCGCGGGCAGCATTGAGGGTAGGCACGCCGGTTTCGCGACCGCGGGCAAGGTTGATGCTCGCAAGGTCGAGCGGCAACCCAAGCAAGTTGTTGCGCAGCGCCTCGGTCACAAACTCGTCAATTTCATTGCCAAGCACTCTCGTGGTGCCGCGCACGATGGCACCGGCGTCTGCATCAGCGTCGTTGCCTGGATCGCTGGCGCGGAATTCGAGCGGATTGAGGAAGGCTTCGATCAAGGTGATGTGCTCACCACCCACGACATTGAAATCGGCATCGAAGCGATCGACTGTCTCGGTCAGCATCGAGTGGCCGAAACGATAAACGACGTGCGCGAACTCGGCCACGATCGATGGATCGAGTGTGGCATCATACATTAGGAATTCGTCAACGTTCGGCTGTACCTTGCGCGCGAATTCCTCGAACACCAGATGCTGATACTGCATCTCAGTGCCGAAACGAGCCGCCTGGAATAGGCGCTCCCCGTCCCATTCAGATGCTTGGATTCCGTCGTTTTGATTGGCGCCTGCCACGAGCCAATTCGCAATGAATGCAGGGTCGCCCGAGTCCAGCACAACTTGCTTGATGTGGTCGACCAGCCTGTTGTGTTCGGAGTGGAACACGTGGTGGACCGCGCTCAGCGCGATGTTCTCGTTGACGCGACCATCGCCGGCCATCAGATGCGCGTCGAGCAGCTCGTCGTCGTACGCATTGGTTTGGCTGAGCTGAACATTGTCGATCAGGATTTGCCCGCCGCCGCCTCCATTATTGATAATTTCGATCCGTAGTTGCTCGCCTGCCTGTGCGTTGGCGATGGCGCTCGTGGTCAAGGAAACAGTTGCCCACTGCCCATCAGCTGGGGTCGGTAGCGCAACCGTGGCAAGAACATCTCCATCGAGCGTCACAAGACGGGCAGTTCCACCACCAAAGGCTTGGTCGGTTCGGTCCGCGACATTGAAGGTCAGGCGATAGATGCCGCCCTCTTGCAGACTGACTGTTGTGTCCTGCCTAAGGGTCGCATCCGGATTGAGCCATGCCACATTAGTGCCGGTGACACCGGCTGGGGTGACGATGCCATCAGCCGGATCGTAGACACCGCCCGTTCCGGTAATCACCCAACCTTGCGGAGCGTTGAAAGTAAAATTCCCGAGTGGGTTCTCCTCAACCGCTCCGCCCGGACCGTCGTCCGCCATGGAGTCCGCTTCGAAACTGCCATTTGCAACCGGGATGACTGGAGACCCGGTGACGGAGTCGTCATCAGCTATCTTCCCTGCCGGATTAGCAGAGTGCGCGATGTCAATGATGAAAGCGTGACCCGTCGCAAAGGCTGCCGACGCCGGCAGCAGCCCGGTGTCGGGGTCGCGCTCAACAAATGTGGGCGGCGGTCCCGCGGTTTCGATCAGCCGCGGCAGACCGTCGGTCCCTGGTATGAAGTTGCCGTAGGCATCGGTTAGCACCAAGGGAACCCGCCCGACATCGGTGTCGGTCAGCTCGATGCCCAATATCGTGGCTGCCTGCTCCTTGACGTCGGCCCAGGTCGCCATGCCGCCATCGGCGCCCTGGATTAGTCGCCCGGTCGCGACAGGGTCACCGTTTGCGTCAAGCACATACTCGCGCAGGAACACCTGATGCGCGGGATGCGAGGCATAGGTCTGGTTCTGGTCGACGAACGATGTCGTGTGATTTATTGCATCGTCAGTGTCGTTTTTCAGCGTCCGCTCGATCACCATAAACGGTGGCGTTCCTGGCGGGAGCGGGAGCAGCGGGTCATCGGGCTGCAGCGGGATGATTACCATCTCGCTGGTGCGCTCAATGAAGTCGAGGCCGTGGTCGAAGAACTGGCCGAAGAAAATGAACCAGGTGTTGAATCCGGCGGAGAGGCCCTCGTCCGGCGCCGTGTTGGGGATCGTCAGAGTCTCGCCAGGCTGCACGATCGCACCTGGAGTGCCATCGTCGTTCAAATGGTGCAGGGTGCCGCCAACGAGGATGCCAAAGCCGCCGTCGATGAAGGCCTGCACAGCCGCCGGATTGGTGACGGTCTGGTCGACGATCAGGTTCGAAATGGTACGCGGCTGAGGATCCATGAGGGTGTCGTCAGACGCATAAGCGGCATTGCGAAAAGCCTGATTGAGCAGCGACGGGAAGGGCTGGTCGGCCGCGCCGAAGAACTGTTGCCCGGGCAGCAGGTTATTGTAGGAGCCATCAACGGTGCGCAGACCCCAAGGTACAAATGCATTGGGAAGAAGGTCGGTCAGAGCCTGCGGATTACTGGGATCAGCGTGGGCTTCGGAAATGAGGATCTGATCGAGAATGAACTGGAGATCCGATTGGATCAAAGTGACGGCCATTGACTTGCTCCCTGCGCCCCGCCCCTGCATCGACCCGCGTGCAAGTGGCTGAAAAACCTGGTTACCGGCCCTCGCCGATCTCGCCCGAATGTAGAAGACTGAAGGACGGCGCCAGCGGACCTACGTGCATCCGTGTGCGCAGAAGATTTGTCCCGAAGGTCCGACGGCCAAGGTTAGATTCGGGGACGATGGGGCCTGAGCGCGGATGCCGGCAAAATCAAGGGGCTTGGCCCAGGTCGTGCGCCCGGCCCTTGGCAGCAACGGGACTTGAGGAAACCGGCGTCAGGTTTAATGGGCCAACGTCCGATTGACCCTCAATGGACGGCCGCGATAGGGTGGCCGCGATTCCTAAGCAAAAATGCATTGTGGGGGTGGTTGGACCATGGTCGACCAGCGGGACAAGTCGAAAGCTGCCAAGGGATCCAATGGGGAGGGCGCCGACGGCGGTCGCGCCATGCGCCCAGCGGAACGACGCCAGGCTCGCTTCGGCCAGTCGTTCTCTCAGATCATCGCCGTGCTGATGCGCGATCAGAACTTCAAGAACATGCGCATCGCCGACCTGGAATGGTTGGTCCTGCCGCCGGTGATGGCGGGCCAGTTCCGGCTCGCCCACATGCCGGCGCCGCCCCGCCCGGGGGAAAAACCGAAGCCGGACGAAAAAAGCGGCGTGCTCGTGCCCGTCGCCGTCGCCCTCTGGGCCCGGGTGTCGCCGCAAATTGACAAGGGGCTGTCGGAAAATCTCGATAAACCCGTGCGCTTGCGCGCTAACCAATGGGCCTCCGGAGACATCATCTGGCTGATGGCCGTGGCCGGTGATCGGCGCGCCATCCCGAAATTCCTCGAGCAGCTCAAGGAAAAGGAATTCAAGGGCCAGGCAGTGAAAATGCGCGCCAACGCCGGCGACGGCAAAGTGGTGGTCAAGACCCTTTAAGGCGGCCAGACGCTAGCCTCTGGCCGTGCCGCCCAGCACCCCGGCGGCAGCGCTCGCTTATCAACACGAACTCAGCAAGCGTTTGGCGGTCTGGATCGCCTGCAAGCGGTTGCGCACCTGCATCTTCTTGAAGAGCTGGGTCAAGTAATGCTTGATGGTGCGCTCGTTCAAGCCCAGCTGCGAGGCGATCTCCTTGTTGGTCAGCCCCCTGGAAATGCGGATTAGGACCTGCTGCTCGCGGTAGCTCAATTCGAGTTTCGGGCTCGGCTCGCGAATGGCCGACAGCGGGCCACCCCGCGCCTCCGTCAACAGGCGCGAGGCCAGTTTCGGGGTGATGTAGGGCTGGCCGCTGTGAATGGTGGCGATGGCCTCCACCAGCTCGGCCCCCGTGACCCCCTTGAGGATGTAGCCTTGAATGCCGGCGGCCAGCGCCTTGGAGACGCTGGGCACATCATCGAGCGAGGTCAGTACCACCAGCTTGCAGGCGGGCGCAACCTTGAGAAACTCCTGCACGCCGTCGACCCCGCCGTCGGGCAGGCCGCCGATGTCGATGATGAGCACGTCGGGGTGATGCTCGCCGGCGGCGCGCTGGGCGTCGAGCCACGTTGCCCCTTCGGCCACTAGGCTGAGCTGGTCGGCGTGCATGATGGTCTGGATGATGCCCTGCCGGAACAGCGGGTAGGGATCAATGACGGCAACGCGTACTTTCTCTCTCACACCCATACCCCAATGACCCACCGCCTCAGTTGGCACAGCAAGTCGCCAACCCCCGCCCAAATTCTGCCCCGCACCGCTCCCCCACAACCGCCATAGGCCGTATCGGGCCGCGGCGTGGCGGAAGGCCCTGGGCAAGCTGGCCTCCTTGGGCTGCAATCTAGTCGCCCTTCGGGCGGCCGAAGAGATGAAGAAGTCTAGCCTGAGACTGGACTAAAGTACGTATCACTATTGCCCTAAGGTAGAGTTTGGGCCAAATGACGGTCGGGGCGGCCTGGCGGCGGCCGTCGCCCCCTGGCCGCGTTGAGGACAACTCCTTTGCCGGCTACCGCGCGCCAAGTCCTCGGACCTGCCGGCGGGTTGGCCGCCGCGCCCCCGCACCGGGCCGCAGGCAACGAGAGTCGGCGCAGGGGCGCCATGAC
>Ga0070695_100001271_pt1 | contig 13890 bp, 13 predicted proteins | sample KBSK1252metaG_FD_65471 | JGI IMG/M metagenome (GOLD analysis project Ga0070695, IMG submission 65471) | Corn, switchgrass and miscanthus rhizosphere microbial communities from Kellogg Biological Station, Michigan, USA - KBS K1-25-2 metaG | ecosystem: Host-associated > Plants > Roots >...
GACAAGAGCCGCCTGGACGTGCGCACCGGCGAGATCACCCTCAACAGCCTGAAGGAGCAGGTGGCGCAGGCCGGCTCCAGCCTGGACAAGGCGCGGGACGAGCTCCGGAAGACCACGCTCGTCTCCCCCATCGACGGGGTGGTGACCCAGGTCAACGCCGAGCTGGGCGAGATGACGATCACCGGCACCATGAACAACCCGGGGACGGTGATCATGACCGTCTCCGACCTGGGCGAGATCCTGGCCGAGGTGGACGTGGACGAGACCCGCGTGGTCCAGGTCGCTCCCGGCAAGCACGCTCGGGTGGTGGTGGACGCGGTGGGGGAGCTGCACCCCTACGAGGGGCGGGTGGTGGAGATCGCCGGCACCGCGGTGAAGCGCCAGGGGTCGGAGGTGCAGATCTTCCCGGTGAAGATCGCCCTCGACACCCCCGACGCGCGGCTGCGCCCGGGGATGACCGCCAAGGCGCGCATCGAGACCGAGCGCGCCGACCACGCCGTCACCGTGCCCATCCAGTCCGTGCTGGTGAAGCCCCGGAAAGAGGTCGCCGCGGTGCTGGCGGCCCGAGGCAAGAAGGGGAAGGGGGGAAAGCCCGCGGCAGCGGATGCCGCCGTGGCGGCGGAGCCCGTCTCCTCCGCTCCCGCGCCCGCGGCCTCCGGCGAGCGCAAGGTCGAAGCCGACCAGCGCGAGGTGGTGTTCAAGGTCGTGGACGGGAAGGCGGTGCTCACGCCGGTGCGCACCGGGATCTCCGACGAGAGCGACGTGGTGGTGGTGGAGGGCCTCAAGGCCGGAGATCGCCTGGTCACCGGTCCCTACCGCGCGATCAAGAAGCTCAAGGACGGAGAGGCGGTCAAGAAGCGCTCCGACACCAAGGACAAGGGGAAGGACGACAAGGGGACGGACGAAGGGGACGACTCGGGGGTTCAGGTCGAGGTGGACTGATGCCGGCGCTCATCGAGATCCAGGACGTGCACAAGGTCTACGACATGGGGGACGACAAGGTCCGCGCCCTGGACGGCGTCAGTCTGGTCATCCAGGAGGGCGAGTACGTTGCCATCATGGGCCCCTCCGGGTCCGGCAAGTCCACCCTCATGAACCTCATCGGCTGCCTGGATACGCCCACCGCCGGCTCCTACAAGCTCAAGGGGACGGAGGTGGCGGGGATGACCGACGACGAGCTCGCCGCCATCCGCAACGGTGAGATCGGGTTCATCTTCCAGACCTTCAACCTCCTGCCGCGCTCCGATGCCGTGCAGAACGTGGAGTTGCCCCTGGTGTACGCGGGCGTGCCCCGGCGGGAGCGGCGGGACCGAGCGCAGGAGGCGCTCAAGTCCGTGGGCCTGGGCGACCGCATGCACCACCGGCCCAACGAGATGTCGGGCGGCCAGCGCCAGCGCGTGGCGGTGGCACGCGCCCTCGTCAACCGTCCCTCCATCCTCATGGCCGACGAGCCCACCGGGAACCTCGACTCCAAGACGGGCGAGGAGATCATGAACCTCATGGACCAGCTCCACGCCCAGGGGCGCACGATCATACTCGTCACCCACGAGGAGGACCTGGCCCTGCGCGCCGCGCGAGTGGTGCGCCTGCGCGACGGCCGCGTCCTCAGCGACGTGCGGAACACGCCGATGGCGGTCGGCGGAGCATGATCCTCGAGAACCTGGGGCTGGCGCTGCGCTCGCTGTGGGCGCACAAGATGCGCTCCTTCCTCACCACCCTCGGCATCATCATCGGCGTGGGGGCGGTCATCACCGTGGTGTCGCTCGTCCAGGGCTTCAGCCAGGTGATCACCCGCGAGATCGAGGGCCTGGGCGCGAACTCCATCATCGTCGAGCCCAATCGTCCTCCGGGAAAAGAGGGGGAGAAGCTGGCCCGGGTGGAGATGACCCTCGAGGACGGCGAGGCCGTCCTGGCGGCGAGCCGCTACGTGGACGCGGTGGCTCCCCTGGTCCAGAACTTCGAGAAGGTGAAGGCGGGAGAGGAGGTCGCCCAGTACCCGGTGTTGGGCACCACGCCCATCTTCCAGGATCTCCGCAACTACTACGTCGAGCAGGGCCGCTTCTTCGCCGCCGTGGACGAACGCGAGCGCCAGAATGTCTGCGTGCTCGGGCACGGCGTGCTCAAGGATCTGAAGCTCCCGGCGAATCCGTTGGGACGCGAGCTGGCCATCGGGGCCCAGTCCTTCCGGGTGGTCGGCGTCATGGAGCCCAAGGGCCAGCTCCTGGGGCAGGACCTGGACAAGTTCGTGATGATCCCCTTTGGCACGGCGGTCGGGATCTACGGCGACACGGTGGCCAAGAAGGTGGCGTTCCTCATGCATGTGCGGGACGCGGCGCAGACCACTCAGGCCAAGGACGAGATCTCGGACCTCCTTCGCATCCGCCACCGGCTGCGCTTCGACCAGCCCAACGACTTCGAGGTCACCACCCAGAACCAGATCCTGGAAACCGTCACCAAGTTCTCGAACGGGATCACCTATGTGGTGGCGGGGGTGACGGCGATCGCGCTGCTGGTGGGTGGCATCGGCATCATGAACATCATGCTGGTGTCCGTCACCGAGCGCACCCGCGAGATCGGCGTGCGCAAGGCGGTGGGCGCCCGCCGCTCCCACATCCTGTCGCAGTTCGTGATCGAGGCGGTGGTGCTGGCCCTGTGCGGGGGCGTGCTGGGCATCGGGCTCGGCGTCGGCCTGGGCGCCCTCATCGCCGCCGCCATCCCCAACTGGCCGGGCTCTTACGTCCCCCTCTGGGCGACCGTGCTCTCCTTCGGCTTCTCCTCCGCGGTCGGGCTCTTCTTCGGGATCTACCCCGCGGCCAAGGCCGCGCGCCTCGACCCGATAGAATCACTGCGCTACGAGTAGCCAGCCTTTCAAGCTCCCGGACTGGTCCGCCCCCGGGCGTGCGCGCCGGCGGCAGGCGGTGGCGCTCGCGCTCGTCGCCCACCTCGTGCTCGCGCTCGTGCTCCTGCGGAGTGGTCCGGCGTTCGTCGAGACGGCCTCCCCGATGGAGCCGCCGGTTCCCGTGGTGTTCGTGCGCCCCCTCCCGCAGATCGTCCCGCTCCCTCCGCCGCCTCCCTCCTCCCCGGTTCCCGCACCGGCCGCGGGCGAGGCCACGCCGGCCCCGGCGGCCGCCGGCGTCGGCACGGCCGGCGAGGCGCCACGGCCGCGCCGGCCCGATCTCGTCTTCGTGATCGGCGCCCCGGAGGACGCAGATCCTGCGGAGCCGCGCGTGGCGGGGACCGCTGGGGTGACGCTGCCCGAGGTGGCCCCGGAAAGCGGCGAGGAGGCGCGCAGGCTCCAGGAGGTTCCCCGCAGCGGATGGGTCGTCCTTCGGGTCCTGGTCCGTAGAGACGGGACGGTCCAGGAGGTCGCGCCGGCAGGGGGAGGCGACGCCGCGGCTGCCACACGGATGGCTCCCGCGGTTCAGGCGTTGCGCTTCCGGCCGGCGCTCGAGCGGGGCCGTCCCGTCGACGCTTGGTTCACCATGGTGTGGCCCCCCGGGTGACCTCCGGCGCGGGCATGTCGGTCACGGAACGGCACGCGCCAAAATGGCGGCGGATCCAGGGTTTGCACATTCTCCGCAGCTTCTCAGCGGGCGACCTTGGCAGGCACGTTGCTATTGCGTACTGTGTGATGATCGGAACCCCGAGCCCCCAAAGGGGTTCTGGTGAGGTGTAAAGGGCAATGAACAATCGAGTTGGAATGCTGTCCGCGGGTCTGATCGTGATCGCGATGGCGCTGCTGGGGGCAGGCGACGTAGCGGCGCAGGGTGCCCCCGATCCGGTGGCGCTCTTCAACGCCGGGAAGTTCGCCGAAGCGGCACAGGCGCTGGAGACGCTGGCCCAGTCCAATCCCGACGATCCGGGCGTCCACTACCTGCTGGGACGCTCCCTCCTGAAGCTCGACCGCAGCGCGGACGCCGCCCGCGAGTTGCAGAAAGCGGTGGACCTGAAGGCCGCCGCCGCGGCCAAGGACCCCCAAGCCGATCCCAAGACCCTGTTCGACTTCGAGTTCTGGCTGGCCAACGCCTACGTGTCCACCAAGGAGTGGCCGAAGGTGGTCGACGTCCTCCAGAAGGCGGAACCCCGGATTCCCGACGACACCTACCGCGCCGCGGCCCTCGGGCTGCGGGGCTATGCCCAGCTGATGCTCGAGCACTACCCGGAAGCCGCCCACGACCTCGAAGCCAACCTGGCTCTGAAGAAGAACACGGCTAGCCTGGTGGCCCTGGGCAAGGCCTATTACGGGATGAAGGAATTCGAGAAGTCGGTCGCCGTCTTCCGTGACGCGAGCGCGCTCGAGCCCAAGGATCCGGGCACGTGGCTCCTGCTCGGCAATGCGGAGATCGCGGCGGCCGTGGGCGGCCAGGGGCAGGCGGTCGACGCCCACTACGCGGCGGCCATGAAGGCCGCTGACCAGTACCTGGCCCTCAAGAACGACGCCTCCGGGCACCAGCTCAAGGCCAAGGCCGCCCTCGCCATGGGCGACGGCGCCGCCGCGGAGGCCTCGCTGCAACAGGTGCTCCAGCTCGACCCCAGCAACTGCCAGGCCCGCAACCAGCTCGGGCGGGCCTACGTGGACCAGAAGAAATGGGCGGACGCGGAGCAGCAGCTCCAGGCGGCGTCCAAGTGCGAGCCCAACAGCGGCGGCAACTACGAAGCGCTGGGCTTCGTCTACCTGAACCAGGACAAGCTGCAGCAGGCTCTCGAGGCCTACCAGAAGGCCAACCAGCTCGCGGCCACGGCCTCGGCCCAGGAGGGCATCAAGGCCGTCCAGGCCCGGATGGAGATGCAGGCTGCCAACGCCCAGGTGGGCGCCGACAAGGCCGCCTGGGAGGCGAAGAAGAAGCAGCATGAGAAGGAGTACCAGGAGTACCTGAAGAAGCGCGAGGAGTGGGAGAAGAAGCGGAACGACGGCAACTGATCGGATTCGCCCGCCCACCCAAATCCACGAGGGGAGGCCCACCGGCCTCCCCTTCGTGTTTTCGGACCCCCTGTGTTAGATTGCGCGGCCGGTTCGTCGCACCCCCGGACACCCCGCCGTCGAGACGTGCATGACCGATAGCCTCGTCCCGGTCCTCCTGCTGCTGGTCGTCGCCGCCGGGCTCGCGGGCGTGCTGCTGCTGTTGTCCACCTACCTGGGGCGGCCCCGGCGCTCCACCGTGGACACGACCCCCTACGAGTGCGGGGCCAAGCCCTTCGAGTCCGTCGAGTCGCACCGCTTCTCGGTCAAGTTCTACCTGGTGGCGATGCTCTTCATCCTCTTCGACATCGAGGCGGCGTTCCTCTATCCCTGGGCCGTCACCTTCCACGAATTCACCGATGCCCGGACCTTCGTTCTCGGCGAGATGGCGGTCTTCCTCGGCATCCTGGTGATCGGATACGTGTACCTGTGGTGGCGCGGCGCCCTGGAGTGGGATTGATGGCCGAGCCCATGCAGGACGGGGCGGCGGCCGCGGGGCGGCTCCAGACGCGCTTCCCCGACGCGGTGGTGGCCGCGGGGTCCTTCCGGAACCAGCACTGGGTCGAGCTGCGGGCGGAGCGCCTGCTCGAGGTCTGCGCCTGGCTCCGCGACGACCCCGAGAACGACTACGTCATGCTGCTGGACGTCACTGCCGCCCACTGGCCTGACTCGGCCCAGCCCATGGAGGTGATCTATCACCTCTACAGCCTCTCCCGGAACGACCGCCTGCGCCTGAAGCTGCGTGCCGGCGACCGCGGCCCGGTGCCCTCCCTGACCTCGCTCTGGGAGTCCGCCGAGTGGAACGAGCGCGAGGCCTACGACATGTTCGGCATCGTCTTCGAAGGCCACCCCGACCTGAGGCGGATCCTCATGCCCGACGACTACACGGACTTCCCGCTCCGCAAGGAGCTCCCCCTGTACACGGGTTGACGATGCGCCACTCGATCGAGCGCTCCGCGGAGCATCCGGACGTCATCACCCTGAACATGGGCCCATCCCATCCCGCCACCCACGGCGTGCTGCGCCTGGTGGTGCAGCTGGACGGCGAGCAGGTGCTCCGCACCGTCCCCCATCTCGGGTATCTGCACCGAGGCATGGAGAAGATCGCCGAGAACCGCACCTACACACAGTTCATCCCCTACACGGACCGGCAGGACTACCTGGCCCCCCTCGCCAGCAACGTGGGGTTCGCCCTGGCCGTGGAGGACCTGCTGGGGATCCGGGTTCCCCCGCGCGCCGAGGTGATCCGCGTTCTCTGCTGCGAGCTGGCACGCATCGGCGCCCACCTTCTCTGGCTGGGCACCCACGCCCTGGACCTGGGAGCGGCCACCGTCTTCTTTCATACCTTCCGGGACCGGGAGTGGCACTACGACCTGGTGGAGGAGCTGACGGGGACGCGCTTGACCACGTCCTACACGCGCGTGGGCGGTCTCGCCCAGGACGCGAGCGGGGACTGGCTGAAGCACCTGCGGAAGTTCGTGGACGAGTTCCCCCGCCGGGTGGACCAGTACGAGAGCTTGCTCACAGGGAACGCCATCTGGAAGAAGCGGACGCAGGACGTGGGCGTGCTGTCGGCGACCCACGCCCTCGCCCACGGCGTCACGGGACCGGTGCTGCGGGCCAGCGGTGTCGAGTACGACGTGCGCAAGGCGCGTCCGTACTCGGGGTACGAGAACTACCAGTTCGACATTCCCACGGGGAGCGCAGGCGACTGTTACGACCGCTACCTGGTGCGCATCGAGGAGATGCGGCAGTCCGCGCGCATCATGGACCAGGCCCTGCGCAACGTGCCCGATGGCCCCTGGCACGTGGACGATCCAAAGATCTTCCTTCCCCCCAAGAAGCGGGTGCTCACCAGCATGGAGGAGCTGATCCACCAGTTCATGCTCGTCACCGAGGGATTCGAGTGCCCCTCGGGAGAGGTCTACTCCTCCACCGAGGCTCCCAAGGGAGAGCTCGGCTACTACATCGTGTCCACCGGCGGCCGTTCCCCGTACCGCCTGCGCGTGCGTTCCCCCAGCTTCAACAACCTCTCCGTGCTCCCCAGGATCTGCGAGGGGGGCCTAATCGCGGACGTGGTCGCCAACATCGGAAGCCTCGATCCCGTGATGGGGGAAGTGGATCGCTGATGCTGGGACCGGACTTCGAGAAGAGGGTGGACGCCATCGTGGCCCGTTACCCGGAGCCCAAGGCGGCGCTGCTGCCCGTGCTCTGGGAGGTCCAGCGGGCCCGCGGCCACGTGGACGCCGACGCCGAGGCCTGGGTGGGGAAGCGCCTGGGCGTCTCCGCCGCCCACGTGCACGGCTGCGTCACCTTCTACACGATGTACAAGCAGCAGCCCTCGGGGAAGTACCACCTCCAGGTCTGCACCACCCTCTCCTGCATGCTGCGGGGCTCGGACGAGCTGGTCGAGCACCTGACGCGGCGCCTGGGGATCGGGGTGGGGGAGACCACCCCCGACGGCCGCTTCTCCCTGGTGCGGGTGGAATGCCTGGGCTCCTGTGGCACCGCCCCCATGTTCCAGCTCAACGACGACTACCACGAGAACCTGACCGCGGAGCGCGTGGACCGGCTGCTGGACAGCCTTCCCTAGGAGGATGGGACCGGTGGAGCGCATCCTGACCCGCAACGTGGACAAGCACGACTCGGAGACGATCGCCGTCTACGAGGGGGGAGGCGGCTACCAGGCGTTGCGGAAGGCGCTCTCCGGGATGTCACCCGAGGCCGTCACCGACGAGGTGAAGAAGTCGGGGCTGCGCGGCCGTGGGGGCGCCGGGTTCCCTACCGGACTCAAGTGGACCTTCATGCCCAAGGAGGTAGGGAAGAAGCCGCACTACCTCCTCTGCAACGCGGACGAGTCGGAGCCGGGGACGTTCAAGGACCGGCTGCTCATGGAACGCGACCCCCACCTGCTGCTTGAGGGGTGCCTCATCTCCTCGTACGCGATCCACGCCTCGGTCTGCTTCATCTATGTGCGCGGCGAGTACGTGCGCTCCATCCGCGTCCTGGAGCGGGCCATCGCCGAGGCCTACGCCAAGGGGTACGCGGGGAAGAACATCCTGGGAAGCGGCTGGTCCTGCGAGCTGGTTCTCCACCCGGGTGCGGGGGCCTACATCTGCGGCGAAGAGACCGCGATGATGACCTCGCTGGAGGGGAATCGCGGCTACCCGCGCCTGAAGCCCCCCTTCCCGGCGCAGGCCGGCCTCTGGGGCTGCCCCACCACGATCAACAACGTGGAGACCCTTGCCAACGTCCCCTTCATCGTGGAGCGGGGGGCGGACTGGTTCCTGTCCATCGGGAAGGCGCCCAAGAATAGCGGGCCCAAGCTGTACAGCCTCTCCGGCCACGTGAAGCGGCCCGGCAACTACGAGGCTCCCATGGGCCTGCCCCTGCACGAGCTGATCTACGACCTGGGCGGCGGGATGCTGCGGGATGACCGCCCCCTGAAGGCGGTGATCCCCGGCGGGTCTTCCGTGCCCGTGCTCCGCGCGGACGAGTGCGAGGTGGACCTGGACTTCGACTCCTTGGCCGCCAAGGGCACGATGCTGGGCTCGGCCGGGGTCATGGTGATGGACAGCGGCACCTGCATGGTGAACGCGCTGCGCCGCATCTCCCACTTCTACGCCCACGAGTCCTGCGGCCAGTGCACGCCCTGCCGAGAGGGTTGCGGCTGGATGGAGCGGATCCTGGACCGGCTGGACACGGGCGAGGGTCGGCAGGCGGACCTCGACCTCCTGCACGACATCGGGGGCCAGATCATCGGCAACACGATCTGCGCCCTGGGAGACGCCGCGGCCATGCCCGTGCAGTCCTTCGTGAAGAAGTTCCGAGACGAGTTCCAGTACCACGTGGACCACAAGGCGTGCATGGTGTGAGATGCCGAAGCTGACGATCGACGGCCAGGAGGTGGAGGCCCAGCCCGGCGCCACCGTCCTGCAAACGGTGCTGAGCCAGGGACGCGTGGTCCCTCACTACTGCTACCACCCCGGCCTGTCCATCGCGGGCAACTGCCGGATGTGCCTGGTGGAGGTGGAGAAGGCTCCCAAGCTCGTCATCGGGTGCGCCACGGTGGTCACGGAAGGGATGGTGGTCCGGACCGAGTCGGAGCCGGTGAAGAAGGCCCGCGCGGCCATGATGGAGTTCTTCCTCCTCAACCACCCCCTGGACTGCCCCATCTGCGACCAGGCCGGCGAATGCAAGCTGCAGGACTACGCGGTCGAGCATGGGCGCGGCTACAGCCGCAGCGTGGAGCCGAGACCGGCCTTCAACAAGGCGGTGGACATCGGCCCCCACGTGATGCTCGACCAGGAGCGCTGCATCCAGTGCTCTCGCTGCATCCGCTTCTGCGACGAGGTGACGAGGACGGGGGAGCTGGCCTTCTTCCAGCGCGGCGACCGCACCGTGATCGGGGTGGCGCCGGGCCGGCCGCTGGCCAACAGCTACTCGGGCAACGTGGTCGACATCTGCCCGGTGGGGGCGCTCACGCTCAAGGAGTTCCGCTTCCAGACCCGCGTCTGGTACCTCAAGAACACCCCCTCCGCCTGCATCGCCTGCGCCCGCAACTGCAGCGTCTTCGTGGGCACGGGGACGCAGCGCCAGATCATGACCACGAGCGGCCAGCAGGACGAGCGGGTGAAGCGCCTGGTCCCCCGCTACAACCCGGAGGTCAACGGCCACTGGATGTGCGACGAGGGGCGGCTGTCCTGGCGGAGCCTGTACGCGGCCCCGCGCCTGATGCAGGCCAAGTCCGAGGGCGCCACCGTGGCCTGGGAGGACGCCATCGCCAAGGCGGCGGGGCTCCTGCGCGGGAAGGGCAAGGTGGCCCTGTCGCTCTCCCCTCGCCTCACCTGCGAGGACCTCTACGCCTGGCGGTTGCTGGCGGAGGCGGTCTCGGCGCAGGTCAGCGTGCGGCGGATCGTGCGCGGGGAGGACGACTCCCTGCTGCTGCGCGCCGACAAGGGAGGGAACAGCCGGGGTGCGGCCTGGATCCTGGGGCAGGCCGCCCTGGACCGCTCCCTCACCGACGCCGTTCGCGCGGGCGCGGTGGAGGCGCTGGTCGTGGTGGGGGATCCCCTCGATCCTGCCGACACACCGGCGCTCCCCGCGGGCGCCGCGGTCGGACGTGTGATCTTCGTCGGCCCCCACGAGGTGGGTGCGGCGGAGGCGGCGCACGTCGCCCTCCCCGCCGCCGCCTGGGCCGAGGAGGACGGCACGGTGGTGAACTTCCAGGGGCACCTGCAGCGGGTGCAGCGGGCGCACCTCCCGCACGGGGAAGGCCGGCCCGGCTGGAGGGTCGTGCGCGACCTCGCCGAAGCCGCCGGTCTGACGCTCCCCGGCTGGGCCGCGGCCAGCGAGGTCTTCGCCTCCGCGAGTGCCGTCGTTCCCGAGCTCTCCGGCCTGGCCCACGCGGACGTCGGCATCCTGGGCGTGCGCGCGGGGGGAGTCTCGACGGGGGTTCCGGGGTGAGCGACCTGCAGTTCCAGCTGCTGGCGGCGCTGGTGAAGGTCGTCCTGGTGGTCGCCGCCCTGGTGCAGGCGGTCCCGGTGATGACCTGGATCGAGCGGCGCGTCAGCGCCTTGATCCAGGACCGCTGGGGGCCCAATCGCGTGGGGCCCCTGGGGCTCCTGCAGCCCCTGGCCGACGGCATCAAGTTCGTGATGAAGGAAGACATCATGCCGTCGGAGGCGCACAAGGCGCTCTACTTCCTGGCCCCCGCCATGGCGCTGATCCCCGCCCTCGTCGCCTTCGTGGTGATCCCCTTCGGTCCCGTGGTGCAGATCTCCGGGCGCTCCGTCCCCCTGGTGGTGGCCGACCTCGACGGTGGCCTCCTCTTCACGCTGGCCGCGGCGTCCATGGGGGTCTACGGCATCGTGCTCGCGGGCTGGTCCAGCAACAGCAAGTTCTCGCTCATGGGGGGCCTGCGCTCCGCGGCCCAGATGGTCAGCTACGAGCTGGCTCTCTCTCTCTCCCTCATGGGGGTGGTGCTGCTCTCGGGCACGCTGCGGCCCATGGCCATCGTGGAGAAGCAGGCCGGCTGGTTCTGGGAGTGGAACGCCTTCCTGGGAGGCTTGCAATTCGTGGGCTTCCTCATCTTCCTGGTGGCCGGCTTCGCGGAGACCAACCGCTTGCCCTTCGACCTCCCGGAGGCGGAGGCCGAGCTGGTGGCCGGATACCACACCGAGTACTCGTCCATGAAGTTCGCCATGTTCTTCATGGCCGAGTACGTGAACATGATCACCTCCTCGGCGCTGGCGGTGACCCTGTTCCTGGGAGGCTGGCAGCTCGGCATCCCCACCGAGCTCCTGGGCCTGCAGCCGGGCTGGACCCTGTGGACCCTGCAGATCCTCGCCTTCGCCGGGAAGGTCGCCTTCTTCCAGTTCGTGTTCGTGTGGGTGCGCTGGACGCTGCCGCGGTTCCGCTACGACCAGCTGATGGACGTGGGATGGAAGGGACTGCTCCCGCTGGCGCTGGCCAACCTGGTGTTCACGGCCCTGCTGGCCATGAGCGGACGGGGACGCTGGTGACCGCGCTGACCCTGGCCGCCTACGTGGTCCTCGCCGTGCTGGCCCTGGTGTCGGCGGTGGTCGTGGTCTGGCACCGGAACCCCGTGGTGGCGGCCCTGGCCCTGGCGTTCAACCTGGTCTCGATCGCCGGCTTCTACCTGGTCATGGACGCCCAGTTCCTGGCCCTGCTCCAGGTCATCGTCTACGCCGGCGCCATCATGGTCCTCATCCTCTTCGTGATCATGCTGCTGAACCTGCGCCAGGAGCTGCGGGGGAGGGACAGCGGCCTCCTGCAGCGGGTGCTCGGTCCGCTGCTGGCCCTCACCCTCGGCCTCCTCTTCGTGCGGGTTCTCTGGAGGTCGGTGACTTCCGGCTTCGCTCCTCCCACGCCGGAGTTCGGCACGGTGGCCTCGGTGGGCCGGGAGCTGTTCGGCACGTTCTTCTATCCTTTCGAGGCGATCTCGCTCCTGCTGGTGGCGGCCATGGTGGGGGCCGTGCTCCTCGCCAAGAGGAGGCTCTAGATGATGGAGCCCCGGATCGTCCTCGCCGTCTCCGCGGTGCTCTTCGCCCTGGGGGTGGTGGGCGTCCTCCTCCGCCGCGGCGCCATCAGCATCCTCATGTGCGTCGAGCTGATGCTGAACGCCGCCAACCTGGTGTTCATCGCCTACGCCCGGCACTACCAGGAGGCGGAGGGCCAGGTCTACGTCTTCTTCGTCATGACCCTGGCGGCGGCTGAGGCCGCCGTCGGGCTCGCCATCGTCCTCGCCCTCTTCCGACTGCGGGAGACGACCGACGTGGACGAGATCAACCTCCTCAAGTGGTGAGCGGCGTGCGCGCGATCGCCCTGATCCCCCTCCTCCCCCTGCTGGGCGCCGCCGTCAACGGCATCCTGGGGCGCCGCCTGCCCCGCCGTCTGGTGGGCATCCTGGCCTGCGCCACGGTGCTGGGCGCGTTCGTCCTGGCGGTGAAGGCGGTGGTGGATCTGGCCGCCCTCCCGGAGGGGGCGCGCTACCTCCAGACCTCCCTGGGGACGTGGCTTCCCCTGGGAGAGGTCGCGGGGAACGTGCTCACCGTGGACTGGTCCTTCGCGCTCGACCCCATCTCCGCGGTCATGGTGCTGGTGGTCACCGGGGTCGGCTTCCTCATCCACGTCTACAGCCTCGGCTACATGGCCCACGAGGAGGGCTTCTCCCGCTTCTTCACCTACCTGAACCTGTTCATGGCGATGATGCTGACGCTCGTCCTGGGCGACAACCTCCTCGTCATGTTCGTGGGATGGGAGGGGGTGGGCCTGTGCTCCTACCTCCTCATCGGCTTCTTCTACGACAGGCCGTTCGACCTGCGGACCGGCCTCACCTGCGCCGATGCCGGACGCAAGGCGTTCATCACCAACCGCATCGGCGACCTCGCCTTCCTGGTGGGGATGATCCTGCTCGCCGTGCGCTACGGCACCTTCCGCTTCCCCGAGATCGCCCAGGCGGTGAGCGGGGGAGGGGAGCACGCGCTCCTGGTCGTCGTCGGCATCCTGCTCTTCCTGGGCGCCTGCGGGAAGTCGGCGCAGATCCCCCTCTACGTGTGGCTCCCCGACGCCATGGCCGGCCCCACCCCGGTCTCGGCCCTGATCCACGCGGCCACGATGGTGACCGCGGGGGTCTACATGGTCACCCGCATGTCCGCCCTCTACGCCGGGGCGCCGGAGGCCATGGCCGTGGTGGCGGTGGTGGGGGCGGCGACCTCGCTCTTCGCCGCCACCATGGGGATCACCGCCACCGACATCAAGAAGGTCCTCGCCTACTCCACGGTGAGCCAGCTCGGCTACATGTTCGCAGCGGCGGGGGTGGGGGCCTACGTGGCAGGGATGTTCCACCTCACCACCCACGCGTTCTTCAAGGCGCTGCTCTTCCTGGGGGCGGGAAGCGTCATCCATGGTCTCTCCGGCACCCAGGACATCCGTGAGATGGGCGGCGTGCGCCGCTCCATGCCCATCACGTTCGCCACCTTCCTGGTGGGATGCCTGGCCATCGCCGGCCTCCCCGGTCTCTCGGGCTTCTTCTCCAAGGACGAGATCCTCTGGGCCGCCTGGTCCTCGGGGCACCTGGGCGTCTGGGCGCTGCTTGCGCTGTCGGCGGGGCTGACGGCGTTCTACATGTTCCGCCTGCTCTACCTCGTCTTCTTCGGGGAGTCGCGCGCGCATGGACACGGGCACGCCCACGAGTCGCCTCCCTCCATGACGGTGCCGCTGGTGGCGCTGGCCGTGCTCTCCATCGCCGGGGGCTGGATCGGCATCCCCGCCGCCCTGGCCGGGGGTCGCGACATCAACGTGTTCCATCGCTGGCTGGCCCCGGCGATCACCATGCCGGTGCACGCCGAGGGTCACGGAGAGGCGAAGGCGGAAATGGCGCTGATGGCCGCGGCCGTCGCCCTGGC
>Ga0070695_100001272_pt1 | contig 13889 bp, 11 predicted proteins | sample KBSK1252metaG_FD_65471 | JGI IMG/M metagenome (GOLD analysis project Ga0070695, IMG submission 65471) | Corn, switchgrass and miscanthus rhizosphere microbial communities from Kellogg Biological Station, Michigan, USA - KBS K1-25-2 metaG | ecosystem: Host-associated > Plants > Roots >...
TCCTCGATCGGCTTCTTCTTCGCCGCCATGATGCCCTTGAGCGAGGCGTAGCGTGGCTCGTTGAGCCCCTTGTCGGCCGCCAGCACCGCCGGCAGCGTGACCTCCACCACCTCGCGCCCGCCCTCGACCTCGCGCTCCACCACCGCGGCGCCGTCGAGGCCCTGGGTCAGCTCGATCGCGGCCACGACGGTCACACAGGGATGGCCGATCAGCTCCGCCACCATCGGCGCCACCTGGGCCGCGTCGTCGTCCACGGCCTGCTTGCCGAACCACACCAGCCGCGGGGCCAGCACTTGCACCTCGGCCGCGATCGCGCGCGCCACCTGGAGCGAGTCGGGCTGGACCGTGTCGGTCTTGAGGTGGACGGCGCGGTCCGCGCCCATCGCGAGGGCGTTGCGCAGCGTGGTCTGGACCCCGGCGCCACCGAGCGACACCACGACGACCTCGCCCTGACCCGCGGCTTCGCGGATGCGCAGCGCCTGCTCGAGGGCGAACTCGTCGTAGGGGTTGAGGATCCAGGTCACGCCGGCGGGGTCGAGGGTGCGGCCGTCGGCCGCCACCTTGACGCGCGTCTCGGTGTCGGCGACCTGCTTGATGCAGACGACCTGGATCACCGCTCACCTCGCGTGCGGCCGGGGCCGTGGCCGGCTTGCGCCAAGTTTCACAAAGTCGCCCGGGCCCGAGGGCGCTGGTGCCAACACCTGTGAGGGGAAGCCGGGGCAGTCTCGCGCGGGCGGCCCCGGAGTGTCAAGGCCGCGAGGCCGTTGCGGGATCAGCCGTCCAGGGCGTCGTCGCTCGAACGCGGGTCCGCGGCCGCGGGATCCTCGGCCGCCCGTGCGAGGGCCGGACGTCCGCCGCGCACCGTCACCTCGGCCAGCCGACCCCTCCCATTGTAATTGGAGGACATCACGGACCCGTAGGCGCCCGCGTCGAGGAGCGCCACCAGGTCGCCGCGCTCGAGCGGCGGCAGCATCGCGTCGCGCTCGAACACGTCGGCGCTCTCGCACACCGGCCCCACGACCGTGGCGGGCTCCGGGTCGCCGGGACGCGCGCGCACGGGCAGGATGCGATGGGGCGCGTGGTAGAGCGCGGGCCGGATGAGATCGTTCATGCCGGCGGCCAGCACCACGAAGCGCCGCGACGTGTCGTCGCGCGTTCCGCGCCGGCGCTTGACCCACAGCACCTGGGCGAGCAGCACGCCGGCGGGCGCCACGACCCAGCGGCCCGGCTCCATGACCCACTCCACGCGCAGCGCGCCGATCAGGTCCGCGAGCCGCGCCGCGTGCGATTCCAGCGGGAACTCGGCGCCGCCGCCCGAGTAGTTCACGCCGAAGCCGCCGCCGAGGTTGACGAGTCCGAGCGGGGCGCCGCGCCGCGCCGACTCGTCGGCGAGGCCGCGCGCCGTTTCCGCGGCCGCGAGCAACGGGCCCGATTCGAGCAGCTGTGATCCCACGTGCAGGTGCACGCCGTCGACGCGCAGGTGCGGCCAGCGCGCACGGGCACTCCAGGCCTCGAGCGCTTCCGCGGGCGCCACGCCGAACTTCGCCTGGTCGTTCCCCGTGGCCACGTAGGCGTGCCCGGGGGTCGTGATGCCGGGGTTCACCCGCAGCGCCACGCGTACGGTGGCACCCACGCGGGCCGCATGCTCCTCGAGCAGGTCCAGCTCGTCGACGTGGTCGGCGTTCACCGAGTGGACGCCCTCGCGGGCGGCGAACGCGGCCTCCTGCGGCGTGCGGCCGTTGCCGTTCAGGATGCGCTCCGCGGCCGGGAAGCCCGCGCGCGCGGCGGCGTGCAGCTCGCCGAGCGATCCCGCCTCCGCCGCGAGCCCCGCTCCGCGCACGACCGCCAGGATCGCGGGCAGGGCGTTGGCCTTGAGCGCGTAGGCCGCACGCACGCCGAGCGGCGCGAACGCGGCGTGGAAGCGGCGCGCGCGCGCCGCGACGAGGTCGAGGTCGTAGACCCAGCACGCGGCCGCGTCCGGATCGCGGCGGTGGAGTGCGCTCATCACCTGGTCGAGCGGCACGCCGCCGAGCGCCAGGACTCCGCGCTGCTGCGTCACACCATCCACGACGGTCATCGTGCCGCCTCCCGCGCGACTCTGCGCCGTTCCGCTTCGGCCAGGTCGTCGCGCGTGTTGACGTTGAGGAAGCTCCCCAGGCCTCCGGGCAGCCGCTCGAGCCCCGCGTCGTCGAGCCGCACGGCGTCGAGCGCTTCGACTGCCGCCAGCAACGAGCGCTCGCCCGCTTCGAGCCGGGCGGTCAGGATCGCCCGCGCGCCGGGAGCATAGGCCGCGACGAGCGGCTGGGGAATCCCTCCCGGGGCCGGCACCACCGCGGCGCGATCGCCGAGCCGCGCCCGCAGGGCCTCCAGCAGCGCGGCCGACACGCACGGGAAGTCGACGCCGAGCACCAGGGCGATGGTATACGGCCGGCTCGCGAGCCCGGCGACGACGCCGGCGAGCGGCCCAGCCGCACCGGGAGCGTCGGCCACCCGCGCTGCGGGCGGTCCGCCGATCGCCGTGGGCATCGGCAGCACGAGCGCTGCCGGCGCCGCGACCACGACCTCGTCGCAGACGGCCTGCAGCGTGCGCACACCTCGCTCGAGCAGCGTCAGCTCGCCGACCCGGGCGAGCGCCTTCGGCACGCCCAGGCCCAGGCGGACACCCGCGCCCCCCGCGACGAGCACGCCGAGCGTCGCCGCCATCAGTACCCGGCCCGCTTGTCGACCACGTTGTCGAGCGGCTCGCCGGCGAGCCAGCGGTCCAGGTTGCGCGCGAACAGCTCGCAGGTGCGTTCCCAGAAGCGCGGGCCGAAGCCCGAGACGTGCGGCGTCACGATCACCTGCGGCATGCCCCAGAGAGGGCTCGCGGCCGGGAGCGGCTCCTCGACGAACACGTCGAGCCCCGCACCCGCGATGCGGCCGGCGGCGAGCGCGTCGGTCAGGGCCACTTCGTCGACCAGCGGGCCGCGGCCCATGTTGATGAGGACCGCGTGCGGGCGCAGCCGCGCGAGCTCGGCCCGCCCGATCAGCCCGCGCGTCGCGGGTGTGAGCGGGGCGGCGACCACCAGCCAGTCGACGCGCTCCATCAGCTCGCCGAGGCGCTCGATCCCCCACTGTGCGTGGGCCGGTGAGGGGTCCTCCGCCGGATGCCGGCGCACCGCGAGCACGGTCATGCCCAGCGCACGCGCGCGCTCGGCGACCGCGGTGCCCACGGCCCCCAGCCCGACCAGGCCGAGCGTGCTGCCGGCGAGCTGTCCGAACGGCGGCGGCGAGCCGAACTGCGCGTCCTGCTCCCACGTGGCGCGCGCCTGCGCGTCGCGCGCCACGTGGAGCTTGCGCGCGAAGGCAAGCATCACGCCGAGCGCGTGCTCCGCCATCGACACGGCGTGGAGGCCATGGGCGTTGGTGAGCACGACCGGGCTCTCGATCATCTCGGGAAAGAGCATCGGCCCGACGCCGGCGGCGGTGAGCTGGATCCAGCGCAGGCGTGTCGCCCGCGCGAAGTTCTCGCGCCGCACCGCCCAGCCGAGCACGATGTCGGCCTCGGGGAGGACCCGGTCGACTTCGGCGCGGTCGCGCGGCGAATCGAAGCGCACCGTGGGAAACCGGGCCGCGAGGGCGTCGACGTGGACCTGCGGCAAGTTCCAGACGCTCTTCTCCCAGCGCACGAATTCGAGCACGCGCAGTGGTGTCACGGCGCGCATGGTGCCACAGCGTGCGCGGCGCTGCGACGAGGCTGGGCGGCCCTCGCGTCGAGTCGCGCGCCGGGCCCCGGCGTCCGACCGGGTTTCGCCTTGCATGGCCGCGTCCTGCTGGCTAGTCTCACGCGACTTTCGCCGGGCCCATCCCCTTCCGGAGGCGTTCTTGTCGCACGTTCGCGCGCGCATCGCGCTGCCGTCCCTGATGCTGGCCGCATTCGCGACCCTCGCCGGCCCGGCCCACGCCGGTCCGTGGGGCCTGGCCCACAACGACTGGTACTCCAACCTCGAAGGCAACGCCTTTTCCGCCCACACCTCCCTGCTCTCCGACGGCACCCGCGCCGATACCGGGCTCGTCATCGAGCAGCGCGCGCTGGTCTCCACGACCGAGGTCGGCTGGAAGCACCGGATCACCGTGCTGTTCTCGCTGCCGGCCATGAGCGTGACCCGGCGTGGTCCGGGTCTCCAGGGCACCGCCACCGGATTCCAGGACGTTCAGCTCGGCGCGCGCTGGAACCTGATCAACGGACCCACCGCCGCGGCGATCGAGATCGACTGGAGTGCTCCGGCCGGGTACAACCGCAGCCTCGATTCACTCGGATACCATCTCGGCGACGGCCTGCAGGAGCTGGCCGGCGGCATCACGCTGGGCACGGGCGTGTTCGGCCGTGGCTTCGTCGAGGGATCGTTCGGATACGGCCGCCGCTACCTGGGCATCGGTGAGCGCGACAAGGGCCCCGTGGTCGCGGGCGACCCGCACATCGCCAAGTACCTCTGGGCCGATCACCTGGTCGCCAGTGGCGATCTCGCGCTGTGGATGACCCCGTCGCTCCTGGTGGGCGGCCGCTACAAGGGTGTGATCTCGCTCTCGAGCGGCGCGATGCTCCCGGAGACCAACGCGCACCTCGCCGGGGGCATCGTGCTCTATCGTGTCGACGAGCGTCTCGACGTGTTTGCCGGATCGTGGTCCACCGTGTCGGGCAAGAACGCGTTGCACATCGACCAGGGCTACGTCGGCATGGCGTTCCACAAGACGACGCTCCATCGCCTGCAGGGATTCCTGGGCAGCAAGCCGTCGCCCTAGCACGAGCGCCCGGTGGTGTCCGGCCGCGCCGGGCCTCGGGGAGATCGTTCCATCCGCGACCTGATCGCCCGCCTCCTGCCGTCCCTCCGGAGGTATCGCCGCGGCCTGACCGTCGGCGTGGTCTGCGTCGTGCTCACCAACGCGATCGCGCTCACCCAGCCCTACGTGCTGCGGCTCGCGGTCGACGACCTCTACCGCGGCGTCACGTCCGACAAGCTCGCCCGCTACGCGCTCATCCTGCTCGGGATCGCCGCCCTGGCGGGCGTGTTCAAGTTCCTGATGCGGCACTTCGTCATCGGGATCTCGCGGCACCTCGAGAACGACCTCCGCAACGACCTGTTCGCGCACCTGCAGACGCTGCCGCTCGAGTACTACCAGCGCACGCGCACCGGCGAGATCATGTCGCGTGCGACCAACGACCTCTCGGCGGTGCGCATGATGCTCGGCCCGGGCATCATGTACATGGTCAACACGGTCACCGTGGCGGCCGTGTCGATCGCGTGCATGGTCGCGATCAGCCCGCGCCTCACCCTCTACAGCCTCCTGCCGCTTCCGCTCGTCTCGCTCACGGTGTGGTTCTTCGGCGACCGCATTCACCGCCGCTTCGAGGCGATCCAGGCACAGTTCGCCGAGCTCTCGGCGCGCGTGCAGGAGAACCTGTCCGGCGTCCGCGTCATCCGCGCGTTCGCCGCCGAGGGCCGCGAGGTGGAGACCTTCCGCGAGATGCACCAGGAGTACCTGGACCGCAACCAGCGGCTCATCCGCGTGTGGGGTGTGTTCTACCCGATGCTCGGGTTCCTGTCGGGCCTCGCGGCGCTGCTGGCGCTCTACCTGGGCGGGCGCGAAGTCGTGGGCGGTCGCATCACGCTGGGGCAGTTCGTGGCGTTCACGGTCTACCTGGGCATGCTGAACTGGCCGGTCGTGGCGCTCGGCTGGGTCATCAACCTGTTCCAGCGCGGCATGGCGTCGTACCGGCGCATCGTCGACGTCCTCGACGTCACGCCCTCGATCCGGAGTCCGATGCACGCGCACCGCCCCGCGGCCGTGGCGGGCGAGATCGAGTTCCGCAACCTGACGTTCACCTACCCGGGGGCCACACGCCCCGCGGTGCGCAACCTGTCCCTGCACGTTCCTGCGGGGCGGACCGTTGCGCTCGTCGGCCGCACCGGGTCGGGCAAGACCACGCTGATCTCGCTGGTCCCGCGCGTGTTCGATCCACCGCCGGGCACGGTGTTCGTCGACGGCGTCGACGTGCGCGAGTGGGATCTCGACGCGCTGCGCGCCGGCATCGCGCTGGTGCCTCAGGAGACCTTCCTGTTCTCCGCGACGCTGGCGGAGAACATCGGTTACGGCGTCGACGCCGCGGCGCGGGATGCGGTCGAGCGCGCGGCGCGGATCGCCCGGCTCGACGACGACGTGAGCGGATTCCCCGCCGGCTACGACACCGTGGTCGGCGAGCGCGGCATCACCCTCTCGGGCGGCCAGCGGCAGCGCGCCGCGATCGCACGCGCGATCATGCGCGACGCCCCGGTGCTCATGCTGGACGATTGCCTCTCGAGCGTCGACACCCAGACCGAGGCGGCCATTCTCATGGGCCTGCGCGGGGAGATGCGGCGGCGCACCTCGCTGCTGGTCTCGCACCGCGTGAGCACGGTGCGGGACGCCGATCTCATCGTGGTGCTCGACGACGGTTTGGCCGTCGAGCGCGGCACGCACGACGCGCTGGTGGCCCTGGATGGCCGCTACGCCGAGCTCGACCGGCAGCAGCAGCTCGAAGAGGAGCTGGAAGCCTCGTGAGCCCGCACGAAGAAGACGCTCTCGGCAAAGCCTACGACCACCGTCTCATGCGGCGGCTGCTCGGGTACCTGCGGCCCTACCGCCCGAGCGTCGCCGCCGCCATCGTGGTGGTGATCTTCGACGCGGTGGCGCAGCTCGCCGGCCCGTGGCTCACCATGCAGGCCATCGACAACGGCATCCGCCACCGCGATCTCGGCCACCTCGACCGCGTCGCGATCCTCTACCTGGCGGTGCTGCTCGTGGGCTTCGGGCTCGGCTACCTGCAGACGCAGATCATGCAGAGCGTCGGGCAGCGGGTCATGATGGACCTGCGCATGGCGCTGTTCAGCCACCTGCAGCGGCTGCCGGTCGCGTTCTTCGACCGCCACCCGGTGGGGCGGCTGCTCACCCGGGTCACCAGTGACGTGGACGTGCTGAACGAGCTGTTCACGGCCGGCGTGGTGGCGATCTTCGGCGACCTGTTCACGCTGCTGGGCATTCTCATCGCCATGTCGCGGATCAACGCCGAGCTCATGGCGGTGGCGTTCTCCGTGCTGCCGCTCATCGCGCTCGTGACCCTCACCTTCCGCGTCAAGGTGCGGCGGTCGTTCCGCGACATCCGCACGCGGCTCGCGCGTCTGAACAGCTTCCTCAACGAGAACCTGAGCGGCATGAGCACCGTGCAGATCCTCAACCGCGAGCGGCGCAACCTCGAGTCGTTCCGCACCATCAACGCCGGGCATCGGGATGCACACCTGCAGACCGTCTTCTACCACGCGATGTTCTTCCCGGTGCTCGAATTGGTCGGCGCGCTGGCGGTCTCGCTGATCGTCTGGTACGGCGGGCGTCAGGTCATGTGGACCGGGATCACGCTCGGGACCCTCGTGGCGTTCATCCAGTACACGCAGCGCTTCTTCCGCCCGATCTCGGACCTGAGCGAGAAGTACAACATCCTGCAGCAGGCGATGGCCTCGTCGGAGCGCATCTTCGATCTGCTCGACACGCCCGCCGATCCCACGAGCCCGCCGCTCCCGGAGACGCCCGCCGCCGCGGCGCCGGCCGCGGCACCCGCGTTCCGCGGGCGGATCGAGTTCGACCACGTGTGGTTCGCCTACCGCGGCGAGGACTGGGTGCTGCAGGACGTGTCCCTCACGGTGGACCCGGGCGAGCGCGTGGCGCTCGTGGGTGCCACCGGGTCCGGCAAGACCACGCTCGCGGCCCTGGTCATGGGCTTCTACACGCCCCAGCGCGGCACGATCCGCGTGGACGGGCGTCCGATCGCCGAGTGGGACCTGGCGGCGCTGCGCCGCCAAGTCGGGCTCGTGCTGCAGGACGTGTTCCTCTTCTCTGGCACGATCGCCTCGAACCTGCGGCTCGGGAACGAGACGCTCTCGGACGACGCCCTCGAGCGCGCCTCGCGCGAGGTCCACGCGCACGAATTCATCGCGCGCTTGCCGGGCGGCTACGAGGCGCCGGTGCGCGAGCGCGGCGCCACGCTCTCGGTCGGCCAGCGCCAGCTGCTGGCGTTCGCGCGCGCGTTGGCGTGCGACCCGCGCCTGCTCGTGCTCGACGAAGCCACCTCGAGCGTGGATACGCAGACGGAGGGTCTGCTCCAGCAGGCGCTCCGGCGCCTCATGCGCGACCGCACGTGCGTGGTGATCGCCCACCGGCTGTCCACGATCCAGGACGTGGACCGGATCGTCGTCATGCACCACGGGCGCATCCGCGAGTCCGGCACCCACGCCGAGCTCTTGGCCAAGCGCGGCATCTACTTCCGGCTCTACCAGCTCCAGTTCATCGACCGCCCCGCGGCCTCCCCGGGCCCGAAATCCGACTGGGACGGGATCCTGACCGATTCACAAGTCGTTGACACCCGTATAGAGCTGGCATAACCTCTTTGCTCGCGCGCGCGACCTTCGACCCTTCATCCTTGCCGGGAGGTCCCATGCAACTGGGTAAGAAGATTCGCGATTTGAGGCTTCGTCGTGGCCTGACCGTACAGCAGCTGGCCGGTGCGACGGGACTCTCCAAGGGTTTCATCAGCCAAATCGAAAACCACCGCACGTCCCCCTCCCTCGCCACCCTTCACGACCTTGCGCGCGCGCTCGACACGTCAGCGGCCTATCTCGTGGTGGAGGAGGACCAGGTGCCGTGCATCGTCCGGATGGACGAGCGCACCCGGGTGCCCGTCGGCGGGAACACGTCGCGGGTCGAAGTGCTCTCGGCGCGGCCCAAGCGCAACCTCGAGCTGATCCAGCTCGAGCTGCCGGCCGGTCTCGAAGCCGGCGACCAGCGCCACTACCACCACGGCGAGGCCTGCCTCCTGTGCGTCGAAGGTCAGATCCGCTTGACCTGCGGCGAGCACGTCATCGAGCTCGCACCCGGAGACTCGTGTCACTACGACGGTCGCGTCCCGCATGCCATCGAGAACCGCGGCATGACCGGCGCCCGCGTGCTGATCGCGATGACGCCCGCGGCCTACGAGCCCATGTTCCGGGTTCGCGACGCTGGAACCAAGCCGGCCGCCGACGCCTCGTCCCTCGTGGAGGCCCTGAGCTGATCGCGTCCACTGCTCCCACGCGTCACGCGTTGCGACGGCGGCTCTCCCGAGCCGCCGTCGTCGTTACGGGCACGCCATGAGGCCCGTGCGCGAGGCGTGGGAGGACTATCGCGGCGCGCTCGCCTCGTTCACGCGGCCCGCGCGGCTGTTCCTCCTCACCGAGGGCCTTGCCTGGGTCTGCCACGGCGTCTTCGCCGTGCTCTTCAACCTCTACCTGCTCGAGGCGGGCTACCGCGAGTCGTTCGTCGGCCGGGCGATCTCGCTCAATGGCCTCGGCCTGGCGCTCGCGGCGCTCCCGGCGGGCATCCTCGCCGACCGCTGGGGCCGCCGCCGCTGCCTGGTGCTGGGTGCCGCGCTCGACGCGACCGCGCAGCTCACCCGCGCCACGTTCCTCGCCCCCGGCGCGGTGCTGGCGGGGAGCTTCGTGTCCGGGGTCGGGCAGGCGCTGCTCGCGATCGCGGCCGCCCCCTTCCTCACCGAACACTCCGCTCCGCGCGAGCGCACGCACCTCTTCTCGACGTTCTTCGCGACCACGCTGCTCGCGGCGGTCGCGGGCAGCGTGCTGGGCGGCGAGCTTCCGGCGCTGCTCGGGCACCTCCCCGAGGCGCTCCGCCCGGACCGGCTGCATTCCTACCGCGTGGCATTGTGGGTGGGCGGGCTGATCAACCTGGCCGCGTGCACCCCGCTGATGCGCCTGCGCGGCATGACCGAGCCGGTGCTGTCGCACGCGCGCATCGCGGCCGACGCGGCGGCCCGCCGCCGGCTGGTGCCGATCGGGCTCAACGCCCTGCTGATCGGCGCCGGGGCCGGCCTGGTGATTCCGTTCATGAACCTCTACTTCGCGCGCCGCTTCTCGTGCAGCAGCTCGCAGATCGGCGTGTTCTTCTCGCTGGCGGCGGTGTTCACGGCCCTCGCCTCGCTCCTGGGCCCGGCGCTCGCGCGGCGCTTCGGGATGCTGCGCACCGCCGTCGCGGCGCAGCTGCTGTCGCTCCCGTTCCTCGTCACGCTCGGCGCCGAGCAGAATCTCGGCATCGCGGTCGTGGCGTTCTGGATGCGCGCCTCGCTGATGCAGGCCTCGACGCCGCTGGTGCAGGCGTTCGTGATGGAGGCCCTCCCCACGTCGCTCCGGGCCCGCTCGACCAGCCTGATCACGCTGGTCTGGAACTGTGGCTGGGCGGTGAGCGCCACGCTGAGCGGCGTCATCATCCAGAAGCTCGGCTACGACGTGCCGTTCTACATCACCGCCGGGCTCTACGCCGCGGCGGCCACGATCTTCTTCACCGCGTTTCGCCATACCCGGGAGGCGGCCCCCGGTCCGCGGCTGCCCGAGGAGGCGGAGGGCCGGCACGGCGAGGGCCCGCTCACGGAGTGACGCGCCGCACGGGCCCGCGCTCCGCGAGCGCGCACCGTTTGCTTGCGGGAGCCCGAGGTGAGGCGTAGCGTGCCCGGCATCGTCCCGCAGGAGGCGGGACCCCCACGGAGGGATCCGATGAAGAAGCTCCTGTTCCTCGTCCTCATTGCCGGCGTCGCGTGGTACGGGTGGAAGCAGTACCCGTCGCTCGTCGAGCACCGCCCTTCGCACGAGGCCGTGGTCGTGAACGGGACCGGCGCCGAGCTCCAGCGCATCCGGCTCACGGTGGACGGCCAGACGTTCGTGAAGGAGGACCTGCCCGACGGGGCCCGGGCGGTGTTTCCTTTCCGGGTCGGGCGTGACGCCTCGTTCGAGCTGGTCTGGCAGTGGGCCGATCGCCCGGGCGAGAACAGCTGGAGCGGCGGCATGGTGCCCAAGGGCCCACTGGTGCAGCGCCACATCATGACGATCGACGCCGACGCGGGCGTGCTCTACCAGCCGGAGAACAAGTAGCGGCGGAGCCGCGTCACTCCAGCTGGTCCAGGTAGAGCTCCTGGTCGTCGGGGCTGTAGCCCAGCAGCTCGGCATACCGGCCCCAATCGACCACCGTCTTGAGCAGGGCTTCCGAGTCCTCGGCCGGCAGGTGCAGGGCGAAGATCTCGAGGAACGCGTCCTCGTCGGCGCGATGGTCGTCGCTGCGCTGGAGCGCGTCGATCACGGTGCGGAAGATCGGCAGCTTCTTGAGCTGCTCCTTGAGCAGTTTCTTGCGGCCGTTGATGCGCGCGCGCAGCAGCTGCCCGCCCGTGCTCGTGAGCACGACGTCGGCGCCCGGGGTCTCCACGAGCCCGAGCATCTCCGCGCCCTTGATCACCCCCAGGATCTCGCCGAACTCGAAGTTGATGTCGCGGGCGAGGCGGAACACGTCGTAGCGTCCGCCGGAATCGTCGAGCACCTCGAGGAGGCCCAACATCCGGCTGATGGCGACCTGAGGGATGGGGTCGATGGCCATGCGGCGACGCTCAGCGGGAGCGGGTCACGGCGTGCGCGTCGGGCCGCGTCGAAGGCCGCCGCGGCGGTGGAGCGGCGTCACGCGCGGGGTGGGCAGGCGCCGGGGTGTGACGCGGGGCATGCACGGGGCGGGACACTAGCACCCGCGAAAGAAGAGGGTCAAGAATCCGCCCCGCACGCGATGCGCGGCGTCGATGGCGGCGCGCGCGTGCGTGCCGCGCCCCTCAGCGCGCCGCGGGCACCTGGTCCCGCAACGCGCGCAGCCGCGCCGCGTCGGCCGGGCGCGGCGCCTCGGACGCGGCGTGGTCGAGCAGTGCCGCGGCGTCGGCGTTGCGCCCCGCACGCACGAGCACGCCCGCCGCGCGCTCCGCGCACGCGGTCGCCGAGGCGGGATCCGACGCCGAGGAGCGGATGCCTTGCACGTACGCGGCGAATGCGGATCCGGCGAACCCGAACAGCTCGTAGTTGAGCCCGACGTTGTAATAGAAGTAGGCCTCGCCGCCGGTGGCCGTGCCGGGACGCAGCATCGGCGGATCGCCGGGCGTGGGACGCCGCTGCGCGAAGACCGTGGATTGCGACGGATTGCGATAGACGACGATCTCGGGGCCGGGTCCGCCGTTCGCGGGGAAGCGCTGCCACACCGGCCAGCTCGAGGCGAGCGAGTCGTAGAGCGCGAGCTGCGCCGCGAAGCGCGCCGGCTCCGCGCGGTAGCGGTCGCGCACCGCGCTGGTGACCACGAAGGCATCGGCGACGCGGTAGAGCGCCGGGTCGTAGAAGGCGGACGAGCGGCCGGGGTCCACCTGGAACAGCGGCACCGAGATCACCGCGTACACCGTGGGACGGTAGCCGCGTTGCTCCAGCACCGGCATCAGGTCGCGGTCGACGGCCTGCAGCTCGAGCGGGCTCGGCAACGGCGGGCCGTACTGCTCGCACGCGACGAACGCGCCGGCCGGCACGTTCGCCTCGAACCACGTGCGCGCGAGCGTGCGCGTGTCGGGGCGCAGGCTCGCGACGTGCGACGGAAGCGCGAGCAGCGCCGGGAGCGCCAGCACGGCGGTGGCGCCCGCCATCGCCCAGCGCGTGCGCGCGCGCGCGCACAGCTCCGCGACCAGCGCCGCGGCGAACACGCACGCGGCGGGGATCAGCGGCAGTAGGTAGCGATCGGCCTTCATGGCGAACGATGACACCAGCGCCGCGTACGCGACCACGAAGGCGCCCAGCACCATCGCCCACGCGCGGCGCCGCATGCCGAGGAAGACGACCAGGCCGGCGAGCGAGGCCAGGGCCAGCGGCCAGCCGGCGGTGGCGGTGAACCAGTCCCGCACGTAGGTCAGCCACGTGGAGCCGAGATCGGACCCGAAGTGGCCGAGCCGCATGTGTTCGCGCTCGACCGCCAGGTCGGCCAGCGCCGAGCGTGAATCGAGGAACAGGTAGGGCGAGGTCGCGAAGGCGGTGGCGAGGAACGCGAGGGCCGAGGTCCCGGCCGCCGCCGGCCACGCGATGCGCCGCGCGCGCTTCGCCTCGCGCGCGCGCGGGCCCTGCGCCGCGCGCGCCCCCAGCACCACGCCCAGGAGGCCGGAGGCCGCGAGCACCATCCCCGGGTACTTGGCGGTGGCGGCGAGACCGGTGACGATGCCCATCACGATGGCGCGGCGCCGCGTGAGCCCCGACGCGAGGTCGACGGCGGCCAGCAGTCCCCAGGCGACGAAGAGCGTGAGCGGGACGTCCACCTCGATCACCTGCGACTTGGCGACGAGCGCCGGGCTGAGCGCCACGAGCAGCGCCGCGGCGATCGCGGCGCCCGTCCCGGCGACGCGCCTGGCGAGGGCGTAGACGGGCAGCACCGTGAGCGCCCCGAGGACCGCGGTGATCGAGCGCCCGACGAGATAGAACGGTGTCTTGTCGACCTGCTGCAGGATGCGGAAGTCGACCGTGGAGTGGACCGCGCCGGTGGCGCGCAGGAACAGGTAGAGCGCCCCCTGCCCGAGAAACTGGAGATCGAGCGTCAGCCCTGGATAGCGGAACCAGTGCGGGTTCAAGTCGAGGCCGCGCCCCGGCCCCCATCCCCACATGGGCCACGCCATCTTGAATGGGTACGCCTCCTCGTACACCTGCGGCAGGCCCGCCTGGATCCCGTAGAGACGCAGGGCCAGCGCGAGCAGCACGAGCGCCGCGGGCGCCCAGCGATCGATCCCGGCGGCACTCGCGGGCGCGGAGACGGGCGCCGGGGGCCGGGCGGCTGCGGCGCGCGTCATGCGGTCGGCCGTGCGTCGCCCCGTCGCGCGACCACGAGATGGGCGATCACCTCGCGCGGGTCGAACATCAGCCGGTCGAGCCCCGCGAACAGGAGCTGCAGCACCACGTAGAGCACGCGCACGGGCAGCTCGGTGAGGACGCGCGTGGGGCCGCGGT
>Ga0070695_100001274_pt1 | contig 13884 bp, 29 predicted proteins | sample KBSK1252metaG_FD_65471 | JGI IMG/M metagenome (GOLD analysis project Ga0070695, IMG submission 65471) | Corn, switchgrass and miscanthus rhizosphere microbial communities from Kellogg Biological Station, Michigan, USA - KBS K1-25-2 metaG | ecosystem: Host-associated > Plants > Roots >...
GCTAGAAGGCGATAGGGTGTTACCCCGTTACCCCTGGAGGAAGTATGGCGAGCGCCAAGAAAACGCCGGGAACCTTGGACGAGTCCCCGGCGCAACACGTCCGCAACGCTATGACGATACTGTCCGCGTGGGCGCAACAACATCCCGAGTTGCCCGCCGTTTGTGTCCCGCGCGACGAATTCGAGGCGGCATACGCGCGCCTTTCTCACGCGGTAATGATGCTCGAAAACCGCGTTAACCCGTTACCCCGTTACCCTGGAGTGATCGACCAATGACGCCGCGTGACCTGCTTTCCCAATTGGGCGCGTATATCGACAAGTATGTAACCTTTGCCAACCCCGACTATTCCTTTGTGTCGTCGCTGTGGGCGGCGGGGACGTTTATGTTCGCCAAGCCTATCGACGTAGGCGGCGACGATATCAGCGCGCCGGTAATCGCGTTCGACGCCTTCCCGTACCTGGTCATTACCAGCGACACGAAGCGGAGCGGCAAGACGCGGTTTTCCGAAGTCCTATCGGCGCTGTGTTCGCGTGTTCGCAACTACGCGGGCGCGACGCCGGTAACCGTGTTCCGGGCGATTAAGTACGAATGCCCGACGATCTTTTTTGACGAAGCGGAAAGCATGGCGGGTGAGGCGGCGGATATGATGCGCCAAGTTACCAACGCCGGGTACCGAAAGGGGCAAACGGTCCCGCGTGCGTCCGTCGTCACGCCTTCGGGGGTTGAGGAATGGCCCGTCTATTGCCCGAAAGGGTTTATCCTCATTGGCGACGTGCGGGACACGCTCCGCGACCGCTCTATAATTATTCGTATGCAACGCGCGGAAGCGAAGGAACGGTATGTATTCGCCAAGGCGAAGGCGGAAGGCGCCGAGCTGCGCGCCGAGCTGGAAAAGCTGACGAACGCAAAGCGCGACGCGATTACGGACGTATACACGCAACACAAAGGGTTGGACTTCCTCACGGACCGGGACGAGGAAATTTGGCTTCCCCTGTTCGCGCTGTGTGAAGTCCTCGCGCCGTCGCGCGTGGAGGAATTGAAGCGGATTGCCGTTGACATGGCGACGGAAAAGACGAGTCCCGCTCGCCGCTACACGAAGCTCGACGGCGCGGAGGACCAGGCGGAGCTAGACGAGTATAGCCGCCGGTTGGTCCGGGACGCGGCTACGGTATTCAAGAAAGGCGAACGGGCGATTTTCACGCGGGACCTGTTGCCGCGCTTGCAAGAGCTGGTAACCGGACCCTGGCGGAAGTATCGGGGCGAAGGACTAACCGCTATGGCAATGGCGGACATGTTGAGTCCGTTTGGACTCCAGCCTCACCTAGTCAAGATTCGCGGCGTCGTCGCGCGTGGCTATCACAGGGCGGAAATTGAAAAGGTCGCGCGCGGATTGGCGTAGCCCGTTACCTCGTTACCGAAAAAAGGGAACGCCCCCGATTAACGGGGGCGTTTCTTTTCACGCGACCGCCCTGGAGGACCGGAACGCGCGCCCTTGGGTTCAGCTCGTTGGAGCTGGCGGCGGCGGTGGAGCTGGCGCCGGAGCTGGCGGAGGCGGGGGCGGAGCGGGAGGCGCTTTTTTCTGGCGCTTGCGCTTGTGCGCTGGCGGTTCGGGCGGAGTCTCTACCTTTTTGTCGTCCGGTTCGAGGACCGCCGCTAAGACGATGCCAAAGAAAAACAAGCCTACCATTCCCCAATTGATTTTCATAACGCCCCCTCCAGGGTTAGCGAATAACCCGCAAAAGTGAAAAGACGAGTACGCCCGCTGCGATTGCTAGCCCGATTTTGACCTTGGGCCATTCGTTCGGGACTGGTTGCCCGGCGGGCGCCGCGCTCGTTATCTCCCGACCTTGAACCGTGAGCGTCACCTTTGGTTGCAACGCCCGGAGTATGATCGACGGTTTCCCGGCGCCGGACTCCGTCAAGGGAACGCGCAACGGCGGAAACCATTTGGTTTCAACGACGACGACCGTATCCGCCGGAATGAGCGACATTACTTAGTCCCTCGTAGGATGATGTTTTCTTGTTCCAGCTCCGCAATCCGATGGTTGAGTGATTCCGTTATTTCCTTGTGTACGTCTTGCGGGACTGTTTCCGCTACCGCCGCCTCTATCCTGGCGTCCCGTTGTACGCCCTCCCGTTTCCCCGCGCGCCGCGTGAGCAGCGCCGTAACGATGGTTGTAAGAATGGGACCAATCATTACGATAAGCGCGACCAGCACGTTTTCCGTAATGAGGCGTCCCGCTTGTTCGAGTACGAGCAAGAGCACGTCTAACAGTCTCATAGACTCCGCCCACAGGTAAAGGAAAGTCCGACCCCGAAACCGTACCCGGCGGACGCGCCCGCGCCGCCTACGCACGTCCAACGCTGGCGTCCGCGCTTGAGCGCCGCGCCGAGCTGTCCTTGAGCGGTCAGCGCCACGCCGCGCCATGCCCGCGCCAATGAATCCGACACGACCAGCGCGCGCGCTGTGACGGCCAGCATAGCGCGCGCCGTGTCTCGTTCCGCTGTCCGTGTCGCAATAACCGCGTCTTTCGCTGCGAGCGCCCGCCGCGCCGTCGTGTCCTCGACGGGGACGAGCTGCGCCAGGGAGTCCGCGCGCCGTGTCTGTTTGGCGCTGACGACCGCCAGGCGTCGCGTTTCTTGCTCTTGTGTATGGAGGCGGGACGCGAGCGCGGCGCTATCGGCGCGCCGTGACGTTTCCCGTTGTTCGAGGCGCCGGACAGAGTCCGCGAGGACCGCCGCCGCCCGTTCTGCTTTGGGGTCGCCGCCCCTGGCGCACCAGGTAACGCCCACAAGGAACGCCAATACCGCTACTAGGACCGTGCGCGTTACCTGGTTTGCCATGAGACTATTTCCCCTTTTTCTTGGGCGCGGACTTCGCCGCCCGGAGGGGATGGAGGAACGCCGGAGGAATCGGCGCTTGGCCCTTCGCCAGAAAGACGCGCCGCCCCCCAACGTTGTGCTCCGTGTACTCGGGCGTGAGGGGTTCGGTTGCGGATACTTCCCGCCCAACCCAAACGCCCTTGTCGTCGTGGCGTACGACGACGCCCTCTTGTAGCCTTTCGCCTTCCTTCACAGAATCGCCTCCAGGTTCAAGGAACGGGTTGACCTAGAGCACGTCGCGCGACATGGTCGGCGCGCCCGCGTTGTAGGTGTAGGTGAACGATTGGCCCGGATTGAGCAGAACGGGAACGGTCATGGCCGTCGCCGCCGGGGTTGTGAGTGCCGCCAGCGCGACGCCGTTTTTGGCGAACGTGCCGGTTACGGACGCCGGTTGACTGACGTACAGCAACTCCGTGTTTTGTGACTGGTTCGTGTAGGTGAACGGCGAAGCGCCAACCGCCACCACTTGCAACCCGCCCGCTACGTTGACAGCCGGGTCGCCTACCGCCCTGTGTCCCATCTTTTCCGCCCTCCGGTATAGGTAAGCTACAAGGTCCTACTGTGGACTGGCAACGAAAAACGCCGTCATGGCCGTGCCAGCTCCGGCCACGCTATGTTGAACGGCACAACCCCAACCGGGCGCCAGGGTAATCGTTTCGTCCCGGAGTAGGTCGACCGCTGTATTAGTCCCCGAAAATTGCGTACTGTGCAATTCCTCCGTCAACGGAATTTGGAACGTCCCGCCCAACTCCGACCAAAACAAATTGTCGAACGTGCTCCCGGATATGACGCCCAAAATTCCCGCGTCCCGAACGAGGACGATAGGGTTGGCGGGCGCGAGGCGACGATCTAAGAAGCGCGCCGCGCCGAGCGTCAACACGCCGCCGCCGTTGTTAGAAAGCTGGCGCCGTTGAAATGCGAGCGACGCGCGCCCCGCGACGCCGGACGACGCGACCACACGCGACACAACAAGATTACGCGGACTTGCGCCGCCAACCGTGGGCGGGTTCCATAATTGAATGAGCGGGCCGGAGTTGACGGACCCCGCTTGTGCGGGTTTCGAGTAAATGACGCGCGCGGCGGCGGTCGCGGTTTCGTCCTGTCCGCTGACTTCAATAGCGCCGCCCTCGTACGTGACCAGGACGAGCATAAACCCGGCGGCGACCGTACAGGTTATAAAGATGCCGTCCGTTTCCGCCGGGCAACACTTGTAATACTTCCCCTGTACGACGGGAACAGGTTGCCCGCCCTGGCCGAAGTGTAACGACGCCGGGCCAGGCGCGGACACGATGTATACGCCCGCCACCTGGCTAGCCAACGACGACGGGATTGGCTTTTTCTCGACCGCAACAGATAGGTCGATTGCGTCAATCGTGTAGGCGCTACTCACGGCGTCGCTTGCTGCGCCTCTAGGAGCTGCGCGAACCGTTCGAGGGTTGCGTTGAGCTTCTGAACGTCGATGGTATCGACGCGCCCGGACCCGTCCCCAATGTTCGGGGACCGCTCGCCCGCCGGTTCGTACAACCATTCTTGGACGAGTATCCGCAACCCCTTGTATTGGTCCGCCACGTCCATAGCGGCGGTTTCGCTGGTTATCCTGTGGCCCGGTTCGATGCAACGAAGGGAAGGCATGGAGATTTGTTGCGCCTTCCTTGTCGGATTGATAAGGATAGACGCCGAACAACCGGGGTACGCCGAAAATTCAACTTGGGCGTTTGCAACTTCGCTGTTTGGGCTACCCCAACGCGCGTACCGCTCCGCGCCGTTGTCCAAGTGAAACGTATAGTTGCGGTTTCCGGCGACCGCGCTGTTGTCCACCTGGACCAGGAAATTGACTATCTCGTAGCGGATTCCCTCCGGTCCCTGTGGAAACGTAAACGTAAATTCCTTTCCCGCCGCCGGGGTTTCGGGAAAGGTCAACAACCGCGTTAAGCCACGATGCCACAAACCCGCGCGAAGCATCTTACCGCCTCCGTTGAATGAGGTAAACCAACAAGATCGTCAGCGCGCCCGCGACGGCGAGCGAAAGGTTGGGATTCTGTTCAAACGAACCCCCTTAGCTTGGCCAACCACGCGCCCGCGAGCTGGACGTAGGGACCTTCCGCCGTTTTAAGTAGTAGCTCGCCGCGCATACGTGCGCCCAACCCTACGTGTACGTGACTGTCGATAGCGTAGAAAATGATTTGGTCGAACGCCGGGAGCTTGCCGCGCGCCTTCGCCTCCATGAGCTGGCGGTAGACTTCGTACGGCGTCAGTCCCTCAACCTCGAAGTCGGCGGCGAGTCCGTGGGGATGGTCGGACGTAGGCGCGCCGCCAACCTGTTCGTTTTCGACGGGCGGGCGAAACCCCGAAGTCACATAGACGCGCCGGTTGAACAGGTCGCGGAGCGCCTGGAGAAACGCGGCGGTCCGCCGGAGGTTTTCAACGATTTGATCGGTCGCCGCCGGTTTGTCGGCGCCTAATTCGTGCGCCGTGAAATTCGGGGCGAGCTTCGCGGAGCTGGCGAGCGGCATTAGATACGCTCGCCGGGTTGAACCGGCACGGACTCGACGCGGTACCCGCCGGGCGTATTGCCGCAACACGTTATCCTGTTTACCGTGACCGGCACGACCGCCGGTACGTCCAGGTCAACGACCGCCGCGCGGATACGCGGCGAGTTTTTCCGCATGGCGCGCCCGTTCTTTTTGTCGCGCGTCGAACGTCCCGCCTTTTTCTTGTACTCCGGTTTCATTTCAAGTCCTTTCGCAGTTTCCCGGCGTAGACCAGTCCCACGACGACGAGCGCGACGAGCAGGATAACGGGAAGGTATTTGACGAGGCTTGCCGCGCCGGTTACCACGGTTACCCCCGCGTCCCGGAGGACGGTCGCCGTTTTTATCGCTTCGTCGCTCAACCCGTCCAGCGTCACCATGAACGCGCTAGGCGAGTCCGCCGCCTTCGCTTCCGCCTTCAACGCTTCGATATCCGCGTTGACCTTGCGATAGAGCGCGCCGAGTCCTTTCAGCGCCTCCGTGTCGTTGCGCGCTTGCGCCTGTTGCGTCGCCAACACAATCGCATGGAGTTGGCGCTGTAGAAAGTTTACGCGCGCGTCAAGCGTTTCGCCCATGTATCACCTGTGCCAACGTGAGCGCCGCCAGGACCCACAGCCACCACGGCAACGCGGGTTTCGGCGCGGGACGCGCGCCGGGCGTTGGCGCCGGAGCGCCGGTTATTTGACTACTTGGAGCGGTTGCGGTTGTCTTTTGGGTACAGCGAGTACACGCCCGGTCCGGGACCGCATTCGACGGCGCCAGGTTTTCCGGCGGCGGCGCGGGCGGGAGGATAGAAGGACCGGACGAGCTGCGCGTAGAGCAGGGACCGCCACCAGGCGGAGCGAGATAGACGCCGCCCGTTCCAAACCCGCAATAGGTCCAGCCTTGCGACCGTAGCGTTGCGCCTTCGGCGCCCAACCACGCGGCGGTACCTAGTGCGTTGTACGTGTTGCCGTTGCTGTCCGTGTATCGCGTTATCGGCATTTACAACCCTCGAAAGCGGGGGCGAGCGACCGCCCCCGCTCCGGTAGAGGTTTTAGCGCAACAGGCGGGACCCAAGGAACGCCGCGCCAGCTAGCCACGCCCAAAACGGAATGCGTGACAAGTCGAAACCGGCAACGTTCCCGGCTACTGGTCCCGGTTGCGTGACCGATTGAACCGCCGGAGCTATGGCGGGTTTTTTCGGTTGCTGTCCTGTCGGAACCGGCATGGTTTGATCTTCGCCGGGACGACCAGGAAGGACAGGATTCGGGTTGACCGCGCCCTTATTGCGGACCGGCATATCACCGTAACCCGATAGGTCGTACCCTCCGTCGTAGATAGGTACGATTGGTTGGACGTAGAGCGTAGGGCGAAACCCGAACGGCGTCCCGCCTTCGCCTCGAAACGTTCCTTCCGGCGTAGGCGCGACAATCGGATTTGGCGGAATGACAGCGTCCGTAGGCGGAACGTACGCGGGCGCGGACTTCGGCGCGATTGGCGACACGACTACCGCCGGTTGCGCGTCGTCCGTGACTATGGGCGTTCCGTCCTGGCGAACATTGGCAAGCATGGTCCGCTACCCTTTCTTGACCATCTTGTAGACCAGGTACCCCAACCCGCCCGCCAAGGCCAGCGTCAGCCACAACGGGAGCGCGGCGGTATGTGCAATGACCTGGTTCGCCGCTGCGCTTAGTGCGGGAGTGTCCGGCGAAGCTGACGCCGAAGGGGTCCCCATGCCCGGCGCCGAAAACGGATTGGCGAGCGCGGACGCCGCCGCCGCTTCCGGGCTAGCGTTGTTCACGACCGGGATTTTGCTCTTGTATTGGTTGTACGCGGTCAACAGCTCCGGGCGCTGTGTCACGACCTGGTTATAGCCGCCCAACCATACCGCGCGTTCCGCTTGAATCCCGAGATTGCGCCGCTCGTCCAGGCAGCGCACAGCCGTAAGGTTGCCCACAAGGGCGGACTGAACGACGGACGGCAACACCTGTGCCGCCCGCTTGTCGGAGGGAGTTTTGAGACTGATGTTGATTCCCGCCGAGCTGGCGAGTCCCGTTGCTACGCTGGTTACAGCTCCAAGCATAGAGGACCCCCTTTACAGGGAAATGGGAAGGTCGCCTTGGAGCGTGGCGGCGGTACGTTCCATTTCCCACAGCGCGACCCGGACTTTGCTCGACGTGTTGCCAACGGACGGCGTCACGTCCAGCTCGAACCGGAGGTTCGTGTCCTGGAGCGGGTTCCAAAGCGACGTGAGGCGACCGTAGCGTTGGAAGTCGATAAAGAGGTATCCGAGCTGCGCCACGACCGCGCCGCCGTATTCCTCTTGGGAGTGCTCGACCAGGTCGCGGAACGGAATGGCCCGGTCCCCGAAAATTGCCTGGTTGTCGCCACGGAGGACCAGGTTATTGATGATATCCGAAACCTCGCCCTGGTCCGTGTCCTGTTGAATGGCGATACCGCGAATGTAGCGGTTACCGCGAAGGTCGATCTTGAGCGCCGTGTTGGCGCCGCTCACGTCCTGGCTGATCTGACGGACGTAGCTCGTAAGCAGCGGCGGAACGCCAACCAGGTCGTCGTAAACCTGTTCGATAGCCGCCGTAAGGTTGGTGATTGTCCCGGTCGGGGCGCCCCCGGATAGCCGGGAAATGGTCCGCAGCGGCGTAATGAAAATCTCTTGCGCGAGCTGCTTGTTGGCTTCGACGTACTTTGTGTCGTTGGGGTTCAGCGAGCGCGGGGAAGCAAGCCACAGCGGGAAGGTTTCCCGCAACAGCGTTGCCGCCTGTACGCCCACGCCGCCCAACCGCGTTGCGGGCAACGCTGACGGGGCCATTGCTTCCCCGATAAAGCGCGCCAGTCTCGCGTCCAGGACGACCTTGTCCGCGCCGCCGTCGATGAAACCCACGTCCGACAACGCCGCCAGGATGCTACCACGGTTACGGAGTCCAGCGCCCGCAACCGTAATATCGACCTGGCCGGTAATCGTGACGTTGTACCGTTCGGTGCGCTTGTTGTTTTCGCCGCTCGTACGTTTCCGCTGTCCGTCCGGGTCGGCGGCGGCGACCACGATTGACGGGATTGTCTTTTGCCGGTCGATACTCGCCATGTTCGGCGCCTACTTTCCGGCGGACGGATTCACGAAACCGGCGACGCCGGGAATCCGGTTGGCAATCGCCACGGCGGCAACCGCAATCAGCGCCGTTACTGCAATGTGCTTCCAGCTCATGCGACCCTCCACAAAAGGTTAAAGAGGTAACACCTTATGCGACCCTGTACGATAGGTAAAACGCCAAACGCGCGCCAGTAGGCGCGCGCTGGTGAATGCGGAGCGGGAGTTTAACCGTTACCCCGTTACCTAAACCCGGTCGCGTCGTCGTCATTCAGAAACTTTACGCATTCGCCCGCGTCGATACACTTTTGCAAGCAGAGACCAGGACAACCGTACGCGCATACGCGGGGCGATTGCTCAAACCGCCGAACCACGTACACGCCGCGCCGTAGTTTTTCCTCGCCCTGGTCGCTCACAACAACCCCCACAGCGCCACGCCTAACACAATCCCCGCCGCGCGCTGGTACATATCTAAACCGGGATTGTGACCAGCGACGCCCGCGTTTGGGTCCAGGAAGGTTTCATAGACCCACGATAGAAAGAGCGCGGCGGCGAGCTGCCAGAAGATCGACGGCACGACCTGGACTAATGATGCCAAGACTAGCCCGGCGATTAGCTCGACCAACCACGACGGCCAGGACCACCAAAAACGCGCTACCATTTTCCACCCCCTCCGTCGCGGAAACCTTCCCGGTACCCGAAGTAGAATACGATTAGCCCGTACACGACAAGCAGCAACGCGCGCCCCCATGTCATACGTAACCCTCGCTTTCCTCGTCGCCGTCCTCGTCGTCCTCGTCCTCTAGCTCCGCGTTTTCCGCCGTGAACCCGGCGACACTTCCCGGTAGCCGCCCGGTCCGGTCCGGGTCGGACAGCTCCGCCGGTTTACTCGGCGTACGAAACTTCCCGTCCTCCGACAACCACAACGACCGCCCGGCGAGCACGTCCCGCCATAACCCGCCGTGCGGGTTTTGCTTCCACCAGGCGGGCAGCGCCGATAGATCGACGCGCATAATCTTGGCCATGTATTCGAGCGCGGCGGGTTCAACGAGCTGCAAGCATAAGACGTGCTGTGACTGCGCCGTGACTTCCCGGCTAACGGACTCCGGGCGTTGCGTCGTCGCGACAACGGACAACCCCACATGGCGCGAGCGCCGCCACAACGTACGAATTTCCCGGCGCGCCGTATGGGGCGGCGCGATTAAATCGACTTCGTCAACGAGCAGGACGGCGCCCCCCATCTGTCGGACCGGCGACCGCTCCAAATGCGGAACAGGGATTAGGTAGTCTACCAATTCCTCTATATCGTCCTCGCCGTCTAGTGCAACGCTAATTGTCCAGCGCCCGCGCGGCGCCAGCTTCCGCATTTGGATAGACAGCTCTTGTACGTTGTAAACGGTCGCGTCCGAGTTGCCCGCCCATTCGCCGGTAGGGTCCAACAGGATACGACGCGGGTATTTTTCCAGGTAAAACCGCCACGCGGCGGTAGACTTCCCGGACCCGGACGACCCCGCGATAAACGCGCGGAGTGTTGCGGGGATTCCCATTACGGCGCGACCGGGGGCGGAGCGGGCGGCGCTTCGGAACCGCCGGTTAGCCGCTTCAACGTCGCGGCGCGTTCCTGGTCCTCCATAATGCGCGGTTGCGCGACGCTCCAGGTTACAACGAGCGCGCCAACGAGCGGAACGGACTTACCGTACTTGGCGAGATACGGCGCCAGGACGTTCGCCCACGCGGCGCCAAGCGCGTCGCATTCCTCCGTTTTTAACTTCCAATGCGGTCCGCGCTTCGCCGCCAAGATCGTCCCGACCGCCTGGAATGTGACCGATAGCGCGGCGGTTGCTTCCTTAATCTCGTTCGCGTTATCGACCGGCGGTTGTTCGTCGCCCGCCAGCTTACGACGCTCCGCCTCCAGCTCCGCCTTAGTCCGCCTGTGGCGTTTCTTTTTGTCGCCCGGCGGAGGCGCGAGCGGGAGCGGTTGGCCCGGCGCGTCGTTCGATAGCGGCGGGACTGGTATGTTTTCCGTTTCGCCTAGCATCGTGTTTCCTTCCTCGTAAGTGTTCGTGTTTCATACGCGCCCGGAATTCGCGGCGCCGCCTATCCGCCCAAATTTGCGCCTTATTCCATTCGGGGTCCTTTGGTACAACGTGTTGCGCGTCCGGTCGGATACACGCGCGAACATTGCACCAATGGTGTCCGTCCATACCGCCGGGCCAGCGCTCGCCCGTTATCAGCTCGTAAGCGACCTGGTGAGCGGGAAAGGCGTTACCCCGTTGACCGTCGCCGTGTAACCGGACCCGCCCGTATCCGTCGCCGGATAGCGCGCCAGTCCATATCCAACAGGACTCCGTAATATTCACCTTGGACCAAAAGCGCGCCAGGAAGTCCATGTTTACGCGCCGTCGTCGTCGTCGTCGCGGATAGGATGGGTAAGCTTGTATAGGTCGTTGCGCCGTCGCTGCCAATCCGGTTCCGCCAATACGTCCGCGACCGCTTGGGCGAACGCGCGCGGGGGTTGCGGGCCAGGATACCCCAACACGCCGCCGCCTGGACCTTTTATACGTCCGGTCGCAAACCAAAAGGCGTCGAGCAAGCTATCGGTCGTTAGCTTCCCGCGTAACTCATCATAGCGCCGTTTCCATTCGTCGTTGTCGAAAGCGTGTAACTCATGTTCGCGCGTAAACGCCGCCCCTAGCGCGCTCCCGTTGTGCTTGTAGTGCCAGCGTTCGCGCCGCAGCTTATAGTAGAGGAACCAACCAACAAGCGCCGCGACCTTATAGAATAGCGCCACAACGACCAGGACGGTAATCATAGGCGGACGCTCCGTAGATATTCCTCTAGTTGCTTGGTCGCAATGAAAAGTTACCTCCGCTTCGGGACCGCCACCAAAACCGCCGCTCGCCGTTGGTATGACAATCTCGACCGGGACAAGCTTCGCCTCCAGGACTTTCATACCGCAACCGATACCAACCCGTAGCTCCATCCCTATAAGCTTGACCATTTAGAACAGCTCCCTTCCCGCTTCGTATAAAATGTGTTTGTCGTGAAAATGCGCCGCGTCCGTCGTATCGCATTGGTGGCAACCCGTTACCCTTGCTACCGCCGCGACGAATTTAGGACAATACGCCTTGTGCTCTAACGCCGCCCCTAAACCCGCCGCGCGTAAATACTCGCTATGCGCTAACACGGTCGATACCTCCGCGCCACAGCAACAGCGGTTTTGACGATCTACCCAACGCTCGACGCCTGGCGGTAGTACAGGTAACGGGATATCCGATTGTAACCCTGGTCCTACCTGTAGCGCCGGAGCTGGCGGAGCCTCCGGCGCTACAGCTCGAACAATGCGCCCGTCCCTAAAGACGTAGCTTAGGCCGTCGTCTTTTTGGTTTCGAGCTTTGCCGTCTTTGGTCCGTCGCGGAGCAGCTTTTTCCAGTCCTCCGGCGCCGCTATCCAAAGGTTTTTGCCCACGCGCTTGATCTTCGTAATCGGGTCCTCGTATTCCGAGTTGACCACGATTACCGGAACGGGGCGGTCCTTCCAATTGTCGCTTTCGTCCGACCCGAACCCCGCGACCGCGTTGGCTTGGCTTGTCGCGTTGAGGTATAGTCCCTTCCCCTCGAATTCCCACAGCTCCATGAAGGTCGCCTTCCCGCGCTTCCCCTTTTCGCTTGGGACGTTGACCTTTACGTCCTTTACGCGACATACCAGGACTTCCTTACCGGCGAAGTCCGATACGCGCAAAGGTGGTAGCAATGGATTGGCTTCGATCTTTGCCACGGTTTTAACCCTCCAGTTACGTACGGCGTCCAGGGTCGCCGCGCCCTTCCGTCCGTCATGGACGGCGATACAACACGTTGAAGTTATCGCGGAAGTACCGCGACACTTGTTTACGATCTACGCGGACCGCGCGGTTATAACAATACGCCTCGCGGTACGGGTCAGAGCCAAATAAGAGCTGGAGTGCCACAACCGCGACGGCGGTACGCGGCGCCGGGCGGACGATTACCCAACGATGCCAACCGCGCCCGCTAGGACTCCGGCGTTCGGCCACGGCAACGATCTTGATATTCGCGCGGCGCGCGCGCTTCACTAGCTCTAGAAGCGACAAGCGCGGCGAGTAAGGGTCATGGTCCAACTTAAGGACGCGCAAGCGCAAACCCTATTTCCGCCATGCCCGCGATACACATAGCGCAAAAATCCAACTTGACGATATCGCCACGCGCGCCGCGAAACTCACAATTAACAACCTCGAACGCGAAGCGTCCGTCCTGGTCGTTAAACTTGACCTTGTCACTTAGAATGCGACGGACCGGCAAGTCCTCGCCCATGTCGGCGCCGCAAATGTCACACTTAAGTATCCTCATTGCCGCAACCTGGACCTTTCCCGTATAAGACGCTCTGTTTCCTCTTTAAGGGCGTCTATCTGTCCCATGAGATACGCGCGCGCTATCACTTCCTCTAGACCTTCGCGCTTAGGGTCGTGCCGCTTGTCAAACCAGCTCATAGCCTCGCCGCGCGCCCAACGCAACAACTCCGCGCTGGTCATTTACGCTCCGGTTCGATATGGTCAACGAGTCCAACCCGAATCCGCGTATCTTCGTCCTCCAGAATGCCGCCCATGGCGCCTATGACTTCCGTTGCTTGCGAGCTGGTATAGTCGTAAGGCTTACCGCCCTTGCGCCAGTTAATCGCCTCAACCGTCCAATCGCGTAAATCTGTTTCGAGGTTGCCGCCCTTCTGTACGATCTTGTGCGCCGCCCAAAACGCCTTAAAGGCGTCCGCGTCCGTCCAGGGGGCGCCAGGGATATGAACCGTTACCTCTACAACCCGGTAGGTATAGCGGGTTTTATAGAGGCGCTTTACCAACTTCGGGTACCGCCGCGCGTAAGACTGTGAAGCAAACCCGCCTTTACGCTTGAGATAACGCCCCGTAAAAACCCGGCGAGCGACGCGGCGGCGTTTCTTGCGCTTTTCATCGTGGCCCGGACGCGCCGCCTTTGGCGATAGCTGGATAGAGATATCGTGGACGACACTCTTATCTTTTTCCTCATAGTCTACCGTCGCGTCAAAAGTGATCTTACTCATTCGCCGCCCTCCACTAATTCAGCGACGATAGGACCAACCTTACCGTCCTTGTCTGTAGAGCGTGAGACTTGAAGTAGCGTAAAACCCGCCGCGCTTAGTATGTCCTTGAGCTTCATAAAGAGCGCCAGGTTACGCCGTGCTGACGCTAACCCCTCGTCGGCCGTCATATAACCAGCTCCGCCCCTTCCTTTCCTAATGTGAGCGCGAACGACCGGACGGTTGCGAACGCCTCGCGCTCCGGGCGGCGCCGGAGCTGGTACCACCATTTAAGGACCGCCAGGATTTTCGTTAACAAGGC
>Ga0070695_100001275_pt1 | contig 13881 bp, 12 predicted proteins | sample KBSK1252metaG_FD_65471 | JGI IMG/M metagenome (GOLD analysis project Ga0070695, IMG submission 65471) | Corn, switchgrass and miscanthus rhizosphere microbial communities from Kellogg Biological Station, Michigan, USA - KBS K1-25-2 metaG | ecosystem: Host-associated > Plants > Roots >...
CGGGTTTCCGTTTTTCTTCATCGTGCTGGTGGGGATGACGCTCGTCGCATTCCTGGTCCTGATCGCCGAGCTCGGGGGAATCGGTTTTTCATTGCAGCTTCTTACAGGTATCGGATTCCCATGGTGGGCGATTCCCGTTTCGCTGCTGGTGTGGCTCTTGATGTGGAAGGGAACGTTCGGCTTGATCGAGAATGGTGCCTCCCTCCTCGGACTGGTGACGATCTCGTTCGTCGTCGCTGCGATCAAGCTGCACCCCGACTGGTCAGGTGTAGCGGCGGGTCTCGCTCCAACGATGCCGCAAAGCGATAAGGCACACTACGGATTCATCGCCGTCAGCATCCTGGGCGCGTCGATCTCGCCCTATCTCATGTACTTCTATTCCTCTGGAGCTATCGAAGACAAATGGGATGAGAGCTACGTCGGCGTCAACCGGTTCATCGCCGGGTTCGGGATGACCTTCGGCGGATTTCTGTCCATGGCGGTTCTCATTGTGGCGGCATTGGCGTTACAGCCGCGAGGAATCCAGGTCGACACCTTTGACCAGAGTGCTTTGTCGATGACGACCGCACTTCCGCGATGGGGATTCTACCTGTTCGCAATCTCAATGCTCTTTGCATGTTTCGGCGCCGCGCTGGAGATCTCTCTGGCAATTGCCTATTTCTTCGCGCAGGGATTCGGCTGGAATTGGAGTGAGGATCTCGAGCCCTCGAAAGACGCGCGCTTTGCCTTCGTCTACACGATCATCATACTGATCGCGGCGGTTCCTTTGGTGTTCGGAATCGACCCGCTCAAAGTCACGATCATGTCGATGGCGTTGACCGCGGCCACACTGCCGCTGGCTATCATTCCGTTCCTCTTTCTGATGAACGATCCGGTCTACATGGGCAAACACCGTAATGGCTGGATCGGCAATTCGGTTGTCGCGATCATCATCGTCATCTCTTTCGTCCTGGCTGTGATCTCCATTCCCCTTCAGATCATTGGAGGCTGACATGGACCTGGTGCGCGATGTCATGGACAAGAAGCTCGTCGACCGGAAGGAATGCGAGATGGGTCGAGTCGACGGGCTAGTGATGCACGTGGGACCGAGCTCTCAGCCGCGGGTTACACACATCGTGGTCGGAGGAACCACACCGTGGATGCGACTGGGTGCGCCCTTTTCCAGAATATCCGCCCGCCTGGCTCGACTCTGGGGGCCGAAGAGAACTGAGCCGGTGCGAATTCCCTGGTCGCGTGTGAAGACGGTGGGAAAAGACATCAAGCTCGATGTCCTGGCGCGCGACACCGGAGCGATCGACTGGGAGATCTGGATTGCGCACCATATCATCGAGCGCATCCCCGGCAGTGGCACAGAGGAAGAGGAGTAAATATGGAAATCAACGTCGAGCTGCTCATCGGCAGGAAAGTTCGCGACGTCGATGGCGAAAAGGTCGGACGCATCGAGGAATTCAGGGTCGAGCGGGATGAAAGGTCGTTGGTTCTTGATTCCTACCTGGTGGGCTCGTCGGCATTGATCGAGCGGTTATCCGCTTGGACTCTGGTGCGACCGATCGCCCGCACCTTGCACGGTCACCGCTTCTATTCGCAGTACCACGTTCCATGGCAGGACATGGATCTGAGCGATCCGCAGCATCCCAGACTACGCATCGCAAAGCGGGACCTCAGGCACGCGAAGTGAAGCACTCCGTTTGATCATGACCATCGCAACGATAAATCCCGCCACCGGAGAAAGCGTTCGCACATTCGAGCCGTTCTCGGCGGCGCGCGTAAACGAGTCGCTCGACCTGGCCATAGCGGCCTACCGTGAACACAGGCTCAGCTCCTCGCCGATCGCGCGAGCTGCATGCGTAAGGCGGCCGCGATTCTGGATGCCGAGAGCCGCGAGCTAGGTCGCCTGATGACGCTCGAGATGGGAAAGCCGATCAAGGCCGCCGTCGCCGAAGCCGAGAAATGCGCTACGGCCTGCCGCTACTACGCCGACAACGCTGAGCGGTTTCTCGCGGACCGAAATGTCGACATGGAAGGCGGCAGAAGTTGGGTAGCCTTTCAGCCGTTGGGCGCCGTGCTCGCGATCATGCCATGGAATTTTCCATTCTGGCAGGTATTCCGCTTTGCGGCACCCGCATTGATGGCGGGCAATGTCGGCCTGCTCAAGCACGCGTCGAACGTTCCGCAGTGTGCGCTGGCGATCGAAAACATTTTCCGCCGCGCCGGTTTCCCCGAGGGTGCCTTTCAGACTTTGCTCATTGGCCCGGAGCTGATCGAGGGCATAATCGCGGACAACCGCGTTGTCGCGGTTACGCTTACTGGCAGCGAGGGCGCGGGTCGATCGGTCGCGAGCGCTGCTGGCAAAAACCTCAAGAAGTCGGTCATGGAGCTCGGCGGCAGCGATCCATTCGTCGTCATGCCGAGTGCCGACCTGGACGCCGCGGTCTCAACGGCCGTGACCGCGCGCATGATCAATAACGGCCAATCGTGCATTGCCGCCAAGAGATTCATTGTCCACGACAAGATCTATGACGTGTTCCTGAAGAGATTCGTCGCCGCCGTTGCCGCGGTGAAAGTCGGAGATCCCATGGACGAAGCGACTGAGCTCGGACCGCAAGCCACAGCGGCGATTCTGGATCAGCTCGATCAGCAGGTGAAGGCATCCGTCGCTGCCGGAGCAAAGGTGGCTACCGGCGGGAAGAAGCTCGATCGCGCGGGCTACTATTACGCGCCTACAGTGCTCACCGACATTCCGGCCAATGCGCCCGCCGCACGCGAGGAGCTGTTCGGGCCGGTCGCGTCGGTATTCAGAGCAAAGAATCTCTCCGACGCAATTCGCATCGCCAACGGAACTTCGTTTGGGTTGGGAGCGTCCGCATGGACCCGCGACGACGCCGAGCGAAATCAATTCGTGGCGGAAATCGAATCGGGCCTGCTTTTCATCAACGGGATGGTGGTGTCGGATTCACGCCTGCCGTTCGGCGGGGTCAAGAATTCCGGATTCGGCCGTGAGCTCGGGGATTTCGGCATCCACGAATTCGTCAACATCAAAAGCGTCCGCGTCATGGATGACCAGAAGCAGCAACGGAAATCCGGAGCGGAGTGATCAGAGCTCCATCACCAGCCTGACATCGGGATCAATTTCCGTTGACGCCGTGCGTCGTGTGATCCACGACACAATGAAGAACACCAGAAAGGAAGCAACCATCGCGACCGCAGACGCCGTCACGCCAGCAGGGAAGCTGAACACTTTGAGGTAGGCCGCGGTCTCCAGCGCCAGGGTAATAATGAGGCCCGTCGCGATCGACGCCATCGCTCCCGCTCGCGTGGCTCCCTGCCAGTTGAGTCCCACCGCCAGCGCGGGAACCAGGGTCGATGCAAAAAGGCCCCATCCAAAAATCCCGAGGAATGCCACCATGGTGCCCGACTGTTGCGCGGTGATCGCCGCGGCGATTGCGATGAGGACCGTCACCGTTCTTCCCCAACGCAGCTCATTTTTCACGCGCCGGCCGAACGCGATGGGCAGATCATGGGTGACAATCGCGGCGCCGATATTGATGAACGAGTTCGCCGCGCTCATTGTCGCGGCTGCGACGCCCGAAAAGACCAGAGCCGCGAGAAGGATCGGTGTCACGTTCAAAAGAAGCGCGGGCGTCGCCTGATCGGGGCTCGCGAGCGGTGCCAGACGTCCACTCAGCACAAAGGCCTTTACGCCAACTCCAACGCTGAAATACAATAGCAGGACGAGCACCAGGCCCAGTGTCTTGAGCAGCGGATACCATTTGAGCTGCAGCGGATCCCGAAGCATGTAGTACTTGTGCACGGCCTGGGGTTGGCCGAGCGAGCCCATCGAAAAAACGAAGAAGAACGAAAGCGCCGCGAGCGGCGTTAGTCTTCCCCAGGGTCCGAGAAAAGTCGGGTCGTGCGCGAGAATCGTGCGTGAGATTTCACCGAGCCCGCCCCCGAAATTGAGCACGAAAAGAAAAACGAGAACGGACGCCACAGCCATCAGGCTTCCCTGAAAGACATCGTTGTAGATGCCGGCGAGAATTCCGCCCGACGCCGAATAGGCGAGGGTTACTCCCATCCCGATCCAGATCCCCCACCCGAGGCCAACGCCGAAGATCGAATTGATGACGACTCCCATCGCCAGCGCATTCGTCGCCATGTATCCGACAATACCGACGAGAATGGCGACCGCGGATAGTCCCTGCGCCCCACGTGAGCGATAGCGCGCGCCGATCGCATCGGGAATCGTTATCAGCGCGCGTGCCTCGCCGAGGAGTCGCATCCGCTTGGCCAGAACCCAGGCTCCCATGACGTTGGTGACCGCGGCGGGAAGCACGATGTACATCGCGCCCAATCCGACGGCGTAGATAAACCCCGGGCCGCCGATGAAGGCGAATCCGGAAACGGAGACCGACACGGACGCCACCGTCAACGCGATGAGTCCAATTCCTTTCCCGGCAACGAAGAAGTCTCTCGCGGTATTCGTTCGCCGCGCCGCCCAAACGCTGATACCGAGTACGACGGCGAAATAAAGAATCCCGACAGCCACGACCGCGGGTCTGGCGGCGTTCGGCAGCGCAATCTGGAGCAGTGCGCTTACTCCGGTGCCCGCGATCATTCGGGCATCCCGCTTACTCTGGCACCCGAGATCATTCTGCCATCCGCTTGTCTCTCCGCTTACGCGCCTCGTTTGCCCCGACTGATTGCGGTGGTGTTGCAAGCATGTCTTTTTCGGCTTGATTTACGCGCGCGAGCTCGCGTACCCGCTCGACATCTTCGGCGCTCAGCGTCTGCGTGTCGAACGTCAGCGCGTAGGCGATCGGAAGCACGAAGATCGGCAACAGACCTATTCCGTAGATCACAATCGCCGCCCGCGCCGGCAGTCCGAGCCACAGCCTGCTGAGAGGTCCTTCGGTAGCCGGAAGCGTCAGCGCCGCACCGAACCCTATCACCAGCATCAGGATCACGAACCCGAATGGGATCTTGAGCGGCCCAACCCCGCGGTCCCCTCGGGTGGCACCGAGGATCATGATGGCCCCAAGCGCCGCTGGAATCCCAAGTGCGAGGAGCCATGGCGCCCACATCGGCGTTCCACGAGATCCGAATGCTGCCGCGTATCCTATTGCGATCGCTGCAATTCCCGCGAACAGGACGACGAGCGCCGCGCGCCTGGTGGTATCCACAGCAGCTACAGAATCGGATGCATTGTGGAGCGCACGCGACTCGCGCGGTGTTGGCTCTCTCACGTGAGCTTCATCTCAGAGCAACGCGAGCAAAGCAAACGTTGCCAGCCAGTGGGATCCCATGTAATCGCCCGCAAGGTGCGGGAGACTCGCGCCGAGATGTGCTTCCGCCGCCTCGAGCGCCACTACCCGGCGTGGATCGCTCGCTGGCCATGTCGCCGCAATCGACCGCCAGCACCAGGCGCGGCTCAGATTCAACCCGTCGAGGTGCGCGATTTTTCCATCGCTGCGGTCGCTCACAATCGCGGGAGTAAATAGCGTCGCAGGCTCTCGCACAGCGAGCCTCGGAAGGAAACGGTCGAGCCACGATGAGAAGTCGGTCGCTCCGAGTACCCGATGCATGCACTCCGCCTCCATCAGCGCCGACGAGAGAAAGTCGTCGCCGCTCGGCTCCCATGCCTGACAATCTGAGTCTTTCGCGAACCAGGTGAGCGCTTTCTTTTCCAGAGCTTTCCGAAGTTTGTCATTACTTGCGACTTCCGCGTACTCGAGCGCCAGGGCGACGGCAAAGGCGCCGTTGAAGTGCGTACCGACACGGATCGGGTACGTTGCCCTTGGAAGGAAATCGAGAAACCGCTGACTGAACGCGGCCGCGAGCGGCGTGAGTGCGTCGTTCCACCGCCCGGCTTTGCTGCTCGAATGCCTGCTCAACTCAGCCCACAACATCAGCAACCACGCCCACCCGTATGGCCGCTCGAACGTCCCGCGCAAAGGCTGGCCAAGGTATCTGACTTCAGCCCTTACTTTCGCTGGCCTGAGCTGAAGGTCGAATAGCTCTTCGATTTTTTCAGCCTCATGCATTTCGGGAAAGACGCGCAGGAGAGTCGCGAGCAGCCAGTACCCGTGCACGCAAGAATGCCAATCGAAGCTGCCGAAGAAAATCGGATGCAGCTCGCGCGGCGTTTTCAGATCAGTGCGCTTGTTCAGCACGTGATCCAGCTTGTGCGGATACTCTTTCGTCACGTGAGACAGCGCGACACGTGCGAACGCAGCACCGAGTGCCGGCGTTAGAGCTGTCGCATGACCTGGAGGCAGCGCCGACGATGTGGACATCAGTGGCGAAATACCAGAAAATTCATCAATAGTATGTTCGCCCCGAGCAGCATCAGTGCTGTGGGAATCTGGACTTTGATAACAGCGTATTCATCCGGAAGCTCGAGTAGAGCTGTCGGAACGATGTTGAAGTTGGCGGCCATTGGCGTCATCAGCGTTCCACAAAACCCGGACAGCATTCCGATCGCAGCCATGACTGTTGGATCGCCGCCGAACTTGTGGACGATGAGCGGAAGACCGATCCCCGCGGTCATCACCGGGAATGCGGCAAAGGCGTTGCCCATAATCATCGTGAAGACTGCCATACCGATCGCGTAGGTCGTTACAACCGCAAATGAGTTGTCGAGCGGTATCCAGCGCTGCGCCAATCCGGACACGACGTTGCCGACGCCCGCCATCGCGAATAGCGCGCCGAGGGCGGCTAGCATTTGCGGCAGAACCGCGGCCCATCCAACCGCATCGAGCAGTCGGCGCGCCTCCTTGATCGGTGCGAGCAGCGGTGGTCTGAGCATGATCATCCCAAGGACTAGCGCAAGCACGGTGGCGATCGCCAGCGAGATCACGGTCACCTGTTTCAGGTCGACGAGTGGCGCACCGCTAATGTTGATCCTCTTGAACAGGATCGTGCCAGCTACGGTGACGAGCGGAATAGCCAATGCGGGAATGAACAGCTTATTCCCCCACCGTCGCGCGCTCTCATCACGCTCTTCGCGAGTCGCGCCTTCCTTACTGCCTTGTCCGAGCCCACGAATGCTGGCGACCAGCACCATGGCGATGACCAGAAAACCATTCGCAAGATCTGGAAGACGCGATCCCGTCAGGAACGTGACTGCGTAGACACCCCAGAAAACCGTGTTGTTGAAGCGTCGGGCATTGCTCCGATCGCGCCAGTTCACGATGGCGACACCCGCCATCATCAGACCGGTCAGCCAATAGACGTGCTCGAGAGTGATCACGCTTTCTCGATCTTGGTCGCCACTTCCGCCCGAAGCTTCCGGTCCAGCAGCAGGAGTCGAGTGCAGTGGATCACGAAAGCCGAGATCGCGGTCGGAATCGCCCAGATGGCCAGCTGCGTCGGCTCTACGTGAACGCCGTTCTGATCGAGAAATCCTTTTATCAACAGGATGGATCCGATCGCGATGAAGATGTCTTCACCGAAGAAGAGAGCGATGTTGTCGGTAGCCGCGGCGTGTGCTCGGATTTTGTAGCGGACTGATTGGGGCAGCTCGCCGTATTGGTTCTCCGCCGCTCCTTCCGCCATCGGCGCGATGAGGGGTCGGACCATCTGAGGATGTCCGCCCAGCGAAGTGAGGCCAAGCGCGGCGGTGATCTGACGGACGGCAAAGTAGGCGAGGAGAATGCGCGACGTCGTCGCGGCATGGAGTCCGGCGACGACAGTGCGTGCGCGCTCCTTGAGGCCGGCGTGCTCGAGCAACCCGATGACGGGCAGGACCAGCCACACGATCGCCACGTACCGGCTGGTGATGAACGCCTTTCCAAACGCTGCCACTACCTCCAGTGGACCGAGGCCGCTCGCAATTCCGGTCGCGATCCCGGCGGTCATCACCACGAGAAGCGGATTTATCCTGAGGACGAACCCGATGACGACGATGACGATCCCGATGAGGCTGAGCATGAGACGGCGGTAAGGAGTGGCTCCTGGCGCTTCGAGTCAGTCAGCGCGCTCAAAGTTCGGAATCGGTCGGGACTCTTACAAGAGCCGCATTCCGGGAGTTTATGACCGAAGCTGCGGCGTCGGATCACTTGGGCTCGCACCACCGAGCGGTGGGTCTTACTGCGAAGTCGCCGGATGCATCGCCGATTTTTGCTGCGGATTCCACGAGTGTCGCTCCGACCGAGCCTCTCTCACCCATGCGTACAGCGCGTCATAGATGACAAAACCGTGACGTAACTGTTCGTGATCGTCCTGAAACAAGCGGGAAAGCCCCAACGATACTGCCAGCAATCCGGCGCACTGAGGTGCCGTATCGAGCCGATCGGTGTCAGCTCCCCGAACGATGCTCGCCAGCGTCGCCAGGTTGGGATCCTCGAGATGAAACTTTGCGAGGAAAGCATCGAAGCTGCAGAGAGGACCGTCGTGAGATAGCTCGACTCCCTCGACGTCGAATGGGACCGCCCCGGACTCCAGCGCAACACTCGTCACCTTCTCGGGCGGAACAAAAAGAAACTCCGCTTCGGAATCGATGAACCTCGCGATGAGCCATGGACACGCAATGCGATCGATCTTCGGGCGTTCACGGGTAATCCACTTCATGGCATTCTCCTCCGGCATGCTGACACGTCCGGGAAACCTGCGCTCCTAAGGACGTTGTTTGCGAAAGAACTCGAATAGATCGTCGAAAATCGCCGCGCCCCGTTCCAGACGTTTTCGGTCGTCTTCGTAGGATTGAACAATGCCGCGAATGAGAGCCGCAGCTCCGGCGGTTTCCGGCCGATTGAATCGGTCGTCCTTGCAGTCGATGTCGTGAACGATCTCGCCGATCGCGCGCAATCCGCGATCACGTAGTCCGAATCGCTTCTGCAGCGTCTGAAAGGTGCAGTCCTCACCTACATGAGTGTACTCGGCTTCGAACATGTCGAAGCGAAGTTCGCCAGCCCTTGGACGGTAGCCTCGGGCGGCAACGAACTTGAACCGCGCGCCCTTGTCGATGAAACGGCGAATCAGCCAGGCGCTGGCAATGCGATCGACGTTGACGCCTTCGCGGGTGACCCAGGTCCGCCCAACTCCGACCTTGTCGGCAGTCACGCGACCCGTGGAGTCATCCTGACCACCTTCGTGCCGCTCGGCTTCCATCATCGCATCGAGCTCCTCATCGGAAATACCCTCGACAAATTCGGCTTCCGCGATGATAGCTGTCCCGCCGTCGCCTTCGATCTCACGCCGGAGCCACTCGAAGTCCTCCAGCTCTTCATCGCCGTTGGGCAGAGCGTAGACAGTTTTCTTGATCGCTACCGCGCCCATGCCGCGCAGGCGCCGTCGAATCTTCACCCGCAGATAGTCCGGCTTCGGTGGGACCTGATGAATGAGAAGAAGCCATCGCCGCCGGCCGCGCGCTCCATGCTTTGATGCTTCAGCTGGATCAGGCATTGATTCTATTGTATCATTGGTCGCGCATGGTGTCAACCTTGTCCCCAGAGGGTGAAATGCTGGTGCTCCGCCGGCCCGAGATCGAGCTGCTGCTCGATATGGAATCCTGTATCGACGGAGTCGAACAAGCATTCCGCGCCCGGGGCACCGGGGATCGAGCGTCGAGCGCAACCGTCGGATTGGAGCTGAACGACGGGAGCTTTCATGCCAAGCTGGGAACGCTCACGCTGTCCCGACCGTACGCCGTAGCCAAGGTGAACGCGAACTTTCCCGGAAATCCGGTTCGCTACGACCTTCCCACCATTCAGGGCGTGCTAATCCTGTTTGACGCGTCCACCGGGAAACCACTCGCCTGCATGGACTCGGGATTGATCACTGCGATGAGGACGGCTGCTACCACAGCGGTGGCCGCGAAATATCTGGCCCTTCGACATGCATCCAGCATCGCGTTCATCGGATGCGGTATCCAGGCCCGCCCGCACCTCGAGGCTCTGCGCTTGGTGCGAGGAATCGAGCGACTGACCGCGTTCGACTTGAATCGGACAGCAGCGGATCGATTCGCCTCTGACGCATGGGAACGATTCCAAATCGTGGCTCAGGTCACAGCGGACGCCGGCGCAGCAGCAATCGGGAGTGAGATCGTCGTCACCTCCACTCCTTCCCGCCAACCTTTCCTGAGCTCAGGAGACGTTGCCGCCGGAACTTTCGTCGCCGCGGTTGGCGCCGACAACGAGCACAAAAACGAGATCTCGGCCGACCTTCTCGAGCAAGCCGTCGTGGTCGTGGACGATCTGGACCAGTGCTCCAGAATGGGAGATCTACACCACGCTCTCGCACAGGGCGTGATCCAGCAGAGTCATGTCCGCTGCACTCTCGATCAGATTGTGGCCGGCCTTGCACCCGGGCGGTTGAGCGACGATGAGATCATCGTTTTCGATAGCACAGGAGTGGCAATCGAAGATGTGGCAGCCGCAGCTATCGTTTACGAGCGCGCCGAAGATACGGGTGCCGGTCTCGTCATCGCCTGAGCCAGGGTAAACGGTTTGACTACCGCCCGATCCAGTAATTCACCTTGACCTGGAAGACATTCGTTGGACGATCGCGGAAGATCGCTCCTCTCTCGGCAGCGAAATCGAAATTGCCGTTGGTATCGCTTCCCGTCCGGCTCTGCGTCCACACGAAGAACACCGTCGAGCCCGGCCGATATTCCCACCGCACCACTGCGTTGCCGATCAGAGAGCGGAAGGTGAAATCCGGGTCGCCGAACGAAAACGCGGGCGCCGGACCGGCGCCATCAGGATCTGCCGTGTAGGTCGCGCCGCTCACAGCGGTCGCCGGAGTCCGCGTAATCGTACCAACATCCTTTCCGTAAATCGCCCTTCGGAAGGTCCTCGGCGCGACAAACTCCCCGAATTGGGAGTAGGCTCCGCTCGCGATGAATGGCTGCATGAAAAGCTGCAGCGTGAGATTTGGACTGAACGTCCAGTTCACTCTCGTGTCGAGCGAAAGCGTGCGCGTCTTGATGAAAGCAAACACGTAACGATCGCCGAAAAAGGATGTCGCGGTCGCATCCGCAACCGTTGTCACGTACTGAGCCGGGGATTCATCCGCGATGAAGCTCGGCGTGAGGCTCACGAACACATTCGCCGCGGGCTTGAGAGCGACACCGGGCTGGAGTATGAAGGTGTGCGTGTCTGAGTCAACGCCCTTCGCAAGCTGCACAGAGATATCGAACACTGCGCGCTGCCTCGCATCGGTCGAGACTTCGACCTGCGTGAAATTGTAGCCAGTTCTCATCACAACCGGCCCACCACGCGTCAACCGGTCATCGAGTACCGTGGGGTGATGGATGACGAAGCTGCGCAGATTCCAGTAGTTGAGAAACTGGGTGCCGAAGTAGATCTGCGATTGCAAATCAGTTTTGTCACCGTCGTAATTGAACTGCTGCTGCCCACCACCGAGGATCACCGCATTTCGATACCACCGTCCCGGCGTCTGCCATTGGCGACCCACGTTCGCATTCATCCACTTGTAGTCAGCGCGACTCAGGAATGACAGGTCGTTTACCTCGAACCCCGGGCTTCGCCAGTTCTGCGCTGTTTCCCAGAACCAGTCCCCGGTGTTCTTGGCTACTCGCGTATAGAAGCCGTAGCCCTGAAGCGATGTAGCGTTGGGGTCGTACTTGGCGTTGAAAATTCCGTCGCTGGTCACGCGGCGGTCCGGGCGTTGGAAATAATGCGCGCTGGACTGCTCTGTTGCATCGATGACGGATGACGTCCCACCCACATCCGACAAAAGTAGAGAGCCAATCCAGCCATACTCGCGCTGGTGCCATGAATGATCGAAGTCGATTCCGCCCGCTTCGGCCCGGCGGCGAAGTCTGTCGGAGACGATGGTGTCGTCGAGCTGACGTAACGTCGATGTAAAAGCTCCGCCGAACGTCGTCGCGCCCTGATTCAGATCTTTCTTGACTCTTCCTACGAAGTAGTTGGTCAGCGGCTCGACCTGCTGTGTCTGTTCCGGTCCGCCGCCCGCTGGTATGAACCGCGCTGTTTCGCGATTCGTCAGCGCGTCGAGCAGGCCCACCGTGAACCCGCTCTTCGTCCGTCCGGTGATTTTCCCAGCACCGAGAATCGTCGTGTTGTCAGGCGTATCTGCGAAGTCGGCGTTGTTGCTGACGTATGGATTCAGCTGCGGCGGGCGTCCGATGCGGCGAGAGTAAAACATGTCCAGGCTCGACGTATTGCTGCAGAAGTTGCAGCTGAAGTTGCCGAAGTCGAATGCGCTGTTGCCGGCAACGAAAAACGGCCGCTTTTCCTGGTAGTAGGTTTCATACGCCGACAGGTTGATCGTCGCGGGATCGACTTCGACCTGCCCGAAATCCGGGTTGACAGTCGCATCAAGAGCAAGGCTCGATGTGAGCAGGTACTTGAGATCGGCGCCCGCGCTCATGCGTCCGTAGCTGCTGCTGTGATAGGGATCGCCGGGAGTTGCAAACTTGTACTGTTCGCGGGACTCCACGTACGGAAGGATTTCGAGCTGATGGGGCTGTTTCTCGATGACGAGTCCATTGAGATTCCCGAAATACATCGCGCCACCCGCCTCGCTCTTCCGGCGGAAAGACCACATGTCCTGCTCATTCAGCCGATCCGTGTAGCGCCAGATCTGCATCCCCCACGACTGCACGCTGTCGCGCGAAAACCGAAGCTGCGAGTACGGAATCCGGAGCTCGGCGCTCCATCCGAGTGAATCGACGCGCGTGGCAGCCTGCCAGATCGGATCCCAGGACGGATCGCCGTTGAATTGATCGCCGCGAACACCCGCGGGATTGATCTCGAACCACGCCTGGTCGATGTGGTTGTGGTACGGATCGAGAATGACGATCAGCTTGTCGGTCGTCAGTGAATTGAACGAGCCGTTGTTACCGTTCGAATCGAGAAGCTGGTCGCGCCGCGCCAACGGAGCGCGGATCCCGCGGGCGCCCAACGAGTCATACATGCGCGCGCCTATGTAGATCGCCCGCTCGTCGTAGAGGATTCGCACTTCGGTCCGCTGGGTCGGTGCTGCCCCTTCAATCGGGTTCTGCTGCCGAAGGTTGGTAATCGGGGTGGCCTTTGCCCATGCGCTCTCGTCCAGCTTGCCATCGATGACAATCGTTCCGGTCACCGGGGCAGCTCCCGCATTTGGGAGCGTCACAGAGGGGGCTTGGCCGGAGGGTGGGGCCTGTGCACCCATACTGGTGCTACCGATGAACAGAACGAACGAGGCCGCAGCGATCAGGCAAAGTTTGCTGGAGCGATCAACAGAAATAAAGCCCGTTTCAGAATTCGACCCGGGCCAACGGACAACGGATTTTGAAATCATAAGCAGCTTGAGGACGGGGATAATCAGTTGGACAATCATCCCTACGAGATAGTTTCGATTCCGTTTCGTGGTCCGGATGACTATCGTGTGCCCAGGGCATTTTAATCATAGGACCGCGATCGGGCGCTCCCCCAACTGACTTGCCAAATGGCATCTACCATCGAAATCAACGCCATCGCCTCAGACGGCCAGCCAACACTGGACGAACTCGAGTCCGCTGCGGCGCTGATCTACAAGTCCATGCCCCCGACTCCGCAGTACCGGTGGCCGCTTCTCGAGGCGCGTGCTGGGACGACCCTCTGGGTGAAACACGAAAACCATACGCCGGTCGGGGGATTCAAAATCCGTGGCGGCCTTGTATATGTGGACGAGCTTTGTCGCGCCGGTCCCAAGCCAAGCGGCCTCATCTCGGCGACGCGGGGAAATCACGGCCAATCCATTGGATTTGCAGCTCGCAAATACGGCATTCCGGCGGCCGTCGTAGTACCGGTGGGGAACAGCATCGAGAAAAACGCGGCCATGCGCTCACTCGGCGTTGAGCTCATCGAGAAGGGCCGTGATTTTCAGGACGCAAGCGAGACTGCCGACGAATTGGCGATTGCACGTGGATGGCAT
>Ga0070695_100001277_pt1 | contig 13875 bp, 12 predicted proteins | sample KBSK1252metaG_FD_65471 | JGI IMG/M metagenome (GOLD analysis project Ga0070695, IMG submission 65471) | Corn, switchgrass and miscanthus rhizosphere microbial communities from Kellogg Biological Station, Michigan, USA - KBS K1-25-2 metaG | ecosystem: Host-associated > Plants > Roots >...
CTCTTGCGACCCGCAGGGGTTGATAGACCATGCAAAAGCCCGAGCAAAGCTCGAACACAAGCGCCGTGACCGAGCCTGCGCGCTGGCAGACCGCGCGCTAATCCACGCGTAGGAGCGCGAAGCCGGCTTAGGGCAGAGCCTTCGTCCGCCTTTAGCGGTCTGAAGGCATTTGAATTTGCGCAACCAAGACGACAAAAGGCGTCGCAGTGCGACCGAGGCGAGCTTTCGTGCTTGGCTTGCCAGGTCCGTGACCGCACCACCTTGACGAAAGGGGGCCTGGAGGCAGCCCCCTTTGCAGCGACCCTCAGCTGCACCGCCACCGGCCAAAATCTGCCGGCGAGGCGCCAAGACGAGCGCTGGCAATCGGCCCCCGGGACACCGACGATGATCGGCGGCTGGCGTCAATGGCCGCCCGCGGCGTTCTAAGGTCTCTCCCCGATGGCGGGATGCTCACTTCGGCGAACACACTATCCCCCGCGGCGCACGTGCCCACGAGCAGCACGAACGCCGGCCGCGTTGGCCATAAACGAGCCACGGACTGCGGCACTCAAAGGGCACTTGGGAGGGGCACTCGGAGGCTGGCCATGAAATTGCTGCATGCTGCTCTCTTGGCCATTGTCGCAGCCGCGCCACCTCCTGCTGCCGCCGATATCGACGCCTCGCTCGCCGATGCAAGACTAGTCGGGATGCCGATCTACACTTACGACGGGCTGCTGATTGGCCAGGTCACCGGGGTCGAAACCTATGGCTCCAACCGGTCCATTGTCGCCGCCGTGGGCGGGTTGATGGGATTTTGGCCGCGAAGCGTTTGGATCCCCCTCAATTGGGCGGATAAAGAGGACCAGTACATCAAACTGTTACTGACCAGCGCGCAAGTCGCGGCCTTCCTTGGCCCCGGTGCGGGTATAGGAAGCCGCTGACCCTCAAATGAGATGTTGCTCTGGCCAACCAGCGCCTTGCCGGGCCACAAGGTCGGGTCCCGCGGCCGCTAACCGCTCGCCACCTCCTTGAAGCGGCGCAGGGTCTCGATCTGGTCATCGAATTTCGGCATGCGATACATCGGATAGAGCATCACCATGTCGGCGCCAAGTTTGCGCCAGCCGTCGGCCGCGGCCGCCCAGCGCTGGGGGTCCGCCTCATGCATCCGCAGCCAGCCCTCGATCCCGAATTGACTGGACTCGCGCCCGTGCTTCTTCAGTTCCCCGCGCAACAACGCTAGCTTCTGCTCGGCCTTTTCATCGGGTGCAATGATCGGCATCCAGCCGTCGCCTAGGCGCGCCGCCCGCATCACGACGGCATCGGAAACCCCGCCAAACCAGATCGGAATCGGCCGCTGCACCGGCGGCGGCACGATGTTGACGTCCTGCAAGGCATGGAAGCGGCCTTTGAACGACACCAGGTCTTCCGACCATAACCGCCGCAACACCTCCACCTGCTCGGCCTGGCGGGCGCCGCGCGTCTTCCACTCTTCCCCCAGTGCTTGATACTCCACGTGGTTCCAGCCCACGCCGATGCCGAGCCTCAGCCGGCCCGCGCTCAACAGATCGGCCTCGGCGGCCTGCTTGGCGATCAAGCCAGTTTGACGCTGCGGGGCGATCAGCACCCCACTCGATAGTCGAATGTGCTTGGTTACGGCCGCCAGAAAACCCAGCAGCACGAAGGTCTCGTGAAAGGGATCCGTCTCGTTGTAAAGCGGCGTCCAGCCGTCACGGGCGCTGGCGCCGAACACATGATCGGGGACTTCGATATAGGCAAAGCCCAGGTCCTCGGCGGCCTGCGCCCAGTCGCGTATTTTTGCTGGATCGTTGCCGATATCGCGCGTCGGGAACATGGCATTGAGCTGCATGGTCGCGCCTTCCTCTGCTGAGCGTCATGCCATTGACCTTAGCCCAGCGCCTTGGCGGTGTCGCCCTCGGGCCCGTGCAGCCGAGCCGCCCGGATTGCGAGAGGTCCCTTGCTGGATGGGGGAACGAAACCTGGCAAAGACAGAGGCAACGACCTGCCGAGGACCCCGTCCCGCAACGTTGCCAACAACCGCAAACGGATCGAAAAGATCGGCACGGCCCTGCCAACAAGGCTAGACTTGCCACAAGCACGTGGAAGCGGAGCAAAAACGTGAGGCGGCTGGTGCACGGCCTGGTGATCCTGGGCGCCCTCATTGCGCCTGCGGGGGCGCAAACGCCGCCAAGCGCCGCCGAACTCGCCGCCTACCAAGGCCTGCATCTTGTGTCGGCGAGGGGGGACGTCGCGGCAACGCGCCAAGCCCTTGCGGCGGGCGCTAAACCAAACCTGACCGACGCCCACCAACGTAGCCCACTCCATGTTGCCGCGCACTTCGGCCATGGCGAGGTCGCGCGCATTTTGCTGGAAGCGGGCGCCGATCCGCGCGCGCTCGACGCCCAGAAATACGACATTCTAACGATCGCCGCCGTGCGTAATGATCTTGCCTTTGTGCGACTTGCCCTTCAATCGGGCGCCGATGCAAAGGCGATAACCAGCCCATACCAGGGGACAGCACTCATTGCCACGGCGCATCTTGGACATGGCCCCGTGCTGGAGGAGTTGATCCGCGCTGGGGCACCCTTAGACCATGTGAACAATCTCGGCTGGACGGCTCTGATCGAAGCGATCCTTCTCGGTGACGGTGGCGCACGCCATACCCAATGCGTCAAGATCCTGCTTGAGGCCGGCGCCAATCCGAATTTGCCTGATGCAGCTGGCCGCTCGCCGCTGGCGCTGGCACAAGCCCGGGGCTACGCGGAGATGGCGCGACTGATTACGGCAGCCGGCGGACGATAGTGCCGTCAACCAACGGGGCGTTCAGTGTCGAACTCGCCCAACGTCGCCCTGTTCGGGGCCCGATCCAGACCCCGACAAAGCGGATTACTGCAGAGCCCGCGAACCGCCTCCGGTCACTGGTTGCGGCTCCGGAAACGTCCAAGTGCCGTTCAGGACCTCCGAGCGCGGTCGGTAGAGGCGCACCGTGTAGTTCCAGCCCCTTATGATCGGCAAGCAGGTCTCGATCTTGCCGTCACAGCCCCCGAACTGCCCCCGAACTGCCCCCGAACTGGATGTCGATCGAGCCGTCGGCGCTCTTCTTCGCCGTGATGTTGTTCAGCGTGTAGCCGTCGTATGCGTTCTTCTCGTAGTAGCCGTCGGCGTTGTAGAGGCTGACCGACCAGAAACCGTCGACGGGCACATCTTTCACGTTGAGCCTGTAGACCGTGCTGCCGTCGTTGTTCGCGGGCGTGATGTTGAGATAGACCGCGTCCTGGTCGGGGTTGCCGCCCCAGGCGGCGGCACTGCCGATCAGATGCCGTACCGGATCGACCTGCCCCTTCGCGCCGAACGCACCCCTGAAATCGGGCAGCGTGGCCGCGAGGCTGAGAAGCGCGTCGCGTACCTTCTTCTGGCTCGCTGCATCCCAGCTCGGTGGCTCGAACTTGCCGGGGCCGCCGTCCTGCTCGACCTTGATGGCGTCCTGAAGAGCGTGCACTTGCTTCAGGTCATCAGGACTGGCGGGATCGACAAGCGTACGAAACGCGTCACGATGTAACGTGTGCCGGCCTTATCCTTGTCGAATTGCGGGAACCCGCGTCGTAGTTGACGCCGACCACATAGTGATCCTGGTTGATCCTGCATGGACATGAAGCGCTTGCCTGCGTCGAGCAGAGTGATGGTCACCGGCCCGGCGGCAAGATCGAACACCCCTGCGGAATAAAGGGTGTCACGGTCGAGCCGGATGACGGACTGATGGTCGATCGGCGCCGGCGTTCGATTGTGCCCGAGCTTGCCGCAGGCGAGCACGAGCGCTCCGGCTGTGCCTTTCCGGCGATCAATCGCCCTTGAGGTCGTGGACCTCCTCGAAGAACATCTCCTTCCACGACACCGGCTTGGCCTTGATGATCCCGACCGACTGCATGAAGTCGGTCAGCTTGACGAGTTTCTTGGGGCCGAGATCGAAGACGTTCTCGGGATTGGCGAGGTCCTTTTCGGTCTCCTCGAGGCTCTCCTTGCCGCCACTGTCCTTGACATAGATCTCGGCTGCCTTGCGTCGATCGGTATTGATGAGATCGGTTGCCTCCCGGAAGGCGTCGACCACGGCCTTGAATGCCTTCGGGTTCTCGGCGCGGAACTTGCCCGTCGACCACACCGACAGGAACGACGCCGGGCCGCCCATGATGTCGTAGGAGCTGAGCACCTTGTGCATCCCCTTCTCCAGCGCGCGATACTGGAAGGGCGGGGCCAGGAACGAGGCGGTGATCTGCTGGCCAGAGAGCAGCGCTGTGAGGCCATCGGGGTGCGACAGGTTGACAAACAGCGGATTGAGCTTCTTGTACTCGCCGATACCGTACGCCTCCACCACCGCCATCTGCAGGTACATGGTTTGGATCGATTGGCCGGCACCGGCCATGGAGATGCGGTCCTGATCCGTGAACTCCTTGACGCTCTTGTAGGGATGCCGGCTGACCAGGAAGATTGGCAGCGCGCACAGCGCGCCAATACCCTTGATGTTGACGTTGCCGCGGGTTCGGTCCCAGGCAATCACCATTGGGGCAATGCCACCCGAGCCGACGTGAATTGTGCCTGCAATCAGGCCATCATTGATCGGCACGGCGTTGCCTAGCACCGACCACTTGGTCTTAAGGCCCGGCAGACCCGCCGCGGCGGCGTGCTTCTCGACGAGCTGCTCGTGCAGCATGATGGTGAGCGGCAGATAACCGAGCCCAAACTGCCGCACGATGTGCACCTCGTCCACCTCAGCCCGGACCGATGCGCTCCACGAGGCCAAGCTGGTGGCTAGCCCCAGCGCCAGCAGCGCTCTGCGATCAATCATGTTAGCCATCCTCCATTCTTGGTTTATGGGCTCCTTCTCCGCAGCCCTGATCGCACCCAACACTCAGGGGAGCAGCAGCTCACGGCCGCACACCATACTTGGGTTTAGGCCCGAGGTTGGTCTTGAGTCTGGCCTGCGCCGCATCGATGAAGCGGCAAAGATATGGCCGCGTCTCGCGCGGGTCGATGATGTCCTCGACGCCGAACGCCTCCGCCGTGCGAAACGGAGAGGCAACGGCCCGCAGCTCGGCTTCGAGCTCGCGCTCGCGGGTCTTGGGGTCAGGCGCCGCCATGATCTCGCGCCGAAACGCCGCGGCGACGCCGCCCTCAATCGGCAACGAGCCCCATTCCGCGGACGGCCATGCAATCTTGAAGTCGATGCCGTTCTTGTCCGTCGTGCCCATACCGGCCATGCCGTAGCATTTGCGGATCACAACCGTGAACATCGGCACCGTCGCCTGCAGGCCGACGTAAACCGCACGCATGCCCTCGCGCAGCGTGGCCGCTGCCTCCGCGTCTTTGCCCACCATGAAGCCCGGCACATCCACGAAGAAGATAAGAGGGATGTGGAAGCAGTCGCACAACTCCGTGAAGTGTGCTTGCTTGCGTGCAGCCTTCACATCCATGGCGCCGCCGTAGACCATGGGGTTGTTGGCGATCACGCCGACCACGCTGCCGTGCATGCGTGCAAACGCGGTGATCACGGCTTTGCCGAAGGTCGGCTGGATCTCGAACACCGAGCCTTTGTCGACGACAAGCTCGACCAGCCGGCGCATGTTGTAGGGCCGGCGGCGGTCCCTGGGCACGATGCGCAGCAAGTCTTCCTCGCAGCGGTCGGCGGGATCGCTGGCGGGCGCCGCCGGCGGCAGCTCCCACACGTTCTGCGGCAGGTATGAGAGAAAGCGGTGGATCAGAGCAAAGCACGCCTCCTCGCTCTCGGCGACATTGTCGATGGTCCCTGCCAGATCGACGGCAAGCGCGGAGCCACCGAGGTCCTGCCGGGAGATCTTTTGGCCGAGCGAGCGCTCGACCACCGGCGGACCGGCAGCAAACACCTGGCTCGTGCGCTCAACCATGATCGAGAGGTGAGAAAGTATGGCGCGACCCGCCGGCCCACCGGCCGCCGTGCCGAGCACGGCGCTGACGACGGGCACTTTGCCGAGCAGTTCTACCGAGCGTTCGAAGCCATGCACGCCGGGGAACACCGCGTGGCCGCGGCGGTTGATCGAGGTCACACTGCCTCCCGAACCGTCGATCAGGTTAATCAGTGGGATGCGGTAGCTCGCAGCCAAGTCTTCGATGAAGCCGCCCTGACCGCCCTTTTTGCGATCACCCGACCAGCTCATGCCGCCGCGCACCGTGAAATCCTCGCCGCCGACGGCGACCGGACGCCCGTCGATGGCGGCGAGCCCCATCACGTAGGGGGCCGGCGTTGCACCCTTGAACTTGCCGCCCTCGTAGCGTCCCTGACCGGTGAGGCCACCGACTTCCTGGAATGAGCCGCTGTCGACCAGCCCGGCAATACGCTCGCGGATGGTCAAACGTCCCTGGGCGTGATGCTTGGCAACCGCCTCGACGCCGCCAAGCTTCTGCGCCTCGGCGCGCCGCAGCCGCAGCTCGTCGAGCTCGGCCTCCCAGCCCTCGGCGTTCGGGGGTGTCTTCGGTCGATCGTTCACGCGCGCACTCCAGGTCGGCCGCCCGACCCGCCTTACTCCTCGAGGATCGCCACCACCTGGCCCTCCGACACCGCATCGCCCACCTTGACCAGGATCTCGCGCAGCGTGCCGGTGTCCTCCACCATGACAGGGATCTGCATCTTCATAGATTCGATGAACATGACGGCGTCGCCAGCCGCAATCAGGTCTCCGACTTTGCTCTCGATCTGGGCCACCAATCCCATCACCCCTGACCTGGCCTCGATCTTCGCCATCCCCTTACCTCACTTGCTGGTTGTCAGTAGCTCGTTGGCCACGACCGCATCAGGTGTTGGCCGACACCACCGCTCATGCGCAGGCGATGCACATCGAGCATGCGGATCAGGTAGTCGCGCGTTAACTGCGGCTCGATGATCGACTGCACGGCATAGATTCCGGCCATGTCCCAGGGCTCGCTGTCCTTGCGCATCTCGGCAAATGCGGCATCGAAGCCCTCCTCGCCAGGCGAAAGATCGTGCACTACCTTCACCGCAAAGGTGGGGTCCATGAAGGAGACCTCGGCGGTGGGCCAGGCGGCAACCTCGTCGGAGTTCCGTCCACCGCCCATGTTGAGATAAGCCTGCCCGTAGCTCTTCCTCAGGATCACCGACAGCTTCGGCATCGAGAACATCTGCAGAGCGTGCATGAAGTTCATGATCTTCCCGGGCGCGCGCTTGCGCTCGGCCTCCGTGCCGATGGCGAAACCAGGCGTGTCCACCAACAATACGACAGGAATGTTGAAGCTGTCGCACAACACGAGAAAGTGGGTGATCTTCTCGCAGGCGTCGGTGTCGAGCGCCCCACCTTTGACGAGCGGGTTGTTGGCGACGATGCCGACCGTACGCCCGCCGATTCGCGACAGCCCCGTGACCGCCACCTTGCCGAAACGCGCCTTGAGCTCGAAGAAGCTTTCCGTGTCGACAATGGCCTTGACGATGCGGCGCACGTCGTAGACCTGCGTCCGCTTGGCCGGCAGCAGGCCGAGGATGTCGCGCATACCCTCGCCCGACCCCGGCGGCACCGGGCGCTCGGGCGGCGGCTCGTTGGCGTGCGAGGGAAGGTAAGAGAGGAAAGCACGGATCGCGACCAGAGCCGCCGCGTCGGAGTCAACCACAAGATCGGCAAACCCCGTCGTTTCCGCATGCAGGCGCCAGCCGCCGAGCTCTTGCGGGTCCACCCGGTCGCCAATCGCGAGCGCCGCCAGCAGCGAGCTCGACACCGCCAGCACGGCGCCTTTGCGCATCACACAGAAGTCCGACAACACGGCATACCAGCTCGACGAACCGTAACAGAGACCGAGCGTAGCAGATGCCCAAGGCGTCTCACGGTGGCGAACGTACTGAGTTGGATCATTGCCAAGCAGGCTGCCCATGCCACGCGAGCCCATGTGATCGGGCATGCGCGCACCCGAGGACTCGCCCAGAAACACCAGCGGCAGTCCTCGCGTCGTGGCAATGCGCTTCATGTGCGCGATCTTGCGGCCGTTGGTGGACGACGAGGAGGCGCCCATCACCGTGAAGTCGTTGGAAACCACCGCCACCTCGCGGCCATCGACACGCCCGAAGCCGGCGATTTTGCCGTCGGCCGGCGTTCGCTCGCGATCCTCGAGGCGTGCACTCGACGTGCCGAACAGGCCCGATTCAATAAACGAACCCGGATCCACCAGCCCTTCGAGCCGCTCACGCGCATCGAGCATTCCCTTGGCCCGGCGCCGCGCCAAACGCTCGGGTCCACCCATGGCGAGGGCCATCTTACGCCGACGCTCGAACTCGCTTGTGAGCTCTGCGTGCGACTTCTCCGCGGTGGCGGCCGCGGTGTTCGGCTCATCGGGCTTCACCTGGCGCATGCGATCACACCCGAGCGTTGCAGCCTGGCAATCTTGTCGTTGTCGTAGCCGAGTACCTCGGCAAGGACCGCGTGCGTGTCTTCACCGATAGCGCGTCCCGCGTGCTGAACCGCGCCCGGCGTCTCCGACAGGCGCGGGACGACACCTGCCATGGCCACGGTCCCGAGCTGGCCATCCGAAGCAGACACGAGGGAGCGCCGCGCGGCGTAGTGCGGGTCCTTGAAAATGTCGGCGATCGTAAAGATGCGGGTCGCGGGCACGTCGGCGGCTTCAAGACGCCTCTCGATTTCCTCGCGGCCGTGCGCGAGGGTCCAATCCGAAATAATGCGGTCGAGGGCCTCCGCGTTGCTGTTGCGCTGCAGCGCCTTGGCGAAGCGCGGGTCCTCGGCCAGGTCGGCGCGGCCCATGGCCGCGACCAAACGCCTAAATAGGCTGTCGGCCATGGCTGTAATGTGGATAAAGTCGCCATCCCCCGTGGGGTAAAGATTGTTGGGCGTGCTCTCGGCCAATCGCGAGCCGGTGCGATTGGCGATATGCCCGAGCTTCTCATAGGCCGGGATCCACGGCTCCATGAAATTGAAGGCGCATTCGTAAAGCGCAGCATCAACCAATTGTCCGTGCCCGGTGACGCCACGTGCCATTAGTGCCATGACGGCGCCGAAGGCCGCGTGCAGGCCGGTGATGTAGTCCGTCATCGACACCGCCACCCGCGACGGTGGGCGGTCAGGATCGCCGGTCAGGTGACGCAGGCCGCTCACCGCCTCGCAGATCACGCCATAGCCTGGGCGCGACGCGTAGGGGCCATCCTGACCGAAGCCGGAGATGCGAACCATGACTAGGCGTGGGTTGGCAGGCGATAAGTCGTTCCAGCCAAGCCCCCAGCCTTCCAGCGTGCCCGGTTTGAAGTTCTCGACCACCACGTCGCAGCCGAGCGCGATGTCGCGCGCGATCACGCGGCCTTCGGCCCGGCGCAGATCGATGGCGATGAGCCGCTTGTTGCGGAAGATGCTGGCGGCGTAAAGCGACTTGCCGGCAAAGTGCTTGCCCATGGTGCGAACCGGATCACCGTCGGCCGGCTCAATCTTGATGACCTCGGCGCCGAAGTCGGCGAGCAGGCGGCCACAGAAGGGGCCGGCCACCGTCGAGCCCATCTCCAGCACGCGCGTGCCAGTGAGCGGGCCGTGGGCGAGCGCTGTCGGCATCTTCTGCGTCACCGCTCGCTCAGAGCACATAGGAGCGAAACCGCATCAGCGTCTCCTTGGCGCTTCTGAGGTTTTGCCGCTTCAGGCGTTCGGCCTCATTGGCATCGCCGCGGCGCATGGCGGCGAGCACGGCCTGGTGCTCGCGCAATCCCACCTCGGCGCGTCCGGGCAGGATAATGATGCGGCGGATCACCACGTTGGTCTTCTCGTAGATCGTATCCAGCATCTGGGCGACCACCACGTTGCGCGCGGCCTCGATGACCCGCTGACGCAGGCGCTCGTAGCCGGCGATATAGGCTTCGAAGTCGCCGTCCCTAACGAAGCCCGCCATCGGTCCGCGAAAGTGCTCGACGAGGTCCTGCCAGGACTCCGGGGCCACGTTCTCGGTCGCAAGCCGGACGCATAGCCCCTCGAGGACCTCGCGCACGTCGTAGAGCTGGAAGACCTGATCGGGGTCGAGCCGCATGACGACGGCGCCACGGTTGGGAATGCGCTCGATTAAGCCGCGGCTCTCGAGTGCCCCAAACACCTCCCGAATGCGTGTGCGCGGCACGCCGAACTCGCTTGCCAGCTCGTGCTCGCGCAACTTTGCACCTGGCGGCACCTCCTGGCGGGCAATGCGTTGGCGGAGCCTATCGAGCAGATCGGCAAACGTTGGCCTGAGCCTCGCCCCGCCTTTGCGATGGGTGGGGCGCGCCCTCGACTTCTCGCGCAATCGCACGATCTTCTCGGACATGGCCTTGAGCCTTTTACGCCGGCACGGTAGGAGCGCGAGAGCAATATTGTCAACAATCTTGTCGACATTCATGCGACACGAGGGTCCCGGAGGCGATTGGGCCGGTCATTACCGCCGCAGGCCGTTCGGCTGAGGCACCCAGGGCGCGCCCTGGGGCGGGCCCTGGCGCCCATCGATGCGCCCAGCCACCATAAATCAAGCGTGGTAGCCGCGGGCGCAAGTCGCCGTTCTCGGCCTTCGTAAGCGCACGTCCGGCGCGCACTTCGGACGCGCCTGGACGCGACTGGACGCGCACTTGGCGCACTTGGCGCACTTGGGCTGCACCTGGGCTACACCTGGGGGCACATTGGCCGAGAAGATGCCGCTTCGGCTTCGCAGCAACGCCAGCGATGCGCCCGCGACCGTTAAGGGGGCCGCACGGGTTCGAAAGCGCGGCGCGGTCGCAAGCTCAAATTCACATAAGGGGCGCGGGCCCAGCAAGAGAGGGGGAGACGATGGCAACGTTCCTATTGGTGCACGGGGCTTGGCTGGGCGGCTGGTGCTACAAGCGCGTGGCGCGGCTGCTGCGAGGCGCCGGCCACGACGTCTATACACCGACCCTGACGGGCCTCGGCGAGCGCGCCCACCTCCTGAGCCCCTCCATCTCGTTCAAAACGCACATCGCCGATGTGCTGGGCGTGATCCAATGGGAAGAGCTGTCCGATATCGTGCTCTGCGGTCATTCCTATGCCGGCACCGTGATTTCCGGGGTCGCCGAAAAGGCCGTCGATCGGATTGGCGCGCTGGTCTTTATCGACGCCTTCAGTCGCACATGGCGGCCTTTCCACCCGAGTACGTGCAACTGCTGTGCGAGGACGCGCGGCAAAATGGCGACGGCTATCTGCTCACACCCCCCACCGCCGATGGCGTCAACCTCAATGCCGCCGATGTAACGTGGGTGAAGGCCATGTGCAGCAAGCACCCCCTTGCCTGCTTTGAGGAAAGGGTTGCGCTTTCCGGCGCCCGCGAACGGGTGGCGCGGCGCAGCTACGTCGCGGCCACCGGATGGGCCGCGCCCTTTGAGACCTTCGCCAAGCGCTTCGAGCAAGACCCAGCTTGGCAGGTCGAGCGCATCGCCTGCGGACACCTCATGATGCTGGATCGCCCGCAGGAGCTCGCCGACATACTGCTCAGGAGCGCGTGAGTGACGGCGGGTGCAGCGCCCGCAAGTCCCATCCATCCGGCCGCGGATCGGCAACATAGGGGACGGCGTGGTCCGACTCGCGGCCCGAGCGCGGTCCAATGAGATGTTGGTGCAGGGCATCGAACACGCCGCTGTGGCCGACGAACAAGATGAGCTCGTTTGGATGTGCCGCAAGCCACCGGGCAATGACGGGAGGAATGCGCTCGAAGATCTCGTCAAAGCGATCAGCATCCGGGGGAAGGATTTGGCGGGAGGATTGGTCGGGTCGCAGGCCGTGCAGCGCCTTGACCTCGTGAATAACCAGCCCATTGAAGCTTCCGAAGTTCCTCTCCACCAGGCCGCGTTCGATCTGGATCGGCTTGCCGAGCCGTTCGGCGACGATGGCGGCCGTGGCCACCGCGCGGATCAGCGGGCTCACCACAATTCTGTCAATCGGCACCTCGGCGAGGCACTCCGCCGCCGCATGGGCTTGCGCAATTCCGGCCCGGTTGAGCGGGGTGTCGCAATGACCTTGGTAGCGCCCTTCAAGGTTCCAGTCGGTCTGGCCGTGTCGCAGGAAATAGAACGGGCGCTTCGGAATCATGTGGCATGAGACCACGCGGCACGTGCTTGTTCAATTGCGCCGGCCTAGCAAGATGGCAGGGTCAACGTCGGCGCCAACAATGAAACGCGCCATGCTCCGAGCCAAGCCGACCCCCGTCAGTCCTCGCCGGCCGGAGACCAGCCATAGTCGCGCAACGCCGCTTCCTTGCTCACGTAGCCCTCGGCGACGTCCCTGGCGATGGCCGCTCTATCGCGCTCCGCAGCCGCGCCATAGCCCCCGGCGCCGGACAGACGAAAACTGAGGATGTCTCCACGCTTGATCTGCCGCGTTTCCTTTGAATGCAGGCGTTCACCATTGCCCTGGGGATTGAGCACGCTTTCCGCCAGCGCGCCGGGCCTACCACCGAAGATGCCGTACGGCTGAAAGACGTGGCGGTCGCCCAGATGCGAAAGCACCGCGGTCGAGTTCAGCAACTCGATGTCCTTGCGGATGCCACAGCCGCCGCGCCAACGACCGGCGCCGCCGGTGTCCGGAATAAAACCGAAATGACGAATGCGCACGGGGTTGAGGGTTTCGTGCACCTCAATGGGAATGTTGGAGCAGTTCATCACGGGCGTCATGCCCTCCAGGCCGTCCTTGCCGTAACGTCCGCCATAGCCCGCGAGCGACACGTCGTACATGACGAAGGGGCGGCCGCTGCGATCGTCGATGCCGCCGATGTTGGGGTTCGACCAGTGCGAAAAGGCACCCATGGCCCGCTGCGGAAGCGCCTTGGCGAGGGCGCCGTTGATGGTGTCGAAGATGCGGATCTGCAGGATCGGCCGCCCCCCAGAGGGCGCCGGAAACTTGGGATTGAAGAAGCAGCCTTCGCGCACCTTGAGTTTGATCGGCCGCATGGTCCCTTCGGTTTGCGGCTCCAAAGCGTTGCAAAACGCCTTGATCGCAAACACGGCATAGGCACGCGTATAGTTGATGTAGGAATTGAGCGCCGCCGGCACGGTATCGGAGGAACGGGAAAAGTCGAACTCCACCTCACCCTTGCCATCGAAGGTGATATCGACCGCCATGCGGATTGGTGGTGTACCCGGGCCATAGTCGTCGAGATGGTCCTCGAAGCTGTAGGTGCCGGGCGGCACCTTTTGCAGGGCGGCGCGCATGTTGGCCTCCGAACGATCGAGGATGGCCTCGTACGCCCGCTCGACCACGCCGACGCCGTAGCTGGCAAACAGCTGCGCCAGGCGTCCGGCGGCGGTGAGGTTGGCGGTGTGCTGTGCGATGAGGTCGCCGCGCACCTTGTCGGGCATGCGTACGTTGCCGAGCACGATGCGCAGAATGTCCTCGTCGATCTTGCCTTCGCGCACGAAACGGACCGGTAGGATGCGCAAACCTTCCTGAAACGCCTCGGTGACGCCGTGCACCTTCTGCGAGCCAGGGGCAGCTCCACCCATGTCGACCTGGTGCGCCGAGCAGGCAACGAAACCGATCAGGCGATCGTCGAGAAAGACCGGCATGATCTCGTAGGTATCGGGAAAATGGCCGGCGCCGATGAAGCTGTCGTTGACCAGGATCGAGTCACCGGGCTTCAGCGTGGCGAGCGGAAAATATTGTAGAACCGACTTGGCCACCGCGGGCATGGAGCCCAAGTGTCCGGGGCTGAAATTGCCCTGCGCGATCATGACGGCGTTGCGATCGAAGATGGCGGTGGAGAAATCGTCACCCTCGCGCACGCCCTCCGAGAAGGCGGTGTGCCGCAAGGTGACACCCAGCTCATCGGCGATCGAGATCAGGGAGTTCCAGATCACGGTCAGCGTAATGGGGTCGACGCCGCTAGCTT
>Ga0070695_100001278_pt1 | contig 13874 bp, 12 predicted proteins | sample KBSK1252metaG_FD_65471 | JGI IMG/M metagenome (GOLD analysis project Ga0070695, IMG submission 65471) | Corn, switchgrass and miscanthus rhizosphere microbial communities from Kellogg Biological Station, Michigan, USA - KBS K1-25-2 metaG | ecosystem: Host-associated > Plants > Roots >...
CGAAAAGCTTGCCTCTGTTACGACGCGAAAGTGACGCCCTTGCCGAATTGCTCACACACGTTCACATCTTACGGCTGAAATAACACCCCGTACTCGGCGGGCGCCGCCGACCACTGTATGCTTGGAGAAGAAGATGGCAACGAAACCGACAATCGCGCGCATCTGGCGCGGTCGCACACGCCGCGACATCGCCGACCGATATGAGACCTATTTACGGGCCGAGGGCATCCCTCCCCTCACGAAGACGGCGTTGGGCGTTCAGCTTTTTCGCGAAGACCATGAGGATGAGACGTGGTTCACGACTATTTCCTATTGGCCAAATCTGAATGCGATGACCGCCTTTACCGGGGGCGAACCGACAAAAGTGCATCATCTCGACCGTGACGCCGAATTTTTGATCGAGCTGCCTGAACGCATCCAAATCCATCGCATTCTCGTCGACCAGGGCGCGTAACGCTGAAGACAGCGGGTGCGTAATCTCGCCTACTTTGCGATCATGTCGGTCATCTGGGGGCTGACCTGGGCAGCGATCAAATTTGGATTGGAAGTCCTGCCGCCGTTGTTGCTCGCGGCACTGCGATACCTTCTGACCGCGGTCCTGCTTGTGACAACTGTTCGCGGCGCCAGAGCAGCGTTCTGCGATGGGTACGCAACTCGGACCGTCGCTTCGGCGCTGCTCGTCAACACGGGGACCTATGGGCTACTGTTTTGGGGAATGCAGAGTGTGTCTTCCGGGCTCGCGGGGCTTGTGAACCTGGCGCTCATTCCCGTCTTGCTGGTCTTGCTTGCGACACTGACTGGCGAGGAAAAAGCCAATTGGAAACATGCAGTTGCGCTGAGTGTTGGCTGCGGTGGCCTCGTGGCTTTGTTCTGGACGCGCCTCGGGCAAGCCGATGCGAACGGCACCGGTCTGGCAGCGATCATCGGCGGCACCGCTTGCTATTGTGTTGGCACCATCCTGGCACGTCCACTTCTCGATCGGGTGGAGCCACTGACGTTCACCATGGTGCACGCGGCGATCGGCGGGACTGCCCTGTTGCTGCTCTCAGCTGTAACCGAGTCCATGCCGACGGATTTGGCTCGAGTTCTGGTCGGGCCAAGAGCGATCGGCAGCCTCGTCTTTCTCTCGCTTTTGGGCACTATTGTCGCCTACACAATCTACCTCGCCTTGCTGCGCGATTGGGGGACCGCGCGTGCAGGACTGTATGCCTTCGTCTCGCCGATCGTGGCCCTTGTTGCTGGTGCGTGGTTGTTCGGTGAGCAAATCGGGGCCGTGGAAATCGTCGGGACCGTGCTACTTTTGGCAGCAGCTTCGCTGGCCATGTACCGGACAAAAAAGACTGCCCATCCATGACCGAAAGGCTACTAATAACCAAAACGCAACGTTTGCCTCGACGGGTCGCCGGAAATGTGGCGCTCGACCTTGCGAACACTATGAGCTGGCGCGGGACCGCTCAGGAGGTCGACCACCTTGGCGATGCTGAGGCAATTGTAGCCTGGGCCACGGACGCCGGGATCGTCAGCGACAAGTTCTCAGTGCCTGCATCAAATCGTGCAATGTTGGTCGCGAAGATTCACCGTTTGCGCCATGCGATCGATGCCGTCTTTGCGGACGTTTCGCGCGGAGCCACGCCAAAGGGCGTCGCACTGCGAACCATACGCGATTTTGTGGCCGGCAGCATTGAGGCTGCGACGCTGAGGGGCGTTCCCACCGTGTTCGAATTCCAGGGTCTCCACCGGATAACCGGACCTCTCGCTTGGGCGGCGCTCGATCTGCTGCGCAGCAGCAGCGAGCTCACCAGGTTGAAGCAGTGCCCACCCGCCGACTGCCGGTGGCTCTTCCTCGATCACACAAAAAATAGCTCGCGCCGCTGGTGTGACATGGCGACGTGCGGGGACCGCGCAAAGAAACTCGCTCGCCGGTGAGGCGGTGCGTCCCGTCCAAGGCAGAAGCTGCCCCTTAACCGAAGGAAGGCAGCTCGCGAGGGCCTAGCCTATGCCGCACTCGTCACTAGCAGCGGGCAGTTCGCCGAAGATGCCTCGAAGGTCACCGAGACTGCCGTCGCAGTTGGAGCAAGGCAGATATTCAGCCAGTAAGGATCGGGGCCACGCTGATGAAATGAGAGCATGGCGCGAGCTGTAGGTTGCATTTGGAATACGTTATCTTGCGAGCAACACCGAACCTCCGACGGCCGGATTCGAAAGATGAAGTACCTCCCGGCGAAACTCTATGTCGAGCAAGCCCCTCAATGGCCGCCGGAGGGTAAGCACATCTTGGCGCACTACGACGCGGACACAATTGTTGTTTATCAGGCCTATCGGCCCTCGATCGGCAAACATGCAATCAAGAACGGCGCTTTTGGAGGCGATTTCTCCTACTCCCGCATGAGTTGGATTAAGCCGAACTTTTTGTGGATGATGTTCCGATCCGGCTGGGGCACAAAAGAGGGCCAAGAGATCATTCTCGGGCTACGCTTGCGTCGTCAGTTCTTCGAGGGCCTGCTGGCTCGCGCGGTTACCTCAGGTTGGGATTCACCTGATCAAATCGGCCACGACGAATGGAAGGCCGCTGTCGCCAGTTCCGATGTGCGTCTACAGTGGGACCCCGATCATGACCCACATGGCAAACCGCTTTCACGGCGCGCGCTTCAATTGGGGCTAAGGGGTGCCGCGCTCGAGGCGTTTGGCAGGCGTGAACTGCTCGAGGTCATCGATATGACAGGTTTTGTCGCCGAGCAGAGGTCCCATCTTCGTCAGGCTGAATTGGCTCAACTCAAGACACCCATGGAACGAATTTATGTTCCACACGATGCTTCAATCGCAAGTCACTTGAAGCTCGATTGAGCGCCTTGCGCATAGGCCGAAGGCGCCGAAAGCATGGCTCTTGGCCAGCTCCCGTTGACGCCGAGCGAAGTCAGACGCCGATGGCTAGTGCTCATAGGCCACGAGCGACGCGAAAGCCCTGCACGCCGCTCCGGTTGTGGGGCAGGTTCCAGTAGCGAAAAGCCGCGCGAAGGTACCTCGCGGCGTAGTTCCAGGCCCCACCGCGCGCCACGCGCCAGGTGCAATCGCCCGTTGTCCGCACGCTTCCGTCGCCAGGGTTACCGGCGTTCGTTTCATTCCAGCAATCGTCTGTCCAATCCCACACGTTGCCATGGACATTGTAGAGACCCCAAGCATTGGGCCGGAAACTGTCTGTTCGCACCGTCGCCTGACGCCACTCGCCTCTGTCGCCGTGCTGATACGGCAAGCCATTGTAATTGGCAGTCTCAGTATTGATCCAAGATCCCCACCAGAATGGCGTAGTGGTCCCGGCGCGCGCCGCGTATTCGCGTTCCGTCTCGGATGGCAGGCGATAGGTTTTGCCGGTCCTTTCGGATAACCACGCCGCGTAAGCCTTGGCGGCCTTGAGGTCTACGCACGTCACCGGATGGTGATCGTCCTGCGCAAAACCGGGTGAGTGCCAGGAGCGGTCCAATCGTTCTTCCCAAGTGGTTCCCGTCCAGAAGTAGCACCCAGCATCCAATCCGTAGTCGGTTGCCGCAACGAACGCCGCGAACTCGCGGCGCGTGATTGCAAATGCTCCAATGGCAAAGGGTGCCGCAATGGCTACGGTCACCTGATCTTCACGCTCACCGTCGCGCTGCGGTTCGCTCGGCGGCGAGCCCATTGTGAAAGTTCCAGCAGGAACAATGACCATTTCTGGACAGTCCGGGCAGTCCTTGAACCTTTCGCTGCCGCCCGGCCTTAGGCAACGCCGTTCCTCTACCCCAAAGGAAACCAAAACGCCGTCGCAGGTTTGCGCGGCGCTGCTGCCAATGGACGACAGTCCGATCATCGACGCGATGGCGGCGCGTGTCAGTGCTGATGACATTTTCGCCTCGATCGGTTCGCGGCTTGCCGCTTCTTGCCCCAACTGAATTATCGAATACGCATGCAGCCATGGGCTTTGGCAGCAAGGCAGGCAAGTGCGCCACTTCTTTGGCTATATCGGCTTTTGCGACCCGAGGCCGCTCGAGCCGTCGGTAGGCTCGCCGCAAATCGATCCACGTTCAAGGTATGCTCTACGTGGTATCCGGTGCCATTCGCATCGAGCCGGGCGATCCGATTGCAGAAGTTCCTGCTGCCGCCAGGGAGCCTGCCAAAGGATTCCACTCTGCCAACCGTTGCTGTAGATCCGCGATAAGCCAGCGGCTTGCCGGTCCAAGACGCGTGCCTCTCTGGCGGACGACATGGACAGGCATAGTCAGCCCCTTACTCTGGCTGATATCCAGTTGCTTGAGCCGTCCTGTGCGAACGTGTTCGCCAATCATGTGCCAGGGCATATGGCACCAACCAAAGCCGCCGAGAAGGTACTCAAGCCGTGTGGAGAAATCCGCAAAGCGCCAGACGCGCGCGCTATAGATCCCTCCTTTGAGATTTTGTGTTAGGGAGGAGCGGTCCGTTACAACGAGCTGTATTTGTTGCTCTAGGATTTCGCGCGTCAGCGGGCCTGGCTCTCTTGCAAGGGCATGATTGGCCGCCACCACCGGGACCATGTGGATGTGTGTCAGAAACTCGGCCTCGAGATCTTCGGCACCCGTCGCCAGAATGGAATAGATGGCAAAGCGCGCTTGGCCGTCGCGCAATCTCTGCTCGGTTGCGCCCAAACCCTCGGTTAGAAGCGAGACGGTCAGGCATGGAAAGGCCGCCTGCAGCGCGCGCAGGCTCTCCATCAACAGATCGGTCGGAAACAGTGGATCAACCGCGAAGGCCAGCTCCGGCTCGCTGCCGCCAGCGATGGTTTCCGCATGCATACGCAGGGCGTCCGCCCGCTGCACCACCTGACGCGCGTCGTTGAGCACCACCCGACCGGCGTCCGTCAGCACCGGTGTTTTGGCAGAGCGATCGAACAGCGTCAGCCGTAGATTCTCTTCCAGCGTCTGGATCGCCTGGCTCACGGCAGACTGCACGCGGCCGAGCCGGCGCGCCGCGGCGGAGAAGCTTCCCTCTTCCGCGACGGCGATCAACACTCGCATCTGATCCAGGGTCAGGTTGTCGAGCATCCATCACTCCGGCCGATAGATTTCATCACAATATTGCCGATTGTAATGATAGATGGAAGGGGGCACATGCGCGTCACTGCAGAAGGAGACACGCACATGGCTATGGCAGCATTGTTTTGGCATCCCTCAGCATCACGCGCCGCAAGCAAGCTCGACAACAGGGCGCTCGATCAGCTTTTCCGTGCGGCTCGCACGCACAATGGATGGCGCCCAATCGAGGTGCGTGACAGCCTGCTGGAAGAGGCCGTCGAACTCGCAAAGATGGGCCCGACCTCGGCCAATGCCTCACCCCTGCGCATTGTCTTCATCCGTAGTCCAGAGGCCAAATCGCGTCTCAAGGGCGCACTGATGGCCGGCAACGTCGACAAGACGATGTCGGCGCCTGTAACTGCCATCCTCGGATACGACACGCAGTTTTATGAGCAATTGCCGCGTCTGTTCCCGCATGCCGACGCCAAGGCGTGGTTCGTGGGCAATGAATCGTTTGCCAACGACACGGCTTACAAGAATGGAACGTTGCAGGTGGCTTATTTCATTCTGGCGCTCCGAGCCCTCGGTTTGGACGCTGGCCCGATGTCCGGTTTTGACAACGCCGCCGTAGATGCGGAGTTCTTCCCCGGCGGCAAGATCAAGTCGAATGTGCTCGTCAACATTGGCTACGGCGATTCCGCCAAGCTGTTCCCACGCAGTCCTCGCTTGGAATTCGGCGAGATCGCCAGGTTTGTCTGATTGTGGGCTAGCGCCGCCAGCGAACTGGTTGCGGACCGGCCGCTTAGCCTGGCGTTGGTCGGCAGTGCTGGGGGCCGGCGGCGCCAGCAGCACGGGCGGCCTCCCGGCCCGGACAGCCAAGTTGCCGTGGGCCTCTATGCGTGAAGGTCCAGCGGTTCGTTTTGGTGCGCAAGGAAGTTACGCATTACCGCGGCAATCGTGGCGGCGTGCGGCTCCAACGCGAAGCGTCCAGTATCAAAAAAGCGCACGAGTGCATCTGGAATATCAAGCTTTAACGCCTCAGCACCCGCCGGCAGGAAGAACGGATCGTTTTTGCCCGGCCCGCCGGGGCTCCGGCCAGGAAGGGTTGGCGGCGTGGCAGCAACGTCTCCTCGCTCGCACCATCGAATGGTATCACTGGCAGCCGATATCGCTTGCAACGCCAGTTAGCCTTATCCGCCTATGCCCGTATCGCTTCGGCCGCGACCCGCAAGCGATCGTTCGGCCCCGCATCGCTACCCCGATCGCCGGATCGAGCGCGCCAAAAACCCGCTAGCGAGGCACCCACCCTCAAATGACCGAAAGCGGCTTGAGCGTGGGCTTCAAGAGGACGCGCTCGTTGACGACCACATTCCGCAAAGTTACCGGGCTAACCCTAGCCACAAGCATCGAAGTGTCGGGCCCATCGCCGGACAAAATTGAGCGGTGTTCTCCAACACCCCGTCACCCCGTTGGCGCCGCGAAATTGAGCGCGAAAGGCGGGCCCGGCCGATCATCGCCTTCCCAGCAATTATCGGCTATTCGCGCAAACCGCGCACAAGACGCATCGTTCCATTCTGGGATTCCTGTTGCGTGGCCGGCAAAGCGCGGCGGTGCCGATCGCGGCAGAACCGCGCTCTCGTCAGACCCGCAGGCGCTACGAAAGGCGCGCAACAGCGCGTTGGGCCCTGAACCCGCAAGGCGAAGCCCGCACATTTGCGCGGCAGGAGCTAACTGAGATGACCTCGACCAGCATCGCGCCGACTGTCGCGGCGAAGGTGGCGCGGGCTACCGCCGACCGGCAAGCACCACCGGCAACTCTCGTGATATTCGGTGGGGCTGGTGACCTGACCAAACGGCTCGTCGTACCGGCGCTCTATAATCTCAGGCGCGCAGGACGGTTGGCCGATGACTTCTCGATCGTCGGCGTCGGGCGCGGTGACGTGGATACGTCGTCCTGGCGCCACAACCTGCGGCAGATGATGCAAAGCCTCGTCGTCGACGGCGGCGGAGAGTTCCGGGCGGAGGGTATTGATGAAGAGGCGTGGAATTGGCTCGCGCGCCGTATGACCTTTTTTCAGGGCGATTTCACTCAACCCGAGATCTTCGCACAGTTGAAGACCTTCCTCGAGGGGCAGAGCAGCACGCAGCGCGACCGCGACGTGATCTTCTACCTCGCCGTTGCCGACAAGTTCTTCGGCCCCATCATCGAGCATCTTGGTCGGGCAGAGCTGACCCGCCAAACGAACGGTGCCTGGCGGCGGGTGATCATCGAAAAGCCGTTCGGCCACGACTTTGCCTCGGCGCGCGCGCTCAATGCTCAGATCCTGAAAATTCTCAGTGAAGACCAGATCTATCGGATCGATCATTTTCTCGGCAAAGAGACGGTCCAGAACATCCTGGTGCTGCGCTTTGCCAACGGCATCTTCGAGCCGCTCTGGAACCGCGACCATGTAAGTCACGTCCAGATCACCGCCGCTGAGACGGTTGGCGTCGAAACCCGAGGTAAGTTCTACGACGGCACAGGCGCCTTGCGTGACATGGTGCCGAACCACCTATTCCAGCTCCTCGCCATGATCGCCATGGAGCCTCCCGTGTCGTTCAACGCCAACGACGTGCGCGCCAAGAAGACCGAGCTTTTCTGCGCCATCCACCCGATTTCGGCGGACGCTGCCGTCCGCGGCCAATACGGGAGGGGGGCGGTGCTCGGCAGCCCGGTCCGCGCCTACCGGCAGGAGCCCAACGTTGCACCAGATTCTACGACCGAGACTTATGTCGCTCTCAAACTGGCAATCGATAACTGGCGCTGGGCCCGCGTGCCTTTTTATCTCCGTACTGGCAAATATTTGGCGGCGCGCACCACCGAGATAGCGATCCACTTTCGCCAGGCGCCCTATGCCCTGTTTAGGCAGACGCCGGTCGAGCGGCTGCCCCGCAACATCCTCACGCTGCGCCTCCAGCCTGATGAGGGCGTATCCGTGAGCTTCAGCGCCAAACGACCCGGCCAAGACATCGAGATCGACGGCGTCGCCATGGATTTCTCCTACCGCGACTACTTCGAACCCCTCACGGCCGTTGGCTACGAGACACTGATCTACGATTGCCTAATCGGCGACGCGATGCTGTTCCAGCGCGCCGACACGGTCGAGGCGGCCTGGAGCGCGGTGCAACCCATCCTGGACGCCTGGGCCGCGCGGGCGCCCGGAGACTTCCCGAACTACGCCGCAGGCAGCTCGGGGCCGGCAGCAGCAGATCGACTGCTCGCCACTGACGGGCACGCCTGGCTACCCATCGGGACCGGGCCACGCAGGAAGGATCGCGCATGACTAGGCCCGACAAAATCTCCCTGCTCCTGGCCGACGTCGACGGTACCCTCGTTACACATGACAAGGTGCTGACCGACCGTGCTCAAGATGCCGTGCGGCGGCTGCGAGAGGCGCAAATCCGCTTTGCCATAACCAGCGGCCGGCCTCCGAGGGGGATGGCGATGCTGATCGAACCGCTGCGCCTCGACACACCCATCGCCGGGTTCAACGGCGGACTTTTTGTTCGGCCCGACCTCTCCGTCATTGCGGAGCGGACGCTCCCCACAGATGTTGCGGCGCGATGCATCGACCTGATCTTCAGCCATGGGCTCGATGTCTGGATTTATGCTGGCAACGACTGGTTGGTGCGTGATCCCGAGGCGCCGCATGTCGACCGCGAGGCGTGGACGGTCAAGTTTCCGCCAAAAATCGTCAAGGACTTTGATGGAGTTCTGGAAAAGGTGGTGAAGATCGTGGGGGTCAGTGACGACTACGGTCTTGTCCAACGTTGCGAAGTCGATGCCCAGGCCAGTATCGGTGAACACGCCACTGCGGCTCGATCGCAGCCTTACTATCTCGACGTGACGCACCACGATGCAAACAAGGGCTTCGTTGCCGGCTACCTCTCGCGGACTCTCGGCATTCCCTCAGCCGAGATCGCAACCATCGGTGATCAGCCTAACGACGTGTTGATGTTTCGGCGCTCGGGGTTCAGCATCGCCATGGGCAACGCCAGTGACGAGGTCAAGCGGCAGGCAAGCGCAGTCACCCAATCCTACGACGAGGAAGGTTTTGCGCATGCCGTCGAGCGCTACATCCTAAATTGAGTCGCGCTTGGGTCGCGCCACCCGCCCTACGCGACATCAGACAATTCTCGCATGAGCGCCGACGAACGGCTCAAACAGGGGAAAGCTCCGGTTCTTTGCGCAATCGATCGAACTCCGTCCCGAACCGGCTGCGCTCGACAACCCTCGGATCGCCGCGCAGCACTTCGAACCTCGTTTCATCCCCCTCGCGCCAGAACCGGATGTCGAATGTGTGTCGGTGAACACGCAGATCCAGGACCGTGAGATCCGGTAGCCAGCCCGGCAGTTCGGGATCAACGTACAGCTTGCCGCGGCGCGCGTCCGGCATGAAGCCGAGCATCGCCGTTAGCAACGTGAATACCGAGCCCGCAGCCCAGGCCTGGGGTACATTGGCTCCAAGGTACTGTACAGGGAAGGCCGCCTCCTGCCGCTCGGGGCTCGTGTAAAGCTCGGGGAGTTGGTTGAAAAGAAAATGCCGCCCCGCTCCACTGATCGCGCGGGCGATCCGCGCAGCTTGCGCGCCGAACCCGTAGCGCTTGAAACCAAGAGCGATCATGGCATTGTCGTGCGGCCAGATGGAACCAGTCTGGTAGCTGTAAGGGTTGAACGCGGGATGCTTGCTGGAAAGGGTGCGAATGCCCCATTGCGTCCACATATCGGGCGCCAGCAAACGTTCGACGACCTTGGCCGCGCGCTCGGACGGAACGATGCCGGACCACAGGCAGTGTCCGGGATTTGAGGCCACCGTCAGAACCTTTTGTTTGTCGCCGTCGAGCGCGTAGGCGTAGAAGGCGAGATTGTCGTCCCAAAAGGCGTCATTGAATCGTCGAAACAGGTCCGCGGCCTTCGCACGCAGTGCGCGAGCCCGGTCATGCTTTCCAAGCTCGTCGAAAATCTCGGCCACGCCGAGCCAGGCGGCGTAAACGTAGCCCTGTAGCTCGCAAAGCGCCTTTGGCCCCTTCACCAGAGATCCGTCTGGATAGACTACGGCGTCGCCGGAATCCTTCCATCCCATGTTCTCATAGCCCACCGGCGACCGTGTCTGGTACTCTTGGAACCCGTCGCCGTCGCGATCACCATAGTGGTCGATCCAGGAGAGACAGCCCTCTACAGTCTCCAGGTGATGCTCGAGCAATCCTCGGTCACCGGTTGCACGCCATGTCGCATGTAGTGTGATGAGATAGAGCGGAGTGGCGTCCGCGGTTCCGTAGTAGGGTGTGTGCGGTATCAGCTTGAAATGCGCCAACTCCCCGTAGCGCATCTCGTGCAGGATCTTGCCGGGCTCGGCATCGCGATAGTCGTCGCGCTCTTTTGCTTGCAGTGAACCTAAGATCTCGAGGGCTGCTCGCGCGAACTCCGGATAGATCAAGATGTTCTGGAGCGACACGATCAAGCTGTCGCGGCCAAAGGGTGCAACAAACCAGGGCAGACCGGCCGCGGGCAGAAACACCATGTGGTCGGTGCCGCCGATGGGCAGTCGCAACGCCGCCATGTCCTCCAGCGCTTGACGATAGAGGCGGTAGAATTCCTCGTTGCTGGTGTGGATCTTCAGAACCGTCGCCAACCAGTCGGCAAGTGTCTCGGCGTGCCCCAGCTTATGGCTGTCGGAGACACAGTGATCCGGCGCCGCAAAATGCCGATCGCCGTCGGTCAGGGAGTACAGCAGGCAGCAGTGCCACGCCTCACCTGGACCGAGAGACACCTCGAAGCTAATGCGGCCATTGGCGTAGACGGCAGTCATGCCGACGCCATCGGTGGCGACAGTCAGCGAGCGCACGAAATCGGCGTTGCGGTAGGTCGTGCGCAGCTGCTGTGCGGAAGCCGACCACTCGGTCGTTATTCGCCCGCGGCGCACTATGCTGCCGGATTTGACTTCGAAGATATCCGCGAAATCGGACCGCAGCACGATCTCCAGTTGGAAGCGCACGGCCTTCATGCTGTTATTCGTGACGTCGAGGTCCTCGTGCATGCCGCCAGAAATCGATCGGCTCACGACAAGGCCCAGTGTTCGTGGCGCGATTGTGCCGTTCTCCGTCACAATGCTGCGGTTCGTGAGGTAAACTTTCGAGGCGTAGTGGCTGACGGCGCCGCCGTTCAAGAGGTCCCAGGGCACGCCGTTGGCATAAATTGCCCAGCTACTGAGGACGCGCGTGTCGAAGAAGAACAGTCCGCGCTCGCTTGGCCAGTCGATCCGGGCGTTGAGCTCGGTCACCAGCACGGTCTGACCATGGTGAATGGCAATCTGAGGCGGACCAACGTCTACTTTGAGCGGCATGGCGCACCTGGCCTCCTCTAAAAGGTTCAAGGCTGGCGGGCCCCCTGCGCACGCCAGCATGCGCCCCATCGCCAGCCCGGCGCCGCAATGGCGGCCGCGCCGCTCGCGGCCACGAGCTTGAGCGCAGCCTCTAGGCGCGCAACAAGCAGCCAGCAGGGCGGCGTGTGCGCGCGAGGTGGCGCATGCTCAGCCTTTGGCCGACCAGCGTTGACATTGGTTCATCGCGGCGGCCCTTTCGTATTGCCAACACAAACTGATACTGGCTCAAAGTTGCGATTGCTCGGCGCTTCTTGCGGTTTATGCATAAGCGATGACGAGGTGCAGGCCGGGCGGCGCCCGCGACAGCAATAACGAAGCATTTGCGCAAACCGGCAACAAGACCGCGCCCTCTCCGTTTGCGAGTATTGAGTAGACTTGCGCTGGCCGCAGTTAAGCCCGCGCTTGCGGAGCTGCTTCATCGCCTCTTAGGTTCCCCGTCATGGCCAGCTCCTCCGAGGCCCGCTTGCAGATCTTCACAGACGCCGAGGCCCTGGCCCACCACGTCGCCGATTGGCTGGTGGCGACGGCGCCCCGAGGCGATAGGCCATTCTCCATCGCTCTTTCGGGCGGCTCAACTCCGCGCCGGCTTTATGAGCTCCTGGCCAGCCGGCCCTATCGCGAGGCCCTCCCCTGGGAGCGCACGCATTGGTTCTGGGGAGACGAACGGTTCGTTCCCCACGATGATCCGGAAAGCAACTACCGCATGGTGCGCGAGGCGATGCTTACGCGCGTCCCGGTACCGCCCGCCAATGTGCATCCCGTACCGACCGAAGGCCTTAGCCCTGCCGAGGCGGCGCTCGCCTACGAGCGACAGCTCAAGGACTTCTATGGCGCCTCTATCCTGAGGCCCGACCGCCCTCTATTCGACGTTACCTTTCTTGGCCTCGGCCCCGAAGGACACATCGCCTCGCTGTTCCCCGGCACGGCGATCCTGAAGGAGCGCACGCGCTGGGTCGGGGCCGTGATCGGTGCCAAGCCCGAGCCCCGCATAACTTTGACCTACCCGGCGCTCGAAAGCAGTCGTGAGGTCGCCTTCCTCGTAACTGGCGCAGCCAAGCGAGTCGTGCTGGAGCAGCTCCTGCGCGGCGACCCGGAGCTGCCGGCAGGGCAGCTTCATCCCGTGCACGGCACGTTACGCCTGTTCGTGGACCGTGCCGCGGCGCCGCGTGAAATGCGATGACAACGCGCCACCGCCGTCGCACAGCGCGCCGCGACGCCAATGGTACGCGGCGACCATGCCGCGGCCCGGCCCCGTATACCCTGGCGATCGACATCGGCGGCACCGCCCTCAAGGCGTCGGTTCTGGACGGCCATGGTTGCATGATCGTGGAGCGGATCCGCCTGCCGACACCCTATCCATGCTCGCCGAAGGTTTTGTTGCGCGCGCTTGCAAAGCTCACGGACCTACTGCCGAGCTTCGATCGGATTTCGATCGGATTTCCGGGTGTCGTGCGTCGCGGCCATGTCGTGACTGCACCGCACTTCAGCAACAAAGCCTGGCGCGGATACCCACTGGCAACGGCCGTGCAACAAGTTATGCAGCGCCCGGCGCGCCTGCTCAACGATGCAGAAGTGCAGGGTCTCGGCATTATCGCAGGCCGCGGATTGGAGGTCGTCTTGACGCTCGGGACCGGCCTTGGCAGCGCCGTATTCGACGACGGGTGGCTGGCGCCACACCTGGAGCTGGCGCAGCACCCAATGCACAATGGCGAGACCTACAATGAGTATGTCGGCAACGAAGCGCTACACCGGCACGGAAAGAAGAAATGGAACCGGCGGGTACTGCACACGATCGAAGTCATCGAGTCGCTTCTCAATTACGATGTGTTGTACCTCGGTGGTGGCAACGCGCGGCACCTCACCGTCGAGCTTCCACGAAACGTCAGGATCGCTTCGAACGACAACGGCATCACAGGCGGCATCCATCTGTGGGACGAGGCCCGCTGGCGCACCCTGCCTCGCGGCAAGCGCGGGCATATCGGGCTGGAGCACCGCCAGAGGCGAGGTGCCGGATCTTCAAACTCTGTCGCGGGAAGTACCAACAGCGCAACGGCCAGACCTGCGCTTGAGCGGCAAAAGGCCAGCAGCCGGCTGCGGCGAGGCGCCAATTCGGCTGCTCGAGGCGGTGCACTCCGGTTACGTCGGCCGCGCGCAGCCGATGAGCGGGATCGATGAGGAGCTACGCGCTTAATGGGACGCCGTTGCGCCGTGGCTATGACTTGGCCGCGGCCGCCTCGGCGCTGGCCCGAAGGTTTGCGATCGCCTCCCTATAGTTTTCGGCCCCGAAGATCGCCGAGCCCGCGACTATCGCGGTGGCGCCGGCGGCCGCCGCCCGCGCGGCTGTCGCTGCATTTTCTCCGCCGTCCACCTCGATCGTGGGATGCAGATTGCGCTCGGTGCAGATGGCGCGCAGGCGCCGGATCTTCGGCAGCACCTC
>Ga0070695_100001279_pt1 | contig 13874 bp, 14 predicted proteins | sample KBSK1252metaG_FD_65471 | JGI IMG/M metagenome (GOLD analysis project Ga0070695, IMG submission 65471) | Corn, switchgrass and miscanthus rhizosphere microbial communities from Kellogg Biological Station, Michigan, USA - KBS K1-25-2 metaG | ecosystem: Host-associated > Plants > Roots >...
GGTCGAACCGCCGGAGGCCGCGCGCTACGTCCTCCTCAAGCTGTTTCACGGCCAGGCGGTGTACGAGGAAGGGAACCTCAAGCGCCGCGAGATCGTCGCCACGTACCCCAGCACGTACGGCCTCCCTCCCGACCATCCTCTGGTCCCGCTATTCCTGTACCAGGCGAAGTTGTTCGACACCCACGAACGCCTCGTGACGGAGGATCCGGCCTATCGAGAGCTCGTCGAATCCACGATCGACAAGACCTGGTACTCGCCCCAGGCCGTGGTCCAGCCGACGGTTGCCTCTCCGTGGTGTGCGGACCCTGTGGTGCGGGAGGAGACGACGGAAGCCAGCTAGAACAATGGCTTGTACCGCGATGGCAACTGAGGTAGCCTCCGAGAATCCAGTGGAGGAACACATGGCCCTACGTGCCTGGCTGCACCTGGGTGCGCTCTCGCTCTTCGCCCTGCCGGCCCTGGCGGGCGACGTCTCCGGTTCCATCACCATGGACGGAAAGGCGGTCGCCAGAACGGCGGTCCAGATTAGCTGTGGGGGTGCGGTCTCCTCGGGGACCACGGCGGACGACGGCTCCTATCGCATCAACGTGCCCCAGCAAGGCCAGTGCACCTTGAGCGTTCCTAACTTTGCAGGTGCCTCGGCGTCCATCTTCTCCAGTCCGGATCCCAACCAATATCACTTCGAGATCGTCAAGCAGCCCAACGGAAGCCACGAGCTTCGCCGGAAGTAGCGTGCGCACCGAGCCGAAGAGCCAGAAGGCCCTGGAGTACGCGAAGGCCGTTGCCATGCCCATGGTGACCCTCCTGCTCGGGTTCGTGTTCAACCAGTCCCTGAACTCACGGCAAGACCGGGAGAGCAACACGCGCCTGTACACCGAGATGATGGGCCGTCGTGAGGAGTCCGACAGCGCGCTGCGCAAGGACATGCTGAAGTCGATCCTCGACACCTTCATGAAGCCCGATGAGGCGGACAAGGAGAAGCCGGATCTCAAGGACAAGCTGAACAAGGAGGTTCTCAGCCTCGAACTGCTCGCCTACAACTTTCACGAGGCGCTGGACCTGGGACCGCTGTTCAAGCACGTTAGACGCAGGATCCCGGACCAGGAAGAGGGGCCATACGCCGACATGCGCCAGAGGTTGGAGCGCGTCGCGCGTGAGGTCAACGAGCGCCAGCTGACCGTCCTCTCCGAGAGCGGAACCGTGGAGAAAGGGGAGGCACCCCTCGGCGGCTCGGACGAGGTCTACCTGTCATTCGGCGATTCCCACACCGTGCCCAATCCGCGATTGAAGGCAGGAGAAGGGGTGCAGCGGATCTGCCTGGCCATGGATTCGTTCGAGGACGCGACAAGCAAGCACTTCAGGCAGTTCAAGCTCGAGATCATCGATCACGACACGGCGTCCCGTGACCTCCGCGTACGTCTCTATGCGTCGGAGACGATGAGCGAGCAGGAGTGCAAGCAGTCGGACCTTCCCGAGGTACGGCACCGCGAGATCGACACCACCTTCCGCGTCGGTGCCTTCGACTTTCCCATGATCGACAACACGCGTTTGAGCCAGGGGGAGCGGTGCGCCGTTTCCATCACCCGCTACGAGCCTTACTTCATCCAGCTCGCGCTGGCCTACTTCCCGAGCTCGCGAGCGAGCTTGAAGGACAGGCCCTACTACGACGAGCTGGTGCACGACCTGGTGCGCGAGCGCAGCCAAGCCTCCTCGTCGGGCGTCCTGGGAGGGATCACGCCATGAAGTACGTCTGCGGTCGAGGGTTCGCCCTGTGCCTCGCGCTCGCTCAGCTCACGGGCGTCCATGCCTCCAAGCGGCCTGGAGCGGAGCCCACCGAGCCCCTGCCGCCCAGTGAGCCCACCGAGATGGCGCCGCCGCCTGCCGACGCTCCGAAGCCCGCCCTGGACGTGAGGATCGCCGTGGTCGCGGAAGGGATGGACCGGCTGCCCAGCAACTCGAGGGTGGAACTCCAGGGGGAGGGGCCGGGAGCGTGCAAGAGCCTGAAGCGCGATCAGATGATCCAAGCCGATGGCGTGCTCTTCCGCGACCTCGCCGTGTGCAAGGTGAAGCTCCGGCTCTTCATCACCGGCTTCGATACCAAGGCCGTCTTGCTCGACCTCGCGAACTACAAGGGTCGACTCAAGATCACCGTGAAGGAAGAGGGACCGCCGACGGTGACGTGGTGAAGCCTGCCCGGGCGGCGTCGGGACGCCGCCCGGACGACGGGATGTCGGACTAGGGCTTGCAGCCGGGGATGCGCTTGCAATAGGCGCAGCGGTCGCAGCTCTGCGGTACGAGCTTGTAGCAGGTGCCGCACTCGATGGCGATCTGCGGGCAGACGATGCATTCCCGCGCCGTGGCGGGCGAGGGCACGAAGACGGCGAGCGATCCCAGGAATGCCGTGGCGAGCAGAGCGGTGCCGTAGAGACGACGGAGCATGGAGTCCTCCTCTAGGTGAGAGCTTGGTGGCACCGTAGCACCGCCCTTACCCATCCCTCCCATGGCGCCGCCTCAAGATCTGGAAAGCCGCCGCCACTCCGGGTAGGGGAGGATCTCCAGGATCTCGCCGCGGCGGATGCGGGCCTGCATGGCCTGCCAGAACTCCGGCCGGAGCAGCTCCCCGTGCTCCTCCAGGAAGACCTGGAGCAGCTCCCCCTTCAGTCCCAGGAAGGGCGCGAACTCCTCCGGGAAGACGTCGCGGTCCTCCACCGAGAACCAGGGCTCGGCCGCCATCTCCTCCTCGAACGTCGTCGGCTGCGGCAGTGCGCGGAAGTTGCACTCGGTGAGGGGACAGAGCTCGTCGTAGTCATAGAAGATGAGGCGCCCGTTGCGGGAGACGCCGAAGTTCTTGAGGAGCATGTCTCCCGGGAAGATGTTGGCCGCCGCCAGGTCGCGCAGCGTCTTGCCGTAGTCCAGGACGGCGGCGCGCGCCGCGTCCCGGTCCGCCTGGCGCAGGTGGAGGTCGAGGGGGCGGAGGCGGCGCTCCGTGTAGAGGTGGCGGAAGACGACCTGGTCCCCTTGGACGGACACGGTGGAGGGGGCCAAGCGCAGCAGGTCCTGGAGCAGGTCCGGGGCGAAGCGGTCGCGCGCGAACTCCAGGTGCTCGAACTCGGCGGCGTCCACCAGGCGGCCCGCGCGGTCATGGTGGAAGACGTGACGGTACTTCTCCTCCACCTCTCTCCGGCTCGCCGTCTTCGGGGGGTCGAAGCGGTCGCGGATCACCTTGAACACGATGTCGAAGCCGGGGAGGGTGAAGACGTGCATCACCATGCCGCGCTGCCCCGGTGCGGTGAGGAAGCGGTCGTCGCTGGTCTCCAGGTGCCGGAGCAGCGAGCGGTAGAGCTCAGTCTTCCCGTGCTTGTCCCAGCCGATGGCGTTGTACAGCTCGTTCACGGGCTTCCTGGGCATGAGCATGCGCAGGAAGCTCACCAGGTCGCGCGGCCGCTCCACGTCCACCAGGAAGTAGGCGCGCGCGAAGCTGAAGACGATGCTGATCTCGTTCTCGTCGAAGAGGGCGGCGTCCGCCACCAGGCGGCCATCGGGGTTGGCGAAGGCGAGGAGGAACGGCGACGCCCCCCCATCGAGCAGGGCGCGGCCCACCAGGAACGCGCGCTGGCCCCGGAAGAACGGGGCCGGGGCCAGCTCCACCCCGCGCAGGTGTCTCCCCTGCAGGCCGCGCTCCGCGGCCGCCGCCACCCGGAGGGCGTCGCGCTCCCCGTCCTCGAAGGCGAAAGAGCCGAGCAGGCGCGCGAAGACCTGGGAGACCAGGGCGGCGATCCCCTGGTCGCAGGGGAGGAACACGGTCGCTCCCGCCGGCTCCTCCGGGACGGGCGGGGCCGCCTCGCGACGGACGAACTCGATCTCGGGGTCGACGCCGATGGTGGCGAAGAGGCGCCGGGTGACCGAGTTGAAGTAGGTCTCGGCCAGCTCCGCCGCGGGCTCGTCGGCGATGCGCGCGGCGTACTGGGCGCGGAGCACCGTCCAGGCCTCGCGATCGTGCAGGCGCGGCCCCAGGAGCGGCTGCAGCGCGTCCAGGGTGGCCGTCAGCTGCTCCCCGTAGAGGTCCAGGCGCCGCGTGGACGCCTCGTGCAGCGCTGCCCAGTCGCGGGCTGCGAAGTGGGCGGCCGCCCCCCGCGTCACCTCGCGAAACCGCCGGACGTGGCCTGCGAAGCCCTCGGCGATGATGGCCGTCGCCGAGTCGGCCACCCGCGCCAGGTCGATCATGCCGGGCGAGCGTAGTTCCGGCGTATGCTGGGAGCAACCCCATGCCACGCACATCGTTCCTCTCCATCGCGGCCGCGCTGGCGCTCCTGTCGCTGCAGGGATGCGCGATCGTGGGCGGCATCTTCAAGGCCGGGGTCTGGGTGGGGATCGTCGTCGTGGTGCTCGTGCTCGCCGTTGTCTTCTGGATCGCTTCGAAGCTGCGGGGCTGATCGCGCGGGTAGAATCCGCTCGCGTGTCCTCAAAGGAGCATCGGGCGGAGCTCGCCTGTGGCCTTCTGGCCCTGGCGCTGTACGCCGTCACCGCGTGCCGCACCGTGTTCCCCGGAGACGGCGGGGAGCTGATCGCCTCCTCCCAGGCTCTGGGGGTCGCGCACCCGCCGGGCTATCCCCTGTGGACGTTGCTGGCGAAGCTCGTGCTGCTCCTGCCCCTGGGCGAGCCCGCGCTCCGGACCACGCTTCTCTCCGCCCTGTTCGGTGCCGCTGCCTGCGCGCTGGCCGCGCACCTGGCGCGGAGATGGACGGAGGGATCCCTCCTGGCCGGCCTCGCGGCGGGCGGGCTGCTGGCGACCGCACGCACCTTCTGGTTCTCGGCCACCGTCACCGAGGTGTACACGGCGCACGTGCTGGTCGCGCTGGCGCTCCTCTGGGCGGCGGAGCGCGCCCGGGAGGGAAGGGGGCGTGCCCTCCTCCTCCTCGGCGTGCTCGCCGGCCTCGGGCTCGCGCACCATCCCACCATCGTCCTCGTGCTCCCCTCGGTCGTGCTCCTGGCGAGGCGTCCGCGGGGACCGGCCCGGACGCGGGAGTGGCTCGTCGCTGCGGGCATGGCGATCGCGGTGGCGGCGGCCGCGTACGGGAGCCTGCTCCTCCGTGCGCGCCTGTCCCCGGAGGCGACGTGGAACCACTTCTCCGGTGTTGCGGCCTGGTGGGCGCACGTGACCGCCGCCGCCTACCGTCCCTTCGATCTCGGCTTCGCCGGTCTCCTGCGCGGGGAGGGCTGGCGGCGCGTGCTGGAAGCCCTGGCCGTGGATCTCGGTCCGGTGGGCCTCCTGCTCGCTCTCGGTGGCGGACTCCTGCCCGCGCGCCGGCGCGGGCCGCTCCTCCTGCTGGTGGCGCTGCACATCGGGTTCGCGCTCCGCTACGGGACCGAGGACGTGGACGTCTACCTCCTGCCGGCGGTGGCGGCGTTGGCACTGCTGGCGGGGATGGGCGCGGCGCGGGCGCAGGCGTGGCGGCCCCGGCTGGCGACCGCGGCCGTTCTCCTGGCGGTGCTCGCGCAGGGCGCGTGGCGCTTCCCCGAGAGAGACCTCCACGCGGTGACGCTGGGCCTCCACTACGCCGAGGACGTGCTCCGCTCCGTGCCGGAGGGCGGCACGCTGATCGCCGACGGCGACAACGTCTTTCTCCTCCAGTACGCGACACAGGTGCTGAAGCGTCGTCCCGACCTCACGGTCTTCGACCGCGGCGGCCACGTGCTGCGCACGCTCTCCCCGGGAGGGGAGGGGATGCTCGTCGGGGCCGCCTTCCTGTCCTGGCCCGGCTACGAGGCGCCCGCGGGGTATCGCTTCCGTCCCCACGGGCTCGTGTACCTCCTGGAGCCCGACGGGCCGGTCCCCTCCGACGCCGCGTTCTGGCAGGGAGCGCACGAGGCGTCGGTGCGTGCGCAGGCCGCCCGCACGGGGGACCTCCTGGCCCGCACGCTCGCCGCGAGCTACCCGATCCTCCGCGGCGAGCGCGCCCTCTTCGACGGCGACGCCGCGGGTGCTGCCCGGCGGTTCGACGAGGCACGCGGGATCGCGGGGGACAGCGAGACCGTGCGCAACACGCTGGGCACGATCTACGGCCGGCGCGGCGATCTCGACCGCGCCGCCCTCGAGTTCGAGGCGGCGATGCGCCTGAAGCCTGCCTCGCCGCGGGCGGCGGCGAACCTGCGCCTGGTGCGGCGGCTGCAGGGACGGTGAGAAAAGCTTTACCCCGGGCGGGGCTTGCCTGCATAATCGCCCCACCGATCCGTGTCTCACGCGCCGGGAGGATGCCGTGTGGTATCTCGCTTCCGTTCTGTTCGCGCAGCCGTCCAGTCCCACCGGTCACCCCGTCCTGTGCGAGACCTCGCAGTTCCTGGTCGAAGCCGACAACGCCGCCGCCGCTTACGAGAAGGCGATCGCCTGGGGGGAGCGCCGCCGCGCCCAGGTCCAGGGGTTCGATTTCGTGGGAGTGCAGCAGCTCAAGCGGCTCCAGGGAGACGGCCCCCCTCGCGACGGGGACGAGATCGACGGGCGGGTGTATGAATCCGACGATCTCTGGTCCCGCACCTCCGAGCTGATCCCCCCCAAGGAGAAGCTGGCGGCGCTCTTCCTGGAGGAGAACCCCGGTGCCCAGCTGAGCGACGTCCTGTCCCAGGACGAGCGCAGCCTGGTGCTGCGGATCCTCGAAGAAACGTAGGCACGGGTTTGCGGCAGGTGACTGGCGCCGCCGGGGACGCTACCTTGAAGGGAGCATGCGCCGCCTGAGACGCCGCCGCCGGGTCCTCTCCACCGCCCTCCCCCTGGCCACCGTGCTGGGGATGGCCGGGATCTCCCCCCAGCAGGCAGCGCCCAAGCCGATGGCCGTGGCGACGCGGGTCCCCGCGGCGCTCCCGGTGATGGACCCCACGGCCGCCCTGGCCACCGTGCTGCGCGCCCTGGCCCCCGACGTCCGCCAGGAGGCGCTGCGGCCGGCGCTGGCGGCCTGGGAGCGCCTGCGTGGGGAGGGGATCGCCACCCGGCCCCTGCTCACGGTCATCGACTACGGCCTTCCCTCGACGCAGCCGCGCCTATGGGTCTTCGACCTCGACCAGCGCCGGCTCCTCTATCGCGAGCTGGTCGCGCACGGGCGGAACACGGGGGACGACCTGGCCACCGCCTTCTCCAATGAAGAGGGGAGCCTGCAGAGCAGCCTCGGCTCCTTCGTCACCGGGGCGACCTACACCGGGAAGAACGGGTACTCGATGCGCCTGCGCGGCCTCGATCCCGGGAGGAACGACCACGCCGAGTCGCGGGCCATCGTCGTGCACGGGGCGACCTACGTCGATCCGGACGTCGCCCACAAGCTGGGGCGGCTGGGCCGCTCCTGGGGATGCCCCGCCGTGCGTCCTGCCATCGCCCACGAGCTGATCGACCAGATCAAGGACGGCAGCGTCGTCTTCGCCTGGCATCCCTCGCTGACCCCCTGACCGACAACGCCGACCTGGCGAGCACGGTTCTGTGTTGCGCGCGCGCCGCTCGCGCGCCGTTTCCAGACCGGTCAGAAAATCAAAAAAGACGGGCAGATCTCGCGCGTGCGAGAGCTTCGAAAGCCGTTGTGACGCGTGCAGGCTGGTGGTACGTTTCCGCGCGTTCCGGGCCCTCCCGCGCGGTCGGCGGTCGAGGAGAAGCACGGTAGAGCGGCAGAGGGAGGTTCCGATGGCGGGGGATACCCGCGCGGTGCCACGGCGCATTCTGGTCGTGGACGACGACCCGGAGATCCGATCGGTGACGCGCCTGGTGCTCGAGGCCGAGGGGTACCTCGTGGACGAGGCGGCGGACGGGGAAGCCGCGGTGGCGCGCGCCCTCGGCGGCGGCCTCGATCTCGTTCTCCTCGACGTCAACATGCCGAAGATGAGCGGGTGGGAGACGCTGCGCGTCTTGAAGGCCGATCCATCCCTCGCTCCCGTCCCCGTGGTGATGTTCACGATCAAGTCCGAGGTGCGGGACAAGGTGCACGGGCTCCAGGACGGTGCCCTCGACTACATCACCAAGCCGTTCCAGGTGGACGAGCTGGCGGCGCGGGTGCGGCGGATCCTCCAGGGCGTCGGGGCCTGAGCATGGAGGATCCGCGCACCGCCTATCTGCGCCTGCGGAGCCTGCTTTTCGACCGCGTCACGGGCCTCCCCTCGTGGGCGGCGGTGGTGGAGCCGGTCCGGGACCTCCTGGACAAGCGGCGCCAGGTGGGCGTGCTGCATTTCCAGCTCCTCGATCTCGACCTGGTGGAGTCCCTCTACGGCTGGCAGGTGTTCGATCGCATCCTGGCCCGCGCCGCGGCCGGCCTCAGCGCCTGCGTGGGAGGCGCGCTCCCCCCGGGGACGGTGCTGGCGCTGAACGCCATCGCGGGGGACCGGCTGCTGGCCTTCGTCCCCCACGGTCCCGAGGGCCGGGAGGTGGACGGTCCCACCCTGGGGCGCGCCGCGGCGGCGGTGGCGGAGCACCTCTCCTCGCTCTTCGACGGGGAGGAGTTCGGGGGCCTGAGCCCGCGCCTGCACGTGCGCGAGGGATGGGCGCTCCTCTCCGAGGACCCCTTCTACCGCTTCGAGCGGCGCGTGCAGGCGGCGATCGAGGAGGCGCGCACGCACAGCGAGCGGCGCCGCCACCGGCGGGAGCGCGCCGAGGCTGCGGAGCTCCGCCGCATCCTGGCGGAGGACGCGCTCTCCGCCGTGTTCCAGCCGGTGGTGGACCTGCTGTCCGGCGACGTCCTGGGGCACGAGGGGTTCGTGCGCGGGCCGGAGGACGGCCCCCTGCAGAGCGCCGCCGCGCTCTTCCAGATCGGGGCCGGTGAGGGGGTCTCCCGCGACCTGGACCGGCTCGCGTGGCGCACCGTGCTGCGGGAAGCGGCGGACCTTCCCCAGGGGCTCCTCTTCGTGAACGTGCTCCCCGCCGGTCTCGCCGATCCGGAATGGCATGCGCCCGACATGGCTTCCCATCGCCTCGTCCTCGAGGTCTCGGAGCGCGCGGCCGACGCCGAGCCGCGCGGGCTCCTGGAGGCGTGGTTCTCTCTCCGGCGCGCCGGCTTCCGCCTCGGGATCGACGACGTGGGGACGGGGTTTTCCTCCCTGGCCGGCGTGGAGCGGCTGCGCCCCGACTTCCTCAAGGTGGATCAGACGATCGTGCGCGACCTCCACCTCCACTGGATCAAGCAGGACGTGGTGGCCTCCATCGTCCACGTGGCCGAGCGCCTGGGCTGCAGGGTGGTGGCCGAGGGGGTGGAGAGCGAGGAGGAGGCGGCCGCCCTCCGCCAGCTGGGGGCGCGCTTCGCGCAGGGGTACCTCTTCGCCCGTCCCGTCCCCGCCGCCCGCGCCGTCCGTGCCGCCCGGGGCACGGACCCGGAGCACTGAGGTGGCCTGGGGAGCGGCACCGACGCTCGCTCTCGCCGTGGGGGCCGGCATGCTGGCCCTGGCCCTCCTCCTCTTCGTGCTCCTCCTGATGTCCCGGCGGCAGCTCCGCCGCGACCTCCGGGAGATCGTGATCGGGCTCGAGGACCTGCGCACGGGAGACGTGCGCCGGCGGGTGGAGGTCTCGGAGGGCTCGCCCCTGGTCCTCGCCGCCGACGCCGTCAACCGGCTGGCCACCACACTGGGCGAGCGGGGCGCGGAGGCGGAGAGCTCGCGGGAGAAGCTGCGGGCGATGCTGGACACCGCCGGGGACCACGCGGTGGTGGCCACCGGCGCCCAGGGAGAGATCCGGGCCTTCAGCCCCGGTGCCGGCCTGCTGTTCGGGCGCACCGAGGACGAGGTCCAGGCGCAGCCCATCGGGCTCCTCTTCGAGGAGGCCTCCTGGCGCGAGCTCCTCCCCAGGCTGTCGCGCCGGAACTTCCGCGAGCGGGGGCTCGAGCTGCGCGCCCGCCTCCTCCGCCGCGACGGCACCACCTTCCCGGGAGGGGTGGACGTGCGCCTTTCCCCCTCGATCCCCGGCGGCTTCGTCTACGCCTTCCGCGACCTGAGCGAGCAGACGCGCCTGGAGCAGGAGCTGCGCGACTCGGAGACCCGGTACCGCACGCTGGTGGAGGGGCTGGCGCAGGGGGTCTTCATCGCCCGGGACGGCGCCCTCGTCTACGCGAACCGCGCCCTGCACCTGCTGTCGGGCCTGGAGTCGGAGCCGCTTTCCGGGAGGCTGCTGCGCGACTTCGTGGCGACCCGCGACGTCCTCATGGTGCAGGAGGGGCTGGCCGAGGCCCAGGCGGGGACGGCGGCGGGGGCGGGGGTGGCCGTGCGTGCCACCTGGCTGGATGCCGGCCGGCAGCCGGTGGCGCAGGTGCGGATCGAGATCTCCCAGGTGCAGCACGGGGGCCGTCCCGCCGTCCTCGGCCTGGTGGCGGACCAGACGCGGGAGCGGCTCATCGAGTCCGAGCTGCGGCGCAACGAGGCTCGCCTGGACGCCGTGCTGGAGGCCGCCTCCGACGGCCTGCTGGTGCTGGCCGACCCCGCGGCGGGCTGGGTGGTGCGGATGACGAACCGCGCCTTCGCCGCGCAGTTCGCCCTCTCCGTGGACCGCCTGCTGGGGGCGAGTGCCGCCGACCTCGCGCGCATGCTGCGGGAACGGGGGGAGGGGGCGGAGGAGGTCGCCGCCTTCCTCACCGATCCCGCGGCGGAAGCCCGGGTGGAGGCGGTGACGCTGGCGGGCGGGCAGCGGCGCGTGCTCGAGCTGCGGCGCACCCCGCTCACCGATCGCAGCGGCGAGCTCGTGGGGGTCGTGTTCGCCATCCGCGACCTCACGGACCAGAAGGCCTTCGAGCGGAGACTGGAAGCGAACGCGGACGAGCTGCGCAAGAGCAAGGAGGCGCTGGAAACCTCCTACCAGCGGCTGAACGGAGTCAACCAGGACCTGGAAGCGCGCACCCGGCAGCTGGACACGCTGGCCTCCGAGCTGCAGCGCTTGAACAAGATGAAGTCGGACCTCCTGGCCAACGTGTCGCACGAGCTGCAGACGCCGCTCGTCTCCATCCGCGGCTACACGGAGCTGATCTTGAAAGGCCGCCTGGGCGCGATCACGGAGGAGCAGCGCAAGGGGCTCACGCTCTCCATGCGCAACATCGACCGCCTCATCGGCATGATCGACAACCTGCTGGCCTTCGCCCGCATGGACCAGGGGGCGACGGAGCTGCAGCTCCGGGACTTCCGGCTGCGCGAGGTGGTGGACGAGTCGCTGGAGATCCTCAAGGGGCGCATGGAATCCCGGGGGATCCACACCACCGTGCGCCTCCCCGAGCCCGAGGCGGTCGTCCGGGCGGACCGGGCGAAGGTCCTCCAGGTCTTCCTCAACGTGGTGGGGAACGCCATCAAGTACAACCGCGACGGCGGCGCCATCGAGATCGCGGCCGTGACCTCTCCGCCGGGCTACGTCTCGGTGCGCGTGCGGGACACCGGGATCGGGATCGCGCGGGAGGACCTCGACCGCATCTTCGACCGCTTCTACCGGGCGGAGGGCGGCGACGAGCGGGGGACGGGGCTCGGGCTCCCCATCGTGCGCGGCCTGCTGGAGCTGCACGGCTGCTCGATCCGCGCCGAGAGCGAGCCGGGACGCGGGTCGGCCTTCACCTTCACGCTCCCCGCCGCCGGGAGCATGGACGAGTCGTCCGGTGCGGAGCCGGGCTCGCCGAGCTTTCGGGTGCTCCGGCCCGGAGACCCCGCCTAGGCGCTCCCTGGGGTGCGGCGCTGGCGCGCCGCCTCGAAGAGGAGCACGGCGGCGGCCGCGCTCACCGACAGGCTCTCCACCCCCGGGCGCATCGGGATCCGCACCGCGGCGTCGAGCCCTTGCGCCAGGTCGGCGGGAAGGCCGCCCCCCTCGCCCCCGAGGAAGAGGGCGACGGGCGCGCGCAGGTCGCACAGGTCGTAGATGAGCTCGGCGGAAGGATGCGCGGCCAAGGTGCCGATCCCCAGCGCGCGCAGGCGGGCGAGGAGGGCATCCGGCTCGTTCTCCTGGGCGACGGGGAGCCGGAAGATCGCGCCCATGGAGGCGCGCACGGTCCGGGGGTGGAAGAGGTCGGCGGAGGCTCCCACGGCCACGAACCCCGTCGCCCCCGCCGCGTCGGCCGAGCGCAGGATGGAGCCGAGGTTCCCCGGGTCCTGCACTCCGGCGGCCACCGCCAGGAGGGCGGTCCCGGCGAGCCCGGGGACCGCCAGGGCCAGCGAGGCCTCGCCCCGGCGCACGAGCAGCACGATGGGCTGCGGCGTGCGCGCGTCCTGCAGCCCCTCCATGACGGATGCCTCCACTTCGAAGATCGGCGCCTCACCGGTGCTCAGGCGCGCGAGCAGGCGGCACCCCTCCTCGGTCTCCTGCAAGGTGGGGGCGATCACCGCCTGCTCGATCGAGGCCCCGGCGCTCAACGCTTCGGCGGCGAGATGGAACCCCTCCGCGACCAGGAGCCCCGCGGCGTCGCGCGCCGCCCGGTCCCGCCGCAGCGCGCGCAGGCGGCGCAGCTCGGGATGCGCACGCCCCAGCCGGGGATAGACTCCAGGATCGATGGCCACCCGCCTCCTCCCTGTCGACCCGCGCGCGCCGTCGGAAGAAACGCTCGCCGAGGCCTCGCGCGCGCTCCGCGCGGGAGGGATCGTCGCCCTTCCCACCGAGACCTTCTACGGCCTGGCCGCCGACCCCTTCCTGCCCGGCACGCTCGCCGCCGTCAATCGCCTCAAAGGGAAGGATGCCACGAGCCCCATCCTGCTCCTGCTCGCCGACCTCGCCCAGGCGCTCCCGCTGATGGCGGCGACCCCGGCGGCGTTCCCGTCCCTGGCCGCGCTCTGGCCCGCGCCGTTGACCCTGGTCGTCCCCGCGAGCGCCGCGGTTCCCCCCGAGGTCTCGGGCGGACGGGGGACCGTGGGGTTCCGCGTCCCCGCGCTGGCGCTCCCCCGCCTGCTGGCGGCACGCCTGGGGGGACCCGTCACCGGGGTCTCCGCCAACCGCACGGGTCAGGCCCCGCCCAGGCGGGCCGCGGAGGTCCAGGAGACGTTCCCGGAAGGCCTGGCCCTGATCCTCGACGGAGGGGAAACGGTGGGGGAGGCCCCCTCGACCCTCGTCGACCTCACGGGGTCGCCTCCCCGTCTCCTGCGCGAGGGCGCGCTCCCCTGGGCCGTCCTGCGCGATCGGCTATAATCCGCGCGTTGTCGAAGTCGGACGGACGGTCGCCGCGGCGAGAGCCGGGGAGGAAAGTCCGAACTCCAAAGGGCGACGTGCTGGGTAACTCCCAGGCCCGGTGACGGGACGGAAAGTGCAACAGAGAGCAGACCGCCTGCGGCGATCCACCGCGCGCGCCACCGCGCACGGAGCCTGGCGCCGCCGGCAAGGGTGAAACGGTGCGGTAAGAGCGCACCAGCGCCGGCGGCAACGCCGGCGGCTCGGCAAACCCCACGTGGAGCAAGACCAAATAGGGGAGCGTTCGAGGTCGGCCCGGCCGAGGCTCCCGGGTAGGTTGCTGGAGAGCGGGAGAGATCCCGTTCCTAGAGGAATGACCGTCACCCCTGACCGGGGCACGGGATTCGGCTTACGCACGGCTTCGACGGCCGCTCGGCCCGTCGTCTCCGGGGTGGCCCGGGGAGACGGGGCCGGGGTTCTCGCTTGACCATGCGCCTCACGCTCTCCCCCGGCGATCTCATCGACGTCGTGGCGCCGAGCTTCGCCGTCCTCCCCGAGCGCCTGCGCTCCGGCGCCGCCGCCCTGGAGGGGATGGGCTTCCGCGTGCGGGTCGGCCCGCACGCGCTGGCGCAGCGGGGCTATCTCGCCGGCGGCGACGAGGTGCGCCTGGCGGACCTTCAGGTCGCGCTCGATGCCGAGGACTCCGCCTGCGTCTGGTTTGCGCGCGGGGGCTACGGTGTGGCGCGCCTGCTCGACCGCGTGCGCTTCCCCCGGGAGAAGCTGCTCATCGGGCACA
>Ga0070695_100001282_pt1 | contig 13869 bp, 30 predicted proteins | sample KBSK1252metaG_FD_65471 | JGI IMG/M metagenome (GOLD analysis project Ga0070695, IMG submission 65471) | Corn, switchgrass and miscanthus rhizosphere microbial communities from Kellogg Biological Station, Michigan, USA - KBS K1-25-2 metaG | ecosystem: Host-associated > Plants > Roots >...
CCCCCACGTAGTGACAAAGAAACCCCCGGTTGTGTCGGGGTGTGGCAGCACAACCGGGGGCGCTAGTTGCGGCGAGCGGGGGCCGCTGTGGCAGTTTTACAAAACGCTAGTAGTCATAACCCTTCTTACTACTGTAGGAAGCGGGAACGGCCAAATCCTCACATGGGCAACCGGCCCAACGGCAAAGCCAACACCAACGGAAATCGCGCGTGCTTCGAATCTCCACCGCACCCCATAGCGCGATCACGAGGAACCCGGCAAGCAACGCGGCATGACCGATCCGGTTAACCTTACGCATTGGGCGAATCCTCCATCTTGGCTGAGAAGGTTGTTAGAGTTTGAGTAACGCGCAAATCAATGTAGTCTTCCGCGCAAGCAATCAGATAACCGAGTAGTGCTAAACCGTGGCTTGTGCCGGTGCAGCGATTGCCGCGCGCACCAAGTTCCATTAGCGCAAGCTTCGCATGTTCGGTTGCAAACTTGACGGTTTCCTGGCATTCGCTACAAAGTTCATCGCGCACGATGTACAATTCCCGCACGTCCAATTTCATAGTTCCTCCGGTTATGGCAGTTCTCCGTTGAACCAACCTAGAAATTCCTCTATGGCGGTTTCGGCGTTTTGCGCTTTCACTTCTGCCATGAAAGCCGCTTTCCGATCCACCCACGAACCGCTAGTTTGTAAAGCAAAATCCGCCATAAGTTGAACTAGGTTCGCTAAGTTTCGGCCGCTCATACGAACCACTCATTCCAACACTTGTCACAGCAAGTGATTTCGGCGGGAAGGAAGGTGGACGGATCGCGGAAGCTGCGTTCTTTGCAATCTGACTGTCCGCAGTAAACGCACTTTCCGATTTTGCCGGTGTATCGCATTCTCAGTTCCTCCACTCCTGAGTAAGTGCTACCGTCCGGGGCGCTCACTTCGTCGCCTTGTGTGCGCGGCGGGAACGTGCCTTGCGCGCTCTACGCTGCTTTCTGGCTTCCACCGGATCGGGGACCGAGCCAACCTCGGGGACCGTTTCACCGTTCCGCGCCTCTTCCATTTCCGCCTTGGTACGGCGGCGGCGGCGCTTCGTGGTTTCGGTGGGAAGACCGAACACGGAAAGCGCGCCCATGAAATCATCAAACGTGACTCCCATCTTTTGCGCCCGCTTCGCTGCTTTAACGATGCTCATTGCTTCCTCCGGTTTTAGCTGCCGCTCAATTGCGACATAGTTAAATCTAGGCAATGGTAGCATAGAGTCAAGGGAAAGTGAGAAAAGATGGCATACAAATAGTTACATTGTTAGTTGTAGATTCTTTAGAACCTCGATAAGCTGAAAAACCCCATTCGACTACTTCTAATTGCACGTTGCTGTACCGCTGCAAAGCGGCATAGCGGTTGCATTGGTAGATTAGCGTTCCGTCTTCCGGGTCATACCACCAACACGGTAGTTCCGCGACCCTGGTAAACGGTTGCCCCGCTGTTCTAGCATAAACGCGGAAACCGTCAATCTGCGTTAGGTCCGAATAGCCCCAAGCGACAACCGGCGACGGATAAAAATGCACATCATCCGGGGTGCAACTAGCGTTAACATGCGCTGTCGCACAAGCGCCTATTGCAAAGCCAAGAACGAAGAACACGCAAGCAACGATTAGCTTACGCTTACTCATGGCTTATAAGGGCTCGCTGGTTTGTCGCAACAATCATCAGACAGAACGCTAGACACGATGTAAGAGACAACTGCGGAAACCACGATTGCCTTAGTAAGCAATCTATCGCCGTACTTTGTTCCGGCTAGAGCGGGGATACTGCAAGTTAACAAGACACCAAGTAGTAGAATGAGAATACGCTTAACCACGCTTGTACCCTTCTGCGGTTAGCTTAACTCGCGTTTGCTCCATCGAATCTGCCCAAAATTCGTTTGCTGCATGTACACCGTCTAAATAGCCTTGGTGCCATCCCTTGTCACGCGCGTTTCGTATACTTAGCGAAAACGCTATTGCTAATAGTGCGATACCGAGAGTTAAGTAAAACCAAAGCATTCAAGACCCCTTAAAAACGAAACGCGGCACATGCACATGCCGCGTTTCGCGAGAATGCCATTTAGGCGGTTCGATAGCTCCCTAGGTAAGCGTAACTGTCTGAACGGTCATTCTCTCTAGTTCCGGGTTTCCTTCCTTCTTCTCAAACTTGAAACGGTCCTTATCCGCTTTCTTCTTCGCTGCGTTCCTGTCGCTGTCAATACCGAATGCGCGCGGCTTGCCATCCCGATCACGCCACATAGCCAAAAACACGGAGTTACCATTGCCATTGCTGGCGGGTGCCTTGTCGGTATCCTTGGGTGCCATGTTTCCCCTTCTTCCCCGCACCGTAATTGGTGCGTTCCGGCAGACTAGCAAACATCAAGGTTGCACGTCAATAGGAAACCTCTACCTATTCGGTTTCTCTGACATGACTATGCGCTTTCGCCGCTTGACATTTCGAGTATTACGTGCTATGGCGATTCGTCTCTTTTCACGTTTCGCGGCATTCTCATTTCCGCTAAGTATCAAGTCGCTAAGTCTCTTCTTCGTCGTTTCGTCTAGCGCCATAGTTACCGCCGGACATTAGGCGGTCTTCCATCCGCCTAACACGTTGTTTCAAGTCGCCAACCTGAGATTTGACAACTTGGCTTTGACTGTACCATGAAACCAACACAAGCGCGATAGTGATGATGTTGCCAAGTGAGATTTGATCCATGGCATTTCACTTGGTCGCGGTAGTTGTACCCTTGAAAAAGTTGCTAATAGGCGCTTTCGCTGCGCCGAAATCCGCAACTGACTGTCCGATAACATACGCACCAAGCAATCCCACGACATAGTGGATTGTGTCTTCTGGAACTCCGTGCGATTGCATGAACATGACAAAGCCAGGAGTAAGAAGTGTCACAAGGAACTTGCGAGAAATAAACTTGTTCAAAATTCAAATCCTCCCGCGAAGATATCGCGTTAAGAAGACACCAAGAACAGCGACGGCTACAGCAATCAAAAGTTCCTTTTGCAAAGTAGTCATGGTGCAATGGTCCTAAACTGAATCGGGCGGATTAGCTCTTCCCAAGCTAGCGTTGCACCGCCAAATTGGTCCGGGTACGGATCGGGCAATGTTGGAAACGTGGTCCAATCGAAAAGGTTAAGAAACGAAATCCGCCCGCTTGGTCCAGAGCCGAACGGCTCACATGGCGTGGTGCTTCCGTAGATAAACGGCGGTCTGCCACTTGTCAAGTCTGCTCCGACACCGCCGCTATTGTACGGCACGAACGCTTGCAATTGCACGTCGCGGAAGAACTTGATGTTTAGCGCAAACCAATAGTTGCCGGATGCAAGTTCAAACTCAGGAACGGCGAATTCGTAGACACCCGGGGCATTGGTTTGGAACGTTCCCAAATCAATCAGTTTGCGATTCGGTGAATTAGCAAAGTAAGCATCGCTAACATACCTATCACGAAGATCGTAGATTGCCGCTCGCCAATCGCAAACCAAGCCGGAAGCATTCGTGACCACCTTAAACGCGAATCGGTCAAAGCGCTGTTGGTTTAGAATGGCAATCGGTGTAAACGAACACATGCCATCTAATCCGAATACGCCTGTATAAGCGTAGTCTGCGAAATCTACGCCTAGATTATGGTGCGAAATGACGTTGTACCAGAGTGAAGGATTGTACGGCGGATGATTATAAACGTGATCCATCGTCCTTGTCGCAATCACGCGCGGCCACCAACCGGGCATTACTGCTTTCCGGTAAATGGGGTTTGGGGTTCCCAATCAAGCGGCGGGAAGTGATTCGCAAACCGCCCCATGTGCGAACGCACGGAAGCGACGTACGAAGCGTTAACAAAATGTCCCGCCGCATTGTACTTTGCCGATCCCGCGTTATACGCGGCAATAGCTTTGTCTAAATTGACCGCTGGCGTTCTGCCGTAGCGGCCAATTTGAAAACCGATGTAGCGCATTCCAAGCGCGGTATTCTGCACGGGATCATAAAGCATGGCGTCCACTTGTGCATCTGTCACCGTTCCGGGAATGCGCGCAATCCATCGGGCGGTTTTGCGAAGAAGCTGCATCAAGCCAGCGGACGCATCATTGATTTGCTCTTCTGCACGGTAAGCGTTCTCATTGAAACCGGATTCTTGAAACATGATGGCTTTAACTAGAACGGGGTCAATGATTCGGAAACCCGGCTTTTGACAAAGACCATAAATGATATGGTCAAAACGATTCTTCCACGGAAACGGCAAACCGTGCAGACTGTTAACCTCGAATCGCGTTAGAGTGATTCCTTGTGTACTATCAAGGAAGCGTTTCGCGGTGCTAATGTTTCCTGCCTCCGTTTGAGAAGGAACGTTCGGACCAACGGGAAGCGGAACGCCCACCGGATTGTTGAACTCAGGATTGCCGGAAACCCAAGTGGTAAACTCCGGTCTAGAGGTATCTTGAAAACCGTTGACCGGAAGCGGTTCAATCTTCCGCGTGAGCATTTCACTAAGCGACGGTTGGCGTTTGGACGTTAACGCCCAAACACCAACCGCGCCAAGAATCAGAATAGCGGGAGTCACTTTCTTGCCAACATGAACACCACGCCTAACCCGATGATTGGAATAAGCGGAAGTGTTAGTTTCGTGTCCGGCTTTCCGTCGTTATTGGAGTCAATCTCAATACCAGCATTGCCGGATTCCACAAACTCAGTCACGCGAGAAACCACCATTGTCAAACCGTAGAGAATCGCAATCGCTGCAATAGCGCCAACGATGATTGCGATAGGGAACGGATTCACCAAAGCACGAACACGGAACGTGACGTTCATCGCGTCATAGTTTGCACGCGATTCAAGCAACGTCCAACGCGAATCGGAGCGAACCTGCGTTTGCAGTTGCGCCGCTTGACGTTCGAACGCTGACCGCTTCCAAGATTCAATCGGTATTTCTACACCAAGAATCTTGAAGTGCGAAACGTCATATGAGAATTCGTACTCATGTCCTTTGATCCATTGATCGGTGACGCTACGGGGGATTGACTGTTTTGCCATTCGTTAAGCCTTGTTATAACCGATAACTTGAATGTTGAAAAATCCCTGTGGCGTTCCACCTTTCTCAAACTGCCAATTGATACCAGGATAAGCGCCGCCTCCGCCAACCTGCACGTCCACCCAATGCAAACTTGAGTGTGTTGGAAGATCCTGCGCAACGTTAGTAATGTCGCACTTCCACATTGTCGGATGCGACGTAGCAGCAAGACCGCTAAGAGTCAAACGACAACGTGAGACAATGCCACTCGCGTTATTCATGTGAGCGCGCACGCGAATGAGAACGTGCGTAGCATCATCGGGGATTTTGGACAGTGCGCTAAGTGACAATACTCCGGTTGCTAAATTGGCGGTTGTGGCCATGTCCAAAACCAAATCTTCGCCAATCGGAATGTCCGTAGTATTGTTCTTCAAAAGGGTTAATCCGGTGGAACCGCCGGAACCCGTCACGTTAGTTACAAACGTATCAATGTCATAAACTTGATTGTTGTAAATGACGTGAGTTGCAATGACGCGTTTATAAAAACCGCTCATTGCTTAACCCTTCGGATTGGTAGGGGAACTCTGATAATCGAGGAAACCGCGAAGACGTGCAGCGTACAAACGAGGCGCCGCGCCATTGTTGAAAACAAAAACATCAATCACCGCACCCGACGGAACAGCGATAGGTGAAATGTCGCGCGGGTCGTCAAACGGTCCTAGCTCGTCTTGAATGTTGCTGTAGTAGAAGCTAGCGACACCGTTAACCCGAACCTGCCAAACGGAAGTTGCGAACGCTGCGGGATTGTCAATCCCCAGACCTAGCTGTGTGATCCAAGCGCCTTGCGCCTGCGTAGCGATGCGCGCACTAATCAAAGCGGCGGAGGTACCATTGGCAATGTTGGAAGACTGGTAGAAATCGAAAAGTTCCACATTGCCGGAATGCTTGTACGGAAAGTTTGCGGGAATCATCGGTCACTTCTTCATCAAAAGGAACAGACCGAGAATCGCCGCCCCCGCAATAAGCAGAGGCTTATTCTGTCCGCCGAACAAACCACTATTAGCCTGCGCGTACCCTAGCATTGGCTCACCGTTCGAATAGTAGCCAGTGAGAAAGGGCGCCTGATTGTCATTCGTAGGAATCGGCTGCGGCGCATACTTCAAACGCGCTTTCACGTCTCCCCACGTTTGCAGAAGACCAGAAACACCTTCGAAGATTGCGCCGATGCGAGAACTCTTATCCTGTTCAACATACGGTTGCGCAGTTGAAAAACCCGGAACGGCGCTCGCTAGATTCGCCGCATAGGACCCGGAACCATAAGCACCAACGGCGTACAATGTGTTTTCTCCTCTATCCGCCGAACGGTCCCGCGTGACCGTGAATACGGGAAAGCTGCGTTCTGTACTCAGACAACTTGTAGGGTTTGCCACGTCCGACAGCGGCACGAGTGTTCCACGAAGGGATACCGCCTCCGGCAGCATTGGAATCTAGCAAATCACCACCTTCCGAAAAACGAATTCCCTTAGCTTGGAAGAATCCAAGGGACTTATCCGCCGTTGGCTTTTCAGCGGGTCGCGCATCATGCAGAACGTAAACGACGGACGGACTAGCACCAAGCTTCCGCATTTCCGCGTTTACGCGAGACTTCATTGCTTGCTGGCGTTCGAATTCACTAACAGGTTGACCCGGACGCGGCAAGCGCGGATTGCTCGTCTGCGGGACGTTGGTTGTAGAGTGGGCGATACTGTCGCCACTCAAACCTAGATAACCGTTGTTTCGCATTCTAGCCTTTCCGCTTTAACCAAAACAGAAGAATCACCGCACCAATAGCAAACACGGGCAAAACCGCGAAGTCGCCAAGTGACGGACCATCAGCGGCGCTAGGTGCCATCCCGCTTCCGCCAGTTGTCGCGGGAGCACCTGAGAAACCAACGGCACCGCGAAAACCGCCGGTTGCAACTCCGCCACTTGTACCAATGCTGTTATAAGCGGCGATTTTAGCGTCACTTGTCGCTTTGTTAATGGTGGTTTGCACAACCGGGTTAGTTGTGGGGTTCGCAAGTGTTTGCGCCTGTTTTTGGAAAAGAGCGTATTGAAAAGCGGCCGAACCTTCGCCAACCATTAGAAAGCCGCCAGAACGGCGAATGTCAAGCCGCTGAGAAGTAGAACTAACAGAAACGCGCAACCGAAACCGGAGCCAGTACGCGGCGCGGTCGTTTGCGCTTTCGCCTGTAGCAAACGTGCTTCTGCGGAAGCTTTCGCCGCCGCTTCCTTATCTGCTAGGGCGCGTGCTTCTTCCGCTTTCTCTGCTGCGCGTGCGGCGCTTTTCTGTTTGCTTGAAGCTACTACATTCAATCCCGCACCAACCAACGCTTGCCAGAATGCGAAAGAGGTTAAGTTAAGTTCTCGCTGATTGCGGAACGCCAAAATGGATGCGGCGGCAATCGCAATGATCGCCGCCGCTCCAATTGTGGCGATAGGGGGAAGCGCCACAACACCAAACATGAGTTAAGCCGCCACGCGCGCCGGAGTAAACGTTTCAGTCACAACACGCACGTTGTTATTGTTCACCGCTCCGGTGAACGTCACATCAAGCAAAGCCTGGAACGTAGAAGCACCGCGCGTGTCAATCATTCCGGCCGGGTTTCCGTCTTCCGCGAAATCCACAACTGCATAACCCGGCGAAGTATTGACAAGCGAATAGTGCCGCTTGTTCTGTCCCTGCAAAGCCGCCCACGCCATTCTATCGCAATGATAGAAGAAGCCATCGGAGATAATCCGAATGCGATTAATCAGCGTATCCACAAGCGCGCTTCCGTTCTGATGGGTAGTCTTGAAAACGATGCGCCTGTAAAGCTGACCAATGGGAAGATCCACAAGGAACTCCGTAGCAGAAGCGGTGACAAGCTTATCCGTGGGATAGAGAATCTTGTCTCCGAAATCGCCCGTAAGGTCCATCAGCTCTTCCGAGAAAACTTCAATCTGGCAACCGGCGTCAATGGATTCTGTGCGATCCCCACCGAACACCAAGTCAGGATCGGCGTTGCCCCATGCAATCTCAAGGACAAGTGAAGAAGTTCCAACCGCGCGAAGCAGCGACATACCAGGAGTAGCCATGCGCCAAGATGCAAAGTCGATCGGAATGTCAACGCTGAAAGCCTGAGCCGCGCCAACCGCCGCCGTGGTAAGCGGCACTCGCTGCGGATCGCCGTCTGAGTTAATGCGCGCAAGCGCAAACAGCGTTCCGCCGTCAAGCGCCTGTAGAACTTCCGAACCATTTCGAATCACGCGCGCAAGCTTTACCAAACACTGAGGCTGTTCACTCGCAAGAGTGCCATTCGTAGCACCACCCGCAACGGTCATAGCGCCTGTAAGGCGAAGAAGCATTCCCTTGAAGACGTGGTTTCGCGGAAGGTCCAAGCGAGCAATCCCGTTAGCAGTAAACGGGATAACTCCAAGACTCCGCTTGTAAATTCTTGCCATTGGGTTCCTTTATACCTTTCCCTTCCCCTGGCCTCGAATGTTAACAGGACGAAGAATCGGTGTAACAACTAGAATCGTTTCGCGCTTATCGCGCGGAACGGCGAGAAGCTTATCCGGGATCGGCGTACGCGGCGGGAAGTTTCGACGCGCAACGGCAATGTTCCGTTCCTGCGAATCAATCGCTTCCGCCATGTCGCGCTTGCGCTTATCGAACAAACCGCCAAACATCGTTAACCCGTAATGGACTTAAGCGCCGGAATACGATTCACAATGGCGAGAACGATAATCACAGTAACCGCCATGGTGATAAGTGCCTTGATATTGGGCATTGCTTCCTTTCTTCAAACCCCGCAGTTGTGAAAAGTTAAAAGTGGAGCCGCGTACGCGAGCGGGGCAGTTGCGTACGCGGCTCCGACGCCTAGTTACCCGGAGGAGGCGCGTCAACCTCTTCTGTACCAGAATCACTAGGCGGAGTCAAGGGTGTTGCGGGGTCTTTTTCCTCTCTTTCGCTAGGGTCCACTTCTTCCCGCTCTTCTTCCTCTTCAACATTTCGATTCATCGGTTCCCTATGATCTTGTCCCGGACGGAACGTAATGCACTGATACTTAGGAAGCCGCTTTGTGCGTTCCGCGAATTCGCTTCCGCAAAACTCTTCAATGTACTTAACATCGCGCGGTTCGATTTGGTTAAATGAAACGATTTCATCCGCTTGCGAAGTGACAAGGCGCGGAACGTTCGCCGCACGTCTAGACGAAAGAATCACCTTGATGCTGCGGTGTCTGCCGTAATTCAAGTTGCGCCGTAACTCAAACGGCACGCTTGACGGACTAGACACTTGGTCGATTTCGTCTAGAACTAACGTACAATCTCCGCAAATCCAAACAGCACGCATGACGTATGAAAATGGTTCGGTCAAATCCTCCGCTTCTACTGGTTGGTAAACACATTTGAAGTAAGTGCGTTGTCTGCGTTCCAGGTAATCCACCATTGCTAGCGGATCGCGGAACACCCTTCCGCACGCGCCGTACTCTGCTAGAGTGTCGAAAATGATAAGGCGCGACTCCGAATGAAGCCGCGCCTTGATGTTGGTGGTTTTGCCGCATCCGCGGCGGCCAAGAATCACCGTGACGGACATTTAGACTTTCAGCGGGGAAGCAAAGTGCATTCCTCCGTCTGACGTATCTACCGCCGCCTCCGGTTCGTGGTTTTGCGCGTCAAGCTTCAAGCGTGCGTCAAGTAGCATGCGCGTACAGATTGCCATTCCGAGAACCGTAGCAAGCGAGATTTCATCGCCATACTTCGCCAACCAAAGCGGCGACCACTTCGAAATGACCTTGGTGGCGTAAACACCGATTTGGTCTTTCTCCCGCTTGTCTAGCTTCCAGTGTTCACCTTTGCGCTTGGCGATGATATCAAAGATGATTTCAACACCATTCGCTAGAACCTCGGGCGGAACAATCTCCGGCGGTTGCTCTACAACATTCGCCGTTTGCTTCGGGGCGTTTTTGCTTCCCGGGGGTCTTCCACGCTTGCGCGGTTGCGCGCTTGGAGTTTCGTCAACTGGCGGAGAAATGTCTACGCGCAAATCCTGAAACGTTTCACTTGGAGCAATCGGGGTCTGCTCCATTACCAACTTCCGAGAAGCGAGTTAATATCGTTTGACTCAGACGGCGGTTCATCTTCCCCCGGAGGCGCGGGAGTCGGATCTACGGGCGGCGCTGGCGGGTCTTGCGGTTTCGGCGTATCGCTAGAATCCTTCTTATCAAGTAGCGTAGCAATGCCGCTTTCAATTCGCTTGACACTCTTCTTAACGTCAACGTCGTTCGCATCATCTTCCACCGGAGGCGGAGGCGGAGTATCCTTCCCTGTTTTTTCACTCATTCGGAACTTCTCCGTACTCACAATCAATGCGCGTAGTCGGGCGATCTTCCTTCACAACTTCTTCGCCGTCGCCAATCGAAACTTTGGCGGGTTCGGTCTTTTCGATCTTCTTCGTTTCGTCCTTCGTGTTGTGTCCGCTCAAAGCATTCTCCTTACCATTGAAAAGAGTGAACCATAGATTCCGCCCGCTTTGTCTGCCATGCCTTGTATGCTTTCTAGCATGTGCGTTTTGTCAAAGCTAATCGTGCGATGCGCGACCTGCTTTGTTTCGCTTGTCTCTACAATAACCAAGTCTGCACAGTTGCCGCTTACGTCAAGGTGGCCGGTGTACTGAATGAGTCTTTGCGGCGGCGCACCTTCCAGCCGTTCCGCTAGAAGGTTGTCACGCAGAACGAACGTTTCCGCAAAACCGTTCGAACGTACAACTAGAGTTGTGTCCGCGCCGTTGGTCAGTGCGTCAAAGTGAATAATCATTTTGTCCACCTTGAGTAATTGCCCCGCTGCACGTTGGAAATAGGGGGTTCGATCCTACCGCCGTTCTCATTTGAACAGTTAAGCAGCGGGGCAATTTTGAGTTAGCGAGTGTAAACGGTGAAATCCTTGTAGTCGCGGTGCAGCTTATTGTTGCTCTTTGCAAGACCACGGTAAACGATGCAGACCTCCGAATCAGCGTCAAGATTCTGGAACTTGGGATTCAACGCTGCACCACTAACAGCAATCAGCTTTCCGAGCAATTCGGGATCGGCCGCGTCTGAGTTGCTTTCGCCTACAAGAATCTTGTGCGAAAGAAACGTCTCCCTGTCCTTCTTCGGATCGGGAGATTTCACGTTCTCGCTTCCCTTGTAAATGCCAGTGATATGCTCGCCAACCTCCGGCTCCCAAACGGTGAGTTCGATAACCTTCCATCCGGGTCCAGGTGAAAAGATCGTAGCATCCGAAACCATTTCCTCATTCTTAGGATTCGTCTTCGCCATTTCTAACCTCCGGGATTTCCTAGGGCAAAGCGTCCTAGGCGCGGCGCAATATTAGTGGAAGGGTGCCGCCCCCGTCAAGGGTGCGGCGCTTGGTGTAGGTCGCGTGTCGTTCCTTCTTTTTGTCAACCCACAGATTTCCGATTAGCTTTTTCTTCAAGACGGAACGCAAACGAAGCGGCGCGGTAAACGTCGCTGCACCTTCGTCAAAGTAGCGAATCGCTACGTTCTTCGGAACACCCTTCGCTTTGACAATGATTTCCTTATCATCGCGCAAACAATAAAGCTTCGGTTGTAAGAAGTGCGCGAAGGTATATTCACCTTCAAGCTTCCAACCACCAAGTTCCGTAGACTCCAAGTGTAGAGGTTCGTCCGCTTGATACATGATGGAATCAGTGTCGCAATAGAGCACCGTTCCGCCTTTGTCCCGAATGTAGTTCATCTTCTGCCACAGCAAGATTCGAGCGTAAGCGGTTGTGTAGATTGCCCAAACCGCGTTTGTGTGTCCGGGGAACTTCTCGCCCATGTCAACATAAGCATAGTCCCCGTACACAATCGCCGTTTTGTCTTCTGGTACCTGATCGGCCATCATCAATTGCACTAGCGCTACGCGCTCGCCCATCTTACCGTAAAGCGAGTTTAGGAAAAGCTTCGCTGACGTTCTTTCGAGTTCATCGGGGGCGCTAACTTTCACCGCGTACAAGTCTTCAACATAGCGTTTGAACGGATAACATTCGTTCGGAAACTCTACCGCCCGATGCACCTTCAAGACTTCGCCACCAATCGAAAGCAACGCCTGTATTTCGTGATACGTCCAAGTGCCGGAGAACACTCCGACAGGAAAGATCAATCGGTCCCCTCGAAACGCGAGAGGCGGGATATAGCAATTCTTTGGGACCTTAACGCGCGCTTGGAGAATCCCGAAACGATCAAGGGCCACGTCTCGGGTTTCACGAAAGAAGTTAGGATTAGGATAGCTTCTTTGCATGACATGGGGATACATGCTGTTAATGTCGATGTAGAAGATTCGGCCCATTTGCGGCGCGACGTTGAAGCATTCGACGCGGCCGCCATAGTAACCTTGAAAAAAGAAGCGAAGCGCCGTGTCTGCGGGACGTTGGACAGCGAAAGGTAAATAACCGCGTCTGAACAAATCAAGCGCACTACTAGGAAGCGTTGCATTCCAATTCGCTCCAAGCTTGTTATAGCGTTCCTGCATCTGCGTACAATAACGCTGCACAATCAGCGCGTCACGATCCACATAATCCCATCCGCTTAGGTCCATTTCGAGTTTTGGCAAACCTAAGCGTTCGCCCATGCGCTTAACGCTAACGTTCGGTTCATGGTTCATCGTATCGTAGAACAGCACCTTGGAGCCGCGCAAACGTGCAGACACCATGCTTAAGCCGCCGTTCTTTAGGCGGAGTTGCACTTGGTCAAAACGATGCGCGAAGACTGAGATTAGGTCATACTCTAGATTACAAGCAGCCATGATAACGGTGTGTTTGAAATTCACCGTTAACCACTCTATGAACCTGTCGCGGTCTGTGAAGTGAAAGAAGCGCGTTCCGTCAGTGCAGGAGATTTGCTTTACTACACCGTTTTCGTCTTCGGTGTCAAAGGCCCAAATCTCTTTTGCTTTTACTTCGCGGTCTGTAGACTTAAGACCGGCGAACTCGCTTCCTGCGTTTCTTCGCTTCCGCCTTGTAGACTTTGCGACCACGGAGCCGAACCCCCTTGCTAACTTCCGTACGATCAAAGCCAACGCTAGGCAGATACTTCTTCTTTGGTCCAAACGCCCAAATGCGAACGTTAGACTTCTTCCTGTCCGCTTCGTACAAACGCTTTCGGTCGCGCTTGTCCATGAACTTGCGCGCATACATCTTTAAGCCGGTTCCATCCGTCGCGTGAATCAAAGCGAGTAACAGCACCTTTCGATTCTTCGAACGGCGACCCTTGCCTTTGCTCGCTAAGAGCATTTCGATTGTGCGGCGGATCGGTTGTGTACCACCGGGGAACCATGCTTCAACTTCAATCACAACACGTCTTGCGCGGCGCGCTTCTATCAAATGCAAAACGCGACCTTCCGCTAGCATGTCGTCAAAGCGCCGTCCTTCGTTTGAACCTTCCCACACTAGACGCTTTGAACGTTCCGCCGCTGGCATCCGTTGCTTTGGCGGAGACTTGAACTTACCGCGATCCTGAGAAAGCTTCTTTGATAACTTGCCGCCGACGCTTGCGTATTCTTCGCGCGTCAGTTCCTTGCGACCCTTGGGCGTAGTGAACCGCCCGGTTTTGGGATCGCGGAAACGGTAGGCAGATGAAACAGCTTTACGCTTTGCCATCTAGCGGTAGCATCGGAAGCTTGTAGGTAGGCTTCGGATCTTTACACTTACAGTGACCGCACGTTATGCAACGCTGGCAACGGCAAACGCTGTGCATCGTGCGCTTGCTATAATCTTCACTTGACTTTTTATTTTCCATTAGCTCTCCCCCCGGGCGGTAGTGTAGCACGG
>Ga0070695_100001283_pt1 | contig 13866 bp, 14 predicted proteins | sample KBSK1252metaG_FD_65471 | JGI IMG/M metagenome (GOLD analysis project Ga0070695, IMG submission 65471) | Corn, switchgrass and miscanthus rhizosphere microbial communities from Kellogg Biological Station, Michigan, USA - KBS K1-25-2 metaG | ecosystem: Host-associated > Plants > Roots >...
CCACCGGCTCCTTCCGGATCTTCTCCTTCAGGAAGGCGACGGCGGCTTCGAGCTGGGCGTCCTTCCCTTCGAAGGTGGCGTGGGGCAAGTTGTCCACGGCGACGTCCGGCTCCACCCCGTGTCCCTCGATCAGCCAATCTCCCTGCGGCCCGTAGACCCCGAACTCCGCCGCGGTCGCGATCCCCCGGTCCACGAGGAAGTTGCTGGAGGTGAGCCAGATCTCACCGCCCCAGGTGCGGCTGCCGATCACGGTCCCGATCCCCAGCCGGCGGATCCCCTCGCACAGCACCTCCCCATCCGAGGACGTGCGCTCGTTGCAGAGGACGACGACGTGGCCCCCGAAGGCCTGCTGCATGTTCCAGCTGGGGGCCTGTCCCACGCGCTGGCTCCAGTAGTGCCAGGGACGGCGCAGCAGCCGCCCCAGGATCCAGGAATCGATGTTCCCGCCCCGGTTGTTCCGCGCGTCCAGGATCAGCCCCTTGCGGGTGAACACGGGAAAGAAGCCCTTGGCCCAGGAGGTCCAGTCGGCGCCCCCCATGGCGCGCAGGTGGACGTAGCCGATCTCCCCGTTTCCGAGACGGTCCACCTCCAGGCGGCGGCTGTACTCCCAGTCGGTGTAGCGGAGGTCGGTGTCCGCGCGGTCGTCCACGGGGGTCACGATGACCTCGCGGGTCTTCCCTCCCTCCCTGGGTGCGACCTCGAGGAGGACCTGGGCCCCGGCCTTCCCGCGCAGGAGCACGGAGGGGTGGGCGACCGAGGTCGTGGGCACGCCGTCGATGCGCACGAGGACGTCGCCTTCCCGCACCGCCACGTCGGGCCGCGCCAGCGGGGCCAGACGGTCTGGCTCGTCCGGGTCGCTCCGGTACAGGCGGGCCACGCGCCATCCGTTCTCGGCGGGCTCCAGCGTGGCGCCCAGGAAGGCCGGCTTCACGTCGTCGGGGCCCGTCCGCAGATCTCCTCCGCGCACGAAGATGTGCAGCGCCGACAGCTCGGAGACGAGCTGCCCCAGGAGGTCGGAGAGCTCGGCGCGGCTGGTGACGCGATCCACCAGGGGCAGGTACTTGTCGCGCATGGCGTTCCAGTCCACGCCGTGCATCTTCGGGTCGTAGAAGTAGTCGCGCTCCAGGCGCCAGGCCTCCACGAACATCTGGCGCCACTCCCGGCGGGGCTGAACGGACAGACGCCAGGCGGAGAGGTCCACGGCCTTCTTGTCGAGATCGGCCTTCTTGGCCTCGGCCGGGATCAGGTAGAGCGTGTCGGCCTTGCGCAGGAGGAGCGTCTTGCCGTCCCCGGACAGCTCGGCCCCGGTGACGTCCTCCACCACCGTCTCGAGCTTCACGTCCTGCCGGGCGACGGCGACGCCGACCAGGGCCTGCTTGGTCTCGCCGGCGGGGGTGGAGAGGAAGAACAGGGCCTTGTCCGCCACCGCCAGGTCTTCGTAATTGCCGGGGGGGATGGGCACCTCGCGGATCCGCTCCATGAGCCCCTCGGGATCCAGCGTGACGTGGGGCTCCTTCGACTTGTCCTTGCCCTTGTCCTTGCTCTTGTCCTTGTCCTGATCCTTGTCCTTCTCCTTGTCCTCCGCCTCCGCGTGCAGCTCGTCCTGGGGAGCCCAGGGGGAGCGCAGCCCCGGCGTGAGCGGCACGTGGTAGACCTTGGTCGCCTTGGCAAAGAACGGGTCCGGCGCGTAGCTCCCCCAGGGGCTGGGCACGGCGGAGACCAGGTTCCGACCGGACAGGAAGTAGATCCACTTGCCGTCCGGGCTGAAGGCGGGGGACCAGCTCTCGAAGCGATCGCTCGTGAGGTCGTGGATCTTGCCGTCGTCGGCGCTCCAGATCCGGATCCGCCGGAAGGCATTGGCGGCGGGGACGACGTAGGCCAGGAAGCGCCCGTCGGCGGACCAGGCGAGATCCTCGAAGCCCCCCACGGTGGAGGCGTCGATCCGGCGGTCCTCTCCCGAAGCCACGTCGAGGACGAAGAGGCGCTGGTCCTTGTCGTGATGGGCGACCCGCTTGCCGTCCGGGGAGGGGACGGCCTCCCAGCGCAGCACCGTGCCCCCCTTGGTGAGCATGCGCGCGTCCCCCACCCCATTGGCGGGGAGCTGCCACACCTCGACCTCGCCGGAGGCGTCGGAGAGGGCGAGGATGCTCTTCCCGTCGAGGAACCGGGCTTCGCGCCAGCGCACGCCGTCCTCGCGCGTGACCTGCACCAGGCGTCCCTGGCGCTGGGGGGCGGCGAAGACCTTCCCACGCGCGGTCAGCACCACACGGCTCCCGTCCGGCGAGGGATGGAAGGCGGTGAGCCAGTCCATCGGCTTGTCCGCCCAGTGCTCCCGCGTCTGGTCGAGGTCGGTGGCGAGGTCGATGGAGAGGACGTGATCCTCGCCGCTCCCCAGGTCGAGCACGCGCAGGTCCGCGCCGAGCTGGTAGACCACCTTCCCCTCGGAGACGGTGGGGGAGGTGACGTCCCATCCCCGATGGTGGGTGAGCTGGCGGAGGTCGGATCCATCAGGGGCCATGGACCAGAGGTTCTTCGCGCCGTCGCGATCGGTGACGACGAGGATCCGGCCGCGCCACCACAGGGGGCTGCACGTGGTGCCGGGCCAGTCCGCGGAGAGCGGTGTGGCCTCCGCATCCCCATCCACGAAGCGCCAGACGTTCTGCGCGGTGCCGCCCTTGTAGCGCTTGGTGTGACTCCCCTGGAAGGGGAGACGGGTGAAGAAGAGCGTGCGTCCGGTGTCGTCGAAGCTGCCGTCGGCCGCCTGGGCCAGGGGAACCAGCCGGCGACGCCCCTCCTCCGCTCCCCGGACGGCGAGCCGCACGAGCTGGGTGCTGGGAAGCGTGGAGTAGGCGGTGGTCGCGTAGAGGACCTCGCCCGCGGGGGTCCACCCCACGACGGCGCCCCCCGATCCCTCGAAGGTCCAGCGGGTGGGGAGCCCTCCCGCGAGCGGCATGGTGTAGACCTCGCGCGGCCCCTCGTACTCGGCGGTGAACGCCAGGGTGCTCCCATCGGGGGAGATGGCGGGGCTCCCTTCCTCTCCGGGATGGCTCGTCAGCCGTCTCGCCGTGCCTCCCGCGAGCGGGACCACCCAGAGATCCCCTTCCGCCACGAACACGAGCGTGGTGCCGTGCAGCGCCGGCTCCCGGTAGTAGCCGAGGACCCCCTCGGCGCGGGCGGGGGGGGCGAGAAGGGCGAGGGCGAGCAGGAGACGGCGCATCCAGGGACCCTCCAGAGGAGCGCCGATTGTAGGAGCACCGGACGCCTGGGATGGTCCAAATCACATAAGGATGCGACTGGCGAAGTCCAGCGAACGGCGTACTTCTCTTGTGTCCGAAAAGGAGGCGACGCATGCCCGGACGCCGCGCTGGTCTGTTTGTGATGGTTTCCGCCCTTTTCCTCTGCCTGGCGGTAGACCCCGCGCAAGCCCAGTGCGATACCGTCGAGCCGGCCTTCACCGCCTTCGGCTTCACCCCCAACGCCATCAACACCACGGCCGCCTCGGCGAACGTGACCTGCACGATCACCGTCACGGACGCCCTCTCCGGGGTGGCCACGGCGGGGTGCATGTTCCAGTCGCCGAGCTTCCAGCACACGGCGAGCTGCTCCTCCGCCGCCCCCATCTCCGGCACCCGCCAGAACGGCGTCTTCTCCTGCGTGGTGACCCTGCCGCGCTACGCCGAGTCGGGGACCTGGCTCGCCAACCTCTCCGCCACCGACCAGGTGGGGAACGCCGCCCAGCTGAGCTGGTTCCAGTTCCCGGTCGGATTCCCCATGAACCTGAGCGTCACCTCCGATCCCGACCTCGCGGCACCCGCGCTCACCAACCTGGGGGTGAGCCCCACGGCCATCAACACCTCGGCCGCCTCGGCGACCACCACCTGCACGATGACCGTCACCGACGCCAAGTCCGGGGTGGCCACCGCCACCTGCTTCTTCCAGGCTCCGGGGAGTCAGCAGGCCCGCGGCTGCTCGTCCAACGCGCCGACCACGGGGACGCGCCAGAACGGCACCTTCTCGTGCGTGACCACCTTCCCCAGGTACTCCGACGCCGGCGTTTGGCCGAGCGCCGTCTTCCTGGTGGACGGTGTGGGGAACTTCGCCCAGGCCATGCCCGCGGCCACCGTCACCGTGACCTCCAGTCCCGAGGACGTCGCCGGGCCGGTCAACACCCTGTTCACCTTCAGTCCCACGTCCGTCAGCACGGGGGCGGCCTCCCAGAACGTCACCTGCACCATGCAGATCACGGACTCACCGGCCGGGGTGGACGTGGCGTCCTGCGACTTCAGCTACACCGATCCCGGGACCCTGGAGACCTACGACGCGAGCTGCAGCTCGGCGGCCCCCTCCGCGGGGACCCGCAACAGCGGCACCTTCACCTGCATCGCCACCCTCCCCCGGTACAGCCCGGGCGGGCTCTGGGCGGCGAGCGCCACCTACGTGGACCTCACCGGGAACGCGACCGACGTCACCAGCGCCACCTCGCTCAACGTGAGCTGCGGCGGCGCCGAGGCCGAGACCACCTGCCGCTTCTCCACCAAGACCACCCTCACCTGGGATCCGGTGGCGGGCGCCACGCGCTACAACGTCTACCGGGGGAACGTCTCCGGCCTGGTGGACGTGAACCTGGACCACGTGCCCGACGGCGGCTACGGCACCTGCCAGAACGCGAGCGATCCCATCCTCACCGATACCACCTTCGAGGACCCGGCAACTCCCACGGCGGGGCAGAAGGGGTTCCACTACCTGGTGAGCTACACGAGCGGGGGCGTGGAGAGGGGGCTGGGCGTCAACTCCTTCGGCTCCACGCGGACGGTGACCCCCTGTCCCTGACCCCTCACTTGCAGGCGCCGGTCTCGCAGTCGATCAGGTAACCGGTGGCGAAGGCGTTGGTGATGCCGCTGCCGGTGTCGTCGTTCCGGAGCCAGGTGAGGAACACCTCGGTCCCACCGTCGGCATAGAGCGTCCGCTCCTCGCTGCACACGAACATGGAGCCGCCGCTCTCCGTGGGACCGGTGAAGGTCGGCGCCAGGTGGTGGACGTAGACCTGGTCGTTCACCTTCCCCTGCACGGAGGCGAGGATCATGGTTTGCCCCGGCGCCAGCGCGGCCTGCACGCTGAGCGATTGGAGGACCAGCCGCTTCCCCTCGGGGACGGTGAAGCGCGCGGAGTGGCTCTCCTCGCGAAGGCTCGCCGGCCCGGGTCGTCCAGGTCGCGCACGGGCACCGCGTGCGCGTCGTCGTTGGTGACGAACATGGCGGGGATCTTCTCGGCCAGGACGGCAATCTGCCCCCCGAAGACGGAGGCGGTGCCCAGGCCGCCCATCAACAGGAAAACGCCGAGAATCTTGCGTGACATCGTTTGGACCCTCCTTCTCAAGAGAATCGAAAAGGGTCGGACGATCGGGACAGCGTCCCCCCACGGGCCCGAGCGTATAGTCTCGCTCGATGCAGCGGACGATCGCGAAGCTCATCGAGGCGGCGGACCGCGGGGACCGGCCGGCGACGGAGAGCCTCTTCGCCGCGCTCTACGACGAGCTGCACCGCATGGCGCGGCGGGAGCTTGCGCGGAGCGGAGGGCCGGTCACCCTGGGGGCGACCACGCTCTGCACGAGGCCTACCTGAGCCTGGCCGGGAGGTCGGAAGCGGCGTTCCCCGACCGGGCGCGCTTCATGGCCTACGCGGCCCGCGTGATGCGCGGCGTCATCATCGACCACGCGCGGCGCCGCCAGGCTCAAAAGCGCGGCGGTCGGTTCGAGCTGACCACTCTCGGCACCGACGTGGGCGAGGCCCAGGCCGATCCCGAGGAGCTGGCAGAGATCGGCGCGGCGCTCGATCAGCTCGCGGAGACGGACCCCGCGCTGGCCGAGCTGGTGGACCTGAAGTTCTTCTGCGGGTTCACCTTCGAGGAAATCGCAGCCATGAAGGGGATCTCCGACAGGACAGCCAAGCGGGCCTGGGAGAAGGCGCGCCTGTTCCTGTTCCGCACGATACGGCCGGACTCCACGGCCTGAGGCGGGTCAGTCCTCCTGGGGTGCCTTCTCCAGCAGCGCCTCCAGCTTCTTCTGGTCCAGGTGCTCGGTGAAGGCGCCCAGTCCCTTGGCCACGGAAGGATGGGAGAAAAGCTCCATCATGGCCGCCTGGCCCAGGACCTCGAACGCGGTGCCGATGGTCTTCTCCCCCTCGTAGCGCATGGCGCTCTGCGTCTGCTTCCGGCAGCGCTCGGTGAGGAGGGCCTCGAAGAGAGCGGCCACGTCACGGTCCATCTGCGTGCGCTGGGTGTCGGTCACCGCGGCGACCGAGCCCAGAGCGGGGTGGAGGGAGGCGATGGTGAAGACCCACTTCACGAGGGTGCTCTTGTCTGCGGCGCTCGTGGAGCCGACGAGGCACTTGGCCAGGTCGTCCGCGTAAGGCCCGGCGGCCGCCTCCCCGGACAGGCCTGCCATGGCCGCCACCGACAGGAGCGCCGCGCCGACTTTCCGGTGCATACCTACCTCCCAAGGCCCCTGGGGCCGCCGTGCGAGCGTTTGAGGGAAGGTAGGTTCGGGAAGGCCGGCAGGCTAGAGACGGGCCTCCGCCATGGCGGCGGAGGCCCGGCCAGAGGACAAGCTCAGCAGTCGTACCGCTGCGTGCACTGGATGGGCGCGTTGGGATCGGGCTTGCAGGTGGTCACGCCGTTCGTGGTGCAGCATTTGTTGGGGGTGCTGCAGATGCAGCGATAGGTGCAGGTGCCGAACGCGGCATTGGTCCCGTCCAGCAGCGCCGAGGCACCGAGCGCGAACGTGGCGGCCAGGAACACGCCCGTCAGAAACTTCCGCATGAACCCTCCTTTCGGCGAGGCGTCCGGGCGGACCTTAGCACCGAGTGGCGGCAATGCGTGCGATGGCATGGCGCCATCGTCAGGCACGTTCCACCCGGCACGCGAAGCAGCCCGGCTTCGCGTTGTGGACGTGGAGGTACGCCACCGACCCCTGGGTCAGCATCCGGTGAAGGACCGGCTCGAGCTCCGCGCCGGGCGCGACCTCGGCGGCCACCATCATCCCGGCGCCGTCGTAGCCGCGGACCGACAGGAGCCGGTGCCGGAACAGGGGCGGCACCTCGCCGGGGGCGGGCAGGGCCCGGCGGGCGCCGCTGCGCACGAAGATCGGGCCCGAGGCCCGGTACGGGGAGGCGACGTCGTGGTGGGCGAAGGGAACGAGGATCACGGTCTCCCCCACCTCCGCATCCTGCAGGCTGACGCGGCAGGGCGTGCCTGGCTTCTCCTCGACCACCATGCGGCGGGCGCCGGCGGCGGTGAGTTCCACGTCCTCCATCGTGAAGAGCGGCGCGAACGGCTCGTAGGGCAAGGCCACGAAGCGAAAGGTCGTGCTCATGTGGAGGAGGGTAGAACCGTCCGGGCGGGCCGGCAGCCTCCGATTTTCGTTCCGGGAATCTCCTGTTGCTAAGAAGTCAATCCTGCCGTAGCCTTCTGGCTTCATAGGCGGAAGGCCATGCGCTATCCAGGACGGGTGATCAAGGAAGGGGAAAGAGACCGGAACATCGTGCGGTCGCTCAAGGTGCGGCTGAACGAGATTCTCGCTCCTGGAGGGGACGGATCCCTGCGGCTGGATCCGGACGAACCCTCCTACGGGCCGAAGATGAAGCGCGCCGTGAAGCTGTTCCAGACGCGCTCGGTGGACCGTGAGGGCCGGCCGCTCAAGCAGGATGGACAGGTGGGCTCCCTCACCTGGGCCGCCCTCTTCGGAGACGAGGCGGTGGTGAACCGGGGCACGACCGACGATCCCCTGCTCCTCGCCGCCATCAGAGTGGCCGCCCAGGAAGAGGCGGCGCGCGTACGCGAAGTTCCCGTCGATTCCAATCGCGGACCGCGGGTGGAGATGTACCAATCGAGCGCGGGGGTGGCCCCCGGCAATGCCTGGTGCTGTGCCTTCGTCTATTTCTGCATGCTGCAGGCTTCCCAGGAGGTGCACCTCGCCAACCCCATGGTGCGCACGGGAGGTTGCCTCGATCACTGGAACAAGGCCAAGGCCCGCGGGGTTCGGCTGGTGAACAAGGGCGAGGCGATCGCCAACCCTGCTCTGATCAGTCCGGGAATGATCTTCATCATGTCGCATGGCGGCAACTTCGGTCACACCGGCTTCGTGGAGCGGACGCTAGGCGGCCTGCTCACCACCATCGAGGGGAATACGAACGCCGGAGGATCCCGCGAGGGCGGCGGCGTCTATCGCCTGACGCGCAAGGTGGCAGAGGTGAACAAGGGATTCATCGACTATGCGCGTGGCTGAGAAGAGGAGGCGTGGACAGATCGCGAGGGCCATCGGTCCCTGAACGGGACCGGGAATCTTCAGTCCAGCAGCGGGTCCAGGCGTGTGCCCGGCTCGACCTCCACGGGCTCCCTGCCGCGACGAAAGATGCGCGCACCGGCGCGGCCCCGCAGCTCGACGGTGTCCCCGTCCACCCGCAGCATCGCCCCCTCGCGCAGACCGATCACCGGCGTCGCGTTCTCCTCGTGAAACTCGCGGATGCGGGTCTCCCGTGTCTCCCCCATGTGGGTCGTGCCTGGGTCGGGATCGAGGTAGTGCGGGTTGATCTGGAAGGGGACGAGGGCGAGGGCGTTGAAGGTCGGTGGCTGCACGATCGGCATGTCGTTCGTGGTCCGGATGGTGAGACAGGCCACGTTGGAGCCGGCGCTGGCGCCGGTGTAGGGCATCCCTTCCAGCGCCCGGCGCCGGATCGGCTCCACCAGGCCTTCGCGGTAGAGGGTGTTCAGCAGCCGGAAGGTGTTCCCTCCTCCGCAGAAGATCGCCTCCGCGTGCTCGACGGCGCGCCTGGGGTCCTCCGCCGCGTGCAGGGAGTCGAGCTCCAGGTCGATCTCCGCGAACCCCGCGCGCGCCTTCAGGGCGTAGGCGTCCCGGTCCTTGAGCGCGTAGGGGATGAACAGCACCCGCCTCACGCTGGCCAGCACGTCCCGCAGCTCCTCGAACGCGTGCTCGAGATAACGCGTCCCGAAGACGGTGGACGTGCTGACCAGCAGCAGCCGCTTCATGACGGAAGGATAGGGCAATCTCGCGTCAGTGAGGCTTCCTCCCTCCACCCGTGGACGTGCTCACCGTGATCTGGACCGTGTTCCCGGCGGGGGAGACGTTGCCGGCGCCGTCCACGGCCTGCACGGTGTACAGGTAGGTCCCCGCGCTCGTCGCTGACCGATCGTCGTAGGTGCGCGAGGCGGTCGTCGTCAGCAGCGCACCGTTCCGGAAGAGGCGATAGGCGGAGATGCCCACTCAAAAAACCTCTGAGTGCTGTGTGAGAAGGGGAGGTTCGCGGCCTGGCCGGGCGGGTCTGGTGGTGCCCGGCCAGGCTGGAAGGAGGGGGGAGGAACCCTACCGATCGATCGCCGGCGTCAGCGTGCGCGCTTTCTCCACGAGCTCAAGGAAGCCGCGGCGGTACCCGCCGGGATCCGCTCCCAGGCCTTCCTGGGCGAGCTTGGCGCTGAGGTCCAGCGTGGCCGTGCCCTTGTGCGCGGAGTCGCGCAGCACCAGGCCGAAGCTCGCCACCGAGGCCGCGAAGCGGAGGTCCGGCGAGGCCGCCCGGATCGAGGCCCCGCCGTCGGCCGCGGGGACGGAGAGGAGCTTGCTCGTGTCGCCGTCGGGCTCCTTGTAGCGGAGCTTCACCGTGAACGCCTCACCGCTGGCCTCCGACGCGGGCGCGGGCGTGGTCTGGTACTTCAGAGGATCGACGGGAGGGACCGCGACGGCCTCGCCCGGAGGCACCAGCTCGTACAGCGCCGTCACCGTATGGCCGGAGCCGATCTCGCCGGCGTCCTTGCGGTCGTCGTTGAAGTCCTCCTTCTTCAGGAGCCGGTTCTCGTAGCCGATCAGGCGGTAGGCGCCGACCACCCGCGGATTGAACTCCACCTGGATCTTGACGTCCTTGGCGATCGTGACCAGCGTGCCGCCGATCTGCTCCACCAGGACCTTGCGGGCTTCCTTCTCGTCGTCGATGTAGAAGTGGTTCCCGTTCCCGCGGTCGGCCAGGACCTCCAGGGTGTCGTCCTTGTAGTTCCCCATGCCGAAGCCGAGCGTGGTCAGCGCCACCCCCGCGCGCGCCTGCTCCTCCACCAGCCGCAGCAGCGCGCCGTGGTCGGTGACGCCCACGTTGAAGTCGCCGTCGGTGGCGAGGATCACCCGGTTCACGCCGCCGCGGACGAAGTTCTGGCGGGCGATCTTGTAGGCCAGGCTCAGGCCCTCACCGCCGTTGGTGCTGCCCCCGGCGGTCAGCGCGTCGAGAGCAGGGGAGATCTCGCTCTTCTGCGAGCCCGGGGTGGAGGGGAGCACGAGGCCGGAGGCTCCCGCGTACACCACGATCGCCACCTGATCGGAGCCGCCGAGCTGATCCACCAGGAGCTTGAGCGCCGACTTGAGGAGCGGCAGCTTGTCCGGGCTCTCCATGGAGCCGGAGACGTCGATCAGGAAGACGAGGTTGGTCCCGCCCCGCGCGCTCCGCTGCACTTCCTCGCCCTTGAGGCCGATGCGGGCCAGCCGGTGCGTCGGGCTCCAGGGGCAGGAGGCGATCTCCACGTTCACCGAGAAGGGGGCGTCGCCCGTTGGCGCGGGATAGGTGTAGGGGAAGTAGTTCAGCAGCTCCTCGATGCGCACGGCATCCCGGGGCGGTAGCCGGCCCTCGGTGAGGTACCGGCGCACCACGGAGTACGACGCCGTGTCCACGTCGATGGAGAAGGTGGAGAGCGGGTTCTCGGTGGCGGTCAGGAAGTCGCTCTCGTCGATGCGCTGGTAGCGCTCGGTGTTCAGCTCGGCAGGCGCTTCTGCGTCGAGGCCCGCGAAGCCTCCGGTGAGCGGGTCCTGGTTGCTCACGCCCGAGACGTTCGCCTTGAAGTCCTTCTCCCGCACCCCGGCCATGCGCATCGCCGCCATCTTCTGGAACGCAGGCTCGTCGAGGCCGGGCACGCCGGCAGGGGCATTGCCTGCCACCTCTCCCCCCTCGATGCCTCCCAGGACACCCCCGAGGGCGCCTAGGCTGTCGAGCTTCTTGCCCGCCTCGCCCACGGCAACCGAGGAGGACGAAGGCAGCACTTGCGACGGTGTCGACGTCGCGTTGTCCTGGACGTGGGTCGACGGCGTCCCCACCGGTGGAAGGTCGAGCGGTGCCGGAACCGGGCGCAAGAGGAGGACCGCGGCGGCCAGGCCCGTGGCCAGGACGGACGCGGTGGCGAGCCCGGCGATCCAGCGGGTGCGCCGGACGGCCTGCTTGGGCCGCTCCAGCACGGTCTCGAAGGCGGGTGCCACGCGCGCCTCGTGACGCCGGGCGCGGGCGAACAGCGAGCGGAGATCCTCGGTGTCGGGGAGGGCCTTCATGTGTCGGTCCTTCCATGGAGGAGGGTGCGAAGCCGCTGCTTCCCGCGCTCGTAGTGGGTGCGTGCGGTGCCCACGGAGATGCCGAGGACCTGCGAAGCGTCCTCGATGGTCATGTCCTGGTAATAGACGAGGTGCAGGAGAGCGCGCTGGCGCGGCGAGATGTGGTCGAGCATGGATCGCAGCCGCGCCTGCGCTTCCCGGTCCGTGGCCACGGACTCGGGTGTGGGGGTGGATGGAGGGACATCGGCTCCCGCCCGCCGGGGGAGGAGCGCGCGGAGGAGGCCGGAGCGCCGTCTCTCCCACGCCGTGCGCCGGACGATGCCGAACATCCAGGTCTTGATGCTGGAGCTGCCGTGGAAGACCGCTTTTCCTTCCAGCGCCTTGAGGTAGCTGGTCTGCAGCACGTCCTCCGCTTCTTCGCGGTCGTGCCGGCAGCAGGCGAGTGCCCAGCCGAAGCAGTCGAGGTGGATCTCCCGGATCGCCTGCTCGATCGCGTCGCGGTCCATCGCCTGGCTGGCTTGCTGGTGCATGCCGATGAGTGTCCCGGCCCCGGATTCCATAGGACAGCCTCCTACGGGTTTGGCGGCCCAGGGAGGACCGCCCGTGCCGGCGAAAGTTCCCGAGGGAGAGCGTGCGCCCGCGGAATGCCGCGGGGGGAGGCGGGGCGCAGGGATGGCGCGGCGTGTGCGCCGCGCGGCCGACTACTCCAGGTCCTTGTCCAGCTCCTTCTTCAGCCTTTTCCACTCTTCCTTGAGGTACTTGGCCTCGTCCTTGGTGAGGATGCGGAAGGGGACCTCGACCTGGCTGCCCGCGAACTTGACGACGAGCCAGTGCTGGCCGTGCTGGATGCCGCCGGGGATCTTGAAGAAGAGGCGGCCCACGCAGGCGCGATCGGAGGACAGCTCCACCTGGTCGTAGGACATGGAATTTGCGGACCCGAGGTCCCCGAAGTACCGGGCGGCGCAGGCCCGGTGGGCGTCCAGGGGGAAGTAGCTGATGGAGTCGCGCATCATCTTCGCCCTGCCGTTCAGCGCCTTCAGGTAGCCGGCCTCGGCGTACTCCTTCTGCGTGGCCAGGGGGATGGTCTTGCCGTCGGGTGTCTTGACCGTGAAGGCTTCGCGGGTGATCTGGTAGTGGGGCGTGCCCTTCCGGATCGTGAGGCCGGCGTCGAGCATCATCCACTCCTCCCCCGCCGACTCGTTCGCCATGCGATAGCCGAGGATGACGTACCCCTCGTTGTTGTAGGCCACCCGCACGTACTGGCCCATGAGGGTGTAGATCTCGGGGACGGTGGGCTCGGGCCGGGTCACTCCCGGCGGGAGAGGCTTGGCCTCCTGGGCCAGGGCAGCTCCCCCCCAGGCGGCGATCGCGACCAGGAGAACGGCGAGCGCGGAGCGGCCCTGTAGGATCATCGCTTCCCCTCCAAGTGGAAGGGGACTGTACCCCACCCTACCGCGTGGCCGTGCGCAGCTCCCCGATCATCGCCTGCAGATGCACCGCAACCCGTTCCGGAGCCACGATGTCGAAGTGGCTGGGGGTCGGCTCCACGAGCAGGGAGCCGTCACGGTGGTGCTCGCCCAGGATCCCCCGATCCATGTGATCCATGAGCGCCTGCCGCAGGTGCCGGTTGCAGACCTCCGAATCCTCGAAGACGCAGCGGACGAGCCGGACCAGGGACGTGGCCTCCCGGTACATGGCGGGAAAGGCGCCCGGCTCGTCGCGCTCGAACGGCTCCACCAGGTCCCGGCCCAGGGCCCGCAAGGGCCCCACGTCGGCGCGGAACCGGTTCATGATCCGCCCCAGGTACCCGTTGATGATGATCCAGTCGTCCAGGCTCCCGGCGGCCTCCCCGACGGAGCGCAGCGCCGCCAGCATCTTCGTCGGCTCGTTGTTCTCCAGGCGGGCCATGACCCGGCTGATGAAGCAGGTCTCCATCGCCTGGTTGGGCCCCAGGGCGAGGACGCCGTCGGGAACGCGCCCGCCCGCCGCCCCGGCGACGGCGGGGAGCTTCAGCACCAGGTCCCCGGAGGCCGAGAACCCCACCAGGAGGAGCAGAGATGGCTCGTAGGAGCGCACCAGCGCCTGCAGCAGCTCGGAGAGCAGGACCATGTGATCGCCGAGGGAGAGCGCGAGGCGATGCCTGGCTCGCGGCTCGAAGCCGTAGAGCGTGGGAGAGACGCAGCGATAGGGGAGCATGCGAAGGTGTGCTTCGAAGTCTGCGGCATCCAGCCAGATGGCGTTGAAGAGGACGACCAGGACGTCGCTCTCCGCGCGGTTGTCGAGGTACTCCAGGGAGTCGCCGATCATCCGGGGATCGAAGCTGCTCCGGTCCAGGCGCCGGGCCACTGCCTCGGTGATGGGGAACTGCGCCGTCACCGTTCCCGGCGCCCGGGAAGGCTGAGGCGTGGCCCGCTCCGCCGTCGCCGCCCGGTCCAGGGCCGCGCGCATCTCGCGCGCGCTCTGCCAGCGGTCGGCCGGGAGCTTCTCCAGGCAGCGCA
>Ga0070695_100001285_pt1 | contig 13858 bp, 11 predicted proteins | sample KBSK1252metaG_FD_65471 | JGI IMG/M metagenome (GOLD analysis project Ga0070695, IMG submission 65471) | Corn, switchgrass and miscanthus rhizosphere microbial communities from Kellogg Biological Station, Michigan, USA - KBS K1-25-2 metaG | ecosystem: Host-associated > Plants > Roots >...
GCCGCAGCGCTGCTGCATGCCGCCCGACATCTGATAGGGATAGACGTGCTCGAAGCCTTTCAAGCCGACGAGGTTGATGAAATAGGGCACCTTCTCGGCGAGCTCGGCCTTGCCGGCGCCCGCGAGCTTCAGGCCGTAGGCGACGTTGTCGAACACCGTCTTCCACGGGAACAGGCCGAAGTGCTGGAAGACCATCGCGACGCCGGGCCGCGGCTCGGTCACGCGCTCGCCCTCGAACGTGATCTCGCCGCCGTCGGCGGGGATGAGGCCGTCGATGCAGCGCAGCAGCGTGGTCTTGCCGCAGCCCGAGGGACCGACCAGGGCCACGATCTCGCGCTCGCCCACCTCGAGATCGACGCCGCTGAACACCTCGAGCGCGCCGTAGCGCTTGGCGAGGCCGGCGACGCGGATGCGCGGACGCGCCTCCGCCGCGGCACCGAGCGGCCGGACGCGGAGGTCGCGCGCGGCCGCGCCAACGCTCATTCGGCGGCCGAGCGCGCGGGGGCCGGGCGCCGCTTCGCCCAGTAATCCTCGGCCGACTTGCTCCTGGCCTGGGCTTCCGCCGTCTCGAAGCCGGGCGCCATCGACGCCGCCGTGCCCGGCAGAATTTGGTGATGCTCGATGTTGAGCGTGCGGAGCCAGCGCTGCTGGCCCATGGTGAGCGCCACGAAGAAGCCGAGCTCGACGATTTCGGGCTCGCTGAAATGCGTCTTCAAGCGCGCCCAGAGCGCGTCGTCGGTCTCGAGGTCCCAGGTGATCGCCTCGGTATAGGCGAGCGCCGCCTTTTGGCGCGCATCGTAGTGCTTTGACTTCTCGAAATTGAGGAGGTCGCGATAGTCGTCCTCGACCATGCCGGCATTGCGCGATTTCTCCGAGCGCTGGTTGCCGCAATAATCGCACTTGACCGAGCGCGAGACGTAGACGCGGCACAATTCCTTGATCCCGTGGTCCATCACCCCGTTGCGGAAGGTGTCGCGCCAGGCATTGGCGAAGGCCCAGAACACCGCCGGCACATGCGCGCGCACAGCCTGGCTTTCGGGCCGGGGCGTGCCTTCACGGCGGCAGCGGTCGAGTTCGGCCAGCATGGCCGGGTCGCGGATCGCGCCCGGGTCGACATAGCTGATGCGCTGCTGGGCCATCGCGTTTCCTCCCGGTTGGATCATCTGGCGGATCTTCGGTCTAACGATGGAGCCTGCATTTTGGCCCACGCCCCGCGGCACGGCAACTGGGCTTCCCGAGGCCGGCGCGATGCGCGAAGGTGGCGCCCCGACCCGGAGGGGATGACGGATGGGCCAATACGGTATCGGCCAGGCGGTGCCGCGCTTCGAAGACCCGCGGCTGCTGCGCGGCGAAGGGCGCTACGTCAACGACGTCTCGCTGCCGCGGCAGGCCCACGCGGTGCTGCTGCGCTCGCCGCACGCGCATGCGCGGCTCGGCGCGATCGGCCTCGCCGCGGCGCGGCGCCTGCCGGGCGTGCTCGGCATCTTCACCGAGGCGGATCTCCGCGCCGACGGGCTCGGCACCAGCGCGCCCACGTTCCAATTCAAGCGCCCCGACGGCAAGCCGATGTTCGCGCCGGTGTTCCCCGGCCTCGCGCGCGACGAAGTCCGCTATGTCGGCGAGCCGATCGCGCTCGTCGTCGCCGAGACGCTGGCCGCGGCGAAGGACGCGGCCGAGCGCATCGAAATCGCGTTCGAAGAGCTGCCGGCGACGGCCACGCTCGCGGCCGCGATCGAGCCCGGCGCCCGCGCGACGTGGGACGAGTGTCCGGGCAACGTCGCCTATCTCTACGAAGCGGGGAACACGGCGGCGGCCGAGGCCGCCTTCGCACGCGCGGCCCGCATCGTACGACGGCGCTACACGATCTCGCGCATCTTCGCGCATTACATGGAGCCGCGCGGCGCCGTGGCGCGCTACGACGAGGGCGACGAGCGCTTCACGCTCTACGTCGACACCCAATATCCGCACCGCGTGCGCGGCGTGCTCGCCAACCGCATCCTCAAGATCCCCGAGCACAAGCTGCGCGTCGTCGCCGGCGATGTCGGCGGCGCCTTCGGCACCAAGGGCTGGCTCTATCCCGAGCATCGCCTCGTGCTCTGGGCTGCCAGGAAGCTCGGCCGGCCCGTGAAATGGACCTGCGAGCGCAGCGAGGCGCTGCTCGCCGACGAGCATGCGCGCGACAACGTCAGCGAGGCCGAGCTGGCGCTCGACGCCGACAACCGCTTCCTGGCGCTGCGCGTGCGCACCTTCGCCAATGTCGGCGCGTACCTCTCGTCGGACCGCAATTTGCTGGCCACGATCAGCAACATCGGCGGCCTGGTCGGCGTGTACGACATCCGCGCCGCGCATGTGGCCGTGCACGGCGTGCTCACCAACACCAGCCCGACCGCGCCCTATCGCGGCGCCGGACGGCCCGAGGCGACCTTCGTCATCGAGCGACTCGTCGACGACGCGGCGCGCGAGCTCGGCGTCGACCGCGTGGCGCTGCGCCGGCAGAACCTCATCGCGCCGGACGCCTTTCCCTACAAGACGGCGCTCACCTTCACCTATGACTGCGGTGATTTCGCGTCGAATATGGACAAGGCGCAGGCGTTGGCCGATGTCGCCGATTTCGCGGCGCGGCGGCGTGCGGCCGAGAAACGCGGCAAGCTGCGCGGCCTCGGCATCGTGAATGCGATCGAGCGCGCGGCGTCGCCGGGCCTCGAATTCGCCGAGATCCGCTTCGATGCGAGCGGCACGGCCACGATTCTGATGGGCACCAAGAACCAGGGCCAGGGCCACGAGACGACGTTCAAGCAGATCGTGGCCGACCGCCTCGGCCTTTCGCCCGCCGACATGCGCTTCGTCGACGGCGACACCGACCGCGTCGCGTTCGGCACGGGCACCATGGGCTCACGCTCGACCGTGATCGGCGGCACCGCGCTGTGCCTCGCCGCCGATAAGCTCGTCGCCAAGGGCCGGCAGATCGCGGCGCATCTTTTGGAGGCGAGCGCCGCCGACATTGAATTCGCCCACGGGCGCTTCACCGTGGCCGGCACCGACCGCGCGGTCGAGCTGAAACGCGTGGCGCAAACGGCGTTTCTGGCCGAGAAGCTGCCGCCGGGGATCGAGCCCGGCTTCTACGAGACCGGAACGTTCTCGCCGGCGCAGCACACCTTCCCCAACAGCTGCCATGTGTGCGAGGTCGAGATCGACCGCGAGACCGGCGCGGTCGATCTCGTGGCCTATTCCGTGGTCGACGACGTCGGCACGGTCGTCAATCCGCTGACCTTGAAGGGCCAGATCCATGGCGGCGTCGTGCAAGGGCTCGGCCAGGCGCTGATGGAGCACGTGGTCTACGAGCCCGACACGGGACAACTGCTCTCGGGCTCGTTCATGGACTACGCGATGCCGCGCGCGTCGGACCTCACCTCGATCGAGGTCGAGAGCAATCCGGTGCCGACGAAGCTGAACCCGTTGGGCGCCAAGGGCGCCGGCGAGGCCGGCACCGTCGGCGCGCTCGCCGCCGTCACCAACGCGGTCGTCGACGCGCTTGCAGCGCTCGGCATCCGCGACGTCGTGATGCCGGCGACGAGTGAAGCGGTGTGGCGCGCGATGCGTGGCGTTTCCACCAACCCGGCGAAGACCTGAACCTGAAGCGAAGCAAGATTCAGATCGCGGGATCGGCGGCCTTGAGTTCGGCGGCGAGGTAGGGGTTCCACGTCGCCGCGGTGGCCGATTGCACGGCATAGGCGCCGGCATCGAGGAACGCGCGCGCATCCGCCGCCGAGGCGATGCCGCCGACGCCGATGATCTTCACCGGCAGCTTGCGGCGCGCGGCATAGGCGGCGGCCTCGCCGACCGCGCGCAGCGCGATCGACTTGATGGCGCCGCCGGTGACGCCGGCGCGCTCGCGGCCCGCGCCGAAGGCCGGTGCGCCCGCGCCATCGACGATCTTTCGGCTCGGCGCGTTGATCATCACGATGCCGTCGGCGGCGCCGGCAATGGCCTCGAGGAACTCCCCCATCTTGGCGCGGTCGGCGATGTCGCCGATCTTGAGCAGGATCGGGCGCTTGCCGACGGCCTTGCGCAGCGCCCGCGCGATCGCCGCCGAGAGATTCAGGTCGAGATAAACCTCGCCTTCGCGCCGCGCGACGTTCGGGCAGGAAAGATCGGCCTCCACGACGTCGGCGCCGCCATCCGCGACGCGCGCGCCGAGTTCGGCGAAATCGGCGACGAAATCCCCTTCGCTCAAACCGGGGCGCGCGGTGCCGACGACCGACACGATCAGCACCTGCCCGGCGCCGAGCGCCCGCTTGGCCGCCGCGATATCGGGCTGCCAAGCCTCGGGCGCCACCGACGGGATGCCGAAGGAACCGGCGGCCGTGGCGGCGGAAGCAGCACGCGGCGCGGAAGCGGCGCGCGTGAGTGCGGCTTCGGGATCGGCGAGATTGGCGGCGACCGAGCGCTCGTCGAGGAAGATCCAATTGGGCGCCGGATGGCAGAGGCGCGCGGCGCTGCGCACGGTCTTGTAGGTCAGGAGATCGAAGCCGAGCTTGGCGTAGGTTTCGATCCAGCGGCTGTTCAGAAGAATACTCGCCGGCACGCCGAAGCGCGAGCACACCGAGAGACCGAAGAAGTCCTTCCGCGGCGTTTCTGGCACATGCGGCCAGGGCCCGGAAAAATCCGGCCCATTGGCGTGGTTCCATTCGAAGCTGCGGTCGACGCGATAGGTCGGCCGCGGGCCGGTTTCGGCGGGACGGACAAGCGCTTCGGCCATCAGGTTCTCGCTCGGCTCAATACTGAACCTGGTTCAGGCTAGGTCGCGCGCGGTGCCGGGGTCAAGCCGGGTGGGAGGCGCCGGTGATGGCCGGTCGCCTGCTGAAAGCCTTCGCCCAGCGCGAACAGCGTGGCTTCGGCGAAAGGGCGGCCGGCGAGCTGAATGCCGAGCGGCAGGCCGGCTTCCGAGAACCCGCCGGGCAACGCCAGCGCTGGAAGGCCGAGATAGTTGAGCGCGCGCGTGAAGCGGCCGGGATCCGCCGCCGTGGCCAGCGTGTAAGCGCCGGCGTCATAGCGCCGTTGGGCGGCGCCCGGCATCACCTCGTCGAGGCGCGGCGCCACGTCCGGTGAACATGGGAGCAGCAACGCATCGGTGCGCGCAAACACGGTCGCGACGAAGCTGCGCGTCATGCGCGCGCGGATGCGCAGCGCGTCGAGATAATCGGCGGCGGGATAGACGAAGCCGGCCGCCATGCGCTCGCGCACCTCCGGCGAATAGGCGCCGGGATCGTCGGCCAGGCGCCGGCGGTGCGTGGCCGCCACTTCGCTCGCGAACACGATTGCCGTCAGCGCATTGAGGACATCCCACGCGGGCAGATCGACTTCGACGATATCGGCGCCTTCGGCCGCGAAAGAATTGGCCGCCTGTTCGAAGACGACCCGCGCATCCGGAGACAGCGACGCAAGCTGAGCGTCGTGCGGGCGCGCAATCGTTCGATTGCGCAACGTCGCGGCCGGTTTCGGCGCGAAGGAAATTTGGACCGTGGCCTCGTCGCTGGGATCCGCACCGGCCGCGGCGGCGAAGAGCAGCGCGCAGTCGCGTGCCGTGCGCGCCATCGGGCCGGCGGCGTCGAGCGCGGGGCTCGAGCGCATCATGCCGTGGCGGCTGATGCGCCCCGGCGTCGGCAGGAGGCCGGTGATGCCGCAGAGCGCGGCCGGGTGGCGAATCGAGCCGCCGCTGTCGGACCCCATCGAGCCGAAGACGAAACGCGCGGCCAGCGCCGCCGCCGATCCGCCCGAAGAGCCGCCCGCGGTACGCGCCGGGTCCCAGGGGCTGCGCGCGGGGCCGGCGAGCGCATTGAGGCCGTGCGGGTGGAATGCGTGCTCCGACATATTGAGCGCGCCGAGATCGACGGCGCCGGCGGCATCGAGCCGCGCGAGGCACGTCGCCGTCGCCTCGGCCGGATGCGCCTCCTTGCGCTTGGCGCCGCAGCTCGCGATGCGGCCGGCGCGGTCGAACAAGTCCTTGCGCGCGATCGGGATGCCGTGCAGCGGGGCGAGCGCGTCTCCGCCGCGCCGCGCGCGGTCGAGCGTGTCGGCGCGCGCGAGCGCCGATTCGGCCTCGACCTGGAGAAACGCGCGCAACGCGCCGTCACGCGCCGCGATGCGATCGAGGCAGGCTTGCGTCAGCTCGCGCGCCGAGACCGCGCCGCGCGCAAGGGCCGTCGCGGCGCCGGCGATGTCGCCGTCGAGCAACTCATCCATGTTTGGCGAGATCGCGGAGCGCGGCCGCGTGCTGCGCCGGCTCGTCGCCGGGCTCGACGCGATCGAGCGCCGGCCGCGCCGCCGTCAATTGGGCGCCGCAAAGCGCGAGCAGCCGCTCGGCCAGTGCGCGATGCGGCGCATCGCCGGTGATCGCCGCGATCTTGCGGGCGAGCGCGTCGGCGTCGGGCAGCATTGCGCGGTGCGAGGTGGTCATGGCGGCAGCGGGCATTGTGCCGGCGCGCGGGCTTCGTTCATAGTGGCCCGCGAGGGAGAGCGCGATGTATTCGGGAACGATCCGCGATTGGCCGAAGCGCGTGTGCTTCGGGCCGGGCAGCGTGCGCGAGCTGCCGCGTTTGCTCGACGAGGTGGGTGCGCGGCGCGCCGGCATCGTCTGCGGCAAGAGCGTGGCGACGGGGCCGATCCTGCCCGCGGTCAAGGCGGCGCTGGGCGCGCGCTATGCCGGCGCGTTCGACGGCGTGCCGGCGCACACTCCTTATACTTCCGTGCTGGCGGCGGCGGAGCGGCTGAAAGCGCTCGGCGCTGATTGCGTCGTCTCGGTCGGCGGCGGCAGCGCGATCGACGCCGGCAAGGGCGTGGTGCTGCTGGCGGCGACCGGCGGCGAATTCGGCCCCTACGTGATCGATTACGGCGCCAAGGGCTCGATGGAGCGCGCGCCGATGCCGCCCTCGCCGATCAAGCATATCGCGGTGCCGACGACGGCCGGCTCGGCCAGCGACGTGATGCCGACCGCGGGCATTCGCGACCCCGCCGCCAAGAAGAAGCTGTTGTTCTGGGACGAGCGCATGGTGCCCGAGGCGACGATCCTCGATCCCGAGCTCGCGGTCCACGCGGCGCCGGCGCTGACCGCCGCCACCGGCATGACGGCGGTGGCGCGCGCGATCGAGACGCTTTATTCGCTTCGTCGCCACCCGATCTCGGTCGGCCTCGCGTTGCATGCGGCGCGATTGCTCCGCAGCGCGCTCCCGCGCAGCGTCGAGGCGCCCAACGATCTTGCCGCGCGCGCCGATTGCCTGATGGCGTGCCTGATGTCGGGCGTGGCCTCGATCAATGCGATGGTCTCGGTCGTGCACGCGATCGGCCACGTGGTCGGCGGGCGCTACGGCCTACAGCACGGGATCTCGCACGGCATCTTGCTGGCGCCGGCGCTGCGCCTGCTGCTGCCGGCGATCGGCGCCGAGAAGAGCAACGTGCTCGAGGCGCTCGGCTGCGCGCCCGGCGGCACGCCCGAGGACGCCGCGCGCGCGATGGAGGCGCTGCTGCGCCGCCTGCCGGTGCCGCAGCGGCTCGGCGAGGTCGGCGTCGCCGCGGCCGACCTGTCCGGCATCGCGGCCGCGACCATGGGCGACTACATGATGGCCAACGTGCCGGCGCCGGTTTCGGTTGCCGAGGTCGAGGCGCTGCTGCGCACGGCGCTATGAGCGTCAACGCGCAAGTGACGCTTGCCGCGTGGTGCGCGGCGCTCGAATGGCGCGATGTGCCCGACGAACAGCGCGCGCTCGTGACGCTGCGCGTGCTCGACACGCTCGGCTTGATTGCCGCCGGCGCCGATACCGCGGCCGTGCATGCGGCGGCGGATTTCGCCGCAAGCGAAGCCGGTACCGGCGCGGCAACGCTGTATCTCGGGCCGCGCCGCCTTCCAGCCACGCGGTGTGCGCTCGTGCACGGCGTGGCCGCGCATTGTCGCGATTTCGACGACACGTTCCCCGACTCGGTCGTGCATCCGGGCAGCGTCGTCGTGTCGGCGGCATTGGCCGCGGGCGAAGCGGCGGGCGCGGCGCCCGAGGACATCGGCGCCGCGATCGTGGCCGGCTACGAGGTCGCGGCGCGCATCGGCGGGGCGGCCGGGCGGCGCTTCCATGCGCGCGGCCTGCACGCGACCGGCATCGTCGGCCCGATCGCCGCCGCGGCCGCGGCGTCACGCGCGCGCCGGCTTTCGGCCGCGCATACCGCTTGGGCGATCGGCCTCGCGGCCAGCATGTCGGGCGGGCTCATGGCATTCCAGGCCGACGGCGCCTGGTCGAAATGGCTGCATGTGGGCTGGGCGGCGCAAGGCGGCATCGCCGCCGCCGACCTCGCCGCGCGCGGATTCCGCGGGCCGCTGGCGGCCATCGACGGACCGGCCAATCTCTTCGCCGCGCTGTTGGCCGGCGAAACCGTGGACATTGCGGCGCTGACCGCGGATCTTGGCGGCGATTGGAGGGGCGGCGGCGCGCGCTTCAAATATTATCCCTGCGCACATGTGATTCAGCCCTACATCGATGCGGCGCTGAAGCTCCGGCGCGAGCACACGCTCGCCGCCGCCAACATCGCCGAGGTGCGCTGCGCGATCGCGCCCTGGGCCGTGCCGATCGTGTGCGAGCCGCGCGCCGCGCGCATCGCGCCGGCGACCGAGCTCGACGCGATCGCGAGCCTCCCCTACATGATGGCGCACGCGCTCGGCGCCGGCGAAGTCGGCCTCGATGCGCTTGCGCCCGCCGCCCGCACACGCGCGGATCTGCGCGATCTTTCCCTACGCATCTTTCACGATGCCGATCCCGCGCTCGGCCACGGTTTCGATGCGCGCGTCACATTGCGCACGCGCGACGGGCGCACGCTGACGGCCACCGCCGATGCGGCAGCGCTCGACCGCGAGCGCATTGCGGCCAAATTCGTGGCCAATGCTGGGCCTCTCTTGGGCGCGGTGCCCGCGCGCGACGCAGCGGAGCGGCTGATGGCGATGGCGGCGCCCGATCCCGCCGCGATCGCGGCGTTTTTCGGCGCGCGCTGAACCGGCTTCGCCTTGACCTCGGCTTCGGCCGATGCCTACAGTCTATGTTGAACGTCGTTCAATAATCGCAACAGGCGCCGAGCCAAAGGGCGCCGCCACCTTGCCGAGGGAGAAGTCAACATGAGGCTGCTGGCTCGTATCAGCACCGCCGCATTGGCCGCATTCGCGGTTGCCGGCGGGGCGCAGGCGGAGACGACCGTGCGCGCGGTCGGCTTCATTCCGAAGAACCACCCGGTCATGGCGCAGGCCAATGCCTGGGTCGCCTACGTCAACGACAAGCTCAAGGGAAAATTCCGCGTCAATTACGTGGGCGGCCCCGAGGTGATCGGCCGCTACGAGCAATTCAACGCGGTGCGCACCGGCGTCATCGACCTCGTGTTCCCGCCGGAGGCCGACTTCCAGGACCAGCTGCCCGAGGTGCAGGCGCTCACGCTCTCGAAGCTCTCGCCCAGCGAGGAGCGCAAGTCCGGCTTCTACGACCTGATGGTGAAGACGCACGAGCGCGTGAACCTGCGCTACATCGGCCGCGTCCAGTACGGCGACTTCTATCTTTGGTTCAAGAAGAAGCCGGAGAAGCTCGCCGACTTGAAGGGCCTCAAGATGCGCACCGGCTCGCTCTACGACAAGATGATGCGCGAGCTCGGCATGGTGCCGGTGACCGTGAACCAGCCGGAGACCTACACCGCCCTCGAGCAGGGCACCGTCGATGGGCTCGGCTGGCCGGTGTTCGGCGTCCGTTCGATCGGCTGGACGCGGCACATCAAATACGTTGTCGACCTGCCGTTCTACGGCGCTAGCAACGTCACCGCGATCATGAATCTCGACAAATGGAAGAGCCTGCCTGCCGACGTGCAGAAGGGCATCATCGACGCCACCGCGGAGTTCGAGCCGAAGATGATCGCGTATTTCAAGGCCGAGCAGGACAAGGAGTGGAAGGAGCTCGCGCCGCTCGTCGGTCGCGTCAAGTTCTCCGACGCGGAGGACAAGAAGTACCTCGACACGGCCTATGGCATCGAATGGGACGCGCTCGCCAAGCGCGTTTCGCCCGAGCTCTTGGCGCAGCTCAAGAAAACGACCGGTAATTGAACCGAGGCGGACGGCCGCGCCGATGATGCGCGGCTGCCTGCCGCAAGGGACCCGACTTTGAGCCGACTGCTCCGCATCCTCGCGGCCTGTGAAAGCGCGGCCGCCGCCGGCGCGGCGCTGATCTTCGTGTTCGTCACGCTTGCGATCTGCGCCGAAGTCTTGCTGCGTTACGGCTTCAACCGTCCGCTCACCTGGGTGGTCGAGATCAGCGAGTATTCGCTGTTGTGGATCACGTTCCTCGGCGCGTCCTGGGTCCTGCGCCACGGCGGGCATGTGCGCGTCGATATCGCGCTCCAATACATGTCGCCGGCCGCGCTGCGCGTTTGCGGCCTCTTCTCGTCGGCCGCCGGCGTGGCGATCACACTGGTGCTGGTCGGCTTCGGCGCCGAGGCGACCTGGGCAGCCTACGTCCAGGGCGCGTTCAAGCCCACCGGCGTCGACGTTCCAACCTGGATGGTGCTGATCGTGATCCCGCTCGGCGGAATCCTGCTGTTCTTCCGCTTCGCGCGCCTGTTCGTCGAGTACTGGTCGCGCCAGCGCGATTTCGGCGCCGAATCCTCGCACTGAGCATCCCCGATGGAATGGTATTGGATGCTCGCGATCATCTTCGGCGCCTTCCTGGTGCTGATGGGCATCGGCGTGCCGATCGCGTTCGCGTTTCTCGCGATCAATGTCGTCTGCTGCTTCATCTTCTGGAACGGCGCGGCGGGTTTGACGCAGCTCGTGCTCTCGATCTCGAGCTCGGTCACGCACTACACCATCGTCTCGGTGCCGCTCTTCGTCTTGATGGGCGAGGTGATGTTCCGCTCGGGCATCGCGAGCAAGATGATGGACGTGCTCGATTCCTGGTTCGGGCGCCTGCCCGGCCGGCTCGCCCTCATGTCGGTGGCGGGCGGGACCGTGTTCGCGGCGCTGACCGGCTCGGGCTCGGCGGCAACGGCCATGCTGGGGAAGCTCCTCGTTCCCGACATGGAGAAGCGCGGCTATCACAAGGCGATGTCGCTGGGTCCGATCATGGGCGCGGGCGGCCTCGCCATCATGATCCCGCCCTCGGCGCTCGGCGTCCTGCTCGCGGCGCTCGGGCAATTCTCGGTCGGCGATTTCCTCGTCGCCATCATCGTCCCCGGCCTGCTGATGTCGCTCGCCTACGCGATATACATCGTTGTCCGCTGCTCGATCCAAAAACATCTCGCGCCGGCCTACGCGGTGGAGCCGGTGCCGCTCCGGCGCAAGCTGATCAACACCGCGCTCTACATCTTCCCGCTCTTCTTCGTGATGTTCCTCGTCGTTGGGCTCATCTTCCTCGGCGTGGCGACGCCGACGGAATCCGCGGCGCTCGGCGCGCTCGGCACGTTCCTGCTGGCGGCGATGTATGGCGGCATCAGCTGGCGCATGGTGAAGGAGTCGCTGCTCTCCTCGATGCGCATCACGGTGATGCTGCTGATGATCATCACCGGCTCGACCGCGTTCTCGCAGATCTTGGCGTTTACCGGCGCCACCTCGGGCCTCGCCGAGGTCGCCACCTCGGCGCAGGTCGCGCCGATGGTCGTCGTCATCATCATGCAGCTCATCCTCATCGTGATGGGGATGTTCATGGAGCCGCTCTCGATCATGATGCTGACGGTGCCGATCTACTATCCGGTGATCCAGGCGTTCGGCCCGGCGCTGCTGGGCGGCAGCGGCGAAGGCGTCGAAATCTGGTTCGGCGCAATCATGCTGCTCAACATGGAGATGGCGACGATCTCGCCGCCGTTCGGGCTCAATCTTTTCGTGATGCGCGGCGTGGCGCCCAAGGGCGTCACGATGGGCGACGTCTACGCGGCGAGCATTCCCTTCCTGCTGCTCGATCTCGTGGTGATGGGTTTCCTGCTCGCCTATCCGCCGCTCGTGCTGTCGCTGCCCGCCTTCATGGCGAAGTAGCGCCACCCCTCAAGCGGGCGGCGGCATGCGCCGGTGCCAGCCGGTCGCTTGTTGATAGCCGTGCCCGGCGCGCAGCAGCTGCGCTTCTTCGAACGGACGCGCCACCAATTGCAGTGCGGCGGGCATGCCGTCGGGCTGGAAGCCGCACGGGAGCGCCAACGCGGGCAGGCCGAGATAGCTGAACGGGCGCGTGCAGCGGCCGAAGGTCGCCATGAATTCGCGCATGGCGCCGGGCCGGGCGGGATCGCACGCGTCGAGCCGCGGCGTCGCGTGCTCGAACACCGGCGTCAGCACGAGGTCGCAGGCGGCGAACGCGCTTTCGCGCCACGCGCGCCGCGCCGGCTCGCGCGCGGCGAGGCTTTCGGCGTAGGCATGGGCCGGGATCGCGAAGCCGCCTTCGATGCCCTCGACGATGCCGTGATCGTAGTCGGCGCGGCGCTCGGCGAGCCAGCGGCGGTGGATCGCCGCGGCTTCGGCCTGCGCGATGACGAGCGCGTGCTCGAACAGCGGCGCAGGATCGGGATTTTCGATCGTCCGAATTTCCGCGCCCAGGCGCGCGAATTCCGCGCGGGCCGTGTCGATGAGATCGCCGATACCCGGTTCGACGCGCTCGAAGAAGAAACGGTCGGGTATTCCGATCCTGAGGCCCCGCACCGATTCCGCGAGCGCGGCCGCGTAATCGGGCACGGGCCGCGCGGATGATGTCGCGTCGGCGGCGTCTTCGCCGGCGATCGCTTGCAGCACCAGCGCGAGATCGGCCACCGCGCGCGCCATCGGGCCGACCGCGTCCATCGACCAGGCGCGCGGGAAAACGCCGTCGCGGCTCACGCGCCCCGCGGTCGGCCGCAATGCCGCGACCCCGCAGAAATGCGCGGGCAGCCGCAGCGAGCCGCCGGTGTCGGTGCCGAGCGACGCAAACACCAGCCGCGCCGCCACCGCAGCGGCCGAGCCGCCCGAGGAGCCGCCGGGAATCCGCTCAGGCTGCCAGGGATTGCGGCAGGCGCCGTAGTGGCGATTGTGGCCGGTCGCGCCGCCGGCAAATTCCGAAAGATGCAACGGCCCGAGATCGAGCGCGCCCGCCGCATCGAGCCGGGCCAGGGCCGTGGCCGTGCGGCTCGGGCGGTCGTCGAGGATGATCGAGCCGGCGGTGAGGCGACGTCCGGCGCGCGCGAATAGATCCTTGTGCGCGATCGGAATGCCGTCGAGGGGCCCGAGCGCGGCGCCGCGCGCACGGCGCTCGTCGGACGCGCGGGCTCCGGCGCGGGCGCCCTCGCCATCGACCGCGAGGAAGCAATTGATCACCGGCTGCCATGCGGCAATGCGCGAGAGGCAGGCCTCGACAAGCTCGCGCGACGAGGCCCTGCCCGAGCGCAGCAGCGCCGATGCCTCACCGAGAGAAATCTGCGAGAGTTCCGCCAAGCGCCCCGCCCCTGCATTCGCGCCGCATGCGCCGCGTTGCATAGACAGCTTCGGGGCGCGCGGCTAGGGTCGCGCCGCGGAACACGAGCTTGCGGCGGGCGCATGGCGGGAAATGTCGATCTCCATCTCGACGGCGCGGTGGCGACGCTGACGCTCGACAACGCGGCCAAGCGCAACAGCATCGATCCCGCGATGTGCGCGACGCTGACCGGCGCCGCGCGCGCCATCGCCGGCGACGAAACCCTCGGCGCCGTGATTTTGCGCGGCGCGGGCACGCGCGCGTTCTGCGCCGGCGGCGATTTCGACGCCATGACCGCGGGCGACATCGCGGCGGCGATGCGCGGCATGGATGCGGCGCTCGAGGAGGCGATGGCCGCGATGGCGCGCATCGCGGTTCCGATC